>Ga0136633_1002290_pt1 | contig 13330 bp, 16 predicted proteins | sample AntDrymeUQ832206_2_FD_105494 | JGI IMG/M metagenome (GOLD analysis project Ga0136633, IMG submission 105494) | Polar desert sand microbial communities from Dry Valleys, Antarctica - metaG UQ83 (22.06) | ecosystem: Environmental > Terrestrial > Soil > Desert | place: Antarctica: Dry Valley... | reverse complement strand
GCGCGGACGTCGACCCGTCGCTCTACGGCGCGGAGCCCCATCCGGAGACTGACACCCCACAGGCGCGCCGCGACGCCGGGGAGATGGCCCTCCTCGCGGCCGCCCTCGAGCGAGATATGCCGACGCTTGCAATCTGTCGCGGCTTCCAGCTGCTGAACATCGCGCGTGGAGGCGACCTCGTTCAACATCTGCCCGAGGAGGTCGGCAGTGACGAGCACAAGAGAGCGCCGGGGGTGTTCGCCGAGCACACGGTGGAGGTGAAGGACGGCACGAGGCTGGCGTCGATGGTCGACCCCCGCTCTCACGTCACGTCGCACCACCATCAGGGAATCGGGCGGTTGGGACAGGGCCTCGTCGAGGCAGCCTGGGCCGGGGACGGCACGCTCGAAGCCGTGGAGGATCCGTCGCAGCGTTTCCTGGTAGGCGTGCAGTGGCACCCGGAAGCAGGAGAGGACGAGGCGCTCTTCGAGAACCTGGTGGAGGAGGCACGGAGGTATCGGGCCGAACGCGGAGATCAGAGGGGTCAGGCTTCAGCCTGACCTCGGTGTGAGGTGTTCCGGTCGGCGCGCACATCCAAGACCGGGGTCAGGCTGAAGCCTGACCCCACGCGTACACCGGAGCGTGCGCGAGAATCGGCAGCATGACGCTCATCGTCCTCAACCCCGCGACCGAGGAGCCGATCGCGGAGCTCGAGCAGGCGGGCGTGGAGGAGGCCGACGAGGCGGTTGCGCGCGCGGCGGAGGCCTACCCCGCGTGGCGTTCGGTGGCGCCGGGCGATCGCGCCCGGCTGCTGCGCCGCGTCGCGACGCTCGTCGAGGAGCATGGAGAGGAGCTCGCGAAGATCGAGTCGCGCAACGTCGGCAAGCCGATCTCGGGAGCCCGCGGAGAGATCGGCATGGTCGCCTAGGTCTTGCACTTCTACGCCGGCGCGGTGGACAAGCACTACGGGCAGACGCTCCCGGCTGCCGGCGGCGAGGCGATGACGTTTCGCGAGCCGCTCGGGGTCGTCGGCCTGATCGTCCCCTGGAACTTCCCGCTCAACATCGCAAGCTGGAAACTGGGACCTGCACTGGCCTGTGGGAACACGGTTGTGCTGAAGCCGGCGGAGCTAACGCCTCTCTCGGCGCTGCGGCTGGCCGAGCTCGTCCTCGAGGCGGGCATTCCGGAGGGCGTCGTGAACGTCCTCGTCGGAAAGGGCTCGGTCGTCGGACAGCGATTGGTCGAGCACCCGGACGTGGCCAAGATCGGGTTCACGGGCTCCACCGAGGTCGGACGGCTCGTCATGCAGGGCGCTGCGGAGACGATCAAACGGGTCACGCTCGAGCTCGGCGGCAAGTCGGCGAACGTGATCTTCGAGGACGCCGATCTCGAGCGAGCCGCAACCGCAGCCCCGTACGCGGTCTTCGACAACGCCGGCCAGGACTGCTGCGCGCGTTCGCGGATCCTGGTGCAGAAGTCCGTCTACGACCGCTTCCTGGAGCGTTTCATCGCGGCGACGGAAGGTGTCGAGGTCGGTGACCCGGCCGCTGAGTCGACCGAGATGGGGCCGCTCGTGTCGGAAGCGCACCGCGAAACCGTCTCTTCGTTCGTCGACGGCGAACCTGTGTTCCGCGGAGAGGTTCCGGAAGGCGCGGGCTTCTGGTTTCCCTGCACCATCGTTGAGGCGACGAATGAGGACCGAATCGCGCGCGAGGAAGTCTTCGGCCCGGTCGCGGCCGTCATCCCCTTCGAGGACGAAGCGGACGCAATTCGGATCGCGAACGACACGCCGTACGGCCTCTCGGGGTCGATCTGGACGCGGGACGGAGCCCGTGCGCTCAGAGTCGCGCGCGCGCTCGAGGCCGGGGTGCTGTCCGTGAACTCGAACTCGTCGGTGCGCGTGCAGACACCGTTCGGGGGGTTCAAGCAGTCCGGTTTCGGCCGCGAGCTCGGCATGCAGGGGCTCGACGGCTACTCGGAGGTCAAGAGCGTGTTCATCTCTACGGAGGGCTGAGCTGTGGCGGGAAGGCTCGAGGGAAAGATCTGTGTCATTACGGGCGCCGGCGGTGGGATGGGGCGCGAGGCCGCGATCGTCTTCACGGGCGAGGGCGCGAAGGTCTGCGTTGCAGACGTCGACGAGTCGGTTGCGGAGGAGACGGTCTCGCTTTGCTCCGGCGACGCGTTCGCCTTCCGGGCGAACGTCGCGGACGAGACCGAGGTCGAGCGAATGTACGAAGAGACCGTCGAGCGCTTCGGCGGCGTCGATGTGCTCTATAACAACGCGGGCATCTCTCCGGGGGACGACGCGTCGGTCCTCGACACGAGTGTGGAAGCGTGGCAGCGGGTCCAGGACGTGAACACGAAAGGTGTCTTCCTCTGCTGCAAGCACGGGATCCCGCACTTGCTCGAGCGAGGAGGCGGCTCGGTGATCAACGTCGCGTCGTTCGTCGCGATCCTCGGCGCGGCGACCTCTCAGATCTCGTACACGGCGTCGAAGGGCGCCGTCCTCTCGATGAGCCGCGAGCTCGCGGTGCAGTTCGCGCGTCAGGGGGTGCGCGTCAACGCTCTCTGCCCGGGCCCGGTCGAGACGCCGCTCCTGCTCGCGATCTTCGGCGATGACCCGGCTGCGTTCGCGCGAAGGCAGGTGCACTGGCCCACGGGACGGCTCGGGAAACCGCGCGAGATCGTCAACGCAGCGTTGTTCCTGGCGAGCGACGAGGCGTCGTTCGTCAACGGCGCGGCCTTTGTCGTGGACGGCGGCCTGAGCGCTGCCTACGTCACGCCGGAATAGATTTCAGACGCCGACGACCTGGGCGAGCCAACGCCGGTCGCGCTCTCGGTCGAGCTCGAGGAAGAGCACCCGCTGCCACTGACCGAGCGCGAGCTCGCCGTCGCGCACCGGGATCGATTCCCCGGCTGGGCCGAGGAGCATCGACATGCAGTGTGCGTGCCCGTTCCCGATCTCCATGTCCTCCTCGCACACGTTCTCGGTGCGGCGGTCCCAGTCGTCGTGCGCGTAGTAGTGCTCGGTCGGCACGAGCCGCTTGAGCAGGACGGCGAAGTCCTCGAGGAAGCCGCGCTCCCACTCGTTGACACGTACCGAGCAGGTGGTGTGCGGCGAGTACACCGAGCAGATGCCGTCCTGGATGCCGCTCTGGCGGACGATGTCCCGCACCTCTTCAGTGATGTCCGTGACGGTAAGCCCGCCGGCGGTACGAAGCTGCGACTCGGACTGGAAGGTCTCCACGCCGCCCGACATTGTGTCAGCAGCGCACGGAGCGGGCCGGACAGAACCGTCGGTTACGCTGATCGCCGCGGGCCCGTAGCTCAGCTGGTTAGAGCAGCCGACTCATAATCGGTTGGTCCCTGGTTCGAGTCCAGGCGGGCCCATGCAACGCGTGGCCATGCCGGCTGAGGCTCCACGGTGGACGGCTTGCACCGATAGGCTCATACTTCTCGACATCTCTGAGGGCAGCGCAGCAGGAACGGTCGAGAGCGAGCGCCTGGCGAGGCGCTACTTCGCGCTCTTCGGACAGCACGCATTCGAGAAGCTGCGCGAGGTAGTCCATCCCGACGTGGTTCTCGAGCTGAAGGCTGTTCAACCAGGCCATGTCGTTCGGGGTCGCGACGAGTTCATACGTTTCCTGGAGCAGGAATTCGACCGCCATCTCTGGGAGGCGGTGGCCCATGTGTTCACACCGCTCGACGAGAACCGCGTCATCGTCGAAGGGCGGGTTCGATGGTTCGACGACCAAAACGTGCTGCGCGACGATTCGAGGATCTGGGCGCTGGAGTTCTCCGATGGCCTCCTGCTCCTCTCGGCCCCTGCGAGCAACATGGTCGAGGCGGAGATGATCCTCTCTGCTGCGCAACGTCGACCCGCGGGCGGCGCACACTGACGAGCGGCAGACACACGAGCCCAAGGAGGGAAGACGGGTGCGACTTGCCGCGTTTGATGGAATGGGTTACGCGAGCACTGGCGCACTAGCCCCCCAAACGATGAGGGGCCCCTCGTAAACAGAAGGAGGATGCACATGAGCTTGAAGATCGGTGACACCGCACCGGATTTCGCGGCTGACACCACTGAGGGCCTGATCCAGTTCCACGACTGGATCGGAGACTCGTGGGCGGTGCTGTTCTCGCACCCGAAGGACTTCACCCCGGTGTGCACGACCGAGCTCGGCTACATGGCGAAGATCAAGCCCGAGTTCGACCGCCGGAACGTGAAGATCATCGGCCTCTCCGTGGATTCGACCGGAGATCACGAGAAGTGGGCTCGAGACATAGAGGAGACGCAGGGGCACGCCCCCAACTACCCGATCATCGGCGACGGCGACTTTCAGGTGTCGAAGCTCTACGGGATGCTGCCCGCCGAGGTCGAGGGCGATCCGAAGGCGCGCACCCCCGCCGACAACCAGACGGTGCGAAACGTCTTTCTGGTCGGGCCGGACAAGAAGGTCAAGCTGATCCTCATCTACCCGATGACGACGGGGCGGAACTTCGACGAGGTGCTCCGCGTGATCGACTCCCTGCAGCTGACCGCGAATCACAAGGTGTCCACGCCGGCGAACTGGAAGTCGGGCGACGACGTCATCATCGCCGGCTCGGTCTCGAACGACGAGGCCAAGGAGCTCTGGCCGGACGGGTGGAAGGAACCGCGTCCCTACATCCGAATCGTCCCGCAGCCACGCTGAGCGGACCTCTCCAGGAATAGCAAGGGGCCCGGGTGGGCGGGCCCCTTGCTTTGGTGTGGCGCAACTTCGGGCCAGGCGAATCGCCTGCGGGGAGAGGAGTCGCGCCGAAGCCGGTATCTGTTTCATATCGGATTGGCGTTTGCGAGGTTTTCCAGGCGATTTCCACAGGTGGAAGCGCGGAATTTGGGCAAACTCTCGTACCTTCTTCCACAGGGGCTGGGGACGGCGGGGGAGCGACCGTACGTCGGCGCGCGGCTACACTCCGCAGGTGGCGGAGTACGGCACGCTGAGAGTCAAGACCGGCCTCGCCGAGATGCTCAAGGGCGGCGTGATCATGGACGTCGTCGACGCGGATCAGGCGAGGATCGCCGAGGAGGCGGGCGCCTGTGCGGTGATGGCGTTGGAGCGCGTCCCGGCGGACATCCGCCGTGACGGGGGCGTTGCGCGCATGTCGGATCCGCAGAGGATCCGCGAGATCCAGGAAGCGGTCTCGATCCCGGTCATGGCGAAGTGCCGCATCGGCCACTTCGCGGAGGCGCAGATCTTGCAGGCGCTCGAGGTCGACTACATCGACGAGTCGGAGGTCCTCACTCCCGCAGATGTCGAGCATCACGTCGACAAATGGCAGTTCACCGTGCCCTTCGTCTGCGGAGCCACCAACCTGGGCGAGGCGCTGCGCAGGATCTCCGAAGGGGCGGCGATGATCCGCACGAAGGGCGAAGCCGGCACCGGCGACATCGTCAACGCGGTGACGCACATGCGAGCGGTCTTCGGTGCGATCCGCAGCCTTCAGACGCTTCGCGGCGATGAGCTGCACGCAGCCGCCAAGGAGCATCGAGCGCCGTTCGAGCTCATCCGCTGGGTCGCGGAGAACGGGCGCCTGCCGGTGGTGACCTTCACCGCGGGCGGAATCGCCACGCCCGCCGACGCATCGCTGTGCATGCAGCTCGGCGCGGACGGCGTCTTCGTCGGCTCCGGAATCTTCAAATCGGGCCGTGATCCGCTGGATGATCGGGAGGGCTGGGCGGACGACGTGGCGCGCCGCGCTCGAGCGATCGTCGAGGCGACGACGCACTTCGACGACGCGAAGGTGCTCGCCGACGTGTCGGCGGGTCTCGGCCAGCCGATGGTCGGAATCTCCGCAAGCACGCTCCCGGACGAAGAACGGCTCGAAGTTCGCGGCTGGTAGCGCTTTCGAGATGCTCGATCAGGAATTGACGCGCAGCCGGAGGCGGTCACGACCAAGCCGGGCGACGCACTCGCTCGTCGTTCAGGCTGGTAAGCCTGGACGGCGAGGGAGGGTGGCGATCCGGCGCCGTGTCGTGGCCGTCATCCGGCCCGCCGTGAATTCCCGATCAAGCGTCTAGATGGAGAGGTCACCGCGGATCGGGGTGCTCGCTCTGCAGGGGGCCTTCCGCGAGCACGTGCAGGTGCTCGAGCGCCTGGGAGCCGAGGTCGTCGAGGTGCGTTTGCCGGAGGAGCTCGACGCGCTCGACGGGCTGGTGATCCCCGGCGGTGAGTCGACGACGATCATGCGCCTTGCGCGTCTCTACGGTCTCGACGAAGCTATCCGGGCGTACCAGGGGGCGATCTTCGGAACTTGTGCGGGGATGATCGTGTTGGATCGTGACCATCTCGGTCTCGCCGATCTGGAGGTCGACCGGAACGCCTATGGACGCCAGGTACGGAGCTTCGAGGCGGATGTCGAGCTCTCGGGGGACGAGCGCCCGCTGCACGGGGTGTTCATCCGCGCGCCCCGCATCCGTGACTTGGGCGGCGACCTGGAAGTGCTCGGAGAGCTCGACGGCGAGCCCGTGCTCGTTCGCCAGGGGCGTCTCCTGCTCGCTTCGTTTCATCCCGAGCTGACTGACGATCCACGCGTCCACCAGCTGTTCCTCGACATGGTCCGAGAGGAGCAACATGTCCGGGCATAGCAAGTGGAGCTCGATCAAGCACAAGAAGGGCGCCGCGGACGCCAAGCGCGGCAAGCTCTTCTCGAAGCTCTCGCGGGCGATCATCGTCGCGGCACGAGAGGGCGGCGCCGACCCGGCAGCGAATCTCGCCCTTCAGAATGCGATCGAGAAGGCGCGCTCGTACTCGATGCCGAAGGACAACATCGAGCGCGCGATCGCGAAAGGCTCCGGCGAGGATCCCGAGGGCTCGAGCTACGACACCGTCGTCTACGAGGGCTATGGCCCCGAAGGCGTGGCGGTGCTCGTCGAGGCGTTGACGGACAATCGCAACCGCACGGCCTCCGATGTTCGGCACGCGTTTTCCAAGCACGGGGGCAACCTGGGGACGACGGGTGCGGTCGCGTGGCAGTTCGAGCGCCGGGGTGTAGTGCTCGCCGCGGCGGACGGAGTCGACGAGGAGGAGCTCCTGCTCGCGGCCGCCGACGCCGGCGCCGACGACGTCGAGCTCGACGGCTCGAGCTTCGTGATCTCTGCACCTCCGGAAGCACTGACGGCCGTGCGGGAAGCGGTCGAAGCAGCCGGGTTCACGGTCGAGTCGGCCGAGCTCGCCATGGTTCCGAAGGCGACGGTTGCGATCTCCGACGAGGCGATCGCGCGCAAGGTGCTCCGGCTCGTCGAGGGCCTGGAGGAGTCGGACGACGTCCAGGACGTCTACGTGAACGTCGACATTCCCGATGCCGTGCTCGAGGCTGTAGCCTCCTAGTAGTGGTCGCTCCAGGAAGCCCGGCACCGCTTGGTCGGCTGCAAACGCTTCACATCGCGTCGTCCTCAGTCCTACCCCAGAAAGTGCTGCGCACTTCCTGGGGGCCCCGAAACCTTACCCCGATATCTATTGATATGGGGGCTCCCTGCGTCCTAGCGCTGCTCGGTTTTCGCGCGGCCAAGCGACACCGGACTTCCCGGAGAGACCACTAGACCGCGTGCCAGACTCCGTAGCGGTCAACTCCCCAGAAGGCTTGACGGCGGATCGAATCGAGGCGCTGCTGTCTGCGCGCCTCTTCCTCGAGCCGCAGCTCGCTGACGAGCGCCTGTATTTCATCTCGAATCTCTCCGGGCATCTCAGCCTGTACGTGATGGACGCAGCCGGAGGCGTGCCCGAGCCGCTCGTTCCACCCCAGCTCGCCCTGCAGAATCCCGAGCTCATCATCGGCTACTCGTTCTATGTGCTCCCACGTCTTGGGCAGATCGTGCTGATGATCGACCACGACGGGGACGAGAACTACGTGCCGTACGTGGTGCCTATCGAGGGTGGCTTCCCGGTGCCTCTGGATGAAGAGTCCTTCAACGGCCGCCGTTCGAGCCTGCTCGACGTGGATCTCGAAACCTCCACCGCGTACTTCAATGTGCAGTCGCGCGAGGAGTCGATGATGTCTGCAGTCCGCGTCGATCTCGAGACGCGCGCGGCCGAGACGATCGGTCAGAGTCCCTACGGCGCGTTTGTCGCAGCCTGGACGCCAGATCACTCGCGAGTGGTGCTGGCCGACGGCTACACGATCGGTGACATCGTGCTGTACGAGGTCGATGCGGCCGGAGGCCGCCAGATGCTCTACGGCACGCCGCTGGACGAGCGCGAGGAAGGCCGCGACTATCCGTTGTCGGGGTTCGGGTCGCCGTCGTCGGGTCTCGCGTCGAGCCACGGCACTGTGAGCGGAAGAGGGGTTCTCCTCAGGACGGCCGTCTTCGACGACGCCGGCAGCCCTGGCTACCTCGAGCTGGACGGCCCGAGTGAGATCGAGCCTGTGACGATCGACGGCCTCGTCCACGAGGGCGCGGGCGAGTTCGAGGGTCTCCAGCATCTCGAGGGCAGCCGCTACGCGGCGCTATACAGCATCGATGGCTGCTCCTGGGTGTACGAGACGGTCTTCGACGAGTCCGCCCGGACGCTCGAGGTCAAGCGGGTTCTTGTCGGCAAGGGCGAGCTCTCGCGCGGGATTCTCCATGGGCTGGACTACGACGATGGGAGCGGCCGTTTCGCGCTGTCGTACTGCACTGCGACCGATCCAACGCAGCTCTGGTTGCTCGAGCCCACGGCCGAGGGGCCGGTCCAGCGCACCCGCGAAAGGGTGCTGGGACTCGCCCCCGAGCTGCTCTCCGAAGGCGAGGACGCGTCCTTCGACTCGCACGATGGCCTTCGGGTGTCTGCGCGCCTCTACCGTCCGTCGCCCGAGCTCGGATACGAGGGCGCGCGCCCACTCGTCTACTACGTGCACGGCGGGCCGCAGAGCCAGGAACGCCCCAACTTCGCGTGGTTCTCGATGCCGCTCATCCAGATCCTGACGCTCGAGGGGTTCGCGGTCTTCGTCCCGAACGCGCGTGGCTCGACCGGCTACGGGCTCGACTACACGAAGCGGGTCGACCGGGACTGGGGCGGACTCGACAGGCTCGACCACGTGCACGCGATGACTGAGATCCTGCCGCAGGACGAGCTCGTCGACGTCTCGCGCGCGGGCGTCGTCGGCCGTTCGTACGGTGGTTACATGACCTTGACGCTCGCAGGGCGGCATCCGGAGCTCTGGCGCGGCGCGGTCGACATGTTCGGCCCCTACGACTTGGTCACCTTCTCCCAGCGCATCCCCGAGACGTGGAAGCCGTACTTCGCGCTCATTCTTGGAGATCCCGAGAAGGACGAGGATCGCGACTTCCTCGTCGAACGCTCCCCGAAGACGCACATCGAGGACATCGCGTGCCCACTGCTCGTGATCCAGGGCAAGAACGACCCGCGCGTCGTCGAGCAAGAGTCGCACGATCTCGTGGAAGGGCTGCGGGCCAGCGGGAAAGACGTCGATTACCTCGTCTTCGAGGACGAGGGCCACGACGTTTTGAAGCTGCCGAATCGGGTTCGCTGCTACGAGGCGATCGTCGGCTTCTTCTCCGAACACCTCTCGTAGCCCTGCTAGAGGGTCGCTTGCGATGCGCTGGCTGGCGATTTCCGTGGCCCTTCTCGCGCTCGTGCTGGTCGTTTCCGGGTGTGGGGGCGGAGACGACGAGGCCGCGAGCGATACCCCGACGCTGACCGATACGACGACGGATGAGACGACCACGGACGACACGACCACTGACGAGACGACGACCGACGAGGAAACCACAGACGACACTGATCTCTCGGGCGTGTTCGCGGACGAGGACTGCCGCGCGTTGGTCGCCGCCGTCGCGAGCTTCGGCCAGGCTTTCGCAGACCCAAGCGGCTCCTCGGACGAGAACTCGGCCGAGTTCGAGGAGCTCGCAGGCAAGGTTCCCGAGGAGATCGAGGCCGACGTCAAGGTGCTGGCTGACGCGTACTCCGACTACGCGGCCGAGCTCCAGGACATCGGGATCGACGCAGGTCAAACTCCCAGCGCCGAGCAGGTTCAGCAGTTGCAGGCTGCGCTCGCGTCGTTCAATCAGCAGGGCGTCGCTGAGGCATCAGAGCGGCTCTCGGCGTGGGCGCAGACGAATTGTCCTAACGGCTAACGACGCCTGCTCGAAGCAACTCGGAAAAGAACATCCGAGCGCCTGAATAACCTCTGGACGTGAAAGTCCTCGGAATCGACCCAGGGACGGCTGCATGCGGGTACGGGATCGTCCACGGAAGCGACGGCCGCCTCCGGGCGGTGGTCTCAGGCCACTGGCGGACATCCGCGCGCGAGCGGCCGCACGCCAGGCTGATGGTGATCTTCGCGGGCGTTCGAGCGCTCATTGCGGAGCACGAGCCGGACGCCGTCGCCCTCGAGGAGTCCTTCGTGGGTGCCGACGCCCGCATCGCGCTCTCCGTCGGGCAGGCGCGAGGCGCCGTTCTCGTCGCGGCCGCGTCCGTCGGGGTCGAGTGCGCTGAGTACGCGCCGGCGCGCGTCAAGCAAGCGGTCTGCGGTTACGGGCGGGCCGAGAAGGGACAGATGCAACGGATGGTGAAGCTCATCCTCGATCTCGACTCCGAGCCGGGCTCGACGCACGCGGCCGACGCGCTCGCGGTTGCGATCTGTCACGCGATGGCCCCGCCTCTTCTCGAGGCGGCAGGATGATCTCGCGTCTTCGCGGCACTCCCGCGGGACGCACGCCGGACGGCCTCGTCCTCGACGTCGGCGGCGTCGGCTACCTCGTGGCGGCGACGCCCAGCGCGCTTCGGCGTGCGGCGGACGCGTCCGAGGTGACGCTCGAGACGTACCTCCACGTCCGCGAGGACGCCCTTCAGCTCTATGGGTTCGCGGAGCCTGCTGAGCGCGAGCTTTTCCTCCACCTCCTGGGCGTAACCGGAATCGGGCCGAAGGTGGCGCTCGCCGTCGTCTCGAGTGCGCCCCCTTCCGAGCTGAGGCGGGCGATCGCGCTCCGCGATCCTGCGCGTTTCCAGGCGATCCCCGGCATCGGCAAGAAGACCGCCGAGCGGATCGTTCTCGAGCTGGAGGAGAAGCTCGGGAGCGAGGATGTCGTCCCGCTGCAGGCGGCGCCGACATCGAGCCATGTGGTTGCTCGCGATGCGCTCGTGGAGCTCGGGTATTCCGTCATCGAAGCCGAGCAGGCGCTTGCCCGCACCGATCCTGATCTCTCGCCGGAGGAGCGCGTGCGCGCGGCGCTGAGGAATGCGGCATGACGTCGCAGTTCCTGACACCCGTGCTCCAGGAGGGCGACGAGGAGGTCGAGCAGTCACTGCGGCCCCGCCGATTCGACGACTTCGTCGGTCAGGAGCGAACGAAGGAACAGCTACAGATCGCGCTCGAAGCTGCGCGGGGCCGAGGTGACGCGCTCGACCATGTCCTGCTCGTCGGCCCGCCGGGCCTGGGCAAGACCACGCTTGCGACGATCATTCGCGAGGAGCTCGGCGTCGGCATTCGCACGGTCGCCGGTCCTGCGCTCGAGCGCAAGGGAGACATGGCCGCGATCCTCACGGGCCTGCAAGACCGCGACGTCCTCTTCATCGATGAGATCCATCGCATGAATCGGGCGATCGAGGAGATCCTGTACCCGGCTCTGGAGGACTTTCGGCTCGATATCATCGTCGGCCAGGGGGCGGGCGCTCGCACGCTGACGCTCGATCTTCCGCCGTTTACGCTGGTCGGCGCCACCACGCGCACGGGCCTCCTGACGACGCCGCTCCGCGATCGCTTCGGCATGACCTTCCGGCTCGGCTACTACGAGCCCGGCGAGCTCGCTTCGATCGTCAGTCGCTCCGCCCGTATCCTCGGGGTCGAGATCGAGGAGTCCGCCGGAGAAGAGATCGCCGGCCGCGCGCGGGGCACGCCTCGCGTGGCGAACCGGATTCTGCGGCGCGTCCGTGATGTAGCTCAGGTGCGCCATTCTGGCGCCGTGACGTTCGACATCGCCCGCGAGGCTCTCGAGCTGCTCGAGGTGGACGGGCTCGGCCTCGAGCGCACCGATCGGGAGCTGCTCACGGCGATCACGCACAAGTTCGGAGGCGGGCCGGTTGGGCTCTCGACGCTGGCGGTGTCGCTCGGGGAGGAGCCTGACACGATCGAGGACGTCTACGAGCCGTACCTGCTGCAGCTCGGCTTCATCCAGCGGACGCCACGGGGGCGCGTAATCACAGCGCTCGGCCGCGAGCACATCGATGCGGCGACGCCTTCGAACGGGCTCTTTTGACGACCACGCCACATGTCTGGACGCCTGAGATGGCGGGCCCGCTCGACGAGTTCGTCGCTCGCATCACGCGCATGGTCGCCGACTTCGTGCAGGAGCACGGGCTCGAGCAGGCGGAGCTCCGGATCGAGCTCGCCGACGGATCGCGCTACCTCGTTGCGACGACGGCCGCCGACCCGGGCTTCGGGTTCTTCTCCTTCACCCCACACCGGTCGGAGGGGGAGGAGCCCCGGCGCGTGATCGTCCCGATCGGGGCGGTGAAGGCGATCGAGATCTCCGCGCCGGATCCCGAGCGCCGCGTCGGCTTCACGCCGGCCGAGGGGTCTGCCTGAAGCCAGACCCGGTTCCAAGTCTGGTCTCACCCGCGGTACTGAAGCTCGCGCCACGAAGGAACCGGAGCGAGCTCCAAGAGCGTTCGCCCGCCCTTCGGCTCCGCATACCCGAAATCGCCCGTGTTGTCCTCCCACGACACGTCCAGCAAGCCCTCCTTGACCCGATGGTCGAGCCAAGCGCCTCGGAAGACGAGCTTGCGGAGCCAGTAGACGAGCGACTCCTGCTTCACGAGCGACACGTGCTCCCAGTGCCGGAGGAGGTACAGCCCGAGCCCGCTGCGCGGGTCCACGATCCGGCCGTCGGCGACGAGCTCGACGAGGTCTCCCGCTTCGTCCGCGTCCAGGTCGTTCGAAGCGACGAGCTCGAGTCGAACCGCGGCTGCCGTGACACGCTCACCGAAGTCGTCGGAGCTGAACTCGAAGCGATGGCCGAGGAACTCGACCACGAAGTCGTCGCCGGAGCGATAGTTGGCTGCGAGCACTTCGATCAGCGTATCTAGGCTGCCACTCGGCGCAAGACCGGAATCCGCTCGCGCGGATTCCGGTCGCGCAAAATCCCTAAAGCCGTCCGCTTCGCGGCCGGGGGTCTGTTCATGTCTAGGCTGCTACTCGGCGCAAGACTAGAATCCGCTCGCGCGGATTCCGGTCGCGCAAAATCCCTAAAGCCGTCCGTTTCGCGGCCGGGGGTCTGTTCATGTCTAGGCTGCTACTCGGCGCAAGACTAGAATCCGCTCGCGCGGATTCCGGTCGCGCGAAATCCCTGAAGCCGTCCGCTTCGCGGCCG
>Ga0136633_1002289_pt1 | contig 13331 bp, 26 predicted proteins | sample AntDrymeUQ832206_2_FD_105494 | JGI IMG/M metagenome (GOLD analysis project Ga0136633, IMG submission 105494) | Polar desert sand microbial communities from Dry Valleys, Antarctica - metaG UQ83 (22.06) | ecosystem: Environmental > Terrestrial > Soil > Desert | place: Antarctica: Dry Valley... | reverse complement strand
GACACCGACCACAATCGGTCCTCGGTAGCCAACGGTGTCAATCAAATCCTCCATAGTAAGCGCCCAACGGTACTCCCCGAAAAACCCTTCGCGAGTCAGCACCTGAGCGCCGGCCAGAACGGAGGTTCCCTCGTAGGTAGGGGACTCTCCGGGCCAAGAATCAATCTTTTGTGCCTCCCGATAAAAGTGAACGGCCATCTCAGAATTCACCGTTCGCACCACCGGTCTAGCCGCTAATTCATGCGCAAAACCGTGGCCCACACAACTGCCTTCACGACCTTGGTTTAACCAAGTCGCACATTTCCAGGTGTATGAACGGTGCTTCCGCCCCGGAACCGCTGCCGCCCGGAACCCGAGTGAGCGCCAGTCCTCCTCAAAAACCCGGTTGAGAATCCGCAGTTCACCGTTCACCTCTGCCGTTGACATGCCCCTATTCTAGCGCACTTCTAAGCGGCTAAGGAATAACCTCCCCTCCTCCCTACTCATCCCGACCAAACGCCTGATCCCGAGCACGCCGCAAGAACCGAATAAGATCATTACAACCGTGCCTATCAATATTAGACCAAATCCCACGGTACCCGCCGGTTACCTCATCAATCAAATCAAGTATTTGACTGCCGACATCCGCTGGATCACCAATTGAAACATCAATGGCATCAATGGCGGCGTTACCGATCAACATTAAGGTCTCATCAGACCCGAGCAACTGCTCAAACAGCGACATTTTTAAGGACGATACTTCAATTCCAACTTGGGCTGATCCTGAGCGGTCCCACCCGACCTTTAAGCAGTACCCGCCTTCGCAACTGATTGTTTCCTTGGGCATTTCGCCCTCCTTTTTTGTTAGTGAGCCTCACGCTCGTCCATCACGGATCAACAGTCAAAACACTATCAGATCCTCAATCCTCAGATGACTCCTGCGGCCGTATCATAACGAGTCTCGTCCGACAACGGTCGAATGCTCCACTCCAGTTCTGACACCGGGACACCCTCCCCGGACAGGTTATTCTGCACCGTTGAAGCGGCATAAGAGAGCACAGGAAAATACCCCACGCTCTCCAAATCACAAAGGTCAACCGCTAACAAGCAGTCCCATTTTAGGCCGTCGTGCAGAGCCGTTGCCTTGACTGCGAGCACGCCCTCCAGTCCGCGGCGATCCGTAGAATACCGAACGCTCTGCTCTCCCGAGGGAGGCTGCAAATTCTTTACGCCCAACGTCTCCTCCATTCTCCCACCGTTCCTTTAAGTCCAGGTCAGACATAGTGTCCCACACAATTTCTGGCACCCACAAAACCCCTCCATCTGAGACATCCACGGCTATTTCGGCAACCCCGCAACTGAGGACCATGCCTCAACAATGCACCCACCCGCACCAACCGAACGACGCTCAACGGTACCAATAAACTCGCGTGCTCCTGTCTTTTCTCATTTCCCGTTTGTGGTATCTGATATCAGACTTAGCCCGTACCTTGGCGAGCCAGCGCCTGGTGTCCCCACCAAACCCAACCCCCTTACCGTTGTACATGACAGAATACCGCCACGACGCAGGGTAGCGACCTTTCTCATAATAAACCGTCACCACATACTCCTTCTCCTCAGCCATCAACGGTACCTAACAACCGAGGCCCTACGAGCCTTGGCCCTCATCCGTTTATCCCATCGTATGTGCCTTTTCGCTGCCGCCCTGGCCGACCATTCCCACGGCGAACACCCGCTATAACCAACGATATCCCCCCGCTTTACGGTGTGCACCCACCCATAAGCATCATGGTGAATCCTCACCACATATTCACCTTCCGGGTCTTCATCAAGCGGGTCAGCGTACAGGCAAAAGAAAAGCGTACCCATGATGACAACCGCTGCCGGAACTAATACTATTGCAACCTCAATCATCGGTACCTCACAATCAGCGTGCTGTCTTTGTCTCCATACCTTTTGTGTCGCCTAACCGTTCCATTGGCGTTCACTAACGCAGTCCATCTCCGCCCAAAGAAACTCCGATCAATCTCCTTTCCTTTCCACTTCACCACGGAGCCCCACATGCCAAATGAAGGATACACCGTTACCTCATAATCACCTTCCGGGTCTTCTACCAACTTCCGGTCAGTGTAACGGTCCAACCAGACACAAAAGAAAACAATCAAAGCGGTGAGCCCGACCGCCAACAACCAACTAGCCATTCTTCCCCCCAAGGAACAGTAAACAAAGACCCAACAAAAAGCACACCGATGGAATGGCGATTACCGCCATCACCAACTCAGCCATCACGCACCACGATTCAGCGCCTTCCGTACTAGTTTTTTGGCATAGAACACGGCCGAATGGCGGTGCCGAGCGAGAACCCACATAGCCACCCGATAGCGACGATTCTCCGTGACTCCGATGAATTGTACGTTATGAACAACCACACCGTTCCCGTACCCACGCTCTACATGAACAGCGTAGTCATGAGCGGTACGATTGAACAGAACGGTGCACCCAGAAAGGGTAACCCCATCCTTATTAATAACCAACGGTGCTGCCACTTATTCATCCCACTCCGTTATTCCAGCGTCCTCGGCACACTCACCTTTACACACGTTCCACCGGCCTTCTCCATCCTCGGCGCATTTCTCAGGCGTCAGCCCCTCAAAGCAGACGCAGCAAAACAATCCATATTCTGCGGACCCGAAACTAGTCATCCTCATTTCTCCTAGTGTACTCCCCCAGAAATGAGGTCTGCTGTTCCTCAACCGTTCCGATTTCCCGCACCGAATAGGGATTAAACCCAGGCCCGTGTGAAGGAGCAAACGGCCGTGTTCCATCTAACTGAAAGAACTCACAAACCTCATGCGTTTCAATCTTCACCAACTCATCAAGGAGCCACCTGCGCCAAGAAACCATATTGAAAGAAGCAGCCGGCACAATAACGTAGTGGTGCACGTGGTAGTTGTCTCCCTGCTCCGGATGATACGAGTTGTAAGTCTGGCTCACTATGTCAAGTGTCAGCCCCTCGCTCCCCTGCCCGCGATCAATATGCACGAGATCAAATGTCCAGCCAGGCTTGTACACAAAGTTCTCCACGAGCGCCTCTAAAACCTCCGGGTACGGGGCTTTCTGCACCATGTTCACCGTTCCCACTACTCCTCCTCCCCTTCCCGAGGAAACCCCGGCCCAGGATCATACTCCTCAGCACCGTTCACCAACCAATCACCGTCCGATTCAGTTTGAACAGTCACAAATATCTTATCGCCTACCTTCCATCCGTCATTAATACCACCCAGGAACACCGTTGACTCAACATTGTCCGAGTCATCGCCGCATGCCTCAGCCGTTACCACCACGAGCCCACACGTACGGCTCTCACCATCCTGATCCAGAAACGTTTCAGTCACTATCATCGAATTCGTTGTCTTCATCTCTTACCCCTGCCCTTTTTGTTAGGAAACACACGCTTAAATTCATCAACGGCGCGAGCAGTCTGCTCGGCGATCTCACTCAGTACCACGAAATCTTTCGGAGTTCTCGAAGGCGACGCCTTTATTCTCAGGTATTGCACGTGCATCATATGCCGTTGCTGATACTCTGATTTCTTGTCCCCCTTCACACCGGCACCCCGGCACCGTCCGCCACAACCCAAGTAGGCACTTTAAATGAGCCCTCACTCAACGAGTTGCAGTATTTCGCAACGCTTTCAGCATCCCGCCAGTCTGCGTACGGCGCCGCATTAAAACTCAGCACTTCCCCAGACTCATCCACAAGCGCAACGGTAAAGCCGGCAGCTCTCTGCTTTGTTACTCCCATTTAAATCACCTCTCTGTTACAATCTGAGTATGGACGAAAACGCACTAGCAATAGCACTTCACGAGTATGACGTTGCCGCTAGAGAGGAGGATTTCCCCGCTATGGCGGCAGCAACCTCCAAGATAAACGCCCTCCGCGATTTCACCGTTGAACATAACCTAGAGCCTTCCCCAACTGAGGCAGAAAAGGATGCAGACCAGGAGGAAGACCTCCTGCCAATTGAACAGGCGCACGCCGATCAAATTCCCCGGACGTTCCGGCTCAATGACGGCTTTTCTCTCCGGGGCACCGTTACCAACGTCCAGCCCCATAGATTTACCGTCCGTTCCGGCGTGCAGCAATGGATCGTCGTTCGCTCAGCCGTTCAAGCCATCCGGCTGCCTGATCTCCCAGAGACTCCGGCCGAATAACGAACCAAGCGGCCAGCGCCATACCGCCGAAATACAATCCGGCCCACCAGCTTACCCCGGTGAGCGCCAGCGTAAACCCGCACAGTGCCACCACCAGATAGCGCCAGAACGTGAGCAGAGCCCGAATCAAAGGCGGAGGCCAGCAATCAGGCCGCATTTCCGCCAGTTCTTCCTCAGTTACTTCAACCCGTTTCAACGGTAAACTCCTTCCCTTCCGGGTTTGTCCGGTCCGTTGTGATTACCCGCTCAGCGGGCTCCACCCAATAAGTCCCAAAATATGCCGGCCACCGGCCATAAAGGGCATCAAGGAACTCGGACCGTTCAACCACCTGCTCAGCCTCAGGCTCAGCAACAAAGGCAGCAACGGCCCCCTCCAGGCGGTCGGCCAGGCCGAAGGGTAGCCACCGGCGGGCGTTGATTCTGATGCCGATAGTCGACTTATGTGGCAGAGTATCGGCCAGCCCGAACACCCCGAGGCAAAGAATATCCAGGAGCCTATTCATAGCGCCAGCCTATAAACCTTGGCGAGCAGTTCCGTTTTATCAGCATCCAATGATCCTCTGTATTCCGAAGGGGTGTCTACCTCAAAATCACCAACGGCGTCAAAAAACGCAGCCCAACCGCCTCCCGTTGCCTCTTTCAGATCATCAATCCCGACATTCTCAAACGGCGAAGGGCACGAGCAACCCGAATCTTCCCCCCAGAGCAGGCGCCCCTCCCCGCCCGTCTCCTGCCACACGCACAAGAGGTGAAAAGAATAGTCAGCATCCGGGTCCGAAATGGAACCTACAAACCTCAGCCCAAACTTCTCGGGGCTGGAATAGACATCCGCATCATATGTCATCTGCTCTCCCCTCTGCTCTGCCCGCAATAAACGGGTCGGAATGCGCTCCACAGGTTTTCCACAATGTCACGCCCAACCTCGCCATCAATGAGCAGTTGCTCACGAGGTCGCTCAGATTCCCAATCCGCTTCCTCCACAAGGATCTCTATCATTCCTGGGAAAGCCTCACCGATCAGGGCGTGCAGCACCAGAAACTCATTCCAGTTGACCTCTAACCGTACAACTCTCGGCTTGGGCGCTATCTCAACCTCCACAACTTCCACCGTCGCCATCATGCAGCCTGAATAGCACTATAAAGTTTGTTAAACACTTTATCTAAGTCACCACTCAGTTGGTGGTGGGGGCGGCGATCGTATCTCTGCCAGCCCGGGGGCGGATCATCCACTACCTCTTTCTCAATGGGACCTCTCTGGCAGTGGGACAGAGCCGCACGAATAATCAAGAACTCGTCCCACGTTAACTCCAGGGTAACCCCTTGCGGCGGCGGCGCCACTCGACTCTCATTAATCACCTTCACAACTGCCATTTAAAATCCTTTCCCCGCCCTCAGGCGGTCTAGGTACTCATTTACCGTTCGGCTATTTTCTACGCCCTCTGGGGCACCTCTCCCAGCAACCTAGCACCCCTAGCCGGCCCTGTCAAGTCGGGTCCCAGCCGGCCCAGGATGAGGACTCCCCGACCCAGGCTGTCCGGACCGCCCCCTCCTCCGTCCCGATCACCTCAACCTCAACCTCCCAGCCCCCGCCCGCCCCCGCCAGCCGGCGCCGAACCGTTGTCACCGCTACTACCCCGTCAACCGAGTCGGCTCGCGCATATTCACCGATCAAATCCCAGCCTTCCCCATCCCATTCTTCAATCTCGCATTCCCCGCCAGCGTACCCGCTAGCGCACACGAGCCGGGGGACCACTACCGCCCGCTTACCCACGGGTACCATAGAACTCTGCCCGAACGGCGACAGAGGCAAAGTCTTTAATAAGTTCATACCGCAGTTCCCACGGCAAGGGGTTCCGGTTTCCCTCCAGTTTTTTACTGTACTCCAAGATCCTAGCGGCTACCTTTGATGCTGACGTGTCATCCATGCCCAACAACCTAGCACCTCTCCGGCCGAGCGCCAGTAACCTCCCCCGCCCCGCCAGCCTCTGCGGAGTGTGCGGGTAAGTCTGCCCCTATAGGGAAATTGGTGGACCCCAAACCATTGACTTAGAGGATGCATTAGTACTTTATACTAAGTATACTGATTTGACTTCTCTAATCTTCTAAGGGGGAGAGGTATACCTTCATACTAATGCAGTAGTAGAGAAACGCTACCCAAAAAACCCCCAAAATGCAGGGGTGTCAATCTGCCCTCGGCCACTTCTCAGCCTCGGACCCTCTTTCCGCAACTTACGGTTCCAACCATAAAACCCCAACAAAAGCGTAAAATGTAATGAAACTACACAAGACCTCTCGAGGACCTAACTTGCGGAACGGCCTCAAAAACGCCTCCGCCCCAAAAAGCGCAGGGATGCACCCCTGCAGACAACCCATTTTTTACCCTCTACCCCCGCTCATCCCCGCAGGTTACCGGCGCCCCTCCAGACACTGTGCTATGGTAGATGCCGTGACAGAACACGACCCCACGAGCATCAACTGTCCTTGTGTCCTATGCGCCATGCACGGGGCCAGAAACCACGCCCGCCGGTGCGGCCTCGGCCAGCAGAACGGCTGTTTTTCTTGCGAAGCGTACGAATGGCTCAAGCAAGAGAATCCACGACTCCATGCCGATATCCTAGAGGAGGAACGGCGGAGGAGCGAGCAGATCACTCACCGGCCGGAGCGAGGAACGAAATGCCCATGCAGCGTGTGCCGCATTACAAAGTTCTCTAAGCACTATATGTTACGGTGCACCGTTCCCGATGACGCCGTTATCAAATGCCACAAGTGCCTAACACTAACGACACTTCTCCAGACTCAACCTAAGGCGCTGGCCCTGGCCTCCCAAACTCTGGAGGTTAGGAAAGCCGCATCCCAAATCTTAGGCACGCCTTTTGAAAGAAAGCAGAGGGCGCCATCCGCCAGTCCACGCCCCGCACGACCACCGAGCACGAACCGTTGCCCGGACCACCCCGCCGCCTGCCAGTGTAAACTCTGCCGCATAATCCGCTTCGGCCGGCACTATGCCCCAGTGGAGCACCGGACGGCCGGTTCTGGGCAAATCTGCCAGCAGTGCCATTCATTTGAAACCCTTTCGCTAAACAATCCCGACCTTCTCCAGGAGGCCATCTCTATAAACCCTATTATCCAAGAAGCAACCACCAAAGCCCAAACAAAGCAAAAGCGCAAGGAAGCGCTGCTCAAGGAGATTGCAGCACTATGACCAACACCGATTTCTCAACCGCCCTCACACAACTAGCCGAGCACGTCTGCACCAACCCGCCACCCGACGACGCCCCTCACCCCGAACTTGACAACGTCCTCACGACTGTGCAATGGTTGCGCCAACACCCGCAGCAAGCACGAACCCTGATCGGAGACCTGACACATGGCTACTGACCACCCCACCCGCACCCGCACCCGCACCGTTACCCTACACGGTGACCCGACGGGCGCCCCGCACACGTTCACCGTTGAACAGGCGAAGGACCGCTTCACCTACCCGGACGGCAAGCAGACCGTTGCATTCACGCATATCCGCGAGTCCGCCCAGGAGATTGACGCTCTTATCCGAGCCGCCGAGACCCCTCCCCCGACGCCCGAGGAAATCGAAGCCCTTATCCGCGAAGCTGAGGCCGTTACTGGCGGGAACCAATGACCCCCGGCAAGGAGTTTAACAAGTGACTACCGTTACATACAGCAGCAATAACTCAGGCGGGGGCTGGTGGCTCAAGGATGAGGACTGGCACGCCCTAGAAAAGGCCGGCTGGACCGTTGACTGGGTGAAGAATGAAACCGAGGGCATTACGGCAGGAGGAGAACGCTGGCTAGGTGCCCTCGCCACCTCAGCCACAAAGGAGGAAGTGACCCTAGCCGAGGCGATTGAATCTTTTGAATTCACTACCGGCCAGAGCAGCACCGAACTCGGTTGCGGTTGCTGCGGACCGCCGCACAGTTTCTACACCGAGGACGGCGACGAATACTATTCCCCGTCCGCCCCCACTCACGGAGACCCGTATGTTGACTGATACCGTTAGGCGCCTATCCGCTGCGGACCCAAAAAACACAACACCGTGCTCCTACGTGATCGGGGACCCCGAGGCCGGCACTCCGCTCACACCGTACTGTATTATCGGCCACGCCCTCCATGAGAACGGTGTTTCTCTCAACGTATTGCAGGCTGCCCATCAAATGAAGTTTATCGACATTGCCCAGCACCCTGGTGAGAGCGTGTATGCTCCCATTGACAATCTCATTGCGGCCACCCCGCCCCAAGATATTTACTGGCTAGCCTACGTTCAGCACCAGCAGGACCACGGTTTCACCTGGGCGGAAGCCGTTCAGGCAGCCGACAACCAGTACCCCGACATGAAAAGAGAAAACGCATGACACACCCCGCCGTTACCGTTGTCCGGCTACTAGCCGAGGAACAGCCTGACCGCATTTCAAAATGCCTATATGTTAGGAAAGGCGCCGTGACACCTGAATGTATAATTGGAAATTGTGTTGTTGATTTAGGGGGAACCACAGAAAGCCTTGGTGGTTATGAGGGGAGCGGCCCAGCCACAGTTCTTCGCCTTACAAAGTTCCCCATTGAGTTAGGCTCCTCAGCAGTCGAATGGTTGGAGGAAGTGCAACGTACGCAAGACAACGGTTCTACTTGGGGTACAGCAGTAAAAGACGCAGACCTCCTTTACCCCGAAATGAGGAACCTATGACACATCCTGCTGTTACCGTAACCCGCCTTCTCGCCGCTGAACACCCGCACAAAAAGTCCTGCTGCACTTATGTTGTTCCGGTCAGTACGGTTGAGGCAGTCCCCGGACAGGCAGACCCGCCCCCCGTTCCCGAATGTATTATTGGGCACGCCTTTGAGTACCTGGGCGGTAGCCTAAGCATACTTCCAGAGGGCACGGATGCACCGGACGTGTTCAGCCGCACAAGGTTCCCTATCACAGAAAAGGACGCCTGGGCCGGCCACTGGCTGGAAACCGTTCAAGCCAAGCAGGATTCCGGGTTGACCTGGGGCCGAGCCGTTGAATACGCAGACGAATACTACAAGGATGAAAGTTGAGCACAAAGCGCATATACGGTACCCCCGAAGAACGCTTTTGGGCGAAGGTCAACAAGACAGAGACCTGCTGGTTGTGGACAGCCAACCGGGGTCGTTCCGGGTACGGAAACTTTCGTTATCAGAATAGGCAAACTCGGGCACATCGCACCGCTTATGAGTGGCTGGTTGGCCCGATACCAGAAGGACTGCAACTTGACCACCTATGTCGTGTTAGACATTGTGTGAATCCGGAACACCTAGAGCCCACCACAGGAAAAGTAAATACGCTTAGGGGCACGGGACCTTCGGCATTGAACGCCGTTAAAACCCACTGCTCACAGGACCACCCACTAGATGGAGACAATCTATATACTTGGAAAAATGAGCGGGGTTGCCGCTCTTGCAGAGCATCCAATGTGAAAAACTATTTGTCCCGTCTAGTGGAGAAATCCAAGACAGATCCGAGTCTTATCCCGCACGGAACACTGAATGGTTATGCAAATTGGAAATGTCGATGTGTAGATTGTTCCCTTGTACAGTCCAAGTACGATGCGGCCTATAAGATTAGAAAGAAAGCAGAAAAGAAATGACCTCTATGCTAGAACTGGCTCTCGCTTACGCCCAGCAGAAAATGTATGTGTTCCCATTGGAGCCACAATCCAAGAGGCCACTTGGTTCCTTAGTTCCTCACGGACACAACGATTCAAGTATTGATGCGGAAACTATACGACAGTGGCTCGAAACACGCCCCGACTGTAACTTAGGGATCGCTACTGGCCCCTCGAATCTCCTCGTCGTTGACATTGATGGCGCCGAAGGCGAAGACACCGTTGAATTTCTGGCCGATAACCTCGGCCTTATCCTTCCCCCCACAAAGGCAAGCATTACCGGCCGAGGGCGTCACCTCTGGTACCGGCTGCCCGAGAATGCGCCCCGAATTCCGAGCCGTGCGGCGGCACTCGGAGACAACGTGGACATTCGCTGCGGAGGCGGGTACGTTGTTTGCCCTCCCTCCATTCATGCGACGGGTTCCGTTTACACATGGGACACGCCCCCCGGGACTCCATTTGCCGACGCTCCGCAGTGGGTCATTGACTGCCAGGCTAAGCCATCCCACCGCACACCGCTAGACCCCAACTACGAGCCTATTCATTTCATCCCTGGAGACGGAGAAAACACGCCCTGGGGAATCACGGCCCTAGAAGAAGAAACCACTCTAATGCGTGACGCAAGAGAGGGTACCCGAAATGATACTCTCAACCGTATTGCATTCCGCATCGGGCAGGTCGTGGGTGGTGGACATCTCGACCCCGAGCACGCTACAATAGCACTACTCGACGCCGCAACAGCCTCCGGGCTTTCCGCACAAGAGGCCCGCTCCGTTCTAGCAAGATCCCTTGCGGCCGGCGCAGCAAACCCCAGAGGCCCGCAAGAAACAAATATCCCGGCGAACTGGGACCCGCAAAACCCTAACGCTGCGCTGGACCAGGACGAGTTTGAACCGCCGGATTACGAGGTGCCCGTTGAAAATGACGAGCCTGCCGGACTGCCGGCCAACCCCCCGGCGACCGTTGACCGGCGCACCAAAGACCTGACAATTGTTGTAAACAACACAGACCTTGACCACCTTACCGATCTCTCATTCAAAGCCCTTATTCAACTCAACCGCCGGGCTAAACTCCCGCGCATTCTCCAGCGGAACGGTGAACTGGTGCGCCTGCGGAATGTGCCCAGGGCTGACGGCTCATCACCGCTAGTCATTGACCCCCTCACCACCGACTCTCTCCGCAATCACCTCTCCGAGGGAGCGTACTGGGTAGCCCGTAAAATTGATAAGGCAGCAACAGACGCCGCACGTGTGACGGACCCCGCTGCTCCGAACATTGTTGTTGATACTCACGTTTCTCCCACGCTAGAGGTGACCCGTTCAGCGCTTTCAAGGGCGGAGTTCCCTCATGAAGTTCCGGTCCTAGAGGGGCTCATTTCTACACCTGTTATGCGGCCGGACGGTACTATTCTCCACGAGGTAGGGTGGGACGCAAAGACGGGTCTAGTTTACAATCCAATCGGAAACAAAGGCATCGACGCTTCCCAGGTTCCCGAAACTCCATCCGAGTCACAAAAGCAGGCAGCCGTTCAACTGCTGCTAGAGCCGTTCACTGACTTCCCTTTCATTGACGATGCGGACCGCACGAACATGCTAGCGCTCCTTCTTACCCCCATGCTCCGCAGCGCTATCGACGGACCGACACCGATGGCCCTAGTCAGCGCCACTCAACCTGGCACCGGCAAGAGCAAACTCATGGATGTCATTTCAATTGTAACCACAGGCTCAGAAGGCATCTTCACTACCGCACCAAAGGACGAGGAAGAATGGCAGAAGAAGCTACTGGCGATGCTGCTCCGCAATCAGCCATTGACCATCTTCGACAATCTGAGCACGCAGTTCGCCTCAGGCGAATTGTGCGCTGCCCTCACTGCACCTACCTATTCTGGACGACCGTTGGGACGAACCGAGATTATCGACATTCCTGTCCGAACTGTTTGGGCGGCTACTGGTAACAATGTCAGTGTTGACGGCGAGGTCGGCCGGCGGGCATATTGGATTACCCTAGACGCCAAAACGGATAACCCGGCGGGCCGAACAGGCTGGAAGCACGACCCGCTAAACGTTTGGGTAAAGGAGAGCCGCCCCTCTATCATCATTGCGATGTTGACGCTCTGTCGAGCCTGGTTTGCGGAGGGCTGCCCCCCTCCCCCCTCCTCCCCGATTATGGGCTCTTATGAGGACTGGGTGCGCACCGTTGGTGGTGTTCTGGAGAATGCCGGCGACAAGGGTTTCCTGTCTAACGCAACACAAAAGGCAGCCGACGCCGACCCCGACGCCACGAACTGGCGCTCCCTGTTAGAGTTCCTGAGTCAGACAAAGACGTGTTCTCTCGGCCAGACATTCACCGCTGCTGAGGCAGCCCTAGTAATTCAGAACGGAGACGCACCCGCTATAGACCCCTCCTCCGCTCCACGCTCACTTGCTACCCTAGCCGAAGACTCTGCTAAGGTGGGAGCCGTTGAACTGTTGCCTACCCGCCTAGCACGTTCCTATGGGAAGGACAACTTCCCAAGAATGCTAGCCGAAGCTTTCAGATCAATTGACAACCGCAGGTTCGGAATAACGAACCTAAGAATTTCCAAAGCCGGAACCGACAGGCGGCACGTCGCCACCTATTCCATCCTTGAAGGAGTTTAACGGCATGAACCGCAAGCACTACGTTATCAACTACTCAGAAAACGACAAGCACTACAGAACAAAGGCCGCTGCCCCTGTGTCAGAGACAGATGTAAAGGCTAATATTGTCTCATCCGAGGTGGAAACCCCCGGAGGCTTTCATTCTCCGGTTCTTGACATTGACTTTCCCGCTCGTCTTGTCCCGTCCTCAACCCAGGGTCATTTCCACCTATACTTTGATGGGCTAGTGATTCCGTGGAGCAAGTACGAGCCGCTGCTTCTAGCCCTAGCCGATGCCGGAGTGATTGAGCGTGGCTACGCTAACGCAGCGATTGACCGCAAGGCTAGTCTAGTGCGCAAGCAAGGCAAAACAAAGACTACAGACCCCTTAAACAAGGGGGAGAAGAAGTGACAAAGGTACTAGACCTTTTCGCCGGCCCCGGCGGTTGGGATGAGGGGATGCGTTCACTAGGCATTACAGATGTCACCGGAGTGGAGTGGGATAAGTGGGCATGTGAGACCGCCGAGGTTGCGGGGCACCGTAGACTCCAAACGGACGTGACAAAGATAGACCCGCTCGACCACAAGGACATTGACGGCTTTATTGCCTCACCTCCTTGCACTACATTTTCAATGGCCGGCGCTGGCGCAGGTAGAGAAGTTCTCGACCTGCTCACTCAGGGCCTTTATGATATGGCCCAACCGGGCGACCCCCGACCAGCCCTTATCATCGACCTACATTCTGCCCTTTTCCAGCCGACATGGGACAAGAGAAATGCCGACCACGACAAAAAACTGGCCAATGGCAAACCGACAAAGGCTCCTGACAAACAAAAGATTGACGACTCCGTATGGACGGCCGCTACCATCAGCGCCCTCAT
>Ga0136633_1002288_pt1 | contig 13333 bp, 12 predicted proteins | sample AntDrymeUQ832206_2_FD_105494 | JGI IMG/M metagenome (GOLD analysis project Ga0136633, IMG submission 105494) | Polar desert sand microbial communities from Dry Valleys, Antarctica - metaG UQ83 (22.06) | ecosystem: Environmental > Terrestrial > Soil > Desert | place: Antarctica: Dry Valley... | reverse complement strand
TCGCGCACCGCGACAGCCTCCCCAAGGCCGCGCTGCCGATCATGGCCGGCGTCGCCGGTGGCGCGGTGGTCTCGCAAGCGTGGGCCGCGCGCGAGCTCGCCTAGACCGGCCGTTCGAGCAGATCCGCCACGAAGCGTGCTGCTTGCCGGGGCCATCGTGCTGGATTGGGGTCGCATAGCGACCTCTGGGCAGCACGATCCGCCGCCGGCCGCACATGCCAGACGCGCGTCCGGGTCAAAGGAGCACTCCCGCTGATCCGGTGCGGCGCTCGTCGCGTAACCCGGGCATGCCCGCTCTCAAAGCTCTCGCGCTCAACTGCACCATCAAGCCGTCGCCGGCGCCGTCGAGCTGCCAGTTGCTCATCGATCACCTGCTTGCCCACCTCGCCGATCACGACGTGGAGGGTGAGACGATCCGCGTCGTCGACCGCGACGTCAGGCCCGGTGTGACCAGCGACGAGGGCGACGGCGACGCCTGGCCGGCCATCCGCGAGCAGATCCTCGCCGCCGACATCCTGATCTTCGGGACCCCGATCTGGGTTGGGCACCCGTCGAGCGTCGCTCAGCGCGTGATCGAGCGGATGGACGCCTTCCTCGGTGAGACCGACGACCTGGGTCGCATGGTCTCCTTCGACCGCGTCGCGTGCGTCGCGGTGGTGGGTAACGAGGACGGGGCCCACCACGTGTTCGCCGACGTCGGCCAGGCGCTCAGCGACGTCGGGTTCACCCTCCCGGCGAGCGGATCGACTTACTGGGTTGGCGAGGCCATGCAGAAGACGGACCTCAACGACCTGCCGCAGATCCCGGAGAAGACGGCGGAGTCGACCGCCACCCTGGCCCGCAACGCCGCGCACCTCGCCCGCCTGCTGGCGGGCGACGGCTATCCGGCGGGAACCTAGGCGCCGGGCTTGGCGACCATGGCGAAGACCGCGATGAGGACGATCAGGCCGAGCAGGATCTCGATTTTCGCGTAGCGGCTGTAAAGGGCCTCGTACTCCGCGCTCCACGTCACCGGGCCATCGCCCGGCGCTGCCGCCACGTCTGCGCCGGACAGCTCGGCCATCCGCTTGCTCGCCCCGACCACCCAGCCGCCGATCGCCCCGATGAGCAGGATCGCCGCGAGTCCGACGTGGACCCAGGGCTCGGAGAACAGGTCCTCCTTGGCGGCCAGGTAGAGGCCGAGCCCCAGGACGATGATGGTGCCGGGGCCGGTGAGAAGAAGATTGAGGCGGTGCTGGACGTCGTGCACCCCGGGCATCGCCCGCGGGTGGGTGCGCCGCAGGTAGGGCAGCATCAGCGGATACGCGAGCGGCAGGCCGTAGGCGGCCAGCACGGCGATGACGTGCAGGGCGACGACGACGGAGTAGGAGCTCAGCGCCAGCATCAGACGAGCGCCAGCACGCTGCGGATGCCGTCCTGGCGCTCCATCAGCTCGAAGCCGTGGTTGACGTCTTCGAGCGCCAACGAATGCGAGACGAACGGCTCGACGTCTATGTCACCGGCCAGCCAGCGGTCAATCAGGTACGGCACGCCCTCGCGGCCCTTGACGCCGCCGAAGGACGAGCCGGCCACGCGGCGGCCGGTGATCAGGAACCGGGGGATGACGTCGAGCGTCTCGCCTTTGCCGGCCACACCGCACATGGTCGCCAGGCCCCAACCCATGCGCGCCGACTCGACCGCCTGGCGCATGACGGCGACGAGCCCGGTGGCCTCGAACGTGTAGTCGCAGCCGAACCCACCGGTCATCTCGAGCAGCGTGTCGACCACCTCGGGGCCGCCCCGCATCACGTCCGTGGCGCCCTGACCGCGCGCGAGCTCTAAACGCTCGTCGCTCATGTCGACGCAGATGATCTGCTCGGCGCCCTGCAGCCGGGCGCCCGCCACGGCGCCGAGACCGACCATCCCCGCGCCGAACACGGCCACGGTGGAGCCCTCCTCGACCTTGGCCGTGTACATCGCGGCGCCCAGGCCGGTCGACAGCCCGCAGGCGAACAGGCACGCGCGGTCAAGCGGCGCCTCGGGCGAGATCTTGGCCAGCGCGATCTCGGGCATCACCGTGGCCTCGGCGAAGGTCGAGGTGCCCATGAAGTGGCGGATCGGCTCGCCGTCCCGCGACAGGCGGGTAGTCCCGTCGGGCAGGTGGCCCTGGTTCTGCTGCTCGCGGATCGCCAGGCACAGGTTCGTCTTGGGCGAGCGGCAATGCAGGCATTCGCCGCACTGGGGCGAGAACAGCGTCACGACGTGATCGCCCGGCGCGACGCTCGTCACGCCCTCCCCGATTGCCTCCACCACGCCGGCGCCCTCGTGGCCGAGCACCGCCGGCGCGTAGCCCGACGGATCGGCGCCCGACGCCGTGTAGAGATCGGTGTGGCAGACGCCGCAGGCGTGCAGGCGCACGAGCACCTCGCCGGCCTGTGGGTCGGCCAACTCGACGTCCTGCACGACGAGCGGCTCTCCGAACTCCTCCAGCACGGCGGCACGGATCTGCATGCGCGGACGCTATCCGCTCTGGGCCGTGGGGCGCACCAGGATCTCGTTGACGTCGACGTGCGGCGGCTGAGATACCGCGTACATGACCGCGCGGGCGATGTCGTCGGCTTCCAGCGCGTTCTTGACGGGGTTGTCGAAGAACGGAGTGTCGACCATGCCCGGCTCGATCGAGGTGACCCGCACCCCGCTGCCGTCGAGGTCCTGGCGGATGGCCTCGGCCATGGCGGTGACGGCGTGCTTGGTGACCGAGTAAAACGAGCCCGGCAGCACCCGGCGGCCGGCGACGCTCGAAGTGATCAGCACGTGCCCCTTGGCCTCGGTCAAGGCGGGGATCGCCGCGCGGACCGTGTAAGCCGCGCCCAAAACGTTGGTCAGCACCATCTCGCGCCATTCCTCGGGCTCACCCTTCAGCCAGCCCCGCGCGCCGCCGAAGCCCGCGTTGGCGAAGATCGTGTCGACCCGGCCGTACTCGTCGAGAGCCCGCCGGACGAGGGCCTCGTTGTCCTCCCAGCGGGTGACGTCGGTGGGGACGGCGAGGCCGCCGATGTCGGCGGCGATGGCCTCGATCTTCTCAGCGCTTCGCGCGGCGAGGACGACCCGATGGCCGGCCTGCGCCGCCTGACGGGCCGTGGCTTCACCGATGCCGCTCGAAGCGCCGGTGATGATGAAGACGGGGGAGTCGGACATGCCTCAGACCGTACCCTGACGCGCGTGCTCTACGACAAGGCACGGATCTCCGTCTCCGCCGGTGGCGGGGGCAACGGCTGCCTGAGCTTCCGTCGCGAGGCCAACGTTCCCATGGGCGGACCCGACGGCGGCGACGGGGGGAACGGGGGCGCGGTCATCCTGCTCTGCGACGACTCGATGCGCGACCTGCAGAGCTTCAAGCGCAAAGCGCACTACAGCGCCGGCCGAGGCCGCCACGGGGAAGGCGACAACAAGCACGGTGCGAGGGGCGGTGAGCTGATCGTCAAGGTGCCGCCGGGCACGCAGGTCACCACGGAGGACGGCACGCTCTACGACCTGCTCGTCCCGGGCCAGCAGGTGCTCGTTGCGCGTGGCGGCTCGGGCGGCAAGGGCAACCGGCGCTTCGTCTCGCCGACCCGCCAGGCGCCGCGCCTGGCCGAGAAGGGCCTACCGGGAGACGAGCAGTGGGTCGACCTGCAGCTCAAACTGCTGGCCGACGTGGGGCTCGTCGGGGTGCCCAACGCGGGTAAGTCGTCGATGCTCGCGACCATGACCCGCGCGACCCCGAAGGTCGCGGGCTACCCGTTCACCACGCTCGAGCCGATCCTCGGCACGCTCGACGGCGACGACCGCCAGCTCGTCGTCGCCGACATCCCCGGGCTGATCGAGGGCGCGTCGGAGGGCGCCGGGCTCGGCCATGACTTCCTGGCCCACGTCGAGCGCACGCGGCTGCTCGTCCACGTCCTCGACCTCGCGCCGCTCGACGGCAGCGACCCGGTCGACAACTACGAGACCATCGAGGCCGAGCTGGCCGCCCACGATCCGCGGCTGGCCGCGCTGCCGCGGATTCTGGCGCTGTCGAAAGCCGACCTCGTCCCGGACGAGGACGCGGAGGCGGCGGCTGAGCGCTGGCGGGCGCGGTTCGCGCCCGCGCCGCGCGAGGAGTGGGAGCCGCCTGATCTGACGAGCGAGGTGCCGGTGTTGATCACCTCCAGCGCCACGGGGCTCGGCCTCGACGAGCTCGCCCGCCAGCTGTTTCACCGCGTGCCGGTGGCCCCGCACATCGCGGCGGAGGAGCTTCCGGGCGAGGACGCCCTGGCCGAGCATCAGGTTTTCCGTCCCGCCGGCAACGGCTTCAGCGTCGAGCGCGAGGGCGAGATGTTCGTCGTGGGCGGCCCGCGCATCGAGCGCCTGCTCGCTCGCCACGACCTCGAGAACGAGGAGGCGCTCGCTCACGTGGAGAAGACGCTGCACAAGATGGGCGTCGTGCGTGAGCTCGAGGCGCTGGGTTTCGAGGCCGGCGACGACGTCGAGATCGCCGGCGTCGTGTTCGAGCTGACGTAGGCTCACCGGCGGCATGGCACGCGTCGTCATCAAGCTCGGGTCGAGCATCACCGCTGACGAGACCGGCGCGCTGCGCGCCGAGGTCCTGGAGGCGATCTGCTCGGTCGTCGCCGACCGCCATGATGCCGGCGACAGCGTCATCGTCGTCACCAGCGGAGCGATCGTGCGCGGCATGCAGATCATGAGCCTGGCCGCGCGGCCGCGCGAGATCGAGGATCTGCAGGCGGCGAGCGCCGTGGGGCAGGGCAAGCTCTACCGGGTCTACGACGAGCTGCTGGCTGCGCGCGGCGTGACCAGCGCGCAGGTGCTGCTCACGTTCTTCGACATGAGCGCGCGGGGCCACTACCTCAACGCGCGAAGGACGCTCGACCGCCTGCTCGCTTGGCGCGTGGTTCCGGTCATCAACGAGAACGACACCACCACGACCGACGAGATCTCGTTCGGCGACAACGACTTCCTCGCCGCCCAGGTCGCGATCCTCACCAACGCCGACCTGCTGGTCCTGCTGACCGACATCGAGGGTCTCTACACAGCCGATCCACGCATCGATCCGGCGGCAGAGTTGGTCGCCGAGATCACCGACTTCGAGGGGCTCCACGCGCTCGACATCGGACACGGCACCTCGCCGCTGGGCACGGGCGGGATGCGCTCGAAGGTCGTGGCGGCCGAGATGGCGACCGCAGCGGGTATCCCCGCCGTCATCTGCAACGGGTTGCGCGAGGAGGCGCTGCGCTCGGCGCTGGCCGGGGAGTCGGCGGGCACGCGCTTCCCGTCGCGCGGCAAGGGCCACTCCTCGTTCAAGCTCTGGCTGCGCTACGCCAAGCCGTCGCGCGGCACGCTGGTCATCGACGCGGGCGCCGAGCGGGCCCTGCGCGAGGGCGGGACGAGCCTGCTCCCAGTGGGAATCATCGAAGTCCGCGGCGGGTTCGATGCCGGCGACGCGGTGGAGATCGTGGCGGAGGGCCGGCTGCTGGGCAAGGGAATCGTCTCGTACTCGGCCGAGGAGGTCCGGCGCGTGGCTGGCATGCGGTCCGCCCAGGTGCGCGAGACTCTCGGAGGCGCGACCGAGGAGGCCGTCCACCGCGATTATTTCGTGCTGGCCTGACGCCGGCGCGTACCCTCCAACCATGGCCGTGGCGACCCGATCGGTGACCGACGTCTGCGTGGCTGCGCGCGCGGCGGCTCGCCGGCTGGCGGCGCTCGACAGTGGTGCCAAGGATGCGGCGCTGCACGCGATCGCCGACGCGCTCGTGGCGCGTACAGACGAGATCGTCGAAGCCAATGCGAACGACATGGAAGCCGGGCGCGAGGCCGGCCTGTCTGCTGCGCTGCTGGACCGGCTCATGCTCGACAGCGCCCGCGTGAGCGCCATCGCGGCCCAGGTGCGCGACATCGCCGCGCTGCGCGACCCCGTCGGCGAGGTCATCGAGGGCTTCCGGCTGCCCAATGGCCTCGACGTCCGCAAGGAGCGCGTGCCGCTCGGCGTCGTCGCCGTCGTCTACGAGGCGCGGCCCAACGTGACGATCGACGCCGCCGCGCTGTGCCTGAAGTCAGGCAACGCGATCGTGCTGCGCGGATCATCGAGCGCCGCGCACTCCAACGCCGTCCTGGCTCAGATCGCCGCCCAGCACGCGCCGGAGGGCGCGATCGGGCTCGTGGAGGGCGGCCGCGAGGCGCTCGCCGAGCTTGCGCGGCAAGAGGGCCTAATCGACCTGATCATCCCGCGCGGCGGAGAGGGCCTGAAGGCAGCGCTGCGTGAGGTCGCGACTGTGCCGGTGATCTACGCGGCCTCGGGAAACTGCCACGTCTACGTGGACGCTAGCGCGGATCCCGACAAGGCCGAGGCGATCGTGCTGAACGCCAAGACCCAGCGGCCCGGCGTCTGCAACGCGGCGGAGACCCTGCTCGTCCACACCGACGCCGCCCCCGCGTTCGTCCCGCGCGTGCTGCGGGCATTGCGAGGGGCGGGGGTCGAGCTGCGCGTCGACGGGCGCACGCGTGCGCTGGCGGGAGAACTCGCCGGCGAGCTTCTTGATGCGGTTGAGGAGGACTGGGACGAGGAGTTCCTGGCCCTCGTGCTGGCGGTCAGGATCGTCGACTCGGTGGAGGAGGCGATCGAGCACGTCAACGCCCACGGCTCAGGGCATTCCGAGGCGATCGTCACGGCCGACGCAGCGAGCGCGCGGACCTTCCGGCTCGGCGTCGACGCAGCGTGCGTCTACGTCAACGCCTCGACGCGGTTCACCGACGGCGGCGAGTTCGGCATGGGCGCCGAGATCGGCAACTCGACGCAGAAGCTCCACGCGCGGGGGCCGATCGGGCTGCGCGAGCTGTGCACCTTCAAGTACGTGGTCGAGGGCGACGGCCACATCAGGCCCTGAGCCGTCGCGGCCTCTTCGGGGGGACGTTCAACCCGCCTCATCTGGGGCACCTGGCCTGCGCGTCAGAGGCCTTGGAGCAGCTGGGGCTCGATCGCGTGGACCTTATCCCGGTGTTCGCGCCTCCGCACAAGACGGTGGTCGCAGATCCTGGGGCGGACGTCCGCCTCGAGCTCTGCCGGCTCGCGGTGAGCGGCGACGATCGCCTGGGCGTAGACGACACGGAAGTCCGCCGCGGGGGGCTGTCGTTCACGGTCGATACCCTGAGCGAGCTTGATGGGAGCGACGAGCTGACCGTGATCGTCGGTGGCGACATGGCGCTGAGCCTGCCCGCCTGGCGTGAGCCCGCCGAGATCCTGCGTCGCGCCCGTCTCGGCGTCGTCGAGCGTGGCGAGGCCCGCCGGGCCGAGATCGAGCAGATGCTGGCCCTGTTCCCCGACGCCCGCGTTGAGTTCTTCACCATGCCCCGCATCGACATCTCCTCCACCGACATCCGCGCCCGCGCTGCCGCCGGGCGCCGCGTTCGCCACCTCGTGCCCGCCCCGGTCGCCGACGCCATCGCCACGCAGGGGCTCTACCGGTGACCCCCGAGACCCTCGCCGAGATGTGCGCTGCCCTTGCGGCCGACAAGAAGGCGATCGACATCGTCGAGATCGACTTGCGCGGGGTGTCGGGCTACACCGACTTCTTCGTCGTCTGCGCGGGCAACACCGAGCGCCAGGCCAAGGCGATTCATGACGGCATCCACAAGGCGCTCAAGGACGACCACGGCCTGCTTCCCCGGCGTGTCGAAGGCCTCACGGAAGGCAAGTGGGTGCTGATGGACTACCTCGACGTGGTCGTGCACGTGTTCACGCCCGACACCCGATCGCATTACCGGCTCGAGCAGTTGTGGGGCGACGTGCCCTCGCGCAGGTTTGCGCCGGGCGAGCCCGCGCTGCCGGCCGGCGCCCCCTGACCCTCAGGCGGTGGGGGCCACCCGCCGGATCAGCCGGTGGGCCGCCTGGGCCACGAGCTCGCGGTCGTGCGTGAGGGCGTATTCGAAGCGGCGGTCGAGGTCGGCGCCTGCGTCGCCGAGGTCGCGGGCCGCGAACGCGGCGGCGAAGTGCGGGCTGAGCACCACCACGTCCCACTCGCCCCGCAGCGCCTCGTCGGGGTCCAGAGAGGCTCCGCGGACGCCCTGGGCGGGCTCCTGGCCGAGGTTGTACGCCAGCGCCCCGACGAACGCCATCCGAGCGGCGAGCATGGCGTAGCGGGCACGCGTCGGCCGGGTGAAGTGCACCGCGTCCTGAAACGTACTCAGCAGCAGCGACGACGGCCCCTGGGCCAGCGCCTCGTCCTCCAAGGCGAGGCTCATCTGCAGCAGCTGACGCTTGGTGCCGCGCCGGAGCGGGCGGGCGCGGCTGAGCCGTTCGAACGGCGTGTCGGTCGTCTCCTCGAATCCGGGGACCAGCACGCGGCCGGTTCCCGTGGTGACCGGTTCCGGACGCAACTCGCCCGGGCGGCCGAGGAGCCAGCCCTGCCCGAGGTCGGCGCCGAGGGCCCGGGCGAACGCTGCATGCTCCTCGGTCTCGATCCCCTCCGCCAGGACCTTCGCGCCCGACCGCTCGGCCTCGGCGACCACCGCGTGGACGACCTGCGCCCGCTCGCGTGTCATCGCGTCCTGGACGATCGACATGTCGAGCTTGATCACGTCGGGCCGCAGCAGCGGCATCAGGCTGATCGACCGCGGGTCGACGCCGACGTCGTCGAGCGCGATGCCCCAGCCGCGCGACCGGTACAGCGCGACCTGCGCGACGAGCGCCGCCGGGCTGGCCAGCACGGCGCGCTCGGTGATCTCGACGGTGACCCGCAGGCCCGCGGCCCTCGCGTCGGCGACCGCATCCTCCAGGAACGCCGGCCACGTCGCTCCGGCGGTCTCGGGCTCGATGTTGACGAACAGCTCCTGGCCCCCGGCCAGGCCCGCCGCGACGGCGCCCTCGAGCGCAGCGGCGCGACAGCAGAAGTCGAGCTCCGCGAGCCGTCCCGCGGATGCCGCGGCGCCGAAGAGCGGGCCGGGGAGATGCAAGGGCGAGCCCTCCGGGCCGCGGGCCAGCGCCTCCCAGCCCACCACGCCGTGCGTGTCGAGGTCGACAATGGGTTGATAGACGGGGGCGATCTCCCGTCGGTGGAGGATCTCCTCCAGAGGAGCACGTCGGGTGGTCGCGATGGACACTCCCCGTTTATCGGTCCACCGGGCCCCGTCTTGAATGGTCCCGTTCGAGGGCGACTCCGTTGCAACGAGAGGAGGCCGCCCGCAAGCGGCCTCCACCCCGATGGAGCTGAGGGGGCTCGAACCCCTGACCTTCTGGCTGCCAGCCAGACGCTCTTCCAGCTGAGCTACAGCCCCAACGAAGGACATCCTAGCGAGCCCGCGACTGAAGTTTTCGCGCAGAATGCGGCTTCTTCGTCCAGAGCCTCTTGACGAAGCGGGGCCGCGGTGGGAAGTTGATCCCAGACGCGGAACCGAACCACAAAGAGCGAGGCCATGAGAACGCAAGGCCCGCCACCCTGAGACCGGAATGTCGCTTGCGACGATCCGGAGGAGGGTTTCTCGAGTGGATCGGAACCGCGTCGCTTTCGTTAACGCCGCCGGCAAGGTGAGTTCGACGTTTCCGTCGCTATGCGACGGAACATAGGGGTGTCGATCTAACGCCCGGGCAGGAACTCCGGGACATCGAGGTCGGCGTCGTCGTCCGAGGCGCTGCGGCGCCGCGGGCGCGGGTCGGACTCCAGCGGCGCGCCCGGCGTGGCCTGGTCCAGGCGCGCGGTCATCGACGCGTGGGCGAGCTTGATGTCGCGGAGCAACCGTTCGGCGTTCGTGCGTAGCGACGAGGACAGCTGGCGTAGGTCGGTCGATAGCTCGGTCCCATCCTCGAGAACCTCGCGCGCCGCCATCCGCGCCTCGGAGGCCGTCGTGCGCGCTTCCTCACGCGCCTCCGAGCGGACCTTGTCGGCTTCCGTCTCGGCGACGGTCAGCGCCTCGGCCAGCAGCGACGTGCGCTCGGCCTCGGCGGCTTCGCGGACGTTCGCGGCCTCGGCGTGGGCGATCGCGGCCTGCTCGCTGAGCCCTGCAGCCTCGGCCCGCGCGGCGGCAAGGAGCTCCGCCGCCTCCGCCTCGGCGGCGGCCACGCGATAGGCACCGGCCCGGTCGGCCTCGGCGATGCGCTCGCGAGCACGCAGCTCGGCTTCCGCGCGCAGCTGCTCGGCGGCCTGCTCGGCTGCCTCGACGATCTGACCCACCTGTCTGGCGGCATCCACGACCAAAAGCGTAGATCCCGGCCGGTGAGCGGGCGCAAGATAGCCTGCGCCGCACCGAGATGGCCGACTACTTCTACGACCCCCGAGAGATCGAACCGCGCTGGCAGCAGGTATGGGCGCAGGAGCGCACGTGGGAGGTCTCCAACGATGAGCTCGACGACCACAAGTCCTACGTGCTCGAGATGCTCCCGTACCCCAGCGGCGAGCCGCACATCGGCCATCTGAAGGTCTACTCCGTCGGCGACGCTGTCGCGCACTTCCATCGCCGCAGCGGGCGCCGCGTGCTGCATCCGATGGGCTACGACGCGTTCGGACTGCCCGCCGAGAACCACGCGATCAAGACCGGCCAGCATCCGCGGACCTCGACCGACGCGGCCATCGCCGAGTTCCAGCGCCAGTTCCGCAACTGGGGCATCTCGATCGACTGGACCCGCGAGTTCGGCACGCACGAGCCGCGCTACTACCGCTGGACCCAGTGGATCTTCCTGCAGCTCTACGAGGCCGGCCTGGCTTACAAGAAGGAAGCCGCGGTCAAGTGGTGTCCCAACGACGCGACCGTCCTGGCCAACGAGCAGGTCATCGACGGGCGCTGCGAGCGCTGCGGCGCCGAGGTCGAGGTGCGCCAGCTCGAGCAGTGGTTCTTCCGCATCACCGACTACGCCGATCGCCTGCTCGACGATCTCGAGACCATCGAGTGGCCCGAGCACGTCAAGATCATGCAGCGCAACTGGATCGGGCGGTCCGAGGGCGCGGAGGTCACGTTCCGCTGCGAGGAGCTGGGCATCGATTACCCGGTGTTCACGACGCGCCCGGACACGCTGTTCGGGGCGACGTTCTTCGTCATGGCCCCGGAGCATCCGGACGCGCTGAAGTTGGCGGCGGGCATGGAGCACGAGGCGGCGGTCCGCGCCTACGTCAACCAAGCGGCCAACGAATCGGTGGAGGAGCGCGGCGACGCCGACAAGCCCAAGACCGGCGTCTTCCTTGGCCGAACCGTGACCAACCCGGTCAACGGCGAGCAGCTGCCGATGTACGTCGCCGACTACGTGCTTATGGAATACGGCACCGGGGCGATCATGGCGGTGCCCGGACACGACGAGCGCGACCACGGGTTCGCCGAGGTCTATGACCTGCCGATCCGTCGCGTGGTCTCCGACGCAGGCGGTGGCGAGCTGCCCTACCCGGGTGACGGCGCGATCGTCAACTCACACCCCGACTTCGACGGGCTGCACAACCGCGAGGCGCTCCAGAAGATCATCGACTGGCTCGACCGCGAGGGCAAGGGCCACGGCTCGATCAACTACCGCCTGCGCGACTGGCTGGTCTCCCGGCAGCGCTACTGGGGCTGCCCGATCCCGATCGTCAACTGTTCGAAGTGCGGCCTCGTGCCGGTGCCGGCGGATCAGCTCCCCGTCGAGCTCCCCGACGTCAGCGACTACAAGCCCAAGGGCAAGTCGCCGCTGGCCGCAGCCGAGGAGTGGGTCAACACCACGTGCCCGGAATGCGGGGGCGCCGCGCTTCGCGAGACCGACACGATGGACACGTTCGTCGACTCCTCCTGGTATTTCCTGCGCTACTGCGACGCCAACAACGACACGGCTGCGTGGGACCCCGACGTGTTGGCGCGGTGGATGCCGGTCGACCAGTACATCGGCGGTGTCGAGCACGCCATCCTGCACCTGCTCTACGCCCGGTTCTTCTGCAAGGCGCTGGCCGACCTGGGCCACCTGCCCACCGAGGTCCAGGAGCCGTTCGCCCGCCTGTTCACCCAGGGCATGATCACCAAAGACGGGACGAAGATGTCCAAGTCCAAGGGCAACGTCGTGTCTCCGCAGGACATTGTCGAGCGCTTCGGGGCCGACACCGCGCGCTGCTACATCCTGTTCATCGGCCCGCCCGACCAGGACGCCGATTGGAGCGACACCGGCGCCGAGGGCATGCACCGCTTCCTCGGCCGCCTGTGGCGCACGTGCGCCGAGGCCGCTGATGACCTGCCCGACGACCCGGTACCCGACGAGCTCGGCGTGGACGGCCTGCGACTGCTGCGCAAGGCCAACTGGGCGATCGAGAAGGTCACCGCCGACATGGCGGGGCGCTTCGGCTTCAACACGGCGATCGCCGCGGTCATGGAGCTCGTCAACGAGGTCACGCCCGCCAAGCGCGGCGGCGCGGACGCCGGCAGCGTGCGCTTCGCCCTGGCCACTGCCGCGTCGCTGCTGTTTCCCTTCGCGCCGCACGCCGCGGCTGACGCCTATAACCGGCTGACCGGCGAGCGCGTGTGGGAGGAGCCGTGGCCGGCGCCCGATCCGGACTACCTCGAGACCGACACGTTCGAGCTTGTCTGCCAGGTCAACGGCAAGGTCCGCGACCGTATCGAGGCGCCGGCGTCGGCCGGCGAAGACGAGCTGCGCGACCTCGCCTTGGAGCAGCCGAACATGCGCGCCCACGTCGAGGGCAAGGAGATCGTCAAGACGATCGTCGTCCCCGGCAAGCTGGTCAACGTCGTCGTGCGGTAGGGCGCGCCAACGCCAACACCTGTCGTGCGTGACGGACATCACGCAGGAAAACTTGACTTTAGTCCTCCGTTTCCGGGACTATCGTCGTCACGGGTGCCCAAACGCTCCCGTTTACTCGTATCGAGCGGCCGGGGGGCCGCAAAGGGGGGTACATGTCCAGGTTCCGCATAGGGCGCGTTTGCGTGCTCGGTCTGACCGCGATGCTCTGCGCGGTCGCGCTTCCGGCCAGTGCGCCGGCGGCGACCACGTCCAAGCCGTACACGCTGAACATCAGCCCGTCGTCCGTCCCCGCGGGGAAGGCCACGGCGGTCACCGCGACCTACAAGAACACCACGGGAAACCAGCAGCTCGGCTCCTCGAACCTGACGGCGCCCGCCGGCTACACCGTGACCTCCGCGTCGCTGCCCTCGGGCCCACAGCCGACGGTCTCGGGGTCCACCATCCAGCTGCGCAACCTGGCCCTCGCGCCGGGCAACTCGGTGACGGTGACGATCGGCATCGTCCCGCCGTGCACCTCGGGTGCGGCCGCGTGGTCGGTGATCACCAAGCAGTCCAACGAGTTCAACGGGACGGGCAACGACCTGTCGCTCAACACGAAGAACAGCAGCCTCACGACCAC
>Ga0136633_1002287_pt1 | contig 13334 bp, 14 predicted proteins | sample AntDrymeUQ832206_2_FD_105494 | JGI IMG/M metagenome (GOLD analysis project Ga0136633, IMG submission 105494) | Polar desert sand microbial communities from Dry Valleys, Antarctica - metaG UQ83 (22.06) | ecosystem: Environmental > Terrestrial > Soil > Desert | place: Antarctica: Dry Valley... | reverse complement strand
GTCGATCAGGTCGCTCACCCCCGCATTCTCGCCCATGTCGGATCCGGCGGACTCCCCCGGTGGCCCGCAGTGGCCCCAGGAGACCCCCCGGTGCCAGAGTGGGGAGCGATGACCTCGGTGATGTGGTTCCGTCGCGACCTGCGGCTGGCCGACAACCCGGCACTGCTCGAAGCGGCCGCCGACGGTGACGTGCTGCCGCTCTTCGTGCAGGATCCCCGCCTGTGGGGTGCAGCCGGGGTGTCCCGGCGCGCCTACCTCGGTGACGCGCTGCGCTCCCTCGACGCCTCGCTGCGGTCCCGCAGCGGTGGCGAAGGCGGGCTCCAGGTGGTGCGCGGAGACCCCGTCCGGCGGGTGGCGCTCGCGGCGCGCGAGGTCGGGGCCGCCCGGGTCCACGTCGCGGCCGACTTCGGCCCTTACGGCGCCTCGCGCGACCGGGCCGTCGAGCAGGCGCTGGCCGAGCACGGCATCGAACTGGTCCGCACCGGCTCGCCGTACGCCGTGTCCCCGGGGCGGGTGACCAAGGCCGACGGGTCGCCGTACGCCGTGTTCACGCCGTTCCACAAGGCCTGGTCGGACCACGGGTGGCCGGCGCCGGTCGACCCTCCGCGGGCGGTCACCTACGTCACCGTCGGCGACACCGCCGACGTCCCGGAGACGACGCTGCCCGACGGGTTGTCACTGCCGACCGCCGGAGAGGCGGCGGCCCGGCGACGGTGGCGATCCTTCGTCGACGAGCGGCTCGCGGACTACGGCCGTGACCGTGACCGGCCCGGAATTCCTGGCACGTCGCGGATGAGCGTCCACCTCAAGTGGGGCGAGATCCACCCGCGCACGTTGCTGGCCGACCTGTCGGAGGCGGACGGAGCAGGAGCGACGACCTACCGCGCCGAGATCGCGTGGCGCGAGTTCTACGCCGATGTGCTGCACCACCAGCCGGAGACGGCGCGCGACTACCTGCGTCCGCAGTTCGCGCGGATGGCCTACGACGAGCCCGACGAGCTCTTCGCGCGGTGGCAGAACGGCACGACCGGCTTCCCGATCGTCGACGCCGGGATGCGCGAGCTGCGGGCGACCGGCTGGATGCACAACCGGGTGCGGATGATCGTGGCGAGCTTCCTGGTCAAGGACCTGCACGTCGAGTGGCAGCACGGCGCGCGTCACTTCATGCAGTGGCTGGTCGACGGCGACCTCGCCTCCAACCAGCACGGCTGGCAGTGGACCGCCGGCTCCGGCACCGACGCGTCCCCGTTCTTCCGGGTCTTCAACCCCGTCACCCAGGGCAAGAAGTTCGACCCCGACGGCGGCTACGTACGCCGCTGGGTGCCTGAGCTCGCCGACGCCGTCGATCCGCACACACCCGTCGACCCCATCGTCGACCATGCCGAGGAGCGTCGCGAGGCGCTGGCCCGGTGGGAGAGGATCAGGAGATGACCGAGCTTCTCGTGCCCAGCAGGTTCTGCGGCCCGCCCTCGTCTGGCAACGGCGGCTGGACTGCCGGCGCGCTGGCTGGCTTCCTCGACCATGACTCCCCCGACGACCACGGGGCGGCCTGGCCCACGGTGCAGGTCACGCTGCGCCAGCCGCCGCCGCTCGACACCCCGCTGCCCGTCTCGGACGGCGTCGCGGTGTCCGCAGACGGATCGGTCGTCGCGACGGCGGAGGTCGCCGACCGCGAGCTGGTGGCCGTCGACTCGGTCTCCGCCGCGGAAGCCGCCGAGGCGTCGGCCTCGTTCGTCGGCCATGCGTCACACCCGTTCCCGACCTGTTTCGCGTGCGGGACCGCGCGCGAAGAAGGGGACGGGCTGCGGATCTTCCCCGGTCGGGTCGCCGACGACGCGGAGGGCCGGGTGCGGGTCGCCGCGCCCTGGACGCCACACCCGAGCATCGCCGAGGACTTCCACACCTATGCCACCGGCGAGCCGCGCGCCTCGCTGGCCGCGACCTGGGCCGCTCTTGACTGCGTCGGCGGCTGGGCCGGCGACCTCGAGGAGCGGCTGATGGTGCTGGGGCGGATGACCGCCCGGATCGACACGCTGCCGGTGATCGGCGAGCCCCACGTCGCCATCGGCGGTGACCGCGGCCGCGACGGTCGCAAGACGTTCACCGCCTCCACGCTCTACGACTCCGACGGCCGGGTGGTCGCGGTGGCTGAGCACATCTGGTTCGCCGTCGACGCGGCCGCCTTCGGCTGAGCTGCAGTCGGTTCCGGACCTTGCCGGCGAGTCGGTTTCTTGGCAGTGGATATTTCGGGTGCCAACCGTCGGTTTCCCCGGTCGACCGGGGAAACTGGCACACTGGCCCGCATGAATTTGAACGATCCAAGGCGTCCGTGGTGGCAGGACGCGGTCACCTACGAGGTGTACGTCCGCAGCTTCGCCGACAGCGACGGGGACGGGGTCGGCGACCTGGCGGGGATCACCGGCAAGCTGCCCTACCTGCGCGACCTCGGGGTCGACGCGCTCTGGATCACGCCGTTCTACCCGAGCCCGCAGCACGACCACGGGTACGACGTGGCCGACTACCGGGGTGTGGACCCGCTGTTCGGGGATCTCGACGCCGCCGACAAGCTGCTCGCAGCCGCCCACGAGCTCGGCCTCCGCGTCATCGTGGACCTGGTGCCCAACCACACCTCCAGCGACCACGCCTGGTTCCAGGCAGCGCTGGCCGCGGGCCCGGGCAGCCAGGAGCGCGCCCGCTACCTCTTCGGTGAGGGTCGGGGCGAGAACGGCAGCGAGCCGCCCAACAACTGGCAGTCGGTCTTCGGCGGCCCTGCCTGGACCCGGACCGACGACGGCCAGTGGTACCTCCACCTCTTCGACACCACCCAGCCCGACCTCGACTGGCGCAACCCCGAGGTGCCGTCGGTGTTCGAGGACGTGCTGCGGTTCTGGCTCGACCGCGGCGTCGACGGTTTCCGGGTCGACGTCGCCCACGGCCTCTTCAAGGAGGCGAGCCTGCGTGACCAGCAGGTTGTGCCGGAGGCCGGCCACGCCGGGTCGATGGTCGAGCGCCGGCTCCATGACGAGCCGATGTGGGACCAGCCCGAGGTCCACGACGTCTACCGCGCCTGGCGCCGGATCCTGGACGAGTACGACGGCGACCGGATGGCCGTCGCCGAGGCCTGGACCCAGACCCCGGAGTCGATGGCGCGGTTCGTCCGCCCCGATGAGCTCTCGCAGACCTTCAACTTCGGCTGGCTGCTCGCCGACTGGTCGGCCACCATCTTCGCCGACGTCATCCACGGCACGCTCACCGCGATGGCCCCGGTCGGCGCCGTCCCCACGTGGGTGCTGAGCAACCACGACGTCATCCGGCACGTCACCCGGTACGGCGGCGGCGAACGCGGACTGGCCCGCGCCCGGGCCGCGACCCTCACGATGCTCGCCCTGCCCGGCTCGGCCTACCTCTACCAGGGCGAGGAGCTCGGCCTCGAGGAGGTCGTCGTCGCCCGCGAGGACTGGCAGGACCCCGCGGCCCTGCGCACCGGCGAACCCGGCCGCGACGGCTGCCGGGTGCCGATCCCGTGGGCCGGAGACGTCGCGCCGTACGGCTTCGGGCCCCTGGACGGCCAGCCGTGGATCCCGCAGCCGGAGGGCTGGGGACCGGACACGGTCGAGGCGCAGTGGGACCGACCGGGCTCGACCCTGGAGTTCTACCGCGAGGCGCTGCGGGCCCGGCGTACCCACGCCCTCGACGCGGGCGACGACGTCCGCATCGTCGATGGAGCCCCCGACACACTCACCGTGGCGCGCGGCCCACTCACCGTCGTCCTCAACTGCGGCAGCACTCCCGTGCCGCTGCCCGCCGGCACGGTCCTCGTGGCGAGCGGACCGCATGCCGATGGCACGCTGCCGCCGGACACCGCCGCCTGGCTCCGCACCTGACTCCCGGCTGCGATAGTCCACATCGGAATCGTCGCGATGACGGCGAACCGACGACCGTTTCGATGTGGACTACCCAGAGATCCCACCCCACAACGCGGACGACCCGCAGGCGTGGCGCTCGCGAGTGCGGCGCCGCTCCGGAGGACGTGGTTCCGGATCACCTGCGGGTCGGGTGACTGCTGGAAATTCGTCAGCAGCCGGTCGGGCTGCTCAGCCCGACGTTGCTACTGGCTGCTAGCGGGCAGCCACCTCACGCGTCCTAGAAGAAATCATTCTCTGGACCACCTCCTTTCCCGTGTCCGACCACGGTAGATCGCCGGCCCGGGGCACTCAAGGGGTTTACGGAGCGAGTCGTTCGGTGGTCCAGCCATCACCCGTACGCCGGTAGACGAGCCGGTCATGCATCCGACCGGGCCGTCCCTGCCAGAACTCCACGGCCTCGGGGACGACCAGGTAGCCGCCCCACTCCTCGGGCACCGGCACGTCCTCGCCCTCGAACCGCGCCGTCAGCCCCTCGTACGCCGCCTCCAGCTCGGCCCGGTCGGCGACCGGTCGCGACTGGTACGAGGCGTGGGCGCCGATCTGGGAGCCTCGCGGTCGTCGGGCGAAGTAGTCCGCGACCGCGGCACGATCGAGCAACCGCACGGTCCCGTCGATCCGGACCTGCCGCTCGAGCTGGTGCCACGGGAAGAGCAGTGCGCAGGCTGGGTTGGCCGCGAGCTCGGCGCCCTTGCGGGAGGCGCTGTTCGTGTAGAACACGAAACCGCGCTCGTCGACGCCCTTCAGCAGCACCATCCGTGACGACGGGCGGCCGTCGGCGTCGGCGGTGGCGAGCACCATCGCGTTCGGCTCGTGGAGGCCGGCCGCGACCGCGTCGTCGAACCAGCGGCCGAACATGGTCACCGGGTCGGCGGCCAGATCGGCCTCGGTGAGACCCTCGTCGGCGTACTCGCGTCGCAGTCCTGCGATGTCCCCGCTCATGGCGGTGAGACTAGTCCGCGTGCAGAATGACCCCGGTCTACCGAGAGGGAACCATGAGCGAGCAGGAAGTCCGCCACGGGCTCGAGGGCGTCGTCGCCTTCGCCTCCGAGATCGCCGAGCCCGACAAGGAGGGCTCCGCGCTCCGCTACCGAGGTGTCGACATCGAGGAGCTGGTCGGGAGGGTCCCGTTCGAGAACGTCTGGGGCCTGCTGGTCGACGGAACCTACGACCCCGGCCTGCCCCCGGCCGAGCCCTACAACATCGCGATCCACACCGGCGACGTGCGCGCTGACGTGCAGGCCAGCGCCGCCATGCTGGCGCCGTTGCTCGGCATGGGACAGACCTACGACATCTCCGACGAGGACGCCCGCGAGGACCTGTCGCGGGTGGCCGTCATGGTGCTCTCGTACGCCGCGCAGAGCGCCCGCGGCATCGGCACACCGGTCGTCCCGCAGACTGACGTCGACCAGGGCCGCACGCTCGCCGAGCGTTTCCTCATCCGCTGGCGCGGCGAGGCCGATCCGCAGCACGTCAAGGCGATCGACGCCTACTGGTCGTCGGCGGCCGAACACGGGATGAACGCCTCGACCTTCACCGCACGGGTCATCACCTCGACCGGTGCCGACGTCGCGGCGGCGTTCTCTGGCGCGATCGGCGCCATGAGCGGCCCGCTCCACGGCGGCGCACCCTCGCGAGTGCTCGGCATGATCGACCAGGTCGAGCAGCGCGACGACGCGCGCGGCTACGTCAAGGAGCTGCTCGACAACGGCGAGCGGCTGATGGGCTTCGGGCACCGGGTCTACCGGGCCGAGGACCCGCGCGCCCGCGTGCTCCGGCGTACGGCGCAGGAGCTCGACGCGCCGCGCTACGCCGTGGCCGAGGAGCTGGAGAAGGCGGCCCTCGCCGAGCTGCGCGAGCGGCGTCCAGACCGGGTGCTCGAGACGAACGTGGAGTTCTGGGCGGCGATCGTCCTCGACTTCGCGGAGGTGCCGCCGTCGATGTTCACCTCGATGTTCACCTGCGCCCGGACCGGCGGATGGTCGGCCCACATCCTGGAGCAGAAGAAGACCGGCCGCCTGATCCGGCCCTCCGCCGTCTACACCGGCCCGGACTCGCGACCGGCCACGGCCATCGACGGTTGGCGTGACGAGTGGGCCGATTGAGCACCGACCGACGTCCACGCCTGGCCACCGAGCGGCTGCGGCTCGAGCCGTTGACCGCCGAGCACACCGAGCTGCTGGTCGAGCTCGACTCCGATCCCGAGGTGCTGCGGTTCATCTTCGGGCGCGCTCTCACCCGCGAGGAGGTGCTCGGCACCTGGGCTGCGACCCGTCTCCGGCCGGAGGCGGCCGCCCGCGGAATCGGGTACTGGGCCGGCTTCGAGGGCGACGTCTTCGTCGGCTGGTGGACGCTCGCGCTCGACCCGGACGACGACAGCATCGCCGAGCTGGGCTACCGGCTGCGACGCGACGCGTGGGGCCGCGGGCTGGCGACCGAGGGTTCCCGGGCGCTGCTCGACCACGCGTTCAAGACGCTCAGCCTGCCGCGGGTGTGGGCGGTGACGATGGCGGTCAACAGTGGCTCGCGCGCAGTGATGGCCCGGCTCGGGATGGGGCACGTCCGGACCGAGGTGCACGCCTGGGACGATCCGCTGCCCGGCTGGGAGCAGGGTGAGGTGTTCTACGAGATCGAGCGGTCTGATTGGCTGGAGGCATGAGCGATTCGGATCTCTGGGACCGCGAAGCCGAGACGTTCGACGAGGCCCCCGACCACGGCTTGCTGGACCCTGGGTGCCGCGACGCGTGGCGCACGCTGCTGCTGCGGCACCTGCCGCCGGCACCGGCCCGGGTGGCCGACCTCGGGTGCGGCACCGGCACCCTCGCGCTGCTGCTGGCCGAGGAGGGGTACGCCGTCGACGGGGTCGACTACTCCCCCGAGATGGTGCGCCGGGCGCGCGACAAGGCCGGACACGTCGCCACGTTCCTCGAGGGCGACGCCGCCGAGCCGCCGCTCGAAGCGGCGACGTACGACGTCGTGCTGTGCCGCCACGTGCTGTGGGCGCTGCCGTCGCCCGCCGCGGCGCTGCAGCGGTGGATCGGGCTGCTGGCACCGGGCGGGCGGCTGCTGCTGGTCGAGGGGAACTGGTCCAACGGCGCCGGACTGAGCGCCGAGCAGACCGTCGACCTGGTCCGAGACACCGGTCGCGACGCGGAGCTGCGCCGGCTGACCGAGCCGGTCTTCTGGGGCCGCCCGATCACCGACGACCGATACCTCGTGGTGTCGGCGGCGTAGGTCTGAACCGATAGTTCGTCAGTCGACCTTGCCGTCGTACCAGCTCGTGACGCCCTTGCCGCCCGGCCTGCTCAGCGAGAGATGCATGTGGTCGCGGTGGCGCAAGGTCGTGCTGCACTTCTTCTTCGTCTTGCACGAGGAGCTCAGGTAGTCCTCGCGCTGGAAGCCGTTCCACGCCGCGTACATGTGGTCGTTCCAGATGAGGTACATGATCCCCATCCGGCGCGCACGCGCATCGGGGTTGCCGGCCTTGTCGGTCTTCTTGACCAGCGCGAGGAACCTGGCTGCTCGCTGCCGGTCGACCTTCTTGCTCGCGTCGAGGCGCCAGTCGAAGGCACGCCCCTCCTTGTGCTCGGAGGTGCCGCCGGACTTGCACGAGCGAGAGATCCCGCCGAAGCCGCCACCCTGGCGGTTGACCAACCAGTGGCCCAGCGACTGCGTGCCCGGCTTGGCCTTCGGCGAGCACTTCGTCTGGGGCTGATAGGACGCATAGTCCTCGATCTGCGACTCGACCAGCTGGGCGTGGGCGGGTGCGGCGAGGAGCAGGACGGCCGCGAGCGCGGCCACGATGACGCGTGACATGGGGGGCCTTTCGGGGGGTCAGGCACCGTCGAGAGTAGGTCGCCTGCCGCCCCGTGTCAGCGAAATCAGGACACGTCAGTCAGTGGTTTGCCGAGGCAGCGGTTCTTGGACGACCACTTGTAGTGACCAAAGCTCTCGATCCGGAGGTAGCCGGACGACAGGTAGAGCGCGATCGCCTCCGGCTGCGCGCTGCCGGTCTCCAGCACCATCACCCGCGCACCCGCCTCGGCCGCGGTCCGCTCCAAATGGGCCAGCATGCCGCGGGCCAGGCCCAGGCCACGAGCCGGCCGCGCGACGTACATCCGCTTGATCTCGGCCGACTCGGTGCTGCCGAAGTGGTCCAGGTCGTCGCGCCGTCGCCAGGCACCCGACACGACCGGCACGTCGTCGAGGTAGCCGACGAAGAAGCTGCCCACGGGTGGCTCGAACATGAGCGGGTCGAGCGGGGTGTCGTCGCGGCCGCCGTACCGGGCGACGTACTCCTCCTGCACGGCCTCGATGAGCAGCAGCGCGTCCGGATGCCCGAACCCGACCCGGTCGATATGCAGCACGGGTGTCAGACTAGGAGGGCTGACAGCGTCGTCACACACCACCACCCGACCACCGGAAGGTTGTCCATGAACGACGCGATCGTGATCCCCGCCGACCTGCTGCCCGCCGACGGCCGCTTCGGCGCCGGCCCGTCCAAGATCCAGACCAGCCACCTCGACGCCCTCGCCGCGACCGGCTCGTCCCTGTTGGGGACCTCTCACCGGCAAGCCCCGGTCAAGGACACCGTCGGCCGCGTGCGCGACGGCCTCGCAGAGCTGTTCTCGCTGCCCGAGGGTCACCAGGTCGTGCTCGGCAACGGCGGCGCCACGGCGTTCTGGGACGTCGCCTGCTTCGGCCTGATCCGCGAGAAGAGCCAGCACCTCGCCTTCGGCGAGTTCTCCGCGAAGTTCGCGACCTCGGCGAAGAAGGCGCCGTGGCTGGCCGACCCGACGGTGGTCTCGAGCGAGCCCGGCTCGCTGCCCTCCCCGGTCGCCGAGGACGGCGTCGACGCCTACGCCTGGGCCCACAACGAGACCTCGACCGCCGTGATGGCGCCGGTGGTCCGCCCAGCCGGACTCACCGACGACGCGCTGGTCCTGGTCGACGCGACCTCGGGTGCGGGCGGCCTGCCGGTCGACCTGACCGAGGTCGACGCCTACTACTTCGCGCCGCAGAAGTGCTTCGCCTCCGACGGCGGCCTGTGGATCGCGATCCTATCGCCGCGCGCACTGGCCCGGGTCGAGGAGATCGCTGCGACCGATCGCTACGTTCCGCCGTTCTTCGACCTGCCGATTGCGATCGACAACTCGGGCAAGAACCAGACCTACAACACCCCCTCGGTGGCGACGCTGTTCCTCATGGCCGAGCAGCTCGACTGGATGAACGGGCAGGGCGGTCTCGAGGGCATGGTCGCGAGGACCACCGCCTCGTCCGACGCGCTCTACGGCTGGGCGGAGCGAACCGGGTACACGACGCCGTACGTCGCCGACCATTCCCACCGCTCACTGGTCATCGGCACCATCGACTTCGACGAGTCGATCGACGCCGCCGCCATCGCGAAGACGCTGCGCGCCAACGGCATCGTCGACACCGAGCCCTACCGCAAGCTGGGCCGCAACCAGCTGCGGATCGCGATGTACCCAGCCGTCGACCCGGCCGACGTCGAGTCGCTGACCGCCTGCATCGACTACGTCGTCGACAACACCTGACCGATCGCCTCGTACGTCGCCGCATCGAAGGCGACGAGGCGGGTCTGCTCGACCTGGGTCGGGGTGGCACGCAGCGTCTCCACTGCGGCGGCGATGGCATCGGCCTTCGGCCAGCCGTAGATCCCGGCGCTGACCAGTGGGAAGGCGATCGTGCGTGCCCCGAGCTCGTCTGCGACCGCGAGGGCGCGGGCGTAGCAGGAGGTGAGGAGGCTGCGGTCGGTCTGGCCCGCGGCGTAGTTCGGGCCGACGACGTGGATCACCCACTGCGCCGTCATCGCGCCCGCCGTGGTCCAGCCGGCGTCCCCGGTCGCCAACCCGTCGGGGAAGCGGCCGACGCAGTCCTCGAGCACGCCGGGGCCGCCCGCGCGGTGGATCGCGCCGTCGACGCCTCCCCCGCCGCGCATCGCGTTGTTGGCTGCGTTGACGACCGCGTCGACATCCTGTGCCGTGATGTCGCCCTGCACGACCGTGATCTCCACTGCCACCCCTACCCGAGCAGCCGGAGCACGGCCCGCTCCAGGGCAGCCTGGCGCTGATCGGCCTTGGCGTAGTGCTTGCGGGTGGCTCGGGAGATGGTGTCGCCGTGCTCGTAGGCCTCGATGACGCGGGGGTCGACGTACGACGACTTCGCCAGTGCCGGGGTGTTGCCGAGGAACTCGGCGACCTCCTTCATCGCCCCCGAGACCGCCCGCTTGCGCGACGCCTTGGAGCCACCGGGCTCCTCGGTCTCCGCCAGGGCGGCGGCGGCGATCACGGTGGCGTGCCAGGTCCGGAAGTCCTTGGCGGTGGACTCCAGACCCGTCGTCTCGCGGACGTAGTCGTTGACCCGGTTCGAGTCGAGCGGCTGCCAGGTGCGGCCCTCCTTGTAGGCCAGCAGGCGGTCGCCGCCGCCGCGTCGGCCGCGCATCACGTCGAGCGCCGCCAGCACGCCGGGATCGTCGATCAGGATGCAGTGCTCGACGCCCGACTTGCCCTCGAAGCAGAACTCGAGCCGACCCTGGACCTTGCTCACGTGTCGGCGTTCGAGCGTGGTCAGGCCGAAGCTGCCGTTGGTGTCGGCGTAGACGTCGTTGCCGATCCGGAAGTAGCCGAGGTCCAGCAGGCGCACGGCGACCGCGCAGGCGCGTCGCAGCGTCATGCCCTCGGAGCCGAGGTCGGAGAGCACCTGCTCGCGGGCCCGCGAGAGTGCCTTGCCGAACAACACCATCCGGTCGAACTTCTCCCGGTCCCGCCGGCTGCGCCACTGCGGGTGGTAGAGGTACTGGCGGCGCCCGGCCTCGTCGGTGCCGACGGCCTGCAGGTGCCCGTGCTCGTGCGGCGTGATCCAGACGTCCTCCCAGGCCGGCGGGATGACCAGGTCCTTGCAGCGCTGGATCTCGTCGTCCCCGAGACGGGCTCCGTCCTCGTCGACGTAGACGAACCCCGTGCCGGCGCGCCGACGCGTCCAGCCCGGATCATCGGGCGACGTACGACGCAGCCTGGCCATGTCAGGGATCGTAGGTGCGCACGACGTGTCCCGGCCTCACCCGTTGGGTGTCAGCAGTTCAGCGCGGTCGCAGGGAGCGAACCAGGACAACCAGCGCGACGGCCGCCAGCCCGACGCCGAGCAGCCATGGGGTCGGGTCCCGATCCCGGGGCTCCTGCTGCGGCAGCTCCTCCCCCTCGCGCGAACGCAGGGTGGGCTGGTCGCTCGGCTCCTCGGCGACCGGAGTCGGCAGTGCCACGTCGTGGACCGGCGCCCGCTGGCCCTCCGAGCTGACCAGCACGTGCCCGTCGGTCGTCATGGCGATGCCCTCACCCTGCTGCTGCGCGGGGAGCCGCACCTCGGCGACGGCCTCGAACGAGGGGAAGTCATAGACGACCGCCCGGCCGTAGTCGCGCAGCACGACGTGCTCGCCGTCGGGCAGGAACGCGCCGTCGGTGACGATCGGCATGGCTCTCCCGATCTTCCGCAGCGGGTTTACCGCCGCCGCGCTCAAGCGGACCGGCGCCGCGTAGACCACGGCGCCGAAGACACCCTTGGTCACCACGTAGAGCCTCCCGGTCCCGGGATGGGCGAGCAGCGCCTCGGCGTCGGAGGCGCCGTCGGGATAGCGCAGCTCGTACGCCGTCGCCTCGACCGTCCGGTCCCCGGTGCCGACCGGCACCCTGGTGACGGTGATCGTGTCGCGACTGGCGGTGTTGTCCCCGATGTCACCGACCCAGACGGTGCCGTCCTCGCCGGGGGCGAGCGCCTCGATGTCGGTCGGCTCCGTCCCCCAGCGGGTCACCCCGACGGTGTCGCCGGTCGCCGGATCGACGGTGAACACGCGGGCTTCGTCGCCGGAGTCGTTGACCGTCACCACGAGACCGTCGACCACGGCCAGACCGCTCGACTCGACGATGGCCGCGTCGGTGAAGCGGAACTCCGGACGCGGCTGCTCCGCGTCGGCGCCGACGGCGATCCCGGCCCCGAACGGCAGCGCGATCACCAGCCCCGCAAGCGCCTCACGCAGCACCATCGTGCTCCAGCAGTTCCGCCAGCCGGGGTCGCACCTGCCACGTCGCCACCAGCTCGTCGTACTCCTCGCGCACGCCCCCACCCGTGACCGGCGCGCCGGTGCGTGTGGCGCGGAGCATCGTGTTGCGCGGGGTGTGCTCGCTGCCGACGAACTGCATCACGTCGACGCGATAGCCACGCAACCGCAGCAGGGACGCCCGCAGCGCGTCGGTGAGGGTGTCAGCGAACCGCTCGCGCAGGATCCCGTGGCGGGTGAGCATCTGGTACGGCGCCGGCGTCGGGTTCCGACGCAGCTGGGCCGCCACGTCGTGGTGGCAGCACGGTGCGGCGAGGATCAGCGGCGCCTCCCACTCGACGGCGCGAGCCAGCGCCTCATCGGTGGCGGTGTCACAGGCGTGCAGGGCCAGCACGACCTCAGGAGCCAGCTCCAGCTGGGCGTCCGCGATGGTGCCGACGACGAACTCCGCGTCGATGCCCAGGTCGGCGGCGATCGCGTTGTTGTGGGTGCGCGACTGCTCGCGGACGTCGACGCCGGTCAACCGCACCGGCAGATCGCGGACATGGGTGAGGAAGCGATGCGCCGAGAACGTGAGGTAGGCGTTGCCGCACCCGAGATCGACGATCCGCAGCGGCTCCTCCGCGGTCGGCCGTCGCAGGTGGCCCTGCTCGATCGCGTCGCGGATCGAGGTGTCAAGGATCCGCAGGAACTCCTCGACCTGCCGGTACTTGGACTGCCGGCTCGGCTTCACCCGGCCCTCGTGGTCGCTGATGCCGAGCGCCATCAGCGCCGGGTCGTCGGCCGGCAGCAGCCGGCCCTTGTCCCGGTCGTGGCCGCCCCCGGCTTCGACCGGCTCCTCGCGCGGCCGGGTGTGGACCAGCGCCTCCAGCTTCTTGGTGACCCGCACCTGGTGGTAGTCGGTCGTCGTGTCGACGTGCCAGTTCCCGAACGGCTCGTCGAGCAACGCGTCGACTGCTTCCCCGGCCGCTTCGCCCACCGGGTGGTTCGTGGTGTGGGCCTGTGCCTCGTCGTAGGCGGTGATCTGGAGCTGGCGACCACCTTTGAGGTCGACGTAGCGCAGCTCGACCCGCTTCCAGCTCGGCTGCTGCCCCTTCCGGCGTCCGGCCGCCACCGCCCAGACCAGCGACTCGGGGTCGAGGAGATGCTCGCGCATGCGCGCCAGGACGCTCTCCAGCGGCTCGTTCACGAGCGCACCGCCGCGACGACGACGATCGGCAACAGGACCGCCAGCGCCACCGGGATCACGAGACGTCGGTGGCGAGGGTTCACCTGCCGATCCTATCGGCGAGCAGTTCCGCCAGGTGCAGCGAGCGGACTCCCGCGAGGTCGGCCAGCTG
>Ga0136633_1002286_pt1 | contig 13337 bp, 14 predicted proteins | sample AntDrymeUQ832206_2_FD_105494 | JGI IMG/M metagenome (GOLD analysis project Ga0136633, IMG submission 105494) | Polar desert sand microbial communities from Dry Valleys, Antarctica - metaG UQ83 (22.06) | ecosystem: Environmental > Terrestrial > Soil > Desert | place: Antarctica: Dry Valley... | reverse complement strand
GGACGACCAAGAACCGGCTGCACCTCGACATCCGGCTTGAGACTGGAGATGATCCCGACGGCGTCGCGGCAAGCATCGCCGAGCGCGGTGGCCGCGGGCTCCACCCGGAGTGGGGCGAGCTGCCGTGGCGGCTCTACGCAGACCCGTCCGGCAACGAGTTCTGCGTGCTTCCAGCGCGGTCGTGAGGAACAGTCATAGGCGCTCCGTACGCCAGCCGTGGCGGTCGCACATACCGATGGAACAACTGAGCCACAGCCCGCCCGGACAAGCCGCTGATCGACTTCCGTCACTGCCGATGGGCGAGTTTGGAGTCGCATCCGTCGACCACGACTCGGATGTCGCAGAGCTGGCTACTTGTTGACTGATGCCAGCCCGTAAGAGGAGGTTGCGCCAGGAATGGTCGCGTCTGAATAAGCACTCGAGCGTCACCTCCAGCGCGCGGGGGGGCGGGTTGCCACATGCCCGGCGCCGGTGACGAAGCACGGAACGGGCACCTCGTGATGGCACCGGTTTCGCGGACGTCGGGCCCTCCCGCCAGTGTCCGAGGCCTCCGAGTGGCTGCTTCCCAGCGCCATTGACGGTTAACCTAAGGTCCGGTAGAACGGTTGTCATGACAAGTGTGGACCGTAGGCAGGCGCTGCCGCTCTATGCGCAGGTGGAGCAGGCGCTGCTCGGGTTCATCCTTGAGGGAGGTCTCCAGCCTGGAGACCGACTGCCGACCGAGGCGGAGATGGCCGAGACCTACACAGTGTCGAGGGCGACCATCCGACAGGCTCTCGACCGGCTGGTCGCGGACGGTCATGTCGAACGGGTCCAGGGCCTTGGCTCGTTCGTCGCCCGCCCCCGCCCGACCCACCAACCGATGCTGACGTCATTTACAGAGAACATGCGAGCTCAGGGGTTCCGGCCGCAGCGCCGGGTCCTCAGCAGCGGGGTTGTGCCTGCTGGCGAGGCGCAGCAGGCGTTCTTCGGCCAAGGCATCCGCGAATGCCACTACATCCGGCGACTTTTGCTGGCCGACGATCGCCCGGTCGGCATCTCCGAAACCTGGTTGCCGAGGGAGGCGCTTGCGGGGCGTCGCGATCTTTTCGAAGCGGCGAGCCTGGAGTCCGGATCGCTATACGACCTACTGCAGGGACCGGAGATCGGCCTGCGTCTCCACCGCGGCACGGAGACCATCCGCGCGGCGCAGGCCAGCGAAGCCGAAGCCGAGCTCCTTGAGTTCCCACCCAACAGCCCGACCCTCGTCGTCCGCAGGGTCACGTTCACCCCCTCAGACCGGCCGATCGAGTACACGGTCATGACCTTCGCGTCGGATCGCTACGAGTACCGAGTGGACCTCTTCCGACCGGCTGGATGATCCGCCTTACCCCAACTGCACAGCATTGGCAGCACCGCATGGCAGAACCGACAACGGGGTCAACCCGGCCGCCTTTCCTTCTGGAGGACTGAATGCGTACGTCTCGGAAGATCGCTCCAATCGCGTTGCTGCTTGTCCTCGCTGTGGCGGGGTGCGGCAAGGCCTCGACCGTTTCCTCCGGCGGATCCGGCAAGGCCGCCGACGGCAGCGACAAGATCGCTGGCAGCGCGACTCTCGCTGGGTACGACGCCCTTCCGTTCAAGGACATCCTCGCGATGCCCGCGGGAAAGGTGAAGATCGACGGCAAAGGCGAGATCACCATCGGCTTCTCGCAGACGTGCTTCAACCACCCGTGGCGCAAGGCGATGCTCGAAAGCGTCCTCGCCGAGGTCAAACGTCACCCCAACGTCAGCGTCATCACTGTGGACGGCAACTGTGACGTCGCCAAGCAGTCCAACGACATCGACGACCTGCTCGCCCGTGGCGTCGACGCGATCGTCATGAGCCCCGTCGAGTCCGCCGGCCTCGCGCCTGCAGCGCGCCGCGTCCTTACGGCAAACGTCCCTCTAGTCCTGCTCGACCGGGACGTGCCGGCCGAAAAGACCGTCTTCGTCGGACAGTCGAACGTTGAGATGGCATACGAGACCGCCAAGAAGATGGTCGCCGACCTGGGAGGCAAGGGCGAAATCGTCGAGATCACCGGGCTCTCCGGCTCCTCCCCGGCAGCCGACCGGTCAGCCGGACTGAAGCGGGCACTCGCCGAGGCTCCAGGGATCAAGGTTCTGGCCGTCGGGGACGGCCAGTGGGTGCGCGAGCCGGCTGTAAAGCTAGCGGAGGATTGGCTGACGAAGTTCCCGAACATCGACGCGGTGTTCTCCCACGCCGAGGAGTCCTCATGGGGCGCCATGCAAGCCATCAAGAACGCGGGACGGTGCGACGAAGGCATCAAGCAGTACACCCACGACGGCTCCGGTCCAGGTTTCAAAGCGGTGCAGGAAGGCCAGTTCCAGGGGGACGGCAATTACAGCCCCTTCATCGGCGACATCGGGGTGCGGGCAGCGTTGCTCTCCCTGCAGGGCAAGCAGATCGAGGGAGCAAAGCCCTACACCGAGCCAGGTCAGTACCTGCAGCTGCCCAGTCTGCCGCTCGTGACTGCGGACAATGCGGCCGAATGGATTCCGAAGGGCTGGGGCACCTTTGACCTGCCCAAGGACCCCTGCAAGTAGCGGGGAGGCCGGTGCCGCGGACCACGTGGCGCCGGCCTTTCGGCCGATAGAAACAGGAGGGTGACGTGTCCACCGCGGTCGCTGAACTGCGCGGTATCAGCAAGCGCTATCCCGGCGTGCTCGCTCTCGACGACGTGACCATCGCGCTGCACGCGGGCGAGATCCACGGGCTCGCTGGCGAGAACGGCGCGGGGAAGTCGACGCTGATCAAGGTCCTCGGTGGCGCGATCTCCCCCGACGCTGGAGGTGTCCTTATCGACGGCGATCCGGTTCGTCTCGCCTCCCCGCACGCCGCGATCGAACGCGGCATCAGCGTCGTGCACCAAGAACTGGTCAGCGCACCCTCCCTGTCGGTCACCGAGAACGTGCTGCTCGGACGGCTGCCGCGTACTCGCCTCGGTCAGGTCAGGTGGCGCTCCGCGCGCTCCGCCGCCCGTGCCGCCCTTGACCGCGTCGGTCTGACCATCGACGAACGCACCGAGATGAGCCGGCTGAGCCTCGGCCAGCAACAGCTCGTGGAGATCGCCCGAGCGCTGGTGCGCGAGACCCGCGTTCTGGTGCTTGACGAGCCTTCGGCCATCCTCGGTGGCCGTGACCTGGACGTGCTGTACGACGTGGTCCGGTCCCTACGGGATCGAGGAGTCGCCGTGGTCTACATCAGCCATCGTCTGAAGGAAGTCCTGTCCCTCAGCGACCGTGTCAGCGTGCTCAAGGACGGCCGGCACCAGGGCACCATGGCAGTCGCCGACCTCGATGAGTCGCACTTGGTGCGGTTGATGACTGGGCGCGAGCTCATCACGCCTTCCCGCCGAGACCGCGGCAGCTCAGCAAGACCAATCCTCACCGTCCGAGGCCTCGCCGTCGGCAGCTCGCCACCCGTCGATTTCGAGATCGCTGCCGGCGAGATCGTCGGTCTGGCCGGCCTCGTGGGCTCCGGTCGCACCGAGCTCGCCCGCGCCGTCTGCGGGGCGGACCGGGCCGACGGCCACGTGACCGTCAAGGGCGCCCCGGTCGGGCGGCGCAGCCCCCGTTCCATGCGTCGCCACGGACTGGCCTACCTGCCTGAGGACCGCAAGCAGCAGGGTCTGTTGCTCAACCGCTCGATCCGCGAGAACGTCGGACTGGCCAGCCTGGGCCGCCGTTCCCGTCTCGGTATCCTGCGCTCCCGACACGACGTCGCGGACGTCAGGCAGCTCACGGAGCGAGTCCGGCTCAAGAGCACGGGTCTCGACGCGCCTGCCGCCAGCCTGTCCGGGGGCAACCAGCAGAAGGTGATGCTCGCCAGATGGCTCGCAGCCTCCCCCGACGTGCTCATCCTGGATGAACCGACTCGCGGCATCGACGTTGGTGGTAAGAGCGAGATCTACACCTTGATGCGGGAGCTCACCGATGCCGGGCGCGGAGTGCTGATGATCTCCAGTGAGATCGAGGAGATCGTCGCCATGTCTGACCGCGTCCTGGTCATGCGCTCCGGTCGTATCGCCGCGGAGTATGCCGGCGACGAGATCACTGAGGAGAACATCAGTCGATCCGCATTGATGGATGCCCCTGGGGACCAGGAGTAGGCGTGGACATGTCAGCGAACACCACTCAGAAACGTTTTGGCCTGCCGAGCGGTGGTGCAGAGAGAGCGGCGACGCTGCGCAAGTATGGCGCCGGTGTCGCGCTCATCCTGCTCCTGGTGTTCTCGAGTCTCGCGTCTGACCGCTTCCTGCAGCTCCAGAACGTGCTCAACGTGCTGCGGCAGATTTCCATCGTCGGGGTTCTCGCCCTCGGCATGACATTCGTCATTCTGACCGCCGGGATCGACCTGTCCGTTGGCGCGGTCCTGTCCGTGGTCGTCGTCTACACCGCCGACATGGTCCAGACGCAGGGAGTTTTCGCCGGCCTGGTCACGGCCCTCGCGGTCGGTGTCTTCTTCGGCCTCATCAATGGCCTTGGAGTCACCGTCGGTCGGGTGCAGCCGTTCATCATGACGCTGGGCATGCTCGCGTTCGCCAAAGGTGTGGCCCTGATCTTCACCGAGGCTCAACCGATCCCGATCACGAACGACACGTTCCTCGAGCTCGGGAACGGACGAACCTTCGGGGTCCCCAACCCTGCTCTGGTCTTTCTGTTCCTGCTGGCTCTCAGCATGTTCGTCCTGCGGGGCACGGTGTTCGGCCGGTCGGTCTACGCGGTCGGCTCCAACGAGGAGGCGGCGCGACTCTCGGGCATCCCGGTCCTACGGGTGAAGTGTGCTGTGTACATGATTTCGGGCCTCATGGTCGGCATTGCGGGCATCCTGTACGCGAGCCAGCTCGGTGTCGGCACCGCCGTCGCCGGAGACGGCAAAGAACTCGACGCCATCGCAGCGACCGTCGTGGGCGGCACAAGCCTGTTCGGCGGTGTCGGCACCGCCGGCGGAACTTTCATCGGGGCCGCGATCCTTGGAGTCTTGTCCAACATCCTGAACCTCACCGGCGTATCACCCTACGTGCAGTATCTCTTCCGCGGCGGCCTCATCGTCGCCGCTGTCCTCCTTCAGCGTCGCGACGCGCGGGGCCGCTGATGCGCTCGCTCGAGGCGACCCTGAAGCAGCGACCTTCCCTGCTGCGCGAGGTCGTAGCCGACGTCACCCCCGACGGGCTGCTCGAGGTGCTCCGCGCCGTTGCTGACACTCCGGCACCCTCGGGAGCGTCGTCGTTCGCCCGCGGAGCCGTCGTCGAGCAGTGGTGCGCGCGGCGCGGGCTGCTCACCGCCGGCGCTGAGCTGCACCGCGACGCCTTCGCAAGCGGTTGTGACACGCTGTCCGCCGGCTCGGGCGGCCTGGCGATCCTCGCTCACCTCGACGAGGTCTCCTACCTTCTCCGCGAACAGGTGGAGCCCGGCACGTGGCGCGTCGCGCCGTACTGCTACCACCTGGCCGAGAAGCCGGCGCCGGCACGCATCGTGCGGTTCGCGGCCGACGGCTCCTGGCATCTGCTCTGCCCGGCCGAGGTTGCCTTCGTGGGCGGCAACTACCTCGCGACCCACCCCCCGGAGGTGCAACTCCATCCAGGGGACCGCGTGGTCCTCGCCTCCCCACTCGAGCACGACACGGCCTCCGGCCGGGTCACTGGTTCGCTCGACAACGCGGCGGGCGTCGCGGCCGCTCTGGTCGCCAGCGAGGTGATGCTGCGCCGGGACATTCCCTTCCGTACCTACCTAACCGACGAGGAGGAAGGGCCCAGTGGGCAGTCGAGCCAGACGATCTCACGTGGAGCCGCCCGGCTGCTGCGTCATGTCGAGCCGGCGCCGCTGACCGTTGCGGTGGACATCCACGGCCTCGGTGCTGCAGAGCTGGCGGCGACCGAGGAACATCGCCGCCCGTGGGGCGCGTCCCTCGCCGAGTACTCCAGCTCCGGGCGCGGCTCGGTGGCGTCACCGCCACTGTTCGCCGCGGTCAGCGAAGCGCTGCTTCCCCTCAAGAATCAGGGAGTTGGCGTGCGCACTAACGTCGGCGGGTACGTTCCCCGATCCGATGACGTGGTCGCCATGCTGCACAGCAACCAAGTGGTCATCCTGGGCTACCCGGGCGTCAACCGGCACTTCGACCGGGGTCTGCCGGCGGCCAACGTGCACGACCTCGTCTCACTCGCCCGCGCGCTGGTCGTCCTCGGGGCGATGGTGGCCCCGTGAGCGCGGCCAATTCCCCGCTCCTGACCGTCGGCGAACTGACCCTCGACGACGTGGTCATCGAAGACACCGACGTCGACTGGAAGCAGCCCGGCGGCGGCGCCCTGTACAGCGCCATCGGCGCCATGCTGTGGCACCGGCCAGCCGCAATCTGCTCCACAGTGGGGGCCGACTATCCCAAAGGCCACCTCGAGCGGCTGGCCGCGGCCGGCATCGACACCTCTGCGATCCAGAGGACCACAGAATGCAACAGCCTGGGACTGTGGCTGCTCTACGAGGCATCCGGCACGCGGCACCAGTTCGAGAAGAGTGCCGGCGGTACGTTCCGGCAGCTCGACGAGCTCCGGCCGCGGGCCGCAGACCTGGACTTCACCCCCGCCGCAGTGCATCTGGCGCCGCAGTCGAGCGCCGGTCACCTTGCGGCCCTGGCGGACCATGTTCCTGGACCCGTCCCGGTCTCCCTGGACCTGCTCGTCGAGTCCTACATCGACACCGCGCCCTATCTCGACGGACCAATCTTCTGCGGCCTCGACGCGTTTCTGCCCAGCACCGCGGAGGTGCAGGCCCTGTGGCGCCACGACGACGCCCGCAAGCTGAGCGCCGCGCTCAAGACCCGCGGCTTCACCGGCGTCCTGGCTATCAAGCGGGGAGCCGGCGGCGTCGACGTCCAAGTCGAAGATGTGACGGTCCACGTGCCGGCCGCTGCGGGGACCGTGGTGGACGTCACCGGCGCCGGTGACGCATTCTGTGGAGGGTTCCTCGCCGGGCTCATCGCGACGGGTGATCCCGTCCTAGCCGCCGCTCACGGCGTGGTTAGCTCCTCCTTCATCGTGGAGACCCGCGGTGCCCTTGCGGCGCTGGACTCGTTGGACCGTGAACGCGCCACCGAACGGTTGGCTCGTGTGACCGCAACCATCCGGAGAGCCTTGTGACGTCGCGTGACCGTCCCGACGCCCTGGATGAACTATTCGGCGTCTGCAAGCCGATCATCGGGACGATTCATCTGCCCCCACTTCCGGGAGCGCCTCGTTACCGCGGTGAGCGCCTGGCCGATATCTACGCGAGCGCCGTGGACGACGCGCGAGCCTACGCTGAGGGAGGAATCGACGGGCTGATCGTGGAGAACGAGGGCGATATCCCGTTCCTCAAGCCCGACCAGCTGGGTCCAGAGACCGTCGCCTGCATGGCGGTGGCCACCGAGAAGGTCATCGAGGCAGCGGGTTTGCCGACCGGGGTGCTGGTACTGGCGAACGCGACGGTTCACAGCATCGCCGTCGCGAAGGCGGCCGGCGCAGTCTTCGTGCGGGCAAACCAATGGGTCAACGCCTACATCGCCAATGAGGGCTACCTGGAAGGAACGGCGGCCGCTGCTCTGCGATACCGGGAACTGCTCAATGCCTCCGACATCCGGATCCTCGCCGACGTGCACGTCAAGCATGGCAGCCACGCCATCGTAGGAGACCGGTCCGTGCAGGAGCTCACCCGCGACACGGAAGCCTTCGACGCCGACGTGCTCATCGCAACCGGACAGCGCACCGGTGACCCGACTCAGCCCGAGGAGATCACCGCGATCTCCGCTGTCGCAAGCCGGCCGGTGCTGGTAGGGAGCGGGCTCAGCGCCGACAACGCGGCCGAACTGCTCAATCACGCCGACGGAGCCATCGTCGGCAGCGCCATGAAGGAGGACGGCGTCTGGTGGAACCCGGTATCGGTCGCGAACACCCGCAAGATCATGGAAGTCGTGGCAGGGCTGCGGTGAAGCCCGAACGCCCAGCGGGGACATCAAGGCATCGACCGGATGCGGGTTGGGTAGAGCACCATCGGCCTGGGCACGCCACTGCTGGCTGATCCGTTGCACTCCCAGAGCTGGACCTTGGTGAAGTTGGCGGTCCCGTTGCCGTCGACGTCCAGGCACCTGCCGAAGGCGCGGACAGTGCCGTCGGCGGTGACCGACCAGTCCTGGCCGCTGGCGGTGCCGCAGGTCCACAGCTGGGCGGCGCGACCGTTGACAGCGGTGTTGGTGTCGACCTCGAGGCATTTGCCTCCTGCGCCCACGACTGCGCCGGTCGGGCCGGGCAGGCTGCCCGTCCCGAAACGGAGCCCGCATTGGTTGCCGGTACCCAGCCAGGTGGCCGCGAAGAGACGTAGCTGGTCCCGTCCTCGCGCGGCAGCATCGGCGTGGAGTAGCCGGGGCACGACGGGACTCCCGAGGCATAGCCGCCGGTCGGGTTGACGGTGACCGGCGTCTCGACCTGGGTCCACGCGTTGTTCTTTAGGGTGGTGTTTACGAACAGCTCCGTGCCGTACTCGGCCAGGACGGTCTTGTTGCCGGTTGGCCCGGAGACGACCCGCTGGCCGGAGACCAGGAGCGTCCCGATTGGTCCCCGACCGGGAACCCAAGCGACGTAGGGGTGTGCAGCAGCTCATGGTCGTCGCTGGTGCGGACGAGGGTCCAGCGGTCTCCGAGAGGGACGTGCGAGCCTCCGCGGGTGACTGCGCCGCGGCCCCGCCGGTCATCCCTGTCGGCACGGCTCAGCGCGCGGGGACGGCCTTCTCGATGGCGGCGGCCACACCCTTGACTGCCTTGTCCAGCTCCCCCGGGACGGAGTCGGCCTCCTTGTCGGTGTCGATCCGCACCGTCAGGGTGCAGCTGTCCTCACCGTCGGGGTCGATGTCGAGCTCGCCGCGGTAGTTGTTCGGGCCTTCGGACCCCCACTCGAGGCTCTGGCCGGCCTCGCGCACCCGGAACCAAACTTGTCCCTCGACGTCCTGGGCCGGCTGGCCAGGAGGCTCGATGTGGGCCGTGGTCTTGATCGTGTCCGCGTCCAGCTTCTCCACGGAGGTGATCTGCGGGAAGTACTCGGGCAGCCGAGTGACGTCGGACAGGTAGTCGAACGCCGCGTCGGCGGGTCGCTGGATGGGAGTGCTTCCTTCATACCTGGTCATCGGATGCTCCTTCGGACAACGCGGGGGGTCAAGCGGGTGCCATGCCCCACCGCAACGTGCTAACACCGCGACCAGGTAAGGATTTCGTCGAGACGGTGAGACGCCCCCGATTCCGGCCGGTCGATCGGCCGCTTGAGCGAGGGCGTCTGCGAACCGGCGCAGGCGTTGTCCACAGGGCCCGTTGTCCACAGGGCGGCGCAATGAGGCTGACCCGTGAACGCGATCACGGTGGTCGAGGACGAGGTCCGCGAGCTGGTCCGCCGCCACGCCTCGTGGCCGCCAGGTGTTCGACGCGGTGGCCGGGTTCGGTCCGCTGCAGAAGTACCTCGACGACTCACGGTCGAGGAGATCTGGATCAACGAGCCGACGAAGGTCTTCATCTCCCGTCGGGGCGTGCACGAGCTGACCACGACGATTGTCACCGGCGACGAGGTCCGGGACCTTTGCGAGAAGATGCTGAAGTCCTCGGGTCGGCGGGTCGACCTCGCAACCCCGTTCGTCGAGCCGAACCCACGATTGGGATAGGTCCCACCGGCTCGTCCGATTTGATGGTCTTGCTCACATGGCCGATGAGCTGTTGTGTCGGTCACAGGCATAGGGGTGTGCCCGAAGGCGTGGAACGATTGGATCAGCCTTCCTGGGCTCCTCCCCGTAAATGTCGTCCTCGAGTCAGTCCTGGTGCATAGAGCCCCGACATGGGACGGCGAGTCCGGGCGCGGTGGTCGTCACCGCTCAGGCGGAGCCGCTTCTGCCCGCACCATTGCGGTTCGTTGGCTGCCGGCAGGTCGAACTCAGCGCGGCAATCGGCGGGGGCAAGATCGACGTAGGCAGGGTGTCGCTCGATGTAGCTGCGGATGAACGGGCAGACGGCAGGACCTCCGGCCGGCCTGACGGGTCGCATCGAGGGCGCTGCGAGCCAGGACGCTGCCCTCGACGCGGCCTTCACGACGGTGTCGGTGAAGGCTCGCGCGGTGCCGGGCCTGCTCTCGGTTCCCTCATGCCGGACACAGCTAGGTGCGACAGGCGTCGATGCGAGAGTCGGCCATCCGCTGGGCGGCGGCTGCCAGCCGGCCGTGTTACGCACTGGACAGCGACGATCTGCCAGCAGCCGACATGGACCCGCCGTCGCCCTTGCTCGGGCGGCACATTGCGTGCTGAGCGGGACGTCAGGTGCGGGAGCGCCTCCCGCCCAGCGCGGGGGTCGCCTGTGTGGGAGCAGGCTGGCCGCGTGGAGTTGTGGGCAGTTGGTTGCCTGATGTCCATCGCTGTGCCGGATGTTGCGCTCGTGTCGGCTGGAGCTGTTCCAGGCGTGGCCAGTTCGTGCGCCACTCGGTCACCTCGTGGCGGTGGACGGCGTTCTTTTAGCTGCCCACCGGCGACCGACCGGCGTCCCCAGGCCCCACGCTCGTGGTGGCGGGACGGCTCGACTCGACCGTCGGATACGCCGCGGCCGCCGACCTCCTCGGCCACTTCCCCCACGCCACCCTCGCCGTCGTCGACGACGCCGGCCACGCGCTTCCTCACGAGCAGCCGGACCTCTTGCGCGCCCTCGTGACGGAATGGCTTGGGCGGGTCGCGCACCGGTATAAGGCGCGTCTCCTTTATGGGGCAGCCAGATCGTGATTGACGCGAGTACGACGCATCTCAAAGGCCTGCGGATCAGACTTCCCGCGCGGCAGTCATCGCCCACGACAAAACCGGCTCGAAGCCGGGGTGGCGCCCGCCGGCCTAGTACCGTCGCAAGCGGAGCTGCCACTACCGATCGGGTAGCGGTTCGCGGGCCTGACCTGCCCGACGCCACACGGTGCGGCAGTTGCGAGCGGCGGCGGGATCCAGCTGACATGATGCCGGCCGTGTGGCGCATCGAGGACGGCCGTGCCAACACGTGGCGCTCCCCGACCCCACACAGTTGTTCACCGCCGTCGTCTTCGACTCTGTCGAGAAGGTCTCGCGGCCATGCACGGAGACGCCCTCATCCAGCATGGCGAAGACCTGGAGGATGACGCCATCGAGGCCAGCCGTGCAGTGCCGTTTGTTGCCGACCAAGAGAACCGATTCAGACACGAAGCTCCGCCGCAAGAACTCTTCGGCGCCGTCGTCACTGACGAACAACAACTTCGTCAGGCCGCGGCAACCCCCGACTGGCGATGGAGACTGGATCTCGCCACTGCCATCGAGGACCTCATTGATGCGTCGTAACGGCATGTTGGTGCGGTGGATCGGTGTCGACGTCTCCTTGCACGGGGACACGTTGGGGAGGACGCTTGCCCCGTCCTAAGTTGTGGGCGCGAGGAGGCGGCTATGCCGACCCAGGGGATTGGCAGGTTGTGGAAACCGGTCGTCAACGTAACGGACCTGGACGAGGGCGAGAGGTTCTGGGCTGCGCTGTCGGGTCTCTCGCCATCGGGGAGGCACGGGGACGAAGGTGGCGAGCGGTACTCAAGTCTTGAGGACTTGGACGGGGGCGGAGATGACCCTTGGCTTCTGCTTCAACTCGTATCCAACGACCAGGAGAGCTGGGTCGGGGGCACCCATCTTGATCTCTGGGTGGAGGACGTCTCACTCGCAGTGCGTCAGACCGAGGCCATCGGTGGGATCACGGTGAAGGCGCCCGACTTCTACCCGAGCAAGCACGCTGCCTATCTGGAGTGGGCCATCATGCGGGACCCCTTCGGCAACCAGTTTTGCTTCGTGAAATGGCCACTAGACAACGGGGATGACTGACCTCCCGGGAGCTAAGCCGATGGCTTGATTCGCACCATTGCCGGATCTGCTCGGTTTGTCGAGAGGCGGTCGCACCGAACAGAACCGTCACTCTGTCGTGCCCCGGCGCAATGGCCAATCTTCCGCCGATCGACTACCGGACATGCCGCCGTTGGTGAACGCACACACCTTGCCTAGCCCGGCCTTGCTTGTCGCCGGTTCGCTGCTGCGCTCCGAAGGGGACTCGGTTCGCTCACCGTTCACACACCAGCCAGACCACATCGCCATCAGCGTCCGTCGTGCTGTGATCACGACGGAATCCGAGCCTCTCGAGCACCCGGAGAGATGGCGCGTTCCACGACCTCACAGTCGACCAGATGCGCCGGCGGCCGGTTCCAAAAGCGGCCTCCAGCAGGGCACGCGAGGCCTCGGTGGCGTATCCCTGACCTTGTGCGTGCGGCAGTGTCAACGGCAGCCGAAAATTGACCCCCTGGCGGCAGGTGAAAATTGACCCCCTGGTTGGTCATGGTTCCTCGGTGGTTGCCGCGGGGACGCGGCCGAGGTTGCGGTCTTTGAGCCGGTAGGAGTCGCCTTTGAGGGCGACGACTTCGGCGTGGTGGACGAGGCGGTCGATCATGGCTGCGGCGACGACGTCGTCGCCGAAGACCTCTCCCCACCGTCCGAAGGGTTTGTTGCTGGTGACGATCAGCGAGGCCCGTTCGTAGCGGGACGACACGAGCTGGAAGAACAGGTTCGCCGCCTCGGGCTCGAAGGGGATGTAGCCGACCTCGTCGACCACGATCAGCGGGTAGCGCCCGAGGCGGACCAGCTCGGGTTGCAGACGGCCGGCGGAGTGGGCGTCGGCGAGGCGGGCGACCCATTGGGAGGCGGTCGCGAACTGGACCCGGTGCCCCGCTTGGCAGGCCCGGATCGTCAGCCCGATCGCGAGGTGGGTCTTGCCGGTGCCGGGCGGCCCGAGGAACACCACGTTCTCCCGGGCGGTGACGAAGTCCAGCGTCCCCAGGTGGGCGGCGAGGCACTGGCACGTTCACCAACGAGGACGCGCATGAACGGATCGCCGCGATGACAGCCACGATCGAGGCCATCGGCATCGGCGCGCTCGTGCTCCGTGGCCTTGGTCGGTGCCCGGGTACACCGTGATCCGGGCGACGCCCGCGGAGTCATCCACGACTCTCGCCCTGAACATGACGGTCTGCTCGACGATTCGCGTGTCCACCGCTACAGGTGAGATGCGGAAGGCCGTCATCCGAGGCCTCGACGTGTCCGGCGCCGTCCTGTTCCGGACCCTGACGTCTCCGACCAGTCCCGCTCGCTGCGAGTCCGAGCCGTCCCAGACGGTGGTTCGCACATAGTCGCTCAGGACGAAGTTCGGGACGAGCCGTCCGGGAGCTGTGGTGCCTGGTCCGAGCCTGGCGGTTACGCTC
>Ga0136633_1002285_pt1 | contig 13341 bp, 12 predicted proteins | sample AntDrymeUQ832206_2_FD_105494 | JGI IMG/M metagenome (GOLD analysis project Ga0136633, IMG submission 105494) | Polar desert sand microbial communities from Dry Valleys, Antarctica - metaG UQ83 (22.06) | ecosystem: Environmental > Terrestrial > Soil > Desert | place: Antarctica: Dry Valley... | reverse complement strand
CTCCGAAAGGGCCTGTGACCTGCGGTTCCTTGAGCAGCCCCAACGGGATTCGAACCCGTGTCGCCACCTTGAGAGGGTGGAATCCTAGGCCTCTAGAAGATGGGGCCGAGCTGTCAATGTTTGAAGCAAGCTTCGCTCGGGGGCAGGGACTCGAACCCCGAATGACTGGTCCAGAACCAGTTGTGTTGCCAATTACACCACCCCCGAAGGGCTGGATGACTCTAACCGACGGGGGCCTGCTCACGCACACGCGAACTGACGCCCACGACCCGACGGAAGCCCACGATCCGCGCCGCCGCGACCACTGCGGTCTCTTCGGCGTAGCGCACGGCCAGCTTGGCGTTCAGCCCGTGGTCGGAGCCGATGGGTGACACCGTGGCATCGAGACCCAGCTCCGAGGCGATGCCTTGTATGCGGGCCGAGTGGTAGGCGTCGGACACGAGGACGACCCTCGTGATCTTGCGGCGCTTCAAGATGGCCGAGGCGTCGGCCAGCGACTGGTAGGTGGAGCGGCCGTTCGTCTCGCGCAGGATCGACGACTGGGGGATTCCGTGCGCGGTCAGGTACGTGGCCGACGCCGTGGCCTCGGTGAAGCGGTCACCCGGCTGCTTGCCACCCGTCACCACGACGGTCGGCGCCACCTTCCGGTCCCAGAGATCCACGACGTGGTCGAGGCGCGCCTGCAGCGCGGGCGACGGGACGCCGTCGTACTGAGCCGCACCCATCACCACGATGGCCTGAGATGGAGGAGCGTCGTCGCGTCGGGCTGCTTGGAGGACTTGTACGAACGTGACAGCCAGGTACAGGGCTGGCAGGCCGAGCACGACGAGCGCGACGATCCGTCGGCGGCGGCCCTTGGTCACGGAACCAGCCGGGCACGTGCGGCCCGCACCCGGTCGACGGCCTCGTCGCGGCCGAGCACGACGACCGACTCGAACAGCGGCGGTCCGACGGCGCGGCCGGTCACGGCGACACGAACGGGCGCCTGGGCCTTCTTGAGGTTGATCCCTGCGACCTCGCCGGCGGCCTCCACGACGGCTCGGACCGCAGCCGCGCTCCAGTCACAGGCGGACCAGCCGTCCGCCACAGCGCCGAGCAGGGCGGCGGCGCCGTCGCCGGCCTGGCGCACGGCCTTGTCCCAGTCGGCCGGCACCCAGAGGCAACGGTCCTCGTAAGGCACGTCGGCCGGCTTCTCGTAGAGGAAGTCGACCATGGCCGGCACCTCGGCCAGCCTGACGACGCGCGTCTGCACCTCGGACAGAAGGGGCTCGGCCACGGTCAGATCGAGGCCACGATCGGAGAAGAACGGGGCCGCGGCATCTGTGAAGGCGGCGGGCCCGAGCTCGCGGATGGTGTCGGAGTTGAAGGCGTCGAGCTTCTTGACGTCGAAGAAGGCAGGCGAGGAGATGACGTCGGCCAGCGAGAACTCGGAGACGACGTCCTTGATCACGAAGCGCTCGCGGCCGTCGGGGGGCGACCATCCGAGCAGGCACAAGAAGTTGACCATCACCTCCGCGAGGTAGCCGTCGGCCTGGAACTGCGAGAGCGCCACCTTGTCGCGCCGCTTGGACAGCTTCTTGCGCTGCTCGTTCACGAGCAGGGGCAGGTGCGCGAAGGTCGGGAGCGGCACGTCGGGGGCGACAGCCCGCCAGATCAGCTGGTACTTGGGCGTGTTGGGCAGGTGGTCCTCGCCGCGCACGACGTGGGAGATGCGCTGGTCGAGGTCGTCCACGACGTTGCCCAAGAGGAACAGTGGCTCGCCGTTGCCGCGGAGGAGGCCGAAGTCCTCGATGGTGTCGTGGCTGAACACCGGGTCGCCGCGCACCAGGTCGTGGACGACCTCCTCACCACCGTCGCGGGGTGTGCGGAAGCGCAGGGCGCGACCGTCGACCCGGTCCAGGTCGCGGTCGCGGTCGCGTCCGTCGTAGGGCTCCGGCTTGCCGTCTGATGCCAGTGGCATGGGGTCGGACCAGTAGGCCAGCCCGGCTTCGGCCAGGGCCAGTGCGGCGGCGACATGGCGCTCCCGGTTGTGCGACTGGAACACCGGCTCCTCGTCCCAGTCCAGGCCGAGCCACTCCAGGCTGCGGAAGATGCCGTCCGTGGCCTCGGTGCTGTTGCGCTCGGTGTCCGTGTCCTCGATCCGCACCAGGAAGGCCCCACCCGTGCGCCGCGCCTCGAGCCAGTTGAAGAGCGAGCTGCGGGCGGTGCCCACATGGAACAGACCCGTGGGCGAGGGGGCGATGCGGAGGCGTGGGGTGGGCATGACCAAGTCGAGGCTACCGGTCCCGCTGACGACCTCCGGGCGAGATCCGCCTCGTCAGGCGACGAGCAGGCGCTTCCAGTCAGGCCAGATCTCACCGACCTGGGCGAGGCCGAGGCGCAGCGTGGCCTCGGGCACCCGGTCGGAGATGTCGCGCTGGTCCCAGTAGCTGTGCGCACATCCGGAGAAGAGAGGCTTTCGCATTGTCACGAGCTCGGGTGCGGCCTGGCCGAGGAAGCCCCAGATGGTGGCCGCGAGCTCGAAGTCCTGGAGAACCGGAGCCCGCCCGAACAGACCCGCCCGCTTCGCCCCCACAACGAAACAGCCGGCCACGGCGTCCTCGATGGTCACGCCCTCGCTCACCCGCAGCCTGGGCTCGAGGCGGCGCATGAGCTTCATGCCGTAACCAGAGTCGGGTGTGGGGGTGCCCAAGCGGGTGCCCATGGGCTGGCCGGGCTGCTCGTGGTCGCCCGGGCGCTCAGCGCGCCAGCCGTCTGGCGCGGGCATGGTCTCGGTGCGCCGCACTCGGTCGGCGGCGTGCTGGGGCACGTAGTCGGGCTGGGCCATGTCAGGGGGCAGTCTGGCCGAGGAGTGCGTAGGCCAGCGAGTCGACGAGCGCCTCCCACGAAGCCGTGATGACGTTGTCGCCCACGCCGATGGTGGTCCACGTGCGGTCGCCGTCGGTGGAGTCGATCAGGACCCGCGTGACGGCGGCGGTGCCGACGGCGGTGTCAAGGACCCTCACCTTGTAGTCGGTCAGGTGGACCCGGTCGATGGCCGGGTAGGTGGCGCGGAGGGCCTTGCGCAGGGCGTCGTCCAGAGCGTTCACCGGGCCGTTCCCCTCCCCGGTGGTGACGGCGCGCACGGTCCCGATGTGGAGCTTGACCGTGGCCTCCGACCCTTGGGCGTCGACGATCGTCCGGTACGACTCGAGCTCGAAGAGGTCCTGGACCGTTCCTGCGGCCCTGCGCAGGAGGAGCTCGAGCGAACCGTCAGCCACCTCGTAGTGGTATCCGCGGTTCTCGCGCTCCTTCAGCTCGGCCAGGACCTCGGTCACGACGTCGCCGTCGGGATCCATGCCGAGCTCTTGCATCTTGATGACGAGCGTTGACCGACCGGCCAGCTCGCTCACCACGAAGCGGGTTCCGTTGCCGACCTTCTCAGGGTCGATGTGCTCATAGGCGTCGGGCCTGCGGGCGATGGCGCTGACGTGGAGTCCGGCCTTGTGGGCGAAGGCTGCCTGTCCGACGAATGGGGCCTGGGGATCGTGGGGCAGGTTGACGAGCTCGGCCACGTGGTGGCTGACGGCCGTAAGCCTTTCGAGCTGCTCGGTGGGGATCGTTCGGATGCCCATCTTGAGGGAGAGGTCGGGGATGACCGTGGAGAGGTTGGTGTTGCCCGTGCGCTCGCCCAGCCCGTTCACGCAGCCCTGGACCTGCGTGGCCCCCGACCTGACCGCAGCCAGGCTGTTGGCCACGGCGCAGCCCGTGTCGTCGTGGCAGTGGATGCCGAGCGCAGCGGAGGTGCTGGCCTTCACCTCGGCCACGATCTGCTCCACCTCGTGAGGCAGGGTCCCACCGTTTGTGTCGCACAGCACCAGCACCTCGGCCCCCGCGGCCTCTGCTGCATGCAGCACCCGGAGGCTGAAGTCGCGGTTGCGCTTGTAGCCATCGAAGAAGTGCTCGGCGTCGAGAAAGACCCGCATGCCGTGATCCCTGAGGAAGGCGACCGATTCCTCGACCATGGCCACGCCCTCGTCGAGGGAGGTCCGGAGCGCCTCAGTGACGTGATAGTCCCAGGCTTTGCCCACGAGACACGCCACCGAGACGTTGGCCTTGAGCACATGCCGGAGGACCTCGTCCTCGGCCGCGTCGGCGCCGGCCCGCCTGGTCGACCCGAACGCCACGAGGGTGCTCGTGGAGAGGGCGAGCTCGGCCGGGGCCCGACGGAAGAACTCGTCATCCTTGGGGTTGGCGCCTGGCCAGCCGCCCTCTATGTAGTGGACCCCGAGATGGTCGAGCTGGCGCGCGATCCTCAGCTTGTCCTCGACCGACAGCGACACGCCCTCGCGCTGAGAGCCGTCGCGCAGGGTCGTGTCGAAGACCTCCACTGCCTCGGGCTGGCTCACTGGTTCACCGTGCTCACGAGACGAGCTCGTTCCAGTCCTTGTGCTCGTCGAGCTCGCCCCGGACGGCCTTGCCGTAGGCCTCCTGGATGGCCCGGGTGACCGGACCTGGATCACCGATCTCGCGATCGTCCACGCTGCGCACCGGCACGACCTCGGCCGCGGTGCCGGAGAGGAATGCCTCCTCAGCGGTGTAGAGGTCGGAGCGCAGGACATGACCCGTCTCGTAGGGGATGCCGAGGTCGCCGGCGAGCGTGCGCACACAGTCCTGAGTGATCCCTTCGAGCGCCCCTGCGGACGTGGGCGGCGTCACGATCGTCCCCCCTCTGACCACGAACAGGTTCTCCCCCGTGCACTCCGAGACGTAGCCCTGCGGCGACAGGATGATCGCCTCGTCGTAGCCCGCCTTCAGCGCCTCGACCTTGGCCAGGCTGCTGTTCACGTAGTGCCCCACCCCCTTGGCCGCGGGCGGCATCGAGTTCGGGTCGTGGCGCTGCCAGCTCGAGATCTTCATGCGCACGCCCTTGGCCGTGCCCTCGTCTCCCAGGTATGCACCCCAGGGCCAGCACGCGATCACGGTCTGGACGGGGCACGGCAGCGTGTTGAGCCCCATCTCCCCGTAGCCGAGGAAGCTGAGGGGCCGGACGTAGCAGGAGTCGAGCCCGCTCGCGCGGACGACGTCCTTGGTGGCGTCGACGAGCTGGGTCACCGTGTACGGGATCTCGACCATGAGGATCTTCGCGGACCTGAACAGTCGCTCGATGTGAGGCGTGAGCCGGAACACCGCCGGGCCCTGGGCCGTCTTGTAGGCGCGGATCCCCTCAAAGACACCGGTCCCGTAGTGGAGGGTGTGGGTGAGGACGTGGACCGTGGCGTCGGCCCAGTCGACGAGCTCGCCGTCCATCCAGATCTTCTCGGTCGGGGTGATGGCCACCTGTGGCTCCTTGCTCGGGTGTTCGGGTCTGCTGTGGTCTGCGTGGGTCCGGAAACGAAAAAGCCGCCCGGGTGGGCGGCGACGAGGCAGCGACGCCGGGACGGGCCCGGCGGCTGCCTACACGATGATGGCTACGACGGAGCTATGGGTCGGGCGCACCTGCGCAAGTGTGCTCGGGTCGGCGTTCTTCGTCAACCGAGCTCCCCGATGACGGCGTCCGCGACCTCGACGGTGGTGCCCGTCATGCCGTTGGCCACAACCTTGGCCACGGCCGCCTCGAGGCGCTCGGCTGCGCCTGTCTCCCCAATCCAGTCGAGCATCATGGCGGCTGAGCGGATGGCGGCCAGGGGGTTGGCTATGCCCCGGCCCACGATGTCGGGCGCCGATCCGTGCACCGGCTCAAAGAGCGACGGACCGGTCCGATCCGGGTTCAGGTTGGCAGAGGCGGCGAGCCCAATTCCCCCGGCAACGGCGCCGGCCAGGTCGGTGAGGATGTCGCCGAAGAGGTTGTCCGTGACGACCACGTCGTAGCGGTCGGGGTGCTCCACGAGGTGGATGCAGGCGGCGTCGATGTGGTCGTAGCCCGTGGCCACGTCGGGAAAGTCGGTGGCGACGGCGTCGAACGTCCGCTGCCAAAGGTCGCCTGAGAACGTGAGGACGTTCGTCTTGTGCACGAGCGTCAGATGGTGGCGGGGCCGGCTTCGAGCCAGCTGGAAGGCGTAGCGGACGCAACGCTCGACGCCCCTCCTCGTGTTGACCGAGCCCTGAGTAGCGATCTCGTGCTCGGTCCCCTTGCGCAGGAAACCGCCCTCGCCGGCGTAGGTGCCCTCCGTGTTCTCGCGTATGACCACGCAGTCGAGCGGACCGGCAGTGAAGGGGCGGAGGTTGACGTAGAGGTCGAGGCCGAAGCGGGCCTTCAACAGCAGTCCTCGCTCCAGCACTCCGGGCGGCACCTCAGGCGTGCCGATGGCTCCGAGGTAGATGGCGTCGTAGCTCCGCAGCTCTTCGAGGACCTCGTCCGGCAGGACGTCGCCCGTGGCCAAGTAGCGGCGACCCCCTAGGTCATAGGCGGTGGTGACCAGCTCCACACCCGTGGCGGCGACGGCGCGCAGGCCCTGGGCGATCACCTCAGGCCCGATGCCGTCACCGTCGATGATCGCGACCCGGTGCGCCATGATCACGATGTTGCCAGGTGTCCCAGATGGAGCGCCAGCCATCCCGATCAGTGGGACGCCCTTCGGTCAGCCCCGTAGGATGTGGAGAAGCTCGGAGCGGAGGGGATCCCCGCAGAGGAGGCCGCTGCCCCGGTCGATGGCGGTGGACCCGTCGAGGGCGCAGAACGAGCCGCCGGCCTCGGACATGAGGATGGGGGCCGGACCGAGGTCCCACGGCTTCACCCCGTTGTCGAAGAACGCGTCCACCCGTCCGGTGGCGGCGAGCGCCAGGCCGTAGCCGTTGCCCCAGGTCTTGAGCTTGATGCCCGCGTCCATCACCCGGGTCAGCACACCGTCAGGCCACCACTCGATACCGCTCGTCGAGAGGACGGCGCCCTCGAGTCGGCTCCGGTCGGAGGCGTTGGCCGGGCGCTCGTCCCATGAGCAGCCGAGACCGCGCCCGGCCCAGACCGTCTCCCCCACCCAGGGGCAGGCGACCACACCGAGAAGCGGCCCGTGCTCGTCGTCGAGCGCCACGAGCGTGGCCCAGGTGACGATGCCCTTGGAGAAGGGCGAGGTTCCGTCGATGGGGTCGATGATCCACCGCCGTCCGCTGCTGCCGTCGACCCCGTCCTCCTCTTCGCCGAGGATGCCGTCGGCGGGGTGCTCGATCGCGATGTGATCCCGCAGGGCGCGCTCGACAGCGCGGTCGAAGTGCGTCACGGGCGTGCCGTCGGCCTTGCGCTCGACCGTCAGGTCGGTGCTCCGGAAGCCGTCAAGCGCGATCGCAGCTGCAGCCTGGGTGGCCGCGACCGTTCGGGCCATCAGGTCAGGGTCACAGCGCGGCGCAGGCACGGCGGCCGAGCCTACGGCGCGGTTACGAGCGCCCAACGGACACCAGCACCCGCGCGCGGTGCTGGAGAGTCAGCGTACGGAGCTCACCTAGGCTGGGTTCTCATGCCCATCCCGTTGTCGCCCGAGGCCCACGCCCGCCTGAGCGCCGAGCTCGAGGACCTCAAGGTCCGCGGCCGGGTGGAGATCGCCAAGCGCATAGAGGAGGCCCGGGCGCTCGGCGACCTCTCGGAGAACGGCGACTACCACGCCGCGAAGGATGAGCAGGGCATGAATCAGGCCCGCATCAACCAGCTTGAGGGCATGCTGCAGGACGCCGAGATCGTGGAGGGTGGGAGCAGCGACGGCACCGCGAGCATCGGGAGCATCGTGACGATCGACTTCGGCGGCGGAGACACCGACCGGTACCTCATCGGCTCGATCGAGGAGAAGCGTGACGACGCCGACATCGTGTCGCCCGAGGCCCCCCTCGGCCAAGCGCTGATCGGCCAGGCCGCCGGGGCGACGATCAAGTACGAGGCGGGGGGCCGGACGCTCTCGGTCACGCTCGTCTCAGTCGACTAGCGACCGGCGGTGATTGGCGGCGGGGACCGCCCCGCCCTGCGTGACCGGCTCGTGCTGGCCGCCGGTCGCACGGGTGCGCTCACGTGCTCCGACGGGACCGTCGACTGGTGGTGCCCCGATGCGGTGGACGGAGCGCCGCTTCTCTGGCGCCTGGTCGATAGGCGGGGAGCGGCGATCCGGATAGGGCCGACCGGGCGGTCGAGCAGCGAGCAGGCATACCTGGACCGGACCCTCGTCGCCCGGACTGTGTTCACGTCGGCGGGCGGCGAGGTTGAGGTCGTCGACGTGCTGCCGAGCGTCGTAGGGCGGTCGATCACACCCACGCTCCTGCGGATCGTCACCGGCCGTCGAGGCGAGGTCGAGGTCGAGGTCGATGTGGCGGCCGGCCGCTCCTGGAGGCCCAGCACCAGGGTGGACGTCTTCAACGGCGGTATGGCCTTTGACGGATGGATGCTCCGAGCGCCGGGAGTCGAGATGACCCGCACGGAGGCCGGTGGTCGCGGTACCACCATCCTCGGGCAGGGAGAGCGCCTGGTCGTCTCCATGCGCCGGGGTGACGAGCTGGCCCTGTCCGAGCGTGAGAGCCTCGATCTCCTGGAGCTCACGAGCGAGCGTTGGCGGCGCCTCGCAGGATCGACGCTCTACGGAGGCCTGCACGCGGACGCCGTGGCCCGGTCGGTGCTCCTCCTCCACGGGCTCGACGCGAGGTCGCTCACGACATCCGTCCCTGCTCCGTCACGGGAGGACATGGCGCATGACAGCCGCCACCGCTGGATCTCCGACGCGTGCTCGGCGGTGCACCTGCTCTCCGAGCTCGGCCACCAGGAGGGCTCCGAGAACGCCACCGACTGGCTCGAGCGGGTGGTAGAGCGCACGCCACCGCTGGCTGCGGCGGCGACGGTGGACGGAGAGGCACCCGAGGTCGAGGCGGTCCACGAGCGGCTGGACGGCTTCAAGGGCGGACCGGTGCGGACCGGGCTGACGACCCACACCACCCCGGACCACGACCCGCTCGGCGGGCTGGCAACGGTGGTGGAGGATCTCGCTCCGGCGCGTTGGTCGAGGCTCCGCACCCACGCAGACTGGGCGGCCGACCATGTCCGAGACGACGGCTCTCTGGCCGGCCGGATCCGGGTCTGGGCCTTCCTCGACGCCATGACCACAGCCGCGGTGGCCCGCAACCCGCTCGATCTCGACGCCGCGGGGTGGCGGACCACGGCCCGGGAGGTGGCCCGCGCCGCTGAAAGGGCTCTCGCCACGACTGACGCCAATGACCCTCGCCTCCTCCGGCTCCCCTGGCAGGGCCCGCTCCCAGCTCATCATCCGCTCGTGGCGGCCACCGTCGATCGCGTGCTGGAGCGACGGGGCGAGGGCCCGTTCGTGCATGGTGCCGAGCTCGGGTCGCCGGCGGCCTCGTGGTGGGCCGTCCGTGCCCTCGCCCTGCTCGGTCGGTGGGAAGAGGCCCACGACCGGGCCGAGCGCCTCGTCACCTGGGCCGGCGACAACGCCATCCTCCCCCGCTCGGTCGAACCTGCGACGGGACGCTTCGCCGGCGACGTCCCTGACGCCTCGGGTCACCTCGCCCTCCTGTCGGCCGCGCTCACCCTGAGCACCGGGCCCCGCTGACCGACACCCCGCTTCTGGGGACAGCGCTTGGGCCCACCAGCGCCCGGCCGACTCTTGTTCCCGGAACGGGCGTCATAGTTTGGGGGTGTGGAACCCCCCATCCCCGGCCTCGAGCCGGGGCGAGCGGTCGTCCTGCCCCGTCGCGGGACGACGTGGGCCCGCGACCTGCCCGGCCCCTCGCCATCGTCGCCTGCGGTGCTCCTGCTGCACGGGTGGACGGCGACGGCGGACCTCAACTGGGTCACTTCTTACAAAGCTCTCCAGCGCCACTTCCGGGTCGTAGCCCTGGATCACCGCGGCCACGGCCGGGGTATCCGGAGCATTCGGCCCTTCCGCCTTGAGGATTGCGCCGACGACGCCGCGGCCCTGTGCGCCGAGCTTGGTATCGAGCGCGCCATCGTGTGCGGCTACTCCATGGGCGGTCCCATCGCCCAGCTCACCTGGCGCCGCCACCGCGACCTTGTGTCCGGGCTCGTCCTCTGTGCGACCGCTCGGAGGTTCGGCAACGGCGACCCCCGGCTGCGGGCCATGGGCGCGGGTCTCCTCGGCGTCTCCATTGCAGCCCGCGTGGCCAGCCCGGCCCTGCGGGGCCAGCTCGTGCGGCGCTACGTCTCGGCCCGGATCGGTGACGACCCCCGGTTGCAGTGGGCAGCTGAGCAGATCCGCCGCAACGACCCTGCCGCTCTTCTGCAGGCCGGCGCCGCGCTCACCGGCTACGACGCCACGGCTTGGCTAGGCGACATCGACGTGCCCACGAGCGTCGTGGTCACGGCAAACGACACCGTGATCCCGCCGCATCGCCAGCGGGCCCTGGCGGCCTCGATCTCTGGTTCCCGCATCACGGAGGTCGAGGGCACCCATGCCGTGGTCATCGAGAACCCGCGAGCGTTCGTGCCAGGGCTGGTAACAGCCGTCTCGGCCGCGGCCGCCCTAGCCACGCCTGACTCCCGCGCACCGGGCCTCCCCTCACGCCGTTGAAGGAGAGGGAGTGGGGAGCCAGCGGCCGCTGCGCCACCGGCAAGCGAGCAGGCCGGCGCGAGAAGCCAGCCACAGGCTGATGGCGGCCCACACGCCGGCTATTCCGAGCTGAGGCCACAGGAGCGTCGCCGCCGCCGGTAGGGCGAAGGGGATGAGCGCCAGCAGCATGGAGCGGCGGAGGATGGCGAAGTCGCCCGCACCGAGCAGGATGCCGTCGAAGCAGAAGGCCAGGGCGGCCAACGGTTGAGCTGCGCCGCAGAGCAGCAGCGCTACTGTGGCTGCGCTCCGCACGGCACCGTCGGCGGAGAAGAGCCTGGGCAGGAACGGGGCGCCGAGTACAGCGAAGGCCCCTGTGACGAGGCTGGCCAGGAGCGAGAGCCGCAGGCTGCTGCGGGCCACCTGAGCTGCCCCCTCCAGATCGCCCCGGCCGAGGGCGTCGGCTACGAACGTGGCCGCGGGAACGGCCAGCGCGTCCAGGGTGAGAGCCAGGAGAAAGAACACCTGGATCCCGATCTGGTGCCCGCCCAGCTTGGCGGTGTCGAGCCGCGCCGCCACAGCCGTGGCTGCCGTCAGCGCGGCCAGCAGGGCAACCGTGCGCACGACGATCACGCCGCCACTCCTCATGAGATCCACGAGGTCAGCTCGGCAGGGCAGCCGCCGCGGTCCGATCAGCCCGGCGGACAGCAGCAGGAACCAGGTTCCGGACACGACCTGAGCCACGACGGTGCCGAGAGCCGACCCTGCTACGCCCAACCCGAACACCGGCACGAAGAGCAGCTCGAGCACCACGTTGACCACGTTGGCCACGACGAGGATGCGCAGTGGGGTCCGGGTGTCGGCCATCCCCCGTCGGTGACCGTTGCCCGCGAGCACGAACAGCTGGAACGGGATCCCGATGGCCGAGACGCGCAGATAGGTGACCGCATGGTCGACGACGAGTGCGTCGGCGCCGAGGGCACCGGCGATCGGCCGGGCTCCGGTGAAGGCCACGACTGCGAGACCGAGCCCGATGCCGGCCGCCAGCCAGTAGGCCGAGACCACCGTGCGGGCGGCCGCCGCCGGGTCACCGCGGCCGAGGCGGAAGGCCACCCTCTGCGCCGTCACCATGCTCAGGAAACCTGCGCTGTAGATCCCCACGTTCAGGGCTGTGAGTGCGATGGCGAGCCCTCCGAGAGGACCGCGTCCAAGATGCCCGACGATCGCCGTGTCCACCAAGCCGTATATCGGTTCGACGGCCATGGCCCCGAGCGCAGGAACGGACAGGGCCAGGATCCGCCGGTCGAGCGGTGATGGTCGGAGGAGCCTCACCAGCCAGCGGCCTCCTCGATCGCGCGGGCAGCGGCGACCACCCCGCTGCCGTAGCGCTTGCCGGGCTGCCTGCTCGTGCGCTCCACCGGGCCGCTCACCGACACCGCGGCTACCACCGCGCCGGCCCGGCGCACGGGTGCGCTGACCGAGGCCACCCCGCGTTCGCGCTCCTCCACCGACTCGGTCCACCCACGTCGGCCCACGGCCTCCCCGCCAAGGACCCGGCCACCAGACCCGAGGGCGAGGGGCAGCACGGCACCTAGGGGGACAATCGTGCGCAGGCCGTGACCCGACTCCACGCTGAGGATGCAGACCCGAGAGCCGGCCCGCTCCACGTAGAGCTGAGCGCTCTCGCCGGTGGCCTCTCGGAGCCGTTCGAGAGCGGGCTTGGCGATGACAGCGAGAGCGGGCTCGCTTCCCGATCGGGCCAGCTGCCCGAGCCTCGTGCCGATCCCCCACCGTTCGTCCGCCCCGAGGTGGGTGAGGCCGTGCGCTTGCAAGGCGTGGGCCAGTCGATGAGCCGTGGCCCGAGGTAGGCCTGTGTCGGTCACGAGCTCACCGAGAGAGCGGGTGCGGCCGTCGCTCAGCACCTCGAGCAACCGCACCGTCTTGTCCACGACGCCGACACCGCTTACCGTGTGGTCCATCAAGCGGGAACATTATCCCGTTATATGAGATGAAGGGAAACGGACCATCATGCCGAGCACGCTGAGCGAGAAGGTGTGGGAGCGCCATGTGGCCCATCGGGCGGTGGGCGAGCCCGACACCCTCTACATCGATCTCCACCTCGTCCATGAGGTGACCAGCCCTCAGGCCTTCGAGGGCCTCCGGCTGGCCGGGCGTGGCGTCCGACGACCCGACCGGACGATCGCCACCGAGGACCACAACGTGCCGACCACCGACATCGACCAACCCATCGCCGACCCCGTGAGCCGCACCCAGGTGGACACGCTGCGTCGCAACTGCGCCGAGTTCGGGATCCCGCTGTACTCCATGGGCGACCGCAACCAGGGCATCGTCCACGTGATGGGTCCCGAGCAGGGCCTCACCCAGCCCGGCATGACGATCGTGTGCGGTGACTCCCACACGGCCACGCACGGGGCCTTCGGCGCCTTGGCCTTCGGGATAGGGACAAGCGAGGTGGAGCACGTCCTCGCCACCCAGACCCTCACCCAACGCCGCCCAGGATCTCTCGGCGTCACCGTCGACGGCGAGGTGCCTCAGGGGGTCACGCCGAAGGACGTGATCCTCGCCCTCGTCGGGATGCTGGGCACCGGCGGCGGGATCGGCTCAGTCATCGAGTACCGCGGCGAGGCCTTCCGGGCCATGTCCATGGAGGGCCGCATGACGGTCTGCAACATGAGCATCGAAGCGGGCGCCCGGGCCGGGATGATCGCCCCCGACGACACGACCTTCGCGTACCTCGAGGGTCGTCCCTTCGCTCCGCGCGGCCGGAACTGGGAGAGGGCGCTCGACGAATGGCGCTCGCTGGCCACCGACCGGGACGCCTCCTTTGCGGAGGAGGTTCATCTCGACGCCT
>Ga0136633_1002284_pt1 | contig 13343 bp, 12 predicted proteins | sample AntDrymeUQ832206_2_FD_105494 | JGI IMG/M metagenome (GOLD analysis project Ga0136633, IMG submission 105494) | Polar desert sand microbial communities from Dry Valleys, Antarctica - metaG UQ83 (22.06) | ecosystem: Environmental > Terrestrial > Soil > Desert | place: Antarctica: Dry Valley... | reverse complement strand
CCGAAGCCGGCAGCGCCGGCGTGCCCCCCTTCAGGACGAAGATCTGCGTGCCCACGGGGACGTTGTCGAAGAACCACTTCGACATGCGGATCGGGATCCGAATGCACCCGTGGGATGCGGGCGTGGCCGGGACCGAGGGTGAGCCGTGCACGGCATAGCCGCCGGTGAAGTAGACGGGGTCGAAGAGCGTGCCCAGGTCGGACTTGCGCTGCCCCGGGATGTGACGCTCGAAGTGGAACATGCCCGTCGGGGTGATGGCCACACCGCAGACCCGCCTCCCCGTCTTCTCCGAGGTGTCGCAGTACTTACGCCCGTTGCCCGACGAGACACCGATGACGCGATAGAGCTTGTGATCCCTCCAGATCTGCAGCACCTGGCGCTCAAGGTCGACCTCTACCCGGGTCGCCTCCGCTCCCTCCGTCACCATCGGTATCCCGAAGGGAGCGCCTGCCAGCCGGGCCCGGGTGACGGCGTCCGCCTTGGAGGTGCGGGGCAGACCAGCCTGCTTCTGGAAGGACATGACCGCCTGGTCCATGGCTGCGTCCCAGCTCCCGTCGACCTTGCCCGGATCGAAGCGGAGGTCGGAGAGGCGCTGCTCGACGGCCTGAACGGCCGGGCCTCTGCTGCCCCGATCGAGGGTGGCCGATCCGGCCACCGCCGTGTCGGGAGCCAGGTTGACCTCAGCGACCAGACCGGCGGTCGTGGTGGTCGAGGGGACGCTTGAGCTCGTGGCCGTGTCGTCGGGAAGCAGCTCGGATGCGGACGTGGACCCAGGACCGGCGGATGCGCGCTGGCCTGACGCCTTCTCAGCTCCCGACGCAGAGCAGCCAGCAAGGAGCACGGATGCGCTCAACGCGACGGCCGCGACGGTAGAAAGTGCTGTACACCGGCCGGCCACGGTCGCGAAGGGTAGCGGAGCGTGAGGGCGAAGTGGTGCGCATCACCCCTTAGGAGCACTAGTGTCCCGACGCCGTGCGCAGCTGGATCCTGGAGGAGTCGCCCGGCGGGTACGTGAGAGGCGAGGTAGCCGACCCCGTGCCGGGTCCGGGTGACGTGCGGATCCGCCTCGTGGCCTCCGCCCTGAACCACATGGACATCTGGGTCACCAAGGGCCTCCCGAAGCCCCACCTTCCGCACGTGCCCGGCGCCGACGGGGCCGGAGTCGTGGATGCAGTCGGACCCGGCGTCACCGACGTCGCAGAGGGTGACGAGGTCGTGCTGAACCCTGCGGTGGCGTGCGGGGCATGCAGCCAGTGCCTGCGTGGCGAGTCACCACTCTGTGCGGCCTTCGGCATCCTCGGGGAGCACCGCTGGGGCACTCATGGCACCCACGTCGTCGTCCCCCGGAGGAACGTGGCTCCTCGGCCCGCAGGCCGATCGTGGGAGGAGGCTGCCGCTTACCCGCTCTGTGCCCTCACCGCCTGGCGGATGCTGCGCCGGGCGCGCCTGCGGGCCGGAGAGACCTTGCTCGTCGTCGGCGTGGGAGGAGGCGTGTCTTCGTTCGGCCTCGTCCTCGGTGTGGCCATGGGCGCTCGGGTCGTGGTGACGAGCCGTGACGAGGCCAAGCGGGCGGCTGCCCTCTCACTGGGCGCTGAGGCCGCCCTCGACTCAGCTGCTGACCGCTTCGAGGTCCGGGCCGACGTGGTGTTCGAGAACGTGGGCCAGGCGACCTGGGACAAGAGCCTGCGGGCCCTTGTTCCCGGGGGTCGCCTAGTGACCTGCGGAGGCACGGCAGGCGGCCTCGTGGAGGTGAGCCTCCCGCGCCTCTTCTTCAAGCAGCACGAGCTGATTGGCTCCACCATGGGCTCCTACCGGGAGTTCGAGGAGGTGACGGACCTCGTCGCGGGCGGCCTGGCCATCCCGATCGACACCATGTTCACGCTCGATGAGCTCCCGGCCGCGCTGGCGCGCCTGGAGAAGGGCGCCCAGCTCGGCAAGGTGATACTTCGCCACGACTGAGGGGATTGGCATGCACCCCCTCGGCATGCCGCGGTCCTATCGTGGCCGGTCGTGGCTCTCTACGAGGCGGAGGAGTGGACAGAAGGCGAGGCTGCCGTCCTGCGGCGCTACGTCACGAACCTGGACCAACCCGTCTTCGCTCTCGTCAACCTGCCGGAGGTGGTCAAGGGCGCCCTCTTCGCCCGCTACAGCCGGTCGGCCAAGAGCCTGCGACGCCTGTTCCTCGACGAGTTCGTCGGTGATCTCGACATCGCCGGGGACGAGACCATCGATGCCACCGTCGGTCTGGACCGCGCCGAGCAGCTCTACGAGAAGGTCTTCCTCGAGTACGGGGACGACTCGGTGGCCCAGCTGGGCGGGGTCCACCTGGCCTGTGAGCAGGCGTCGAACGTCCTCACGAAGGTCCTCGAGTGGGGCCGGCTCATGTCGTACCTGGAGCAATCAACCCGCTACATCGCCTACGACACCCGGAACCCCGACGGGCGCTACCGCTACTACCGCGACCAAGCGGTGCTCGACTCGTCGCTCGGGGCCCGCTACGTCGGCGACATGGACCGGCTGTTCGACACCTACGCCAAGCTCCTTCCTACGATGATCCAGTGGTACGCGGAGCGACACCCCAAGGAGCGCGGCGACTCCGACTTCGTCTGGCGCCAGTCCATCCGGGCCAAGGCCTACGACGCTCTCCGTGGGCTCCTGCCTGCGGCCGCCCAGTCCAACCTCGGCATCTACGGGACAGGCCAGGGCTACGAGCAGCTGCTCCTCCGGATGAGGGCCCACCCCCTGCCGGAGGCCAGGGCCTACGCCGACCTCATGCTGACGGAGCTGCGCAAGGTCATTCCCTCGTTCCTCAGCCGGGTCGACCGGGCCGAGCGCGGCGGTGCATGGTCCACCTACCTGGGTCGCAACCGCGAGTCCATGGAGGCGCTCGCCGACGTCCTGCTCGGTGACGCCGAGCCCGCACCAGTGCCGATGGTGACGCTGGTCGACCACGACCCAGAGGCGGAGCTCAAGCTCGTTGCCGCCATGCTGTGGCCCTACACCGACCTCCCCGAGACCCAGGTCCTCGATGCGGTCGCCCGCATGGACCCGGCCGACCGTGAGGCCGTGGTCGAGGCCTACGTGGGCGACAGGCAGAACCGCCGCCACAAGCCCGGCCGGGCGCTGGAGAGGGTGTCTTACCGCTTCGACGTCCTCTCAGACTACGGGGCCTTTCGTGACCTGCAGCGCCACCGCATGCTCACCATCGAGTGGCAGCGCCTGGGACCCGACCACGGCTGGGATCTCCCAACCGCGGTCGCCGAGGCCGGTCACGGCGACGAGTACGCCGCGGCGATGGAGCGCAGCCGGTCGCTCCACGACGCTCTGGCAGGCGCCGGCTTCCTCGAGCAGGCCTCCTACGCCGTGTGCCTGGCATTCAACGTCCGCTACTCGGTCACCATGAACGCACGCGAGGCCATGCACATGCTCGAGCTGCGCACCGGGCCGCAGGGGCATCCGTCGTACCGGCGGGTCTGCCAGGACATGCACCGGCTGATTCGGGACGACGCCGGCCACCCCGCCGTGGCGGCCATGATGCGCTTCGTCGACCACGAGGACCTGGACTCAGGCCTAGAGCGGCTGGCCTCCGAGCGGCGGGCCGAGGCCCGACGGTCCATTCCGACCCGGTCCGCGACCAAACCGGCCGCTGACCTCTAACAGACCTGGACGAGGCGCGCACAGGCGAACGGAGCGCTTCGGATTTCTTTCTGGGGCGGTGACCTGCGCATACGCGCGAGTCCGTCGCATCGCCGCAGGTCAGGCGTCTTTTTTGTGCCTTGCGGGTCGCTTGACCTGCGGGGCGGGCTGTGGCAGAAAGGGGGTGCACCGAAACGTCCCACCCGCGCATGCGGCATCCGCCTGGGCGGGTGGGGTGGCGTCGCAGGAGCGGGGCAGGCGCCCAGTAGACAACGTGTGAGCCAGCAGCATCGATGCGTCGAGCTGCCGGGGAGCCGGCCCGAAGGACGCCTGCCCCGAAGCCTGCCGCCTGGGTGGCCGCCCCCGGGCCTGTTGCCCGAGCACCGGTGCACCCGGGTGTATGGTGCCGCGCCGCTCGCCAAGAGGAGACGTCAGAGCACATGCCTGCAGATGAAGAGATCGACGACGTCGAAGAGGTCGAGGACCCCGAAGAGCTCGACGACGACGACATCGACGAGGACGAGCTCGTCGATGATGATGAGCTGGTGGCGGACATCGACGACGAGCTCGTCGACGGTGCCGTCGTGGTGGCCGATGACATCGACGCCATAGACGTCGTCGACGTCGTTGAAGGCGCTGGGGAGGTGAAGCCGGCCAAGACCGAAGACGAGGAAGAGGAGGATGAGGACGTCACCGACCCCGACGACGTGGAGGCCACCCTCGACCAGATCCTGAAGGAGCGTCTCGTCGTCGAGGAGCAGGAGGAGGACGACGAAGAGGCTCCCGAGCCCGAGGACAAGTCCGAGGGCGGCGGCCGGGTGCTCCCGAAGCAGACCGACGAGTTCGTATGCCAGTCGTGCTTCCTGGTGAAGAAGATGACCCAGCTCGCCGACGACCAGCGGATGATCTGCCTCGACTGCGAGTAGCGGACGGCCGTTAGCGCGGCCCGCCGTGCGTCTGGGAGACTGCGACCGTGCCTGATGAGAAGACACCGCTCGACCAGGCGTTGGACCTGCTCCTGTTCGCGCCAATCGGCCTCGCCCTCACCGCCCGCGACCAGCTGCCCGAGCTGATCGAGAAGGGCCGCGGGCGGGTAGAGAGTCAGATGACCATGGCCCGGTTCATCGGCCAGTTCGCCGTCCAGCAGGGCAAAGTCGAGGTGGAGAAGCGTCTCAGGCCCTATGCCGAGCCGCGCAACCCCGTGGTCAAGGCGGCACCGGCCACCAACGTCAGTGATGTTGCCGCCCCGGCTTCAACCCCGGCCCCGATGCCCGCTCCCGGGGCTGATGCACCGGCTACGAACGGGCGCACGGCCAAGGCAGTGGACCTTGCCATCCACGGATACGACTCGCTATCGGCTTCCCAGGTCGTGCCCCGCCTGGCCGGTCTCACCGCGGACGAGCTCGAAGACGTGCGTAGCTACGAGAGCACTAACCGCGCCCGTAAGACGGTCCTCTCCAAGATCAGCCAGCTTCAGGCCTGACCCCGTGGATATCGCGGTCGAGGTGGCCTCTGTCGAGGTAGTACCGGACCTCGTGGCCCTGGCCAGGGCAGCCCGCGTCGAGCTCCGGGCCTTCCGGGGTAGCGACCTGTTCGTGAACAGGGAGAGCCTGGCCGAACCGCTTCACGACTCGTTCGGTGACCTTCTCGGCTCCGCATCGTCACGCCTGCTCGTGGGCACCGTTGACGGCACGCCAGTCGCCTACGCGGTCGTCACGGCCGATCGCGGGATCGCCGTTCTGCGCGAGATCGTCGTCGACCCCGCGGCCCGTGCTGTCGGCATCGGCGAGGCCCTCCTCGACGCGGCCATGGCGTGGGGCCGCGAGCAGGGATGCACCGGCATCGACTCCTTTGCCCTGCCTGGCGCCCGCGACACCAAGAACTTCTTCGAGACCGCAGGCATGAAGGCCCGCCTCCTCGTCGTCCACGCACCGCTGTGACCGGAGGACCGGGCCCCGAGCTGTGCGTCGGGGCGGTCGTCGTTGACGCCGACCGCTTGCTCCTCGTACGCCGCAAGCACGCTCCGGGTGCCGGCCTCTGGTCGATCCCTGGGGGGCGAGTCGACCAAGGCGAGACGTTGGCCGCAGCCGTGGTTCGGGAGCTCTTTGAGGAGACGGGTCAGGATGGCCTGTGCGAGGGGCTCATGGGCTGGACGGAGCGTTTCGATGAGGGCCGCCATCTTGTCATCCTCGACTTCTCGGTGACCGTTCCCGGCGCTACCGTGCCCCTAGCCGGGGACGACGCCGCCGACGCCGCGTGGGTTCCGCTGAGCGAGGTTCGGGAACTAGTCCTAGTCGACGGACTGGACGACTTCTTGACGACTCACGGCGTGCTCGCCGAGGTGCGCACCCTCAGGCTGTGACGAGGACACGCTGTTGGGGGCTGCGCCAAGGCCGAAGCTCGCCACCTTCGGACAGTCCGACGTCGAGCGAGGCGCCCACCAGATAGGTGCTCGAGGTGAGGCCGGGCGGGAACCCGGCAGAGGTGTCGGCGCAGCGCGAGGCCCGCACGGATCGGGCCAACACGACGGTGCCGCCCGTGGCGGCCGATGGCACCACGACGCTCTCCCGCATGGGCTCTCCCTTCGTAAGCGTGACGGAAGCGGCCTGGTCGGGCGCTCCGAGGAACCACGTGTCGGTGCGGGAGGACGGTACCCGGAGGAAGACCTTGATCGGCAGGGAACCGCGGTTGACGAGGGCGACGGTGACATCGAGGATCTCACCGCTCGCCACCGTGGAGGTGGCGACGTCCAGGGTCATGGAGAGGTTGGGGTCCGGTGGGCCGGCATCGACCGGCAGGCGGAACAAGTCGTCACACCGGCCCGTGGCACTCACCCAGCCCGGTCGCCCGTCGGGGCGGTCGCCAGGGGGCCGGGGATCGGTCGTCGTGGACGCCTGCCGAGTTGACGCCACAGCGGTCGGTCCCGGGGCTGCGGGCCGGAGCGTTGGAGCCGTCCGGGGCTTAGGAGTGGTCGGGCTCTCGTTCGGTGGCCCACCGACAGCTGACAGCTCCGGGACCCGGAACGGAGTCAATGTGGTCGACGTCGGACCCGCTGTGACCTGTTCGCCCTCGCCGCCGGCGCGCAGCGTGACCGCTGCGCCGAGTAGCAGCAGGGCTGCGGCCATGATCCCGACAGAGGTGGTGCGGCGGCGGCGGCGGATCTCAGTGGCCCGCCCGCCTACGGCGTCCAAGAGCCTGATGCGCTCAGTGCCCGTGGGCCCGCCCTCGTCCGTGGGGCTGGTCGCCAACAGCCGGGATGGCGGCGGGAGTGGTGCGACCGGCTGCGGATCGGGGTCCCACCCGCCGTCGTCGAGGGCGGCGTCTACGGCTGCGTCACCTGGCTCGTCAGCCCAGAGCTCGGCAGCCTCGATGGATCCGGTGGCGGCGCCCGGCCCAAGGGACACCGGCTCGCCGACCCGAAACGGGTCGGGCTCGCCCGCCGGTGCGGGCACGGCCGGGATGAGCGGGTCCGTTCCAGGTCCGGCGTCTGCGAAGGGATCGTCCTCAGGCATGCAGGATCTCCCTGGCCCCCGGGCCCTCCGCTCGGTCGAACAGCACAAGTCCCCGAGCCGCTCGCCGGTCGGCCCGCCACGTGCTGGTTCCCGTGGCCTCCGCCACGACAGGGCTTGCGTAGCCACCGACGTGACGAAGGAGGAAGGCGACGGCCACGCGCGCAGGCATGCCGCACAGAGCCGCCCCCAGGCGAGCATCGGTAGCCGAGCCGCCGCGAGCCCGCGTTCGCTTCACCACACGCACAGCGGCCTCCGCCGCATACCCCACAGCTCTGGCGCCCGGGTCAGGGCGGCCGGCCGACCGGTGCCAGCGCTCCAGCGCCCTGGCGAAGCCCTCCACAGTCGCCTCCTCGGCGTCGGGGTGGCGCAGAACGGCCGAGGCCAGCCCGAGCGCCGGGGCCCACGCCCGCTCGAACATAGCCACGAACCTCGGATCTGCTGCTGCCTCCACTCGGGCCCAACGTACCGGGCTGCGTGAGCCTCAGCGGCCCTTCCACTCCGGCGCCCGCTTCTCGATGAAGGCGGTGAGCCCCTCCGTGGCATCCTCGGACGAGATGGCAGCACCAAATCCGGCGCCTGACATGGCCCACAGCTCTGCGTCGGTCTTCTGATCGGCCGCAAGGACGATCTTGCGGCTCTCGCGCACGGCCACGGGTGCGTTGGCGCATATCGCAGCGGCGAGCTCCTTGGCCGCGACAAGTGCCTGCCCAGGCTCCACGACCCTGTTGACCAAGCCCACTTCGTACGCCCGCTGGGCGCTGATCGGGTCGCCCGTCAGAGCGAGCTCCATGGCCACCTTCTGCGGTACCGCCCTGGGCAGCCGGAAAAGGCCGCCCCCGGCTGCGACCAGGCAGCGCTTCACCTCGGGGATGCCGAAGCGGGCGCCGGTGGAGGCGACGATGAGATCGGCGGCCAGAGCCAGCTCGCATCCACCGGCTAGGGCTGCACCCTCCGCCGCGACGATCACCGGCTTCGTCCGCTCCCGCTGCACGAAGCCCCCGAACCCGCCCTTGGCCGTGGCCAGAGCGGCGGCCTGGCCGGCGTTGATCGCCTTCAAGTCGGCCCCGGCGCAGAACACATCGCCGGCATGGGTCAGGATGCCGACCCAGAGGTTGTCGTCGGACTCGAGGGCGTCGATCCCGGCCTCGATTCCGGCCGCCACGTCGCCGTTCACGGCGTTCTTGGCCTCAGGGCGGTTGATGGTGAGGACGGCTATGTGGCCCTCTGTTGTGAAGTCGACCATGCGGGTGACCATACTGACTTTGGCGTCATCGAGACCACTGACGACGACCATGCACCCTAAAGGTCAGGACGCTCCGATAACTTGGGGCCCGGTGACATCCGAGGCAGGTGCGGAGCACAGTGGCAACGGTTCCACGAACGGGGCGCCAGGTACCGGCCACCTGCAATGCCCCGAGTGCGCGGCGTACACGGTCCAGCGCCTGTACCTCGCCACCATCCACGCCGACAGCTGCTCGTGTGACGCCTGCGGGGCAGCTTGGGACGAGGACCGAGCCACGGGCGAGGTCAGAGCCCGGGGCCGCAGGTCGTCCGCCCTCCTGCGCCCCGACCTCTGATCCAGCAGGCTCAGCCCGCGGTGACGTCGGCTTCGTCGGAAGCCCCCGCGTCGGTGGTGCTCTCAACCACCTCGGCGCCGGGTACCTCGGCCTGCGGGAGCTCGATAGCCGCCCCTTCGGGGACCGCACCCACTGGTTCTTCCTGGGCCGCCGCCGGAGCTGTGTCGCCCGCGCCGCTCGTCGAGGGCTCGACGGGGGAGGGGCGCGGAGGAGCGGGAACGGGGCGCCGGCCGGGCGGGGGTGGCATGTCCACTCCGAGCATGGCGCTCAGGGCCGGGACGCGGCCGACGGCCTGCTTGGCCTGCGACACGAGCGCGGGACTGGCCTGGGCGGGTAGGCCAGCAGGCTTGACCGTACGCCGGACGGGCGAGGCCAGGACGGCCTCGAGGAGAGTGCCCCAGCGGTCGCCCGGGGCATCCGGCGCCATGGCCTCGCCGGCCGCGCCCGACAGCTGCTCGAGCAGCTCAGGCGTCAGCTTCGTGGTGGGGTCGGGGGGACGTGAGGAGAGGCGCAGCGCACGCACCAGGCGTCCGTCGCCAAGGCACGTCGTGATCTCGGCGACCCATTCGTCACGCTGGGCCGTGAGGCGACGGTCGAGGGCCTCGCGCAGCTCGGCCGCAAGAGCTCGGGCGTCCTCCCCACGGGCGGCCGCCTCGGAGGCCGTGACGACGGCGCGAAGATCGCGCAGACCGACCTCGTCGATGATCGCCTTGGCCGCCTCGGCGCGGTCACGCCACTCGGCCTCGCGCACGCTCGGCAGCAGCTCCTCGGCGAGGACCATGAGGGGCTCGGCACTGATAGATGGTGTGCCCTCGGCGCGGGCCTCGTTCTGCGTCTTGACTGCGGCCCGGACCGCGGGGATCCCGCCCCGGAACAGCTGCTCGGCTATCACGCGCTGCTCGGGCGACAGGGCGTCGAGGACGGCGTCCCGGTGGGCGCTCCCGGGGCTGAGCCGCTTCGGCCGGGGCCGCCCCGGCGTCTCGGCCTTCTGGTCACCGTCCGAGCGGGCGCCGGGTCGTGCTCCCCGATCGGCCCGGGGCCCCCGGTCGGTTCTGCCGCTGTCGGGTCTGCTGGCGCGCTCGGGTCGGGCGCCGTCCGGGCGGGTGCTCCTGTCGGTCCGCCCGGTCCTCTCGGGGCGACCGCTGTCAGGCCTCCCACCGGACCGGTCGGTGCGGGCGCGGTCGGGCCGACCGCCGGGACCACCCCGCTCAGGCCGACCGCCGCGGTCGCCGTCTCGGTCGCGCCCCTTCGGGGCCAGGTGCGAAGTGACCCCTGGCTCGTCCTTGCGCGTCCCGACGATCTCGATCCGCGCGGCCTTCTCGACGCGGGCGTGGGGCGGCGGCACGACCGAGGTGATGACCACGCCTTCGATGTCGAAGGTGGCCTCAGCCCGGACGACGTCGCCCACCTTGGCCCCCGGGTACAGCAGTCCGCTGCCCACCACGCCCTTCGGCTGCCTGGCCCCGGCGGCTCGCCAGTTGAAGCTGCCGTCGGGCTGCGCGCTCGTGAGCTCGACATCGATCTTGCGGGGCACGGGGTCTTACCCTACAACGCCCCCGGCATAGCCTCGATGGGGTGCCGACGGTCCTCCTCGTCCATGGTTTCGCCTCGAGCGCCCAGCTCTCCTGGGGTCGGACGGGATGGCGGGACGTCCTCCTGGACTTGGGCTGCACCGTGATCGCACCCGACCTGCTCGGGCACGGATCAGCACCCAAGCCACACTCGTCCGCTGCCTACGCGTCCGGCCTCGAAAACCACGTCCTTGACGCCCTCACGGAGGTCGACGGTCCAGTCGATGCCGTCGGCTTCTCGATGGGCGGACGGGCTCTGCTCGTGCTGGCCGGCCGCCACCCCGAACGCTTCAGCAGGCTCGTGGTCGGTGGAGTCGGTGCCAACCTGTTCGGCGCCCATGACCGCTCGACCGCCGAGCAGGTCGCTGCCGCCATCCGGGGCGAACGCGAGGCCGTCGACCCGATCTCCCGTGCGTTCCGCCAGGCTGCAATCACCCCTCCGAACGATCCGGTGGCCATGGCGGCATGCCTGCTGCGCGACCAGCCCACGCTCGGACCCGCGGAGCTGGCGCTCGTCCGTGCGCCTGTGGTCGTTGTGGCGGGAGACGACGATTCCATTGCCTGGCCCGCCGACGAGCTCGTGTCGGCGTTGCCCGAAGCACGCCTGCATCGGCTGAAGGGCGTCGACCACCTTGGCACCATGAAGGACTTCGGCTTCCTCGACGCCGCTCTCGAAGCCTTCACCTGACCCACCCCCGGGTGGGCAGGGGTAGCTGGCTACCACCAGTCGGTCACGGACCGACCCATCGCCGCCAAGAGCGTGCGCACCGCAGGAAGGCTGCAGCCGATGACGTTGCTCGGACAGCCGTCGATTCCGTCCACGAACGCCCCGCTCAGTCCATCGAGCGTGAAGGCGCCAGCGACGTGGAGCGGCTCGTCCGTGGCCACATAGGCGGCGATCTCGGCGTCCGAGGGCGTTCCGAAGTGAACGATGGTGCCGACGACGACGCTTCTCTCGTCCGCCATCTCCCCATCGCTCACCTCAACGAGGTGGTGTCCGGTCCTGAGGACCCCGGACCGGCCGCGCATGGCCCTCCACCGAGCTACCGCTTCCTCGGGGGAGCTGGGCTTACCCAGGGCTTCGCCCTCGAAGTCGAGGAGGGAGTCGCAGCCGAGCACGAGGGCGCGGCCCACGAGGCTACGAGCCACCGCGGTCGCCTTTCTCCCGGCCAGCATGCTCACGATCGCCGCCGGTGTCCCGACTACGTCATCCTCGTCGACACCGCTCACGATGACCTCAGGATCGATGCCGACGCGCCTCAGGAGCCCCAGTCGGGCGGGCGACGCCGACGCCAGGACGAGCCGCGCCGACGTCACGCCGGGGCGACCTCGACGGGGATGCCGTTGAGGACGCCGTTCCCCGACAAGGGGTCCACGACCTGCTCGTCGGTGAGAAGGTTGGAGTTCACCCCCGGCCGCCGGGCCGCTACGCGCATGCGGCTCCCGGGCTCGTCGTGCCCCCACCCGTGCGGGAGCGACACCACCCCGGGCATGACGACGTCGGTCACCTCAACGGGGGCGACGACATGACCTACCCGGCTGCGGACGCCAGCCCGACCCCCGTCAACCAGGCCGAGCCGTCCGGCGTCGGCGGGGTTGACCTGCAGCGTGCAGCGCTCCTTGCCCTTCACGAGCACGTCCACGTTGTGCATCCACGAGTTGTTGGAGCGCAGGTCGCGCCGACCGACGAGCACCATCCCTCCGGAGGCGAATCGGCCCGCCGCCGCGTCGAGGCGGTCGAGGTCGGCGAGCAACGGCTCCGGTGCCAGCTCGACGCATCCTGAGGGCGTACGCAGGACCTCGGGGATGCGGGACTCCATGGCGCCCATGTCGACGCCGTGGGGGTTCTCCTCCAAGGTGCGCAGGGTGAGGCCATCGAGCCGCTCGCCGAAGCCGTCCCCGAACGGACCGGTCCTGAGCATGAGATCGAGGATGCGCTCGCTCCCCATCCGGGGTTCGAGGAGGGCGAGGATCTCATCAGGGTCGCGTCCGTGGATGCGCGACGAGGGCCGGGCTACGGCAGCTTCCACAGCTCCGCGGGCATAGGCGTCGTCGAGAGCGGCGGCGTGCGCCGTCGCATCGCCGGCGACTGCCGCAGCCAGCCGGAGCAACACCTCCCACTCCGAGACCAAGCCGTCGGGGAGAGGGAACGTCGGAGCGCTGTAGTTGCCCACGTTGCGCACCGCGAGTCGGTAGAGCAACACGTCAAAGTGCGGCTTCTCCAGAGGACCCGGTGCGGGGAGCACGACATGGGCGTGCCTCGTCGTCTCGTTCACGTAGTAGTCGACCGCTATCAGGCACTCCAGGTCCGCCAGGGCAGCCGAGAGGCGTCCCGAGTTCTGCGTGCTCAGGACCGGATTGCCGGCCAGCACCACGAGGCCCCGGACGCGCGGGGCTAGAGGGTTCGAGTCGCTCTCCGACGGCACAGTGTCGATCTCCTCAGCGAGGCACGCCACCGGGAGCTCTCCGAGGACGGCTGGCAGCCCGCGCACCCGTGTCTTCGTGGACGATCCCACCTTCACCCCCCGCCCCGTTCCCGATCGGCCTTCCGTGTTCGGTGAGCCCGCCAAGGGCTTGGGGAACATTGCGCCGCCCGGCCGGTCCAGGTTGCCAGTGAGGACGTTCACGACGTCCACGAGCCACGAGGTGAGGGTTCCGAACTCCTGGGTGCAGGTGCCGATCCGTCCGTATACGGCGGCTGTCGGGGCCGCGGCCAGCCGCCGGGCGAGGCTGCGAATAGCCGCCGCGTCACACCCGCAGTCGGGGGCTACCTCCTCAGGGGACCAACGGCTGGAGGCCGCGCGCACGAGCTCGACCCCGGTCACGTGTGGTTCGAGTGCGCCGAGGTCCACCAGGTCCTCGTCGAAGAGCACGTGGACGACGGCCAGGAGGAGGAACGCGTCCGTACCGGGGCGTATGGCAAGGTGCTCGCTGGCGGCATCGGCCGTTCGGGTGCGCCGTGGGTCGACGACAACGACCGTACCGCCGCGCTCGATGATGGCGCGCAGTCGGCCGGGGAGGTCGGGCGCACCGAGAAGGCTTCCGTT
>Ga0136633_1002283_pt1 | contig 13353 bp, 11 predicted proteins | sample AntDrymeUQ832206_2_FD_105494 | JGI IMG/M metagenome (GOLD analysis project Ga0136633, IMG submission 105494) | Polar desert sand microbial communities from Dry Valleys, Antarctica - metaG UQ83 (22.06) | ecosystem: Environmental > Terrestrial > Soil > Desert | place: Antarctica: Dry Valley... | reverse complement strand
GCCCGCGCCCGCCTCGCCAGGCCCGGCGCAGCCCCCTCCGGGCGGCGTCGCCGCGGTCGCGGCCGCGGGCGCCGCGCCGCCCGCCTCGGCCGCAGCCGTTGCGGCTGCGTCGGGCGCGGCGTCTGGCGACGCGACCGCCGCGAAGACCGGCGCTCCGGCGCCGTTGGGCGCCACGCCGGATGCTCCGTCGACGGGCTCCCCGGGGTCCGCTCCCGGCGCCGTTGCCCCCGGATCGTCAGCCTCCGCGCCCGGTGCCCCCGTCCCCGGATCGTCAGCCTCCGCGCCCGGCCCCTCCGCACCGGGCGGGCCCGGATCTGATGGCGTGCCACCCGGGATGTCCCCGGCGACGGCCGGGGCGGTGGCGGCCGCCCGGCGAGCGGTCGCCCCGTCGCGTGCCACCGGGCCGGCATACGCCAACGGCGCCGGCCAGGAGACGCACGAGTCCGACGCGGCGCGCCCCGAGCCGCTCCCCGACCTCCCGCTGCGCCCGCCGCGGACGGTGGACAACGCCCCGACGGACGACGGCGTCCCGCGCAGCCGCCTCGGCGCGATCATCGCCGGCGTCGTCACGCTGCTCGTGATCGCGGTCGTGCTCGTGGTCGTGCTGTCGTCGGGCGGCGACAAGCCGACACCCGCCGGCAACGAGATCGGCGATGCGACGCCGCCGCCCGTCGCGGCGCCGCCACCCGCACCCGCGACGGCGAAGGTCGACCGCGCGAACACCCAGATCGCGGTGCTCAACGGCACGACGACCACCGGCCTGGCGCGCGGCGTAGCCGACAAGCTCGAGAAGAGCGGCTTCACGATCCTGTCGGTCGGCGACAACGCCGACCAGGCGATGGCCACGACGACGATCTCCTACTCGCGCGGCAACGAGCGCGCCGCTCGCACGGTCGCGCAGATCATGGACGTCTCGAGCTCGGCCGTGAAGTTGATCGACGCGAACACGTCGGTCGCGGTCGCTCCGGAGGCCAAGGTCGTCGTGGTCGTCGGCAACGACCGCAGCACCACGGGCTAGCAGTCCACTGAGGCGCGCCCGTGCCGGTCGGCGAGACGAGCGTCCAGCTGCAGTAGCAGGGGACGCCTCCGTCGCCTCGAACGAGATCCTGCTCGTGCGACACGGGGAAACCGACAACGACCTCGACCGCTTCCGCGCCCGGTGAGCGGCGCTGCGCGGATCGCGTTCGCGCTGCTGGTGTGCGCGACGTTCGCGGCGTTCTTCGCGGCCCAGGAGCTCAAGAGCACCCCGCCGCGCGTGCAGGACCTGACGGCGACCACCGTCTTCTCGCCCAATCGCGACGGGCGCAAGGACCGTGCGCGGGTCGCGTTTCGCCTTAAGCGCACCGATGACGTCCGCGCGACCGTCATCGACCGGGCGGGTGAGGGCGTGCGCGTGCTCGCCGACCGTCGCGTGCGCGCCGGCCGCCTGCTGCGCCTCGTGTGGGACGGCCGTGGCGGCGACGAGCGCATGCAGCCCGACGGCACATACCGCATCCGCCTGAGCCTGCGCCGCGAGGGCCGCTCGATCATCCTGCCACGCAACATCATCAAGGACACCGAGCCGCCGGCGGTGCGTGTCACGTCGATCGGCCCGCAGCGCGACACGGTGCCGCGGCCCGAGCTGCTGCCGCGCGTCGACGGCAGGCCCGCCGTGGTGAGCTTCCAGGCGCCCGACCGGCGCAAGGAGGTGCTGGTCTACCGCACCGACGTCACGCCGGCGCGCGCGGTCTTCGAGCAGCCGCTGGCGCTCGCCGACGACCAGCGCCGGTGGGAGTGGGACGGCACCGTCGACGGCCGCCGGGTCGCGGCCGGCACGTACGTGGTCGTGGTACGCGCGCGGGACGCGGCCGGCAACGTCGGCACGTCGGTGCCGCTGCCGCCGCGCCCGGGCTACGCGAAGGCGTTCGCCGGCCGCGGCGGGATCACCGTGCGCTACCTCACCGCCCAGCCGCCGTCGGAGCCGACCGACGCGGGTGAGACGGTCGACGTCGCCGTATCGTCGGTCGACAAGAACTTCAGCTGGACGATCCGGCGTGTCGGCGAGCGCGACATCCGCAATCGCGGGCGCGGGACCAAGACGCGGATCGTGCGTCTGCCGGCCCCTGGCGGCAAGTCCGGTCTGTACCTGTTCGAGGTGCGCACGCGCACGCGCAGGGTCGCCGCACCGGTCGTCGTGCAGTCCCAGCAGCCGCGCGACGTGCTCGTCGTGCTGCCGGCGACGACGTGGCAGGGCCTGAACCCCGTCGACGACGACGGCGACGGGCGGCCCGACACGCTGTCGGCCGGCCTGCCGGTGCGGATCGGTCGGGCGTTCGTCAAGAGCGGGCTGCCGGCGTCGGTGCCGCAGCACGAGGCGCTGCTGCTGGCATCGCTGGACCGCGAGGGCCACCGCTACGACCTGACGACCGACGTCGCGCTGGCGCGCGGACGCGGGCCGAAGCTCGCCGGCCATCGTGGCGTGATCCTCGCCGGCGACACGCGCTGGCTGGATGTCGGCGTCGCGCGCTCGCTGCGCGGCTTCGTGCGCGGCGGCGGCAGGCTGCTGTCGGTCGGCACCGAGTCGCTGCGGCGCAGCGTGACGATCACGCCACGACGCGCGATCTCCCCGACGCCGGCGACCGCGCGCGACCTGTTCGGCGCCCGCCTGGCCGCGATCGAGCGACCCCAGCCCCCGGTGGGGCTCGTCAACGTCGTCGACGACATCCAGCTGTTCGCCGGCACCGAGGGCCAGTTCGCCGGCATCGGCGCCTTCGAGCAGACGCTCGACGTGCGCGGAGGCGCGGGCGCGATCGCCGCCGCGGCGGTGACGCTCGACGGCCGCCGCCAGGTGATCGTCGCCTCGCGCCTGGGCAAGGGCCTCGTGATCCGGCCGGGAATGCCCGACTTCTCGGCGACGCTGAAGACCAACGCCGAGCTCGCCGGCTTCATGGAGCGCGCGTGGACGCTGCTGTCACGCCCATGATCGCCGCCGTTTCGACCGTCGGCGACCTCGCGCAGACGGCCGGTGTCGTCGTCGCGGCGCTGCTCGCCGCGGCCGTCCTGCTTGCGCGCTCGGACCGCGCGCGGTCCGCCGCGATGCTGGCGACGCTCGTACTGACGCCTGTCCTGCTCGTCGCGAACATCTGGTCGACGCCGCAGCTCGCGCCGCTGCGCGACCGCCCGCTGCTCGCGCTCGCCGTCGCGGGCGGCGGCCTGCTCGTGCTCGCGCTCGGGGCGTTCGCGATTCATCGCATGCCCGAGCTCGTCGCGCTCGCCGCAGCCGTCGCGCTGCCGTTCCGCGTGCCGATCGAGTCCGGCGGCGACACAGCCAACCTGCTCCTGCCGCTGTACCTCGTGATCGCGGCGGGCGTGCTCGCGTACGCCGTGCCGCGCCTGCGCGCGACCCCCGGCCTCGACGACGACGAGCCGGTGCAGCGTCGGGGGCTGCTCGAATGGCTGCTCGCCGCGACGCTCGTGCTGTACGCGGTGCAGTCCGCGTACTCGTCGGACTTCGACAAGGCGCTGTCGCAGCTGATCTTCTTCTACGTGCCGTTCGCGCTGCTGTTCGCGCTGCTGCGGCGGGTGCCGTGGACGGCGCAGCTGGCGGGCCGCTGCCTTGTCGTCCTCGTCGTGCTCGCCGCCGCGCTCGTCGGCATCGGGTTCGTGGAGTTCGCCAAGCGCGAGCTGCTGCTGAACCCGAAGGTCATCGCCTCGAACCAGTTTGAGTCCTACTTTCGCGTGAACTCGCTGTTCTTCGACCCGAACATCTACGGCCGCTTCCTCGCGACGGTCATGCTCGGGCTCGCCGCGGTGCTGCTGTGGGGGCGCCGGCCGCTCGTCGTCGTCGGCTGCGTGGCGGCGCTCGTGCTGCTGTGGGCGGGCCTCGTGCTGACGCTGTCGCAGTCGTCGTTCACCGCGCTGCTGGCGGGCCTCACGGTGCTCGGCGCGCTGCGCTGGGGGTTGCGCCGCGCCGCGGCGGTCGTGCTGGCGTTCGCAATCGCGGGAACCGTCGTGGTGCTCGCGGCGCCGGGAGCGGTCGGCGTCGACCAGTCGGCCGAGCAGGTCACGAGCGGGCGTTCGACGCTCGTGCGCGGCGGCATCGATCTCGCGACCGCGCGGCCGCTCGCGGGCTGGGGCGCGGGCGCGTTCCGGCGCGAGTACCGCCGTCAGGAGAAGGCCTCCAGCGCCCGCGCGTCGGCGGCATCGCACACGATCCCGATCACGATCGCCGCCGAGCAGGGCATCGGCGGGCTCGCGCTGTACCTCGCGCTCGTGATCGTCGCGATCGGTGGGCTGCTGCGCGGCGCCCGCCATTCGATCGCGCGCGCGGCGATCGCCGCGGCGTTCGTCGCGCTGGTCGTCCACACGCTGCTGTACGCCGCCTTCCTCGAGGACCCGCTGGCGTGGGCGCTGCTGGCGGTCGGCAGCGCGCTGCGGCCGTCGGGGGCGCAGGAGCCGGAGCCGGCCGCCGAGCCCGCCGCCGCGGCGCCGTGAGCTTCGGCCCGTGCGAGCGCGCCGCGCTCGCCGCCCTCGCGCTCGCGGCCATCCTCACCTGGGCGCTTGTGCCGACGTATCCCGACTACGACGCCTACCACCACCTGCTGTGGGGTCGCGACCTGCTCGACGGCGCCAAGCCGGGATTCGAGACGTTCGCCGCGCCGACGCAGCACCCGTTGTACGTCGGCGTGTGCGCGCTGCTGTCGCTCGCCGGCGACGGCGCCGACCGCCTGCTCGTGCTGCTGACGATCCTCAGCCTCGTCGCGCTGATCGCGGGCTCCTACGCCCTCGGGCGCGAGCTGTTCGGCGTCTGGCCGGCGGCGCTCGGCGCGCTGTTCGTCGGCTCGAGCTTCGCTTTCCTGCTGTATGCGGTGCGCGCGTTCGTCGACGTTCCGTTTCTTGCCCTCGTCGTGTGGGCGGCGGCGCTCGAGGCCGCCACGCCGCGTCGCGGGCTCGCTCCGATGGCGCTGCTCGCCACGGCCGGGCTGCTGCGACCCGAGGCGTGGATCCTGGCGGGCGTCTACTGGCTGTGGTGCCTGCCGGGGAGCGCGCTGCGCGAGCGGCTCGAGCTGCTGGCACTCGTGCTGATTGCGCCGGCGGCCTGGGCGCTCGTCGACTGGGCCGTCACCGGCGACCCGCTGTTCAGCCTGCACGGCACGCAGCAGCTGGCGGAGCTGCTCGAGCGCGAGCGCGGCGTCGAGCACGTGCCGAGCGCGTTCGTGACGTTCCTCGCGGACGTCGCGCGGCCGCCGGTCGCGCTCGCCGGCGCGATCGGGATCGTCGTCGCGGTGCGCCGCTTCGGCCCGGCGCGGATGGCCGTGCCGGTGGCGCTGCTCGGCGCCGGGGCGCTGACGTTCGTCGCAACGGGCATCGCCGGGCTGTCGATCATCCAGCGCTACCTGACGGTGCCGGCCGTGGCCCTGTGCGTGCTCGCCGGCTATGCGCTGCTGGGCTTCACGACGCTCGAGCGCGGTCCGCGGCGCACGTGCTGGCGCGCCGCGGCGCTCGGCGGGCTCGTCGTCGGCGTCGCGTTCCTTGCGCTGAAGGCGGCGAGCTTCGGCCGCCTGGCCGACGAGCTGCGCTTCATCCGTGCGACGCACGGCGAGCTGCAGACGCTGCTCGACGGCGCGAGCGTGCGCACCACGCTGAGCTGCGGGGCGCTGACGTTTCCGACCTACCGGCTCGTGCCGGACGCGCGCTGGATGCTCGACGCGAGCTCTGCCGAGGTGCGCTCGCGCGCCGAGGATCCGCGGCGCGGCGGGATCGCCGTCTACATCGATGCGACCTCGCGCGCCGATGACGCCGCGAAGTTCGCGCGCCGCTTCGGGCGTGCCGACGGCGTCAGCCGCCGGACGAACGAGCCGCCGCGTTCGAAGCCGGACCTGCGATCGGGGCCCTTCAGCGTCTACGTCGCGCGCCGGTGCCCCTGACCGCGGGGCTGTGGTCGCCGCCTCACGGCGACGGAGGCACCCCGACCCTCGCAGATACTCGTTCGCGAACCGTGACCGCGCGCCGCCGAGTCAGGCGCGATACTGCCGCTGTGCCCGACCGCAACGTTCTCGGCGGCCCGCTCGAGCAGTGCGGCACCGATCCGCTGACCGGCTTCTACCGCGACGGCTGCTGCAGCACCGGTGCCGAGGACCTCGGCAGCCACACGATCTGCGCCGTCGTGACCGAGGCGTTCCTGGGGCACCAGCGCACGATCGGCAACGACCTCAGCACGCCGATGCCGCTGTACGGCTTTCCGGGCCTCGTCCCCGGCGACCGCTGGTGCGTCACGGCGGCCAACTGGCTGCGCGCACACGCCGACGGGGCCGCCGCGTTCGTGGTGCTCGCATCGACGCACGAGCGCGCGCTGGACATCGTGCCGCTGGAGGCGCTGCGCCAGCACGCCGTCGACGTTCCGGGCGATCTGGGGTCGCTCGGCGAGTAGGGGCCCCGCGATGCCAACCGAGCGCGCCCTGGCGATCGAGGCCGAGGGCCTGGTCAAGGCCTTCGGCGACGTGTGCGCCGCCGCCGGCATCAGCTCGCCTCGGTCGACGAGCATCTCACCGGGCGCGAGAACCTGATCCTGCTCGGCCTCGAGCGCGCCGCGATCAAGCAGCGTGCGAACGACTGCTGAAGGCGTTGGGCACCGCCGACGCCGGCGGCCGGCCCAGCCTCCACGGCTCGACCTCGAAACCCACCACTGTTGTTGTCGCGGACCCCGACCGGGCGGATGGCGGCGACGAGGAGCGCGCGGGCATGGATGTCGAATGGTGGGCTATATCCGCCCGCTGTTCGGCACGCGTCGTCCGTTGTGGCTCGCCGCGGGCGCGCTGCTTTCGCATGCGCGTGAGGGCAGGCCGCGCGGCTGAGGTCCACCGGTGCGGTCTCGTTCGGCGCGCCCGAGACGATCACCGGTACGCGCTTCGCCCACGACGTCATCGCGGCGTTCGCGATGACCTCCAACGCACCCTTCATCACAGTGCAAAGCAGCATGCCATTCCGCGGCGGCCGGCAGACAACGCAGGCGCTCCTGACAGCGACCCGCGACTGAACCCTCGCGGCGAGAACCAATCATCCGGCAGCGACGCAACAGGTCGTAGGCTGCGCCGTCATGCGTCCGCGCCCGCCGGTTCAGATCAGGAGGTGACCAGTGCCCCGACGCCGTGAGCGCATCGCCGGATTCGACCGACTCAACGGCATCGAGATCGCCGACATCGCGGACCGGCTCGTGGAGGTCTGGCCTGGCGAGCCCGGCGCCCCGGACGACACCGCGCAGGCGCACGTGCACGTCGACGAGCTCGAGCGCAGCGTCGAGCACCTGGCGAAGGCCGTCATGGACCTGCGGGCCGAACTGGCGCGCCTCGAGCGCGGCGACGCTCCCGGCTGACCTACTTCAGCGCCGCACCGGCGCGTGCCATCGCCGCGCCGAACTGCGCCGCGCGCGAGCGCACGTAGGCGGCACTCAGGTGATTGTCGTCGCGGTGGACGATGATGTCGCCGTCGATTGCGTGGCAGACCCCGTCGGGGCAGCCGATCGGCGTCGGATCGAAGATCGTCACGCGTCGCGCCCGTCCCGGGAGCCCGTCGATGATCGCGTTGAACGCGCGCACGTCGCGGTCGGCGCCGGCGGGGAAGTCGCAGGCCGGCGTCGGCTTGCCCGCCTCCGCGAGGCACGCCGGTACGCGCTCGGGCAGCGTCGGCAGGATGCGGCTGACGACGAGCCGCGCGCCGCCTGTGCCGAGCGTGCGCAGCGTCCAGTCCCAGGACGCCGACCAGTGGCGGCTGTGCTCGCCCGTGCCGGGCACGAGGCGGCGGTCGCCGTCGCGCAGCGCGGAGACGTGCGAGCGCGTCGCGACGAAGATCACGTCCGGGTCGTGGCGCCTGACGAGGTCGGGGTAGACGTTGTGGCGCCAGGCCGTGCACGCGGAACCGGAGCCGTGCACCTCGCGCGCATCGGCCTCGCGGTCGACGAGGACGTCGTTGGCGTAGCAGCCCGCGCGCGTCGCGCGGATCACCGTCAGGTCGTGGCGCTCGGCCAGCGCCAGCATCGCAGGCTGCCATTGCTGCGCGTGCGAGTCGCCGACGACGGCGATCGTCGGCCCGGAGCCCTTGCGCTGCACGCACGCGCGGGCGGCGTTCGCGGTCGGCCAGTCGCGCGCGAAGTACGGACAGTCGCCGGGCTTTGCGAGATCGCGCACCGACGCGAGGGCGCGACTCTCGAAGCCGCTCGGCGGCTGCAGCAGGAAGATCGTCGCGCCCCCGAGCGCCGCGGACACCGCGAGGCCGGTCGCGACGACGCGCCGTGCGGGCGCGCGGCGCCACACCCGGAAGCGGATCGGCTGCTCCCACAGCCGGTAGGAGACGACGGCGAGGAGCGTCATCGCGGCGACGAGCACGGGCTTCTCGCCGAGCAGCCGCGCGTCGTAGCGGTCGGCCATCAGCGGCAGGAAGACGATCACCGGCCAGTGCCACAGGTACAGGGAGTACGACAGTCGCCCGACGAGCGCCGGCAGCCGCGCGCCGAGCACGCGGCGCAGCGGATGGCGGCCCATGAGGTCCAGCGCGCCGATCAGCGCGACGCTCGCGGCGGTCACGCCGAGCCCGGCGAAGCCGGGGTATTCCTGCGCGTCGGGGATCGCGTTGGCGAGCAGCGCGAGCGCGCCACAGGCCGCGACGCTCAGCGCCGCTCCTGCCGCACGCAGGCGTGAGCTGCCGTCATCGGCCCCCGGAGCGCGCGCAAGCCAGCGCCGCGCGGCGAGCGCGAGCGCCGCGCCGGCGAGCAGCTGGTAGGCGCGCGTGTGGGTGCCGTAGTACGTCAGCGGCCCGGGGGCGAGCAGCACCGACAGCGCGGCGGAGAGCGCCGTCAGTCCGGCGACCGCCCCGACCAGCGCTCCGGACAGGCGGCGGCCGCCGCGGCGCCCGGCGAGCAGCGCCCACAGGCCGAGCAGCAGCGCCGGCCAGAAGACGTAGAACTGCTCTTCGACCGCGAGCGACCAGAAGTGGATCAGCGGGCTCGGCACGTCGCCCGGGGCGAAGTAGTCCACCTCCGCGGCGGTGAAGTGCCAGTTCGCGCCGTACAGCGCCGACCACGTCGCGTCGCTGCCGATGTTCGCCTGGTCGACGCGATCCAGCAGCCCGAGCGTCGCGGTGATGACGACCGCCAGCACGAGCACCGCGGCCGGCAGCAGCCGCCGCACGCGGCGCGCGTAGAAGCGCGACAGGTCGATGCGACCGCGGCGCGCGAGCTCGTCGGCGAGCAGCCCCGTGATCAGGTAGCCCGACAGGACGAAGAACACGTCGACGCCGATGAAGCCGCCCGGAATCCACCCGTAGCCGAGGTGAAACAGGATCACGAGGATCACCGCGACCGCGCGGATCCCGTCGAGGTGCGGGCGGTGGCCCGGACGGGCCGGATCGGACTCGTGGCTGCTCTTGGCGCTCACCCCTCTGTCATGCCCAGCTCGGCCAGTCGCTCCCACAGCGGCGCGTTGACCCGTCGCGCCGTCTGCGCCAGCGCCCACGCGCGCAGCGCCTCGTCGGGCCGCGCACGCGCACCGGCCTGCTCGCGCAGTGCCGCGACGAAGGCGTCGGCGTCGGCGCACGTCGTCACCGCTCGGTCCCATGTGTGCACGCCCGCGAGCTCCGGCGACACGGTCCGCCGGCCGAGCCGCGCGTACTTCAGGATCCGGTAGGGCAGAGCGGCGTCGTTGAACGGCTCGACGCGAAACGGCAGGATCCCGACGTCGGCGCACAGGATCAGCCGCGCGGCTTCCTCGTCGCAGCGGCGGCCGAGCCACACAAAGCCGGGCGCCGCGCGGCACCATGCGAAGTCGGGGTCCTGCGCGCACTCGTCCTCGTGCCAGGCGCCGACGAGCAGCAGCGTCAGCTCCGGCATGCGCTGCGCCACGTCGCGCAGCAGCGTCCAGTCGGTGCGCCAGCCGAGGTGGCCGAGCGAGACGGCGATCACCGCGCCGCCGGGATCGGGGGCGGGAAACGAGTCGGCGGCGAGCGTGACGACCTGCGCCTCGCGCCCGGCCTCGGACTCGAGCTCCGCGAGCCTGTCCGACGCGACGAACGTCAGCGACGAGCGCGACGCGGCCGCCCGGTGCAGCGCCTCGAGCGTCCAACGCATCCCCGGCGACGCGTCGTACGCCAGCTCGTAGCGGTCCCAGCGCCCGTACCAGAGCTCCGCCTGTGCAGACTCGGCCAGCAGCGCCCGGGCGACCGGCCACTGCACGGGGTGGAAGATCACGACCGCGCGCAACTCGCCGTCCAGCGCGTGCAGCATCCGCTGCGCCAACGCCCGCGCGAGTGCGTCGCGCGCGATGTTCGGCAGCCGCACGAGCGTGCCGTAGCGCATGCGCGGGGGACCGATCGCCATGACGCCCGGGGCGCGCAGCAGGTCGCGCGCCTGGTCTTCGAGGATGAAGCCGTCCAGCGCACGGGGAAGCAGCAGCAGGACGCGAGGCTGGGGCTCCGGCACGCTCGGACAGTAGCGTGGCGCCGATGCGCAGCCTCTTCGGACGCCTGCTGGTGGGCGGCGCCGCATACCAGGCGTCGAGCATCGCGTCGGCCGTGCTCGCGCTCGTCACGCTGCCGCTCTACACGCGCGCGCTGACGAAGGCGGACTTCGGCATCGCCGAGACGCTGCTGACATTCATCATCCTCGCGTCGATCCTGCTGCGCTTCGGCCTCGGCGAGGCGTTCGTGCGCCACTACCTCGCACACGACGAGGGCGCCGAGCGCGAGCGCCTGGCGAAGACCACAACGGCGACGGTGCTGCTGACGACGACCGCGGCCGCGCTGCTCGCATCCGCCGCGGCCGGTCCGCTCAGCTCGCTGCTGCTCGGCTTCGAGGACGCCGGGATCATGCGCATCGGCGTGCTCGGGCTGTGGGCGTTCACGAACCTCGAGATCGCCTACGCGCTGCTGCGCGTCGACGAGCGCCGCCGCACGTATCTGGTCGCGTCGCTGACGAACGTCGTGCTGACGGTGCTGCTGACCGTGACGCTGGTCGTCGCACTCGACCAGGGTGCGCGCGGCTACCTCGCGGGCAACTACATCGGCTCGACGGTCGTGCTCGCCGGCTTGTGGTGGGTGCTGCGCGACCGCATCGGTCTGCGCCCGCGCGGCGGCCTCGGCGCGCTGCTGCGATTCGGCGTGCCGACCGTGCCGGCCGACGCGACCGTCTTCGCGCTGAACTTCGTCGATCGCGCCTACCTGCTGCGCACCCAGGGCGCCGCCGCCGCCGGCCTGTTCGCGCTGAGCGTCAAGCTCGCGACGGCCGTGATCATCGCCGTGCGCGGCTTTCAGCTCGCGTGGCCGCCGCTCGCCTACTCGATCGCCGACGACGACCGCGCGCGGCGCTTCTACGCCGCCGTCGCGACCTGGTACGTCGTCGTCGCGGGGCTCGTCGTAGCGGGACTGACGCTGCTCGGCCGCTGGGTCGTGCGGCTGCTCGCCGCGCCGGAGTACTTCGCGGCGCACGAGGCGCTGCCGTGGGTCGCGCTCGGCTGGGCGATGTACGGCCTGCTGCTGGTGCTGGTGACGATCGGCGGCCGCGCGGGCGTGACCGCGCGCAACTTCCCGGCGGCGCTCGCGGGCGTCGTCGTCAACGTCGTGCTGCTGATGCTGCTCGTCGAGCCGCTGGGCATCGCCGGCGCGGGCATCGCGCTCGTCGCCGCGTACGCGGTGATGCTCGTCGTCCTGCACCTGCTGACGCGCAGGCTGTTCAGCGTCCCGTTCGAATGGGGGCGGCTGGCCCATGCGGTGGTGCTGCTGGCCGGCATCTCGGTCGCCGGGGAGCTGCTGCTGCCGACGGTCGGCGTCACCGGCTTCGTGCTGCGGGCGCTCGTGCTGGCGGCGATCCCGCTCGCGTTCGCCGCGACGCGCTTCATGCGCCCGCAGGAGCTCGCGGGCCTGCGCGAGCTGGCGCAGCGCCGCCGCCGCGCGCCCGCCGGGCCGGCGTCCTGACCGGGACGCGCGCCCGTCCGCACGCGCCCCGGGCAGGCCGGCTACGAGCGACAGAGCGCGCCGGGGCCGTGGCGGATACAGGAACGTGGCGTCGCGCGCGCAAGGCGTCGTCGCCCGGCGGGCGTGCGGCTACAGCCTGCGGCCGCGGTTGTGCTCGGTCGCGGCCTCGCGCAGGCCCTCGCCGCGCGCGGGGTACAGCGTCGCCGTCACGTGGCGCCAGTAGCGCCGCGCGTCGTGGCGCGGCAGCGCGAGCGCGGCCGCCGCGCGCAGCGCGTACGTGAAGGCCGTCAGGAGCCGCACCGTCCACGCCGCCGCGCGTGAGTGGTGCTTGCGCATGTACAGGTCGCGGTTGCGCGACAGCTCGACGATCCGCCGCTCGGGGATCGGTCCGGTCGAGAGCTGCTCGTGGTGGACGGCGCTCGCCGCCGGGACGTACAGCGTCCTGTGGCCCGCGTCGCGCAGGCGCTTGCAGAAGTCGACCTCGTCGGAGTAGACGAAGAACGCAGGGTCGAACCAGCCGATCTGCTCGGCCGCCTCGCGGCGCACGAGCAGCGCCGCGGACTGCGCCCAGTCGACGTCGCGCGTGGACTCGCCTGCGCTCTGCACGGTGTAGCGGCGGTGCAGGAACAGCGCGCCGACGAACGCGGTCGCCGGCGTCGGAAAGCGCCACGCCGATGGCTGGCGGCGGCCGTCGGGGCGCAGCAGCCGCGCCCCCGCCGCCCCGGCGTCGGGGCGCTCGCACAGCGCCGCGTGCAGCGCCGCGGTCGCGCCGGGCCGCAGCTCGGAGTCCTCGTTGAGCAGCAGGCAGAAGCGTCCGCGCGCGGCGCGCAGCAGCTCGCTGTCGTTCTCGCCCTTGCCGCCCCGGCGCGTGAGCGCGAACAGCTGCGTCGTCGCCGGGTGGTTGCGCGCCGCGCCGGCGGAGCCGTCGCCCGACGCGTTGTCGAGCACGAGCACCTCGGTCGCGAAGGGCAGCGTGAGCTGCTCGGCGGCGATCGCGTCGAGGCAGCGCACGAGCAGCTCGCGCTGCTCGGTGTTCACGACGCAGTAGGAGAGCTCGACCGTCGCTGTCATCGGCGCGCGACGATACTTCGCGCGGGCCGATCGCCGCGATCCCGGCGAGCCGCTGCTGCGGTGCGGTCGACCGCAGCCGCCTGGCATAGGCTCGCCTGCGATGTCCGCCCGCGGCGACACCCCCGGCCCGCTGCGCGTCGACATCGTCGACCCTTCCGCCTACACGCCGCCCTACGACCACGCGCTGTCGGCGGCGCTCGCACGTGCCGGGGCGACCGTGCGCCTGCAGACGAGTCGCTTCGCGTACGCCGCCGCGCCGGCCCCGCAGAGCTACGCGCGCATCGAGTGCTTCTATCGCCGCGGTGGTGGCGCGGCCGGGTCGCGACGCCGCTTCGCCGCGAAGCT
>Ga0136633_1002282_pt1 | contig 13354 bp, 12 predicted proteins | sample AntDrymeUQ832206_2_FD_105494 | JGI IMG/M metagenome (GOLD analysis project Ga0136633, IMG submission 105494) | Polar desert sand microbial communities from Dry Valleys, Antarctica - metaG UQ83 (22.06) | ecosystem: Environmental > Terrestrial > Soil > Desert | place: Antarctica: Dry Valley... | reverse complement strand
GCCGTGTCTCAGTCCCAGTCTGGGTGATCGTCCTCTCAGACCACCTACCGATCGTCGCCTTGGTGAGCCGTTACCCCACCAACGAGCTAATCGGACGCAGGCCTCTCCTGAAGCGCCTTGCGGCTTTACTGGTGCGAATGAACGCACCACCACATGCGGTATTAGCCACCCTTTCGGGCAGTTATTCCCCACTTCAGGGCAAGTCACCTACGCGTTACTCAGCCGTCCGCCACTAACGACTCGAGCAAGCCCGAGTCGTCCGTTCGACTTGCATGTCTCATGCACGCCGCCAGCGTTAATCCTGAGCCAGGATCAAACTCTCCGAATGAACGCACGACCTTGCGGTCGTGACGTGTTTCCGAGGGTCTGACCGCTCGCACATCCTTACCGGATTTCCTACCACTCTTCAGTTGTTAAGGTGCAGCTTCCGGGGGCAGACAGCCACCGGCGCAGAGCCCTGAATGATGGGGCTTGGCGCCCTGGGTTGTCAAACCCGGGCGGCCTCGCCGGGCCGTGTCGACGGCCGGCGGAATCGCCACCTCCAGGGAGGTGGCACGGCGGCGAATGGTAGCGACGGCCGCTGAGGCTGTCAAACCACTCCGCGTGCCGACTATCTTACCCGTCCGCGTGCGCCCCGTCAACGCATACCGCACGCCTGTTCGACACCGCGACGGTGCCGGGCTCAGAGGTCCTCAGACGGCCCGCCGGCCCTGCAGTGCGCGGATCAGGGTGACCTCGTCGGCGTACTCCAGGTCACCGCCGACCGGCAGGCCCCGGGCGATCCGGCTGACGACGCCGACGACGCCCTCGAGGCGCTCCGCCAGGTACATCGCCGTTGCCTCGCCTTCGAGGTTCGGATTGGTGGCCAGGATGACCTCGTCGAACGGGGTCCCGTCCCGCTTCGCATCGTCGGCGCGCGCGAGGAGCTCCCGGATCTTCAGGCGGTCCGGGCCCACCCCGTCGATCGGTGAGATGGCGCCATGGAGGACGTGGTAGAGGCCCTTGAACTCGCCCGTTCGCTCGAGCGCGAGGACATCCAGCGGCTCTTCCACGACGCACAGCCGACGAGAGTCGCGCCCGTCGTCGCGGCAGAGCGGGCAGAGCGGTGCGTCGCTGATGTTGAAGCAGCGGTCGCAGAAGACGACCTGATCGCGGACGGCAACCAGCGCGGCGGCCAGGGTTCGAGCCTCGCTCTCCTGAGCGCGGAGGAGGTGGAACGTCAGGCGCTGCGCGGTCTTCGGGCCGATCCCCGGTAGCCGGGCGAACGACTCGATGAGCCGGGCGACCGGCTCGATCAGGAGGGTCGGCACGTCGCGGTGGGCGCCTAGAGACCGGGCAGCTTCAGGCCACCGGTGACGGCGGCCATCTTCTGCTCGGCCAGCTCGCGGGAGGCGCGGAGGGCATCGTTGACCGCGGCGACGATCAGGTCCTGGAGCATCTCGACGTCGGACGGGTCGACCGCAGCCGGGTCGATCGTGACCGAGACAAGCTCCTGCTTGCCGGTCACTGTCGCCCGGACGACCCCGCCGCCGGCGGACCCCTCGACCGTCGCGGCCCCCAGCTCCGCCTGGATCCGACCGAGCTCCTGCATCATCTGCTGCTGGAGTCGCTGCATGTTCATGCCCATCGTGGGATCTCCTCCTCGGACGCGCCGTGCGCCTTCAAGTGTGCGGGATTCGGGCCGCCTCAGCTGACCTCGGTCACGTCGACGAGGTCGTCGGCAAAGATCCGCCGGGCCTCGGCGAGGACGAAGGCCGCGTCGGTGTCGGAGGCGATCGGGGCCACGTCGATGTTCGTGGCGATCGACCGGACGGCCACCGCGCGGCCGAGGACCTCACCTATGGCAGCCTCGATCTCCGGGCGCTTTCGCTCGGCGACCTCCTTGAGGAACCCTTTCGCCTCCGGGAACCCGAGGACGACGGCGTTGCCATCGACGCTAAGCGGTCGACACTCGGAGATCACGGCCTTGGTGGACGGGCCGGTGGAGGCGACGATTGCAGCCCAGCCGGCGAGAAGGATCGCGAGGTCGTCGCCGGCTGGGGTCCCGGCCGCCGGCGGCTGGATCGGCTCGGTCGCGGTCGCGGCGTCGGCCGACTTGCGGACCGGGCCCTCCGGGGCGGGAGCCGGCGTCTCCGGCTCGGAGCGGGATTCGGGCTCCGTGGCGGCAGCGGCCCTTTGGGGCGCTCGCGGGCGGGCGGGCGCGGGCGCGCGCGCCGGCACTTCCTCTGTCCGGGTGGGCGCCGGCGCGGCTTCGACCACGTCACTGAAGAGCGCGAGCTCCAGTTGGAGCCGGAGACCGCCGATCCCCGCGCGGCTCGGGTCGATCGCCGCCAAGCGACGCGCCACCGCGGCAAGCCGCGCCGGCGGCGATCCATCGGGCGCCTTCCCCGACAGGCTCGCCACCAGGGCCGTCCGCAGCGCATCGACGACCTGGTCGAGGAAGACGCGCGCGTCGCGGCCGCGGTTCTCGAGCGCGTCGAGGATCGAGATCCCGGCGACCGCGTCGCCGGCGACCATGGCTCGGATGAAGCCGTCGACGGACTCGGGGTCGGCCAGCCCGAGGAGCTCGCGGACCCGGGACTCGTCGAGCCGGTCGCCGCCCGACGCGAGGAGCTGGTCGAGCATCGATTCGGCGTCGCGCATCCCGCCGGCGGCGAGGCGGGCGATCAAATGGACCGCCCCGGCCTCGGCGGCCCGTCCGTCGGCCTCGAGGATGCGGGTGAGCTTGCCCTCGATCTCCGGGACCGTCAGGCGTCGGACGTCGTAGCGCTGGAGGCGCGACAGGATCGCGGGCGGGAATTCCTGGGGGTGGGTCGAGGCGAACATGAAGACGACGAAGTCGGGCGGCTCCTCGAGCGACTTGAGGAGGGCGTTCCAGGCGTCCTTCGTGATCTGGTGGGCCTCGTCGAGGATGTAGACCTTGCGGCGGAGCTCGGACGGCGCGTAGTTGATCCGCTCGCGCAACTCGCGAATGGCGTCGATGCCGCGGGTCGACGCGGCGTCGATCTCGGTGAGGTCCATCGTCCGGCCCTCGCGAATCGCGACGCACGACGGGCAGGCGTCGCACGGATCGCCGTCACGCAGGTCCGTGCAGTTGACGGCCTTGGCGAGGATCCGGGCGAGCGACGTCTTGCCGGTCCCGCGCGGGCCGACGAAGAGGACCGCGTGCGCGACGCGGTCGGTTCGGACGGCGTTGCGAAGCGTCTCGACGACGGCTTCCTGGCCGACGATCTGGCCGAATGTCTGGGCCCGCCAGCGCCGGTACAGGGCCTGGTGCGGTGCGGTCGAGCTCACGACGCTCCTGCGAACACGCGGGAAGTCAAAGTGCCGTGCACCCTCCGTCGAGCTGGACGTCCCCGCGCCCGCCGCAACGAGCGACTCGGACCAGGCCATTCCGCGGCACCCGACGAAGATCGCTTAGTGCTGCTTCCTTCCGGATCTGACACGGTTCGCGAGTCGCCGCTGCGCGGGACCCGGCCCTCAACGTCGCTCGAGACGTCGGCATTCGAGGACGGAGACCTCGGGAGGGGATTCAGCCCTGCTGGAGCGGATTGCAGGTACAGGGCACCGCTAGTTCCCCGCCTAGCACGGCCCGGGAAGTGTACCGCGGACGACTTCGTCGTGACCGCGGGGGCATCGGCCCGAGGCTTCCTGCGTGAGTTAGGGCCGGAGCGGCCAACGCACGTCCCGGCGTCCCGACGGTGGCCGAAGTGGCGGAGAGGGCGGGATTCGAACCCGCGACGCGTTGCCGCGAACCGCATTTCCAGTGCGGCGCCATAGTCCACTAGGCGACCTCTCCGGGGGACGCGAAACCGGCCAGTGTCACACCGGCCGGTCGGTTGCCGCTTCTGTGGCGGAGAGGGCGGGATTCGAACCCGCGGTGCTTTCGCACACCGCTTTTCGAGAGCGGCACCATCAACCACTCGGACACCTCTCCGTCGGAGAGGATAGCAAACGCGCCTTCGTTTCCCGATCGGCGCGTCAGGGCACGCGGGTGGCTGGCGCGGCAGCGAACAGCTCTTCCGCCTCGTCCCGGCGGATGCCGCTGACGATGCGGACGCGGCGGGGCAGGCGGTCGTGCTGGGCGAGCTGGAGGACCGTCCCCGCGGCGCCGTCGACGTGATTCGGCAGCGCGTAGACGAGCGCCTCGACGTCGCTCTCGAGGAGCGCCCCTACGCACATCGAGCACGGCTCGAGGGTCGTGAAGATCGTCGCGTCGGCGAGCCGCGCGGTGCCGAGCTTGCGAGCCGCCTCCCGAAGTGCCACGACGACCGCGTGGGCCGTCGGGTCGTTCGTCTCGCGGACCCGGTCGTGGGCCCGCGCGACCATCGCCTCGTCGACGACCGCGACGGCGGCGATCGGTCGCTCTCCCCGGGCGAACGCCGTGCGCGCTTCGGCCAGCGCCTCGCCCATGAAGAGCTCGTAGTTCATGGCGGGGATCATACAGGCGCATCCCGACGGGAGACCGCGCCGACACCGAGCGCCTGCCTCGCGCTAGCATGCCGCGATGGCCCGCAATCGACGGATCGGAATTCTCACTGGCGGCGGCGACGTGCCCGGCCTGAACGCCGTGATCAAGAGCGTCGTGTACCGGGCGACCGAAATGGGCTCGGAGATCGTCGGCATCCGGCGCGGCTGGGAGGGCCTGACCCACGGCCGGATCGGTCCGGAGTTTGATCCCGACTATGTCCGTGTTCTGGACCGAGCGAACACGCGGACGATCGACCGGACCGGAGGCACCATCCTCCACACGTCCCGGACGAACCCCCGAAAAATGCGCGAGTCCGCGCTCCCCGCGACGTTAGAGCCCGGCCAGCGGAAGACGCTCCACGCCGAGGACGGCGTGTGGGACCTGACGCCGGTGGTCCTCGACCACATCGAGGCGCTCGGCCTGGACGTCCTGCTGACGATCGGCGGCGACGACACGCTGAGCTACTCGCAGGTGCTCGTCAACGAGGGCGTGCCGCTCGTGGCGATCCCCAAGACGATGGACAACGACGTCCAGGGCACCGAGTACTGCATCGGCTTTTCGACTGCGATTACCCGGGCGAAAGAGGCAATCAACCGGCAGCGAACGACCCTCGGATCCCATGAGCGGATCGGCGTCTTCCGGATCTTCGGCCGGGATGCCGGCTTCTCCGCCCTGTACACCGCGTACGTGACGTCGTCGCGCTGCCTCATCCCGGAGGTGCCGTACAACCTCGACCGCCTGGCCGACCTCCTCAAATGGGACCACGACAACAACCCGAGCCGCTACGCCCTCGTGATCACCGCCGAGGGCGCCACGTGGGAAGGCGCGACGGTCGCGGCCGTCGGCGATGCCGACGCGTTCGGGCACAAGCACAAGGCGAACATCGGCGAGGCGCTCGCCGCCGAGCTCAGGCGGCGGACCGGCATCGAGGCGGTCGCGTCCGAGCTGACCTACGACCTCCGGAGCGGCGAGCCGGACTCGCTCGACTCGATGGTGGCGATCACCTTCGCAAATGTCGCCATGGACCTCGTCGAGGCGGGCACGACCGGCCGGATGGTCGCGATCCGCGACGGGAAGTACGCCCATACGTCGCTGCCGGACCCGGCGCTCGGGCCGCGCAAGGTCGACGTCGCGACGATGTACAACGTCGAGCGCTTCCGGCCGCGGTACGACGGCAAGGAGGGCGACCCGCTCTTGCTGGTCGGCCTCGACTGACATCCAACGACTTGTTGCCCTGGGAGCAACAAGTCGGAGGCTTGTTGCCTGGGGGGCACGTAACTGCATCGGCGGGCCGTCCCAGCGCCCGTTTGTTGCGCGTGGAGCAGGAAAACCAACGGGCTAGGTGCAACGCCAGCCCGATTGCAGCGACTTGTTGCGCTGGCGGCAATCAATCGCCTGGGATTGGGCCCAGCCCTCGATGCCGGTCGTCGTTACGTGCGCTGGTGGCAACAGCCCCGGCTAGCTCTCGAGGCCGGACCGCGCGCGAATCGTTCGGGCGAGGGCCGACACGTCGTCGTCGGCGTGGCCGCTCGCGATGAGGTCCGCCTCGTAGCCTGACGCCAGGGCCGTGATCGGCAGGTCCGCACCGAGCTCGCGGGCGAGCTGGAGAGCGATCTCGAGATCCTTGCGGTGGAGGGCGACCTTGAAGCCGAGCGGATAGTCGTTCTTCGTCATCCGCTCGCTCCGGTTGGCGAGCACCCAGCTCTGGGCAGCTCCGCCGGAGAGAGCTCCGACAACCTGTTCCACGTCGAGGCCGGCCTTGAGCGCGAGAACGATGCCCTCGGCGACGCCGAGATACGTCCCCGCGAGGATCACCTGGTTGACGGCCTTTACCGCCTGGCCGGAACCGATCGGCCCGACATGGGTGATCGTCCTGCCCATCGCGGCGAGGATCGGGCGGGCTCGCTCGAAGGCTGCCGGGTCGCCGCCAACGAAGATCGTGAGCGTCGCGTTCTTCGCGCCCTCACTTCCGCCGGAGACCGGCGCGTCGACCATGGTCACGCCCCGCTCGCCGAGGCGGGCGGCGAAGTCGCGGGTCGCCGACGGCGAGATCGTCGAGCAGTCGATTACGAGCAGCCCTGCGTGGGCGCCCTCGGCGACGCCATCGGGTCCGAGCAGGATGGCCTCGACATCGGGCGTGTCGGACACGCAGCTGACCACGATGTCCGAGGCCTCCGCGATCGTCGCCGGCGTGGGTGCCTCGGTCGCGCCCAGCTCGACGACCTCGCCGGCACGTCCCGGCGTTCGATTCCAGACGGTCAGCGGGAAGCCGGCCCGCGCCAGGTTGGCCGCCATCGCGGCACCCATCGTCCCGAGCCCGACGAAACCGACTCGCTCCACTCAACCCTCCTCGGAGTAATCCTCAGGTTGCTACCGCTGGATCTCGGCACAGAGGCGCGTGCCGTCCAGCAGTGGCAACTCATCCACGCACTCGATCTCGGCGAAGGTCTTGAAGTCCACCTCGATCATCGGCTGCCTGACGCCGGGTGCGACTTCCAGCAAGATCTCCTGATTGAAGCGTTCAGCCTGCTCGAGAGTGCATAGCGCGAAGATCCGGCGCTGCACATGCTCCTGGTCCACAAGGAGGTCCACGAGATCTGCCCCCGGACTGTTGAGGGAAGCTGACTGGCGTACCCAGTGACGGAAAGCCTCCTCACAGGATGACAGCGAACTGGTGTCCGTCCTGGAGGATCCCGAAGGCGCGGCCTGTGCGCAACCTGCCGCCGCAACGAGGACCAACATGGCCGCGACGACGGCGACCGCTTGGAAAGGCGCTGACCCAGCACGCACTACCACAGTCAGGAGGGGTCGACGACCCGCCCGAGGAAGAGAATCGCGCCCGTCGCGCGATCGCGAATGGCGAACAGGAACGGGCGGCTGGCATCGGCCGTGCAGGTGATCGGTGGCGGGCCCGCGACATCAATGCCTATGACGGTGACTGCCGCAGCCTCGGTGCCCTTCTCGTCGACCGTGATATTCGCCTGGTGGATGACCTTGCTGATTGCCAAACCGCCTCCCGCGGCCATTCCCGAGAAATCGGCGCGCTCGTCGAAGGCGTCCGGCATCCCGAGCTTCGCGAGGATCTCCTGCAGTTCCTCGCGAGTCTCGAAGTCGAACCTCGGCAGGGAGACCTTCGCGCCCTCGGTCTGAGAGGCGAGACCGCGCTCGATGGTGGCGAGCATTTCAGGGTCGAGCTCGGCTTCGAAGGCCGCAAGGTCGTCGGGGACGATCACGAGCATCGACAGCGTGTCCCGGAGGTACGGCAGATCAGCCGCGCTCCAGCCGGGCCCGCTGGCGCACGAGACGTCGCCGGAGCTATGCATGGTCGGGACATCGACGGTCGATCCGTCAAGCTTCGTGAAGGTAGCGGTGGAGGTCTCGGCGGTCGAGAACGGGCGGTGCCACGGCGCCTTGAGGTAGATGGCGTTCACGAGCGCGAGCACCGTGTTTTCAGTGACATTGCCCGGCTGGAGCACCTCCGGGATCCGGTTCCGTGTGCGCTCGTTCGCCCAGGCGTTGATCAGTAGCCGGGCAGCCTCCGCATCGCGGGCGAAATCGACCTGGTGAACGCCGGCCCCGAACCGGGATGCGAGCGCCTCGAGGAACGCCTGCTCGAACGTGAAATCCCGCTGGGCAAAGTAGGCGTTGGTGATGTCGAGCGTCAGCTCGTGGACCGTGCCTTCGTCGTCCGGGAACGTGCCGCTCCGCGATACCAGAGCCTGGTCGAGGGCGTTGAGCCAGTTCGCGTTCTCGTCCGAAGCAACATTCCGAAGCACCCTGTCCATCTGGGCAGCGGTCTCGCCTCGAGCGCCGGCGCGAGCCATGCCGAGGGCGATCGCGATGCTCGTCGGGGAGAAAACGAGATTCTCGTCGCCCGTCGCGAGGGCGCGGTGGAGGTCGAAGGCGAAGGCATTGATCGCCGTCGCGCCCGAGGTCGCGTCCTGATCGGTCCCCGGGGCGCGGGCCAGCTCGGCGCGGGCGAGGGGGATCTCCACCGGGGCGGAGCTCATGCTCGGAACGGGGCTCGAGTGCGGAGTGAGCGAAGCAGAGGGGGTTGCGCGGAATGTCGGCGGGATGGAAGACGGCCCTGGCGGGGCACCCGCGCAGCCGGCAATCGACAGGATGAGCAGGACCGAGACCAGCCTCGCTCGTGTCACGATGCTCCTCTCCCGCGGATCAGGTGTGTGGCGCGCCCGACTGGACTCGAACCAGCGACCTTCAGGTCCGCAACCTGACGCTCTATCCACTGAGCTACGGGCGCGCGTGCCGCTGACGCGATGGAGAGTGGCGGAGAGGGAGGGATTCGAACCCTCGATGCAGGTTGCCCCACATGGCGGTTTAGCAAACCGCTGCACTAGACCTCTATGCGACCTCTCCGAGTCGCGCAAGCGGGCGGAATCGTAGCACAGGCCCTCGGGCCGACCACCCTTATCCGGGCCCGACGCCGAGCGCCCGGCGCAGGATTGCCAGGCCTTCCGGCGAGCCGCTCCAGCCCGCCTCGAGCCGGTCGATCCCGATCCCCCGACCGACCCAGCGGAGCACGAGCGCGGCGAGGACGATGTCGTCGAGAGCGCCGATCACCGGGAGGAAGTCGGGGATGAGGTCAATCGGGAAGGCCAGCCAGAAGCCGAGGCCGACGAGGCCGACCCGGTAGCGCGTCGGGGTCGCCGGGTCGCGGACGAGCCGGATCACGAGCCGGGTCAGTTCCGGTAGGAGCCGGAGGAATATGGCCGCCTGGTCCCGGGTCGGCCGGTTGAGCCAGACAACTGCCACGAGCACGAGCCATGCCAGCGCGAGCACGACGAGGGCGGTGAGGAGGGTCTCGAGCACGACCCGATCCTAAGCCCGCCCGCCAGCGCCCTCGGTGGGGTCCGGTCCGATTGACACGCCGCCGGTGCCTCGTTACGGTTCCCGCACACAGATGCGCACGTTCCTCTTTTATCAGGACCCGGCATGACAGGTCCCGGTTCGTAAGACCCGGGTCCGCGGGTCGTGCCGGGTGGAGCAGAGGTTCGGCCTCTGCTCTTTTTGTTTCCCGGGCACGGCCGAAAGGAACCGTTCGATGTTCGTCGTGATGGCCGTTGCCGCGACGGAGGCGGAGATCCTCGGGGTGAAGAGCCACATCCTCGCCGAGGGGATGACCCCGTACGACCACCAGGGCGCAGGCCGGGTGGTGATCGCGGTCGTCGGCGAGGTCGGCCCGAAGAAGGATCTCCTCGTGAACCGCCTCGGGGCGCTGCCCGGGGTCGAGAAGATCACGCCGATCAGCCGCCCATTCAAGCTGACGTCCCGGGAGTTCCACCCCGAGGACACGCTCATCCGGATCCTCGACGCGACGATCGGCGACGGGTCGCTGACGGTCATGGCCGGTCCGTGCTCGGTCGAGAGCCGCGACCAGCTCTTCGAGACGGCCGACGGGGTGAAGGCGGCGGGTGCGACCGTGCTCCGCGGTGGGGCCTTCAAGCCGCGGACGAGCCCGTACTCGTTCCAGGGCCTCGGCGTCGAGGCGCTCCGCTACCTCGCCGAGGCACGCGACCGAACCGGCCTGCCGGTGATCACCGAGGTCATGGAGCCGAACCAGGTCGACATCGTCGCGGAATACGCCGACATCCTCCAGATCGGCACCCGGAACATGCAGAACTACTCGCTCCTCACGGCGGCCGGGCGGGTCGCCCGGCCGGTGATGCTCAAGCGCGGCTACGGCGCGACCATCGAGGAATGGCTCATGGCCGCCGAGTACATCGTCAGCAGCGGCAACCCCAACGTCATCCTGTGCGAGCGGGGCATCCGGACGTTCGAGACGTACACCCGGAACACGATGGACCTGGCCGCCGTGCCCCTCCTCCACCACCTCACCCACCTGCCGGTGATCGTCGACCCGTCGCACGCCACCGGCAAGCGGTGGCTCGTCAAGCCGCTCGCACTCGGGGGGATCGCGGTGGGCGCGGACGGGGTGATGGTCGAGGTCCACCCGCGGCCGGAGGAGGCGCTCTCCGACGCGGAGCAGCAGCTGACGATCCCCCAGTTCGCCGAGCTGATGGCCGCGCTCGTCCCGGTTCACGAACAGGTCCGCTCGCTCCACGGCGATCCGGTCCTCGGCGGCGCGGCGCTCGGCATCGGTGGCGGGGGGAAGCATTGAACGGCGCGGCCGCGGCCAGGCGACCCGAGGCCACCGAGCCCGAGATCGCCGTCGTCCGGACGGCGCGACGGCTCCGCGGTGAGCTGACGCTGCCCGGCGACAAGTCGATCAGCCATCGGGCCTTGATGCTCGCGGCCCTGGCCGAAGGGCAGAGCCGGATCGACGGCGCGGGGGACGGCGCGGACGTCCGGTCCACCGCCGGCATCGTCGCCGCGCTCGGAGCCACGGTGGAGCGCGTCGGCGGCGACGAACGGACCGTCTCGTACCGGGTCAATTCGCCCGGCGCGGACGGGCTGCGACAGCCGGGCGCGGTGCTCGACTGCGGCAACTCGGGCACGAGCCTCCGGCTGTTCGCCGGGCTGCTCTCCGGCCTGCCCCTGACGGCCACTCTCGACGGGGATGAGTCGTTGCGGGGTCGCCCGGTCGCTCGTATCATCGAACCGCTGCGCTCCATGGGGGCGGAGCTCCACGCCCGCCTCGACGACACCCTCCCACCCGTCACGGTCGTCGGGCACACGCCGCTTCGAGCGGTGGACGTCGAGCCGCGGGTGCCCAGCGCACAGGTGAAGTCGGCGATTCTGCTCGCGGGACTGCGGGCCGACGGGGCGACGTCGGTCCGGGAGGCCGTGGCAACGCGCGACCACACGGAGCGGATGCTGCGCGCGCGGGGAATCGGCGTGCGCACCGACCGTGGGAACGGGCCCGGCGTGACGGTGATGGTGGATGGAGGTGGACGCGTGCAGGCAGTGGACGAGCGTGTCCCCGGCGACGTGTCGGCGGCCGCCTTCTGGCTGGTCGGCGCGGCGATCCATCCGGACGCCGAGCTGACGCTCCGCGGTGTCGGCGTCAACCCGACCCGCCGCGCGGTCATCGACCTGCTGCGGGCCATGGGCGCCGAGATCGGTGAGCGGCCCCTCACCGAGGCCATCGAGGGCGTCGGCGAGCCCGTCGCGGACCTCACCATCCGGTCGAGTCGCCTGCGGGCGATCGACCTCGGGCCGGAGGACGTGGCCGCGGCGATCGACGAGATTCCGATTCTCTGCCTCGCCGCGGCCGTCGCCGAGGGGACGACCCGCATCCGTGGCGCGGCCGAGCTGCGCCACAAGGAGTCGGACCGGATCGCCGGCATCGCGGCCGGCCTGGCGGCGCTGGGCGCTCGCGTCGACGTGGACGGGGACGACCTGGCGATCCACGGTGGCGCGCGACTCACCGGCGCCTCGACCGACAGCCTCGACGACCATCGCCTCGCGATGACCTTCGCGATGGCCGGCCTTCTCGCGAGCGGCGAGACGATCGTCGGTCGGCCGACCAGCGCCTCGGTTTCCTATCCCGGCTTCTTCGCTGAACTCGAAAGGGTGCGGTCATGACCAAGCGCGTCGTCCTCATCGGACATCCCGTCGCCCATTCGCTGTCCGGCGCCATGCAGCAGGCGGCGTTCGACGCCCAGGGCGTGGACGCGAAGTACGAGATGTGGGACCGCCCCTCGATCGAGCTGCCCGAGGCGATCGCCGAGCTCCGCTCCGACGACTTCCTCGGCGCCAACGTCACGATCCCCCACAAGGAGCGGGTCGTGCCGATGGTCGATCGGCTGACCGAGGAGGGGGCCGCGACCGGGGCTGTCAACACGATCACGAAGGAAGGCAAGCGGCTCGTCGGCCACAACACAGACGTCGTCGGCTTCAAAACGGCTCTCGACAGGCTCGTCGGGAAGCAGAAGATGCCTCGTCACGCGATCATCCTCGGCGCCGGAGGCGGTGCCCGCGCCGTCGTCTACGGGCTGATCACCGAGGGCTTCCAGCGGGTCGTCGTGTTCAACCGGCACCTTCACCGTGCCGAGGGTCTCGTGAAGCACTTCGGCAAGAGCGCGGCCCACATGGAGCTGCGGGCCATGCCCTGGCACGAGTCGATCATCGAGGCGGAGCTCGGGAAGACGAAGCTCCTCATCAACGCCACGTCGATCGGCCTGGCATCCGACGAGAGCCCGGTGTCGGGCGAGATCATCCCGGCGGACCTGCTCGTCCTCGACCTCATCTACAACCGGACCCGCCTGCTACGTGACGCGGAGGCGGCCGGCAGCACCGTGATGGACGGCGAGCTGATGCTCCTCCACCAGGGAGCCGCGGCGTTCACGCTGTGGACCGGCCAGCCGGCACCGCTCGAGCTGATGCAGGAGAAGCTCGCCGAGGCACGAGCCGGCGGGGTCCGGTCGGCCGAGGGCGAGCCGGTCGGCGCGGTGTCCGCCGCAGGGGCGGGATCCGGCGCGGCCGGCAGCGACTGACGGGATCGCGACTGGCGTGGGCGGGTTCCGCTTCCTCACGGCCGGGGAATCGCACGGCCCGACGCTCGGCGTCATCCTCGAGGGAATCCCGGCGGGGCTTCCCCTGACCGCCGAGGCCTTGGCGGTCGACCTCGCCCGCCGCCAGCGGGGTTACGGTCGCGGGGCGCGCCAGGCGATCGAGCAGGACGAGGCCGAGATCCTCGGCGGCGTCCGGCACGGGCTGACACTCGGGTCGCCGATCCTCCTCCTCGTCCGCAATCGCGACTGGGAGAACTGGACCCGGGTCATGCAGGTCGCGCCGCTGTCGGAGGCGGAAGCGGAGGAGCTCGCGGCGCTCGCGACCGACGGCAACAAGCGGGCGACGCCCGTGACGCGTCTCCGGCCGGGTCATGCCGACCTCGCCGGCGCGCTGAAGTACGGCTTCGACGACGTCCGCAACGTCCTCGAGCGGGCCTCGGCGCGGGAG
>Ga0136633_1002281_pt1 | contig 13354 bp, 15 predicted proteins | sample AntDrymeUQ832206_2_FD_105494 | JGI IMG/M metagenome (GOLD analysis project Ga0136633, IMG submission 105494) | Polar desert sand microbial communities from Dry Valleys, Antarctica - metaG UQ83 (22.06) | ecosystem: Environmental > Terrestrial > Soil > Desert | place: Antarctica: Dry Valley... | reverse complement strand
TCGCAGCCGTGTACGACGGTCTCGCCGGCGATCTCGGATGCCGTCTGCCGCGCGAGATCGGCGTCGAGGTCGTTGATGAGGACGCTCGCGCCGTGCTCGGACAGAAGCTGCGCCGTGGCGCGGCCGATGCCGCGTGCCGAGCCCGTCACGATCGCGACCTTTCCGTCGAGGACTCCCATGTGCGTATGCAGCTCCTTCGTCGAAGACCGGTCGCAGCACGATAGCCACGCCCGTTTCGCGCGCCGATCAGCCGGGCGGCCGCCGCCTGCGCTCGCGGTAGGCCTTGATCAGCGCCGCCGTCGCGCCGTCGAACGACGAGCTCGCTCGCGGCAGCCGCCAGCGGATGCGCAGCTCGCCGACCCGTCCGGGCAGCAGCAGCGTGGTCGCGCCGGCCGCCAGGCCGGCCGCGCGCACGTCGCGTGCGGTCGCCGGGACGCGCCACCACAGCGGCGTCCCCGCGGGCAGCGCGGCCGCGTTCCAGCGCAGCGTCGCGCCGCCGCGAGCGGGCTGCAGCGAGACGCCGACCGATCCGAGCTTCGTCGCCGCGTTGCGCACGATCGTCGGGCGGCCGGGCCGCAGCCAGCGTCCCGGAACGGCCGACAGCAGCTCGAGCCCGCCGTCGCGCTCGCGCACGAGCATGTTGCGGATCAGGGCGACGAGCTCGGCCGCGAACCAGCCGTGCGGCGCGAGGTTGTCGTCGACGGTGCGGCGCAGGTACGGGCGCACGCCGGTCTCGAAGCCGCCGTGCGTGTTCGTCGTGTGCGCGAGCGCGTCGTACAAGTCCTGCACGACGCGCCCCTGCTCGCCGCGCACGAGCTCGGTCTGCCAGACGCGGAAGCCGAGGTAGTGGTGCAGGTTGTGAAACTCGCCGTACGTCGCCAGCCCCTCGCGGAAGTTGCTGCGGGCACGGGCGAGGGTCTTCGTGACCAATGGCGAGGCGGGGTCGATCACCGGCGCCGGCCAGGCCGCCCACAGGTTGCCCCAGTCCAGCCCGCCGCCGCGGTCCAGCGCGGGCGGGATCGCGCCCCCGTTGCGCGCCGCGGCGGCCGCGACGCGCTCGCGCACCGTCGCGTGCAGCGCGTGGAGCTCGGCGCCCCACGCGGCCGAGCGCTCGTCGTCTCCGAGCATCCGCGCGACGTCGAACGCCGCCTGCAGACCGGCCACCGCCCAGAAGTCGTCGCCCGCGAGGTGGCCGGCGACGAGCTCGTTGTCGCGCGGATCGGAGGGCGGGACGAGCCCCAGCGGATCCTGGCGGCGCACGCGCGCCAGCCATCCCACGGCGCGGCCGAGCGCCGGCAGCGCCGCGCGTGCGATGTCGCGGTCGCCGGCGCGCAGCGCGTGCTCGCCGAGGGCCCACATCGCCTGCCCATGCCCGTCGAGCTGGCCCGCGCGCGAGATGAACTGGCCGTCGTCGTGCTGCCAGCGCGCGAAGAACGCGAGGTTCTGACCTGCCTCGCGGTGCAGCCCTGCGAGGTCCAGCGCCTGCGTCATGACCGCGGCGTCGCGCAGCCAGAAGGCGTGGTAGCGCAGCTTGTTGACCGGCTGCACCCAGTCGCCATCGGGCAGCTCGTAGCGCGGCAGCAGGATGTGCATGAGGTTCGCATAGAACGCCTCCTGCACCCGGCGCTCGGGGACGCTGAGCTGCATCGTCCGCGCGAACGTCGCCTTCCACGCGCGCAGCATCGCGTCACGATGTGCGACGAACTGCGAGCCGCGCAGCTCGGCCGCCTGCGGCGTGCCCTCCGGGACCGGCCGCGACGCCATCCGAAACTCGAGCGCGCGCCCTGCCCGCGGCGCCAGCGCGATGCGGAACTTGACGAGGCCGAACGCCGTCGACGGCAGCGCCGGCCCGCTGCCCTCGCGCTGCTGCTGCTCGACTTCGATTCCCGGCGCGGCGGGCGCGACGGTGGCGAGAATCTCGCCGTCGCGGAGGATCGCGCGGTCGCCGAACGCGTATGTCGCGGCCGGGTCGAAGGATGAGCCGGGCTGCGTGTACAGGCCCGGAAGCTGCGGCACGGCGGGTCGCGGAAAGCGAAAGCGGCGCACGCCGGACGGCTTCAGCGCGCCGCCCGAGTGCGCGATCCCGACCGCCCAGCGCGCCTGCACGGGACGGGCGGTCTCGTTGCGCATCGAGACGCGCAGGAAGGCGACGGGCTGCCCGGCGGAGACCGATGCGAATGCCGACACCACGTACCGCACGCCCGCGATCCGCTGGCCGTAGGTCATCAGCGGGTAGCGGCCGCCGTGCAGCGTGCGCACCGGTGCGCGCAGCCCCACGAGCCGCGGTCCCGCGCGCAGCACGAGCTCGCCGTAGCCGCCGTAGACGAAGCCCTCGGGGGTGATCTCGAAGCCGGCGAGGTGGCCGGGCACCGCAAGCTGATCGGTCGGCGTCGCGAGAAACCCGTAGGGACGCGCCGGCGCAGGCTGCGAAGCCGCGAGCGTGATCGCGAACGTCAGGATCAGGACGGCGATCGGTCGCGGCATCGTGCGGCTGGGACGTGCCATGGACGCCGGAGTTGCGGATCAGAGCCGCGGCGCGAGGGGTGCTACACGCGCCGTGGCAACCTCGCGGCCCCGCCGGACGGGAGGTGGGATGTCCGGCGGGGCGCGATGGCGGGAGGAGGCAACACGACGATGGTTGCGCAGCGCGATCCAGATGTCCAAGACGCAGATCCACCTGCTGTCATAAGCTGGGAGCATGAATCTCCGGCAGCTGCGCTACCTCGTCGCGCTCGCCGACGAGCGCCACTTCACGCGCGCCGCCGCACGCGAGCATGTCGCGCAGCCGGCCCTCTCGCAGCAGATCCGCAGCCTCGAGCGCGAGCTCGGGCAGGCGCTCGTAGAGCGCACGACGCGCAAGGTCGCGCTGACGCAGGCGGGTGAGATCCTCGTCGCGCGGGCCCGGCGGGCGCTGGCCGAGCTCGACGCGGCGCAGGCCGAGCTGCAGTCGCTCGCCGGCGTGCAGGCGGGGCGCCTGTCGGTCGGCGCGCTGCACACCATGGGCCCCGTCGACCTGTCGCTGCTGCTGGCGACCTTCCATGACCGCTACCCGGCGGTCGAGCTGACCGTCCGCGAGCAGTCCAGCGAGGAGCTCGCGGGGATGCTGCGCGATGACGAGATCGACGTCGCGTTCCTGTCGGTCACCGAGCGCATCCAGAGCCGCGGTCTGGCGCTCCGCCCGCTCGTCAGCGAGGAGCTCGTCGTCGTGCTGCCAATCGAGCACCCGCTGGCCGGCCACGAGCTGCTGCGCCTGCGCGACCTCGTCGACGAGTTCTTCATCAGCTTCCGCGAGGGGGCGAGGTTGCGCGAGCTGCTCGTCGCCTCGGCGGCGGAGGCCGGCTTCGAACCGCGCATCGCGCTGGAGTCCAACGAGAGCCGCCGCATTCGCAGCCTCGTCTCGCGCGGCCTCGGCGTCGCGATCCTGCCGCACTCCGACGCGGCCGGCCCCGGCTCGCTGGTCGCGGTCTGCGACCTCGTCGAGCCGTCGCTGACGCGCGACATCACGCTCGCGTCGCGTGCCGAGCGGCGACCGTCGCCGGCGGCCGAGGCGTTCGTGGCGATCGCGCTGGACGTCTACGGCGGGTCGTGACGGCGCCGGCGCACGAAGGCGGTGGCGCGCAGCGCTTCTCGTGCCTGCGGCGTCCGCGGGCGACCGCCGCGCCTGCCGCGCCGTAGTCTGCGGCGGATGATCGCGCTCGTCACCGGAGCATCGAGCGGCATCGGCGAGGCCACGGCGCGGCGCCTACGGCGCGAGCCCGGCGCGCGGCTGATCCTCGTCGCGCGCCGCGAGCAGCGGCTCAGCGCGCTGGCCGCCGAGCTCGGCGCGACGACGGTGATCGCGGCCGACCTGACCGAGGTCGGCGCCCCGGAGCGCATCGCGGCCGTCGTCGAGGGTGAGCACGGCCGGCTGGATCTGCTCGTCAACAACGCGGGCGCGGCGTGGCGCGCGACGTTCGAGGACGGCGGCTGGGAGAACGTGCGCCGGCACATGGAGCTGAACTTCGACGCCCAGCTGCGGCTGACGGAGGCGTTGCTGCCGCTGCTGCGCCGCTCGGCGCCGAGCGCGATCGTCAACGTCACGAGCACCGCCGGGCGCGTCGCGCGCGGCGCGACCGGCGCCTACTCGGCCTCGAAGTTCGCCTTCACCGGCTGGACGGACGCCCTACACCTCGAGGAGGCGTCCAACGGCGTGCACGTCGGGATGGTGCTGCCCGGCTTCGTCGCGACGGAGGGCTTTCCGCAGCGCGAGCTGCGCGACCGCCTGCTGACGCGCTGGATCGTCTCCACGCCCGAGCGCGTCGCGGAGGCGATCATGGAAGCCGGGCCCGGCGGGCGCGCGGAGCGTTACGTGCCGCGCCCGTACGTTCTGGCCGCGGCCGCGCGCGTGGTCGCGCCGCGGCTCGTGCGACGCGTGCTCGGAGGTGGCATGGGGCGGCGGCTGGAGACCCAGACGCGCTCCGGATCGACGGACGGCTGACGCCGGCGCCTCGGCTTGTAGATTGCGGCGCGTGCCGTTTGCGACGCTGCGCTACGAGGTCGCCGAGGGAGTTGCGACGATCGCGCTCGACGAGCCCCGCACGCGCAACGCGCTGTCCGAGCGGGTGTTGGGCGAGCTGCTGCAGGCCTTCGCGGCCGCTCGCGACGACGACCGGGTGCGCTGCGTCGTGCTCGCCTCGACGCACGAGACGGTCTTCTCCAGCGGCGGCGACCTCACCGGCTTCGCCGCCGACACGGAGGTCGTCGAGCGTCAGGCGGCCCTCTTTCCGCGGCTCTTCACGCTCATCGGCGAGCTCGGCAAGCCGGTGATCTGCGCCGCCGGCGGACACGTGCTGGCGGGCGCGCTCGGCCTCGCGCTCGCGTGCGATCTCGTGATCGCGAGCGAGCGCGCGACGTTCGGCACGCCCGAGATCGCCGTCGGGCTTTTTCCGTTCATGGTGTCCGCGCTGCTCGCGCGCAACGTCGGGCGCAAGATGTGCAGCGAGCTGCTGCTGCTCGGCGAGCGCATCGACGCGCGCGAGGCGCTGCGTGCCGGGATCGTCAATCGCGTCGTCGCGGCCGGCGAGCTTGATGGGACCGTGGATGCGTGGGCGCAGAGGATCGCGGGCCGGTCGCCGATCGTGATGAAGCTCGGCAGGGACGCGCTGTGGCGGACGCAGGACATGCCCCTCGCCGGCGCGCTGGACGTGCTGAAGGCGCAGCTCACGATCGCCGCCTCGAGCGACGACGCGCAGGAGGGCATCGCCGCATTCCTCGAGCGACGCGAGGCGCGGTGGAGCGGCAGGTAGTCGGTCTGCTGTGCCGCACGTCGGACCGCTCGCCCGACGGCGCGGCCGGCACGCGCGAGCTCGCCGAGCTGCTCGACGCGCGGATGGTCGGCACGCCCGGCACGCCGCGAACGTGCGGCTGGTCGGACGACCTGCGCGGCTCGAAAGGCTGCCTGCTGGAGGCCGGCGGTCAGCTCGACGACGCCTTCGAGGCCGGTTGCGTGCCGATCCTGCTTGCGCCGGAGTGCTCGATCGCGGTCTCGACGCTGCCGGTGCTGATGCGCCGTCACCCGCAGGCGCGGGTGCTGTGGCTCGATGCGCACGCCGACTTCCACACGCCGCAGACGACGGCCAGCGGCTACCTCGCCGGCATGTGCCTCGCCGGCGCGTGCGGCCTGTGGGACACGGGCTTCGGCGCGGGCCTCGACCCGCCGCGCGTGATCATGCACGGCGTGCGCGACATCGACGGTCCCGAGCGTGTCGCGCTCGACCGCGGCGGCGTGCACCGCATCGACGACCCCAAGCCGCTCGAGGGCCTCGAGGTCTTCGTCCACCTCGACCTCGACGTGCTCGACCCGCAGGTCTTCCCGTCGAGATTCTCCGTCGAGGGCGGCCTGTCGGCGACCGAGCTGCGCGCCTTCCTCGCCGAGGTCGCGAGCGTCTGCACGATCGTCGGCGCCGAGGTCACCGCCGCCGCGCCGGACCATGGCGAGATGGTCGTCGACGCGATCACCCCGCTGCTGACGTAGGGCATCGGGACGGTCGTTGGCCGACGTTTGGCGTCTGCGTCCCGCATAGCGAGACCTTGACGCCAAACTCACTGCCATGAGTCGCGGTGAGCCGACGACGATTCACGGCCATCTGCCGGCCCCGGCCGCGAAATCAACCATCCAGCCACGCGCTGACGCGACGATCGATCAGTGGCGTTCCTCGAGCCCGACGGCATCGCGCAGGCGCTGGTGTGCCTTCTCGAGCTTCGGATCCTCGATCGCGCGCGACTCCATCAGCGCCGCGAGCGCCTCGGCGAGGACGTTGAGCTTCTCCTGCGCGGACTCTGCGTCGCGGCGGTTGGCGTTCTCCAGCAGTGCGATCAGCAGCAGCGTCGTGACGCTCGTGACGGTGTGGATCGCGACCTGCCACGCCTTGAGGTCGTGCCACAAGGGCACGCTGACGAGCCAGATGAGCACGACCAGCAGGCAGATGAAGAAGAACGGCGCCTTGCTGACGCGCTTGTAGGCGCCCTCGACGAAGTGGTCGAAGGGGCTGCGCTGGTCACCGGTCTCGTCGCGCGCGGAGGCTGCCGGGCGGTCGTCGTCGTCTTCGGAGGACATCGCGGGCGCAAGGTTACGACGCTGGGCGGCGTCCTGCCCGATCGTCGAACATGCCGAAGATGGTTCGGCCACACGACCCGCGGCAAGGCGAGCTCCCGCTCGCCGGCATCCGCGTGCTCGACCTCAGCCGCCTGTTGCCCGGAGGCTTCTGCTCGCTGATGCTGGCAGACCACGGCGCCGACGTGCTGAAGGTCGAGGACACCGCCGCCGGCGACTACGTCCGCTGGCGCCGCCGCATTACGAGGGCGCTACGGCCAGGACAGCCGCTGCGCGACCGCGCCGGGCCCGACCTCGCGCGTCGGGATCGTGGTCCCGGCGCACGGACTGTCGGGCGGCAAAGGCGCTGCTGGCGGAGCTGCCGCGCGAGCGGCTGCACCAGGTTATCGGTCAGCGCAGATCCCGACCGCCACGCGGCATTCGCTGACCTCGCGCGACGAGCTCGAGCGGCACCTCGCGGACGTGCGCGAGCGCGGTCATGCGACGAACTGGCGAGAGCGAGCACGAGATCGGCTCGATCGGCGTCGCCGTGCACGACGTCCACGGCGTCGCGCGGGCGGGGCTGGCCGCGTCCGAGCCGCTGTCGCGTGTCAACGCGACGCGCGCGGACGAGGTCGCCGCGATCGTCGCCGCGCTGCAGCGGACGGTCGAGGAGGCGGCGGCCATGCTGGGCTGAAACGCGAGGCGGCGGCTGCCGGGCGTCACGCCGCGACGTCCTTGCGCTGCAGCACGAAGTACAGCTGCTCGGCGCCCCACAGGTGGCGGACGCTGTCAAGGCGGAATCCGAGCTTGGTCAGGACGTTGCGCGAGCGGAGGTTGGCCTCGCGCGTGATCGCGACGAGGTGCTCGAGGCCGATCACGCAGAACGCCTCGTCGATCACCGCCCGGGCGGCCTCCGAGGCGTAGCCGCGGCCCCAGTGATGGCGACCGAACGCATAGCCGAGCGCGATGTCGATGCCGCCGGGGGCGAGCGGAAAGAGCCCGGCCTCGCCGATCAGCAGCCCGGACTCGCGCTCGAACACGGGCCAGAACGAGAATCCACCGGCCTCCTGCTGGGCCATCGAGCGCTCGATCGCCGCGCGCGTGCCGTTGCGGTCGCGGGCGCCGCCGAGCAACGCCATCGCCTCCGGATCGCCGTACAGGACCTCGTGCAGCTGCTTGAGATCGCCGGGTTCGTAGGCGCGCATCGCCAGGCGCTCGGTGAAGATCGGCAGGGCCACAGACACGATGTTGACGGGTCGCGCGCACCCCACGCCGCGTCACGGCGCGCCCGCACCCGAGCTGGGCGCCGATCCGCCGCGAGGATCGGCGCATCCAGGCTTAGCCTGGATCCAGCGATCCAGGCTAAGGTCCCCGGCCGACCATGACCGCGCACCCGCGACCCGAGAGCGACGTCGCGGCGCCCGCGCCGGATGGCGCCGAAGCTCCCGCCACGCACCACGGGGAGCATGCCGGCGCGCGGCCCGCTGCAGACGTCGCGGCGCCGCAGCGCCCGCGCCACGAACCCTCCAAGCACCCGGTCGTCTGGTACGTCGCGCTCGCGATCCTGCTGCTCGCCGTCGCGTATCTGATGCTGTTTCTCACGCGCGGGCTGACGTTCAATCTCGACGAGTGGATCGTCGTGACGGAGCGCCGCGGACCGGGTGCGCCGTCGCTGCTCGAGCCGCACAACGAGCACCTGTCGGTGATCGTCATCGGGCTCTTCCTCGCGCTGCTGAAGGTCGGCGGGCTCGACGCCTTTGCGCTGCTCGTCGCACCGCTCGTCGCGCTGCAGCTCGCGCTCGGCTTGCTGCTGTTTCTCGTCGCGCGCGAGCGCGTCGGGGCGGGCGTTGCGGTCGGCGTGGCCGCGTTCGCGCTGCTCTCGGGACTGGCCTACGAGAACTTCCTGATCCCCGGCCAGGCCGGGCAGATGCTGTCGATCGTCGCCGGGGTGGCGGCGTTCTTCGTGCTCGACCGGTCGCCGAGCGAGCGCGACGATCGCCTGCTGTGCGTGCTGATGGTCGTCGCGCTGTGCTCGTCGGGGCTCGGCATCCCGGTGCTCGTCGGCGTCGCGGTCGAGCTGCTGCTGACGGCCGAAGGCCGCCGCAGGCTGTGGGTCGTCGCCGTCCCGTTCGGCCTCTACCTGCTCTGGTACGTCGTCTACGGGACCAACCGCGCCGGCTTCGAGGAGCTCGCGCTCAGTGCGCTGTGGGCGTGGACGGCGCTCGGCAACGCCGCCGGCGCGCTGATCGGCGAGCGCCAGAACGAGCCCGGCCAGGACATGCTGATCGTGCTGCTGGTCGTGCTGATCTACCGCGCGTTCCGCGTGCCGGCCGCGTCGCGCGTGCGACTGGCGGCGCTCGCGATGTTGCTGGCGACGTTCTACGGGCTGACGGCGATCTCGCGCTACGACGTCGCGCCGCCGTCCTCGTCGCGCTACCTGACCGTGGGGATCGTCTTTCTGCTGCTGATGCTCGTCGAGGCGGCACGCAGCTGGCGGATCCGTGCGTGGGCGCCGTATGTCGTGATCCTGATCGCGCTGATCGGCTTCTCCAAGGACAACAAGATCGCCTTCAAGGACGGTCGCGCGCTGTTTCTGGAGCGCTCGGACCGCGTGCGCGCATCGCTCGGCGCGGTCGAGCTGCTCGGTCGCGCCCGCGTCGACCCGCAACTCGAGGTCGCCCCCGGAGCCGCGCCGTTCCTCGAAGCCGGCCACTGGTTCGACGCGCTCGACGGGCTGCGCGGCGACCCGGGCCTCAGCGCGGCCGAGCTCGCCGACGCGCCGGGCGACTCCGGCTCGTTCGCCGACGACACGCTCGTGCGCGCCGGCGGGCTCGCGCTCGGCCCCGCCGACCAGGACGCGACGGACTGCGAGCGCCCGTGGACGACGGGGACCGGCAGGGTTCCGGCGACCGGCCTCCGCGTCCAGGCGCGTCCGAGCGAGCCGCTCACGATCAGCGCCCGGCGATTCGGCGAGAGCTGGGTGATCGTCGGTGTGCTGCCGGTCGCGCCCGGTCACGCGGTGTCGCTGCGCCCGCAGCCAGACGCCTCACTGCTGCCGTACGTCGTGGATGCGACGGGCGCCGCGAGTATCTGCCCGCTGTAGCGGCGACGACCGGTCTCCCGGAACGACGGCGGCGGCCGCGACCCGCAGGTCGCAGCCGCCGCGCAGACCGATGACTACGGGCCTGCGACCGTCTGCGTGATCGAGTCGACCCTCGTCGCGATGATCGAGCTCTCCGAGGCGCGCCAGGAGATCGACGATGCGCACCTCAGGACGATCTCGGTCTCCGCGCCGACCGTGCGCGTCAGCTGCATGCCGAGCGTCGCCGGTGTCTGACGGTCGTTGATCGCGATCGTCTGCAGCGACGCAGCGGTCACGCCGCCGGCGTCGAGGATGCAGGTTCCGCCGACCGAGCCGTTGGTGCCGAGCAGCGCCTCGAGCGGGTTGGTGCCGCCGGTGAACGCGGTCATGATCGTGTTCGCCGTGATGACGTAGGCACCCGCCGGGACCTTCACGCTGATGACCTGCGACAGCACGTTGGCGGGCTGATTCTCCGGCCCGGCCTTGCGCACCTGTTCGTAGGCGAGCCTGCTCGCCGAGGCGGCGGCGGGCTTGTTCTTGAGAATGTTCTGCACGCCCTTGGTGAGCTTGCTCGACGTGATCGTTCCCGCCTTGATGTCGGCGTTCTGGATCGTGCCGTTCTTGATCTGCGAGCTCGTGATCACGGTGGCGGCAACGGCGCTACCGGCACAGGCAGCGACGAGCGCCGCGATCGAGATGACGAGCGCCGGGCTGGGCCGTCGAAGCTTCATGGAAGTTCTCCCCCTGGAGATTGGAGTGCCTGCGCCGGACGATAGTCGTTGAAGGGGACGGGGTCACCCATACGCGCGTCCTTTTTTCACCAGTCCGGCCGCGCCGGCCAGGCGCACCGCGTGCGGGTAGCATCATCACCGTTGACTGACCAGTCAATCCGGGAGCCTCAACCATGCGTGTCGCCGCCGTCCAGCTGACCAGCACCGCCGATCTCGACCGCAACCTCGAGCGCGCGGACAGCCTCACCCGCGCCGCCGCCGCAGACGGAGCGCGGCTCGTCGTGCTGCCGGAGAAGTGGAGCGTGCTCGGTCATGGGGAGGACCTGCGCGCCGGCGCCCAACCGCTGCACGGGCCGGTCGTCGGCTGGGCCCGGGCGATCGCGCGTGAGCTGGGCATCGAGCTCGTAGCGGGTTCGATCTGCGAGCGCGACGAGGATTCGCAGCGGCTGCGCAACACGTCGCTGCACGTCGGTCCCGACGGCGAGATCCACGCCGCGTACCGCAAGATCCACATGTTCGACGTGCTCGTCGACGGCACGACCTACCGCGAGTCCGACCACGAGCGTGCGGGCGAGGAGATCGTCCTCAGCACGACCGCCGGCGGCGTCGAGCTCGGCCTGTCTATCTGCTATGACGTTCGCTTCCCCGAGCTCTACCGGATCCTCGCGATCCGCGGCGCACGGATCCTGACGGTGCCCGCCGCGTTCACGGTCCCCAAGACGCGCGACCACTGGGAGGTCCTGCTGCGCGCGCGGGCGATCGAGAACCAGGCGTTCGTGATCGCCGCCAACCAGATCGGCGAGCATGCGCCCGCGAGCGACGCCGGGCCGGCGCTGCGCTCCGGCGGGCGCTCGATGATCGTCGACCCTTGGGGGATCGTGCTCGCGCTCGCCGCCGACCGCGAGTGCCACATCACGGCCGACCTCGACCTCGACGCCCAGTCGCGCACGCGCCATGACCTGCCGGCGCTCGCCAATCGCCGACCGGCCGCCTACCGCTGGCCCGCCGAGGCGCCGGTCTGATGGTCGTCCCACGCGCGACGGCGCGCGAGAGCTGATGGCGTCGACACGCGCAAGCGGCGGCGACAAGCGCCGCATGATCCTCGACGCCGCCGTCGTGGCCTTTGCGAAGAAGGGCTTTCACGCCTGTCGCGTGTCGGACATCGCCGACGAGGCGAACGTCGCGTACGGGCTCGTGTACCACTACTTCCGCTCCAAGGACGAGGTGCTCGACACGCTGTTCATCGAACGCTGGGACATCCTGCTGGCGTTCATCTCCGAGACGGGCGCGCAGAGCATCCCGCCGCGCGAGAAGCTGCACGCGATCGCCGCCGCGATCATCGACTTCTACCGCTACGACCCGGCGCTGATGAAGGTGATCATCGTCGAGGTCATGCGCTCGGCGAACTCGTTCGGGATGCGCCACTCCGACAAGATCGCGCACGCCTACGTGCTGATCGGCGACATCGTCGCGCAGGCCCAGGAGGAGGGCGCGTTCAAGCCCGAGGTCTCGCCGCGCTTCGCCGCTCTCGCCTTCTACGGCGCGATCGAGCAGGTCCTCACCGGATGGATCTTCGGGATGCTGCCGGAGGGCGAGGAGGAGTTCGAGCGCGCGAAGAGCTCTATCGTCGAAACGATCTGCGGAGGGCTCGACGTCGTCGGCGCGTAGGTGCTCATGAGCCCGGTTCCGCCCGCCACGTCTGAGAGGATGGACGCGATGACCCAGAACGACATCGTCAAGCGCCTGGTGTGGTCCGGCCTGCTGGCCGGCATCGGCGCGGTCGCCTCGATCGCCACGACGCGTGCAGCCGCGCTGATTTGGCGGCGCATCTACGGGGAAGACCCGCCGGAATGAAGCTCGGAAAGCGTCGCAAGGACGACGTCCCGGAAGCCGAGCCTCAGGCCGGCGCCGACCCCGTCATCCCGCACGACCGCATGACCGACACCTGGACCGCGCCCCTGACGGGCGCCGCGAGCTCGCCGTCGTACGGAGCCGGCGAGGGCGTCGCGATCGAGCCGGCCGTCGACAGCGAGGCCGTCGAGCTCGTCGGCGACGTCGCGCCGGCACCCGGCCCGCCGGTGCCGCCGGTCGCCACCTCGCTGCCCGACCCGCCGCTCCCGCCGCTCCCGCCGCGCCCACCGGTCACCCCGCATCGCGCACCGACAGCCACGCCGCCGATCGACGGTGAGCCCGCCGCAGGCTCCTTCGCCGCGACCGCGGTCGACCCGCTGCGCGATGAGCTCAGGGTGCTGTCGTCCGAGCGTCCTGAGATCGTCGTCGGAGCCGCATTCGCCGGCGGCATCGTGGCCGCCATGATCCTGCGTCGCCTTGGCAACTGAATCCCCCACACAGAACGTCGCGCAGACCGTTCAGGACATCTCCGAACGCGTCGCCGTGCTGGTGCGCGACGAGATCGAGCTCGCAAAGGCCGAGGTCACCGAGAAGGTCACGAAGCTGCTGAAGGGGATCGTCGTCGGCCTCGCCGCGGGGATCTTCGTCGTGACCGGTCTGCTGTTCTTCCTGCACGGCCTCGCCTGGCTGGCGTGGTTTGCGCTGCCGGTCGGCGACGCCGCGTTCTTCTGGGGCTTCTTCGTCGTCGCCGGGATGCTGTTCCTGCTGGGAGGGGTCGCCGGCTACCTCGCGGCGCGCTTCCTCAAGGAGAGCAGCCCGCCGGTGCCCGAGATGGCGATCGACGAGGCCGGCAAGATCAAGAGGACGCTGATGTTCAAGCGCAAGAAGCCTCGCTGATGGCCCGCACCACGGAGGAGATCCGCGCCGCGATCGAGGTCAACCGGCGCGAGCTGGGCACGTCGATGGAGCGCCTGCACCAGGAGATCGAGGTGCTCACCGACTGGCGCAGCGCGCTCGTCAAGCACCAGAAGCAGGCGGTCATCGGGGCCGCCGTGGCCGGGTTCGTCATCGGCGGCGGGATCGCGGCCTTCGGTGGGTTGTTCCGGCGTAAGCGGT
>Ga0136633_1002280_pt1 | contig 13357 bp, 14 predicted proteins | sample AntDrymeUQ832206_2_FD_105494 | JGI IMG/M metagenome (GOLD analysis project Ga0136633, IMG submission 105494) | Polar desert sand microbial communities from Dry Valleys, Antarctica - metaG UQ83 (22.06) | ecosystem: Environmental > Terrestrial > Soil > Desert | place: Antarctica: Dry Valley... | reverse complement strand
GATGGTTTCAGAGCCGTGGGAATATGAGGAGGCGCGGGCGCTGTTCGAAGCCCAGGTTGCATGGGCGAAGAATTCGCACCGCCCGACGCCGTCGCGGATCGAATATGGCGCGATGCTCGAAGTGCCGAGCCTCGCCGAAATGCTCGACATTCTCCTGCCGCGGATCGATTTCCTGTCAATCGGCACCAACGACCTGACGCAGTTCCTGTTCGCCGCCGACCGCTCCGATCCGCGCCTGGCCGAGCGCTATGACTGGCTCAGTCCCTCGATCCTGCGGTTTCTCAAGCGGGTGATTGCGCAGGCGGACGCGGCCGGGGTCCCCGTCCGTATCTGCGGCGAAATGGCCGGCCGCCCATTGGAGGCAATGGCGCTGATGGGGCTCGGCGCGACCAACTTCTCGATTACTCCAGCGGCGGTTGGCCCGGTCAAGGCGATGGTCCGCTCGCTCGATGCAGCGGTGGTGCGCGCGCGGCTCGACCAATTGCTTGCCCGGCCGCCACGCGACATGCGCAAGACGTTGACCGACTGGGCGCGGCGCCATTCGGTGACAATCTCGTAGCAGCGGTTGACAGCAAGCGTGGAGCCTCCACAGACTAAGCGAGGCGCAAGGTTCGGGCGGCGCGCAACGATAACGATAAGGTGAGGCAATGGACGAGGAACTGGTCGAGACCGACATGCCCACAGTCGGCGAGCGGCTGCGTGCCGCGCGCGAAGAAAAGGGGATGCGGCTCGAGGACATCGCGGCACAGACGCGAATTCCGCAGCGTCATCTCGAAAGCCTCGAGACCGCGAGCTGGGACAAGCTTCCCGCCCCGACCTACACCACCGGCTTCGCCAAGAGCTACGCCTCCGCCGTCGGGCTCGACCGGGTCGAGATCGGCGACCAATTGCGTGCTGAGATGGGCGGCCAGCGGCCGGTCACGGTGGCCGCCGCCGAAGTCTATGAATCCGCCGATCCCGCCCGGACCATGCCCAAATGGCTGGTGCTTGGCGCGGTCGCCGCGGTCATCTTGTTGATCGTGGTCATGAGCCTGCTCAGCCGCCGCGAGCTTGAGGGCGGGGATGCGCCCGCGCCCGCCCCGCCGGTCGCCCAGGCTCCGGCGACCAATGTTCCAGCGGCCGACCCTGCCACTGCCAGTGGTCCGGTGGTGCTCACTGCCGCCGAGCCGGTGTGGCTCCAGGTCTATGAACAGGGCGGCAAGCAGTTATTTTCCGGCGAGCTTGCCGCGGGCCAGGTCTATGCGGTTCCGGCCGAGGCCAAAGCGCCGATGCTCAAGACCGGCAAGCCCGAAGCGCTCAGGATCAGCGTCGGCAGCGCCGCGGCCCCCGCGGTCGGGCCGGCCGCGACCACGATTCGCGACGTCAGCCTGCTCGGGCCCGACCTGATGCGCGGCGGGGCCGGATCCGGACCTGCGGCAGCGACCCCGGCGCCCGCGACCCCGCAATAGGGATTCAGCATCGGGCAATCCGCGCCGGTCCAAGGTCCGTTGCAGTCCCTAAAGCGAGGAAATGATCGTGAAGCTTCTGCGTCCCACTGCCGCCGCGTTCGCGGCTACAGCCCTGTTCGCGCTCATGCCGGCATCTTCGGTGATGGCCCAGCGGCAGCAGCCATCGCCCGAGCAGCGGCTCGAGCGGCTCGAAAAGCAGGTCCAGCAGGTCCAGCGCCAAGTGTTTCCGAAGGGCCGCCCGGCGGATACGGCCGGCTTTTCCGACGACCCGGCGGCAAGCCAGTCGTCGGTGATCACGCTCGATCAGCGGCTCGATGCGCTCGAGCGTCAAACCTCCGAAATTCTTCGCCAGGCGGAAGAAAACAATAATCGCTTGCGCACCATCGAACGCGACAATGTGCGCGCTCGTAGCGAGCAGGAGCAACGCATCGCCGCGTTCGAACAACGGCTGAGCGAAGCGGCTACGTCGGTGCCGGCGGTAAGCGCCCCTGCAGATGCTGTCCCGACCGGTGCCAAGCCGAGGCCCGCCACCGCCTTGCCCTCGACCATTGCTGGATCTCCACCCAACGGGGCAGCGCTCGGCGACCCTGGCGAGGACGCCTACAGCGAAGGCTTTCGCCTGTTCGAGCAAGGCCAATATGATGCCGCGATCACCTCGCTGCGCGCGTTTACCTCGGCCTATCCGAAGCATCGCCGAGTGAGTTTCGCCAACAACCTCATCGGGCGTTCCTTGCTCGACAAGGGCCAGCCGCGCGTCGCCGCCGAAGCGCTGCTCGCCAATTACCGCAACCTGCCGAGCGGCGAGCGCGCTGCCGATAGCCTCTATTATCTCGGCCAGGCGCAGATGAAGCTCGGCCAGCCGGGGCAGGCGTGCCGGGCATATTCGGAGGCCGAGGCGATCTATGGCGCCAAGATGCGCGCCGAGCTCAAGAAGATGGTCGCCGATGCGAAGCTGCAGGCGAGCTGTTCGTGAGCGCTTCAACCGCCGCCGGGCCAACCGCCGTAGCTGACCCGGCAAGCGAAGCCGTCGAGCGCTTCCGCGCTTCGCTCGACCCGATCGTCGCGCCTGGCCGGCCAATCGGTATTGCGGTTTCCGGCGGTCCGGACAGCCTCGCTTTGTTGCTCCTTGCAGCCGCTGCGCGCCCGGGCGGCGTCGAGGCGGCAACGGTCGATCATGGCTTGCGTGCCGAGAGTGCGAGCGAAGCGGCGATGGTTGCCGAACTTTGCGCCAAGCTCGGCGTCGTGCACCAGATTTTGACTGTCGAGTGGGTCGAAAAGCCGGAGAGCGGCGTACAGGAACGCGCGCGTGCCAAGCGTTACGCGCTGCTTGGCGAATGGGCGGCCAAGCGTGAACTTGCGACCCTGGTTACCGCCCATCATCTCGACGACCAGGCGGAGACTGCGCTTATGCGGCTGATGCGCGGCGCCGGCGTTCGCGGACTCAGCGCGATGCGCCGGCTTGGCCGAGCACCCGCGGGACGCGTGCCGCTTGCACGGCCGCTGCTTGGGTGGCGACGGTCCGAGCTTGAGCAGGTCTGCTCCGACGCGGGCCTCGAACCGGTGCAGGATCCAAGCAACACGGACGATCAGTTCGAACGGGCGCGGGTGCGCGTGGCGCTGGCCAAGGCCGACTGGCTCGACCCGGTGGCGATCGCGGCGAGCGCCCGCCATCTTGCCGAGGCCGATACGGCGCTCGGCTGGGCGACTGCATTGGTGTGGCGCCGCGCGGTTCGCCGCAAGGATAAGCAATTGCTGTTCCAGCCCAAGGGAATCCCGAGCGAACTCCGGCGCCGCGTGGTCGCCCGGGCGGTCGCCAGGCTGGCTAGCGAAGGCACGCCCGGCCCATTGCGCGGGCGCGAAATAGACCGCTTGCTCGCCGAGCTCGCGGCCGGCCGAAAGGCAACCCTGCGGGGGGTTCTGTGCATCGGCGGCGAGCAATGGCGCTTCCAGCGGGCCCCTGCGCGTGCCGCCTGAGCGGGGCGCTGCCGTTCACCGTTCCCTAAGCTCGCATTGTTATTGAAGGCGATGCCCTTATCTTAGGCGCCGCAGATGGGCGGCTCACTCGCCCTGGACGACGAGCATGAATGATAAAGAAAGCAAGCCCGGCAACCCGTGGACCAAAAGCCTGCTCGTCTGGGCGGGCATCCTGTTCGGACTGGTTCTCTTCGTGCAAATGCTCGACGGCGGCTCAAGCACCGCCGCCGGCAAGGCGATCGCTTATTCGGAGTTCGTCCGTCAGGTCGACCAGGGCAATGTCCAGAAGGTCACGATGGCGACCGGGACCGGCGGCAATTCAACGATTAACGGCAAGCTCGACAGCGGCGAAGCATTCAGCACGGTCGCGCCGGCAGACGCCAATGTCTCCGATCGGCTGATCGGCAAGGGCGTTGCGGTCGACGTCAAGGCCGAGGAGCAGTCGAGCATCTGGATGTACATGCTCTATAATTCGCTGCCATTCCTGCTGATCCTCGGGATTAGCTTCTTCATCATGCGCCAGATGCAGAAAAACGCCGGCTCCGGCGCGATGGGCTTCGGCAAGAGCCGCGCGCGCATGCTGACGCAAAAGGAAGGCCGCGTGACCTTCGCCGACGTCGCCGGGATCGACGAGGCCCGCGAAGAGCTTCAGGAGATCGTCGAATTTTTGAAGGACCCGGGCAAGTTCGCTCGGCTCGGCGGCAAGATCCCCAAGGGAGCGCTGCTGATCGGGGCGCCGGGCACCGGCAAGACCCTGCTCGCCCGCGCGATCGCGGGTGAGGCCGGGGTGCCGTTCTTCACCATTTCCGGCTCGGACTTCGTCGAGATGTTCGTCGGTGTTGGCGCCAGCCGCGTCCGGGACATGTTCGAACAGGCCAAGAAATCGGCGCCGTGCATCGTGTTCATCGACGAAATCGACGCCGTCGGCCGCCACCGTGGCGCTGGCCTCGGCAACGGCAATGACGAGCGCGAGCAGACGCTCAACCAGCTGCTCGTCGAGATGGACGGGTTCGAGGCCAATGAAGGCATCATCATCATCGCCGCGACCAACCGTCCCGACGTGCTCGACCCTGCATTGCTGCGCCCCGGCCGCTTCGATCGCCAGGTGATGGTGCCGCGCCCGGATATTGATGGTCGGGAGCAGATCCTTGCCGTGCACATGAAGAAAGTCCCGCTCGCGCCGGACGTGGACCCCCGCGTCATTGCCCGCGGAACGCCGGGCTTTTCCGGCGCGGACCTAGCCAACCTCGTCAACGAAGCCGCACTACTCGCTGCCCGCCGCGGCAAGCGGCTGGTCGCGATGCATGAGTTCGAGGAAGCCAAGGACAAGGTGATGATGGGCACCGAGCGCAAGTCCATGGTCATGACCGAGGATGAAAAGCGGATGACCGCTTATCATGAGGCCGGCCATGCGATCGTCGCGCTTCACGAGCCTGCGTCGGACCCGATTCACAAGGCGACGATCATCCCGCGCGGCCGCGCGCTGGGCATGGTCATGCGCCTGCCCGAGCGGGACAATTACAGCTATCACCGCGACAAGATGTACGCGAACCTCGCCGTCGCCATGGGCGGCCGCGTCGCCGAGGAAGTGATTTTCGGTTATGACAAGGTTTCGTCGGGAGCCTCGTCGGACATCAGCTACGCCACCGGCCTGGCGCGCGACATGGTCACACGCTGGGGCATGAGCGACGCGCTCGGCCCGCTGCAATATGCCGAGGCCGACGAGGAAGTGTTCCTCGGTTACTCGATGAACCGTCAAAAGAATCTGTCGAACGAAACCGCGCAGGCGATCGACAGCGAAATCCGCCGCATCGTCGAGGCCGGCTACGACCGCGCCAAGCACCTGCTCGAGGAAAATCGCGCCGAACTGGAAACGCTCGCCAAGGCGCTGCTCGAATATGAGACGCTGAGCGGCGACGAGATCAGGACTGTGCTCGACGGCGGCTCGATCGACCGCGGCTCGACCAAGGGGCCGGCAATGCCCGCCGCCGGATCATCGATTCCCAAGGCCAAGCGACCGGCCGCGGGCATCGGCGGAGCGGCCCCCGCCGGCGCCTGAGGGTTCAACAGGCGTTCATCGCAGCCCCCCCCCACACCCAATTGAAGAACGATCGGGGAGAGTGATACATGCGGCGTGGATTAGTCTTGTTTGGAGCTCTGACGCTGAGCTCTGGCGCAGCGGCAATGCCCGTTTCGACCTTTTTGACCAAGGCGGAGACGCTGAAGAAAAAAGGCCCGCTCGCCCTATTCTCCGGCGACCTCAAGCTGCTCACCAGGCAAATCAAGTCCGATGCCGGCAAGATCCGCGAGGAGCGACTGGCAGCCAAGGCGGCTAGCAGGGCGACTGCATTCTGTCCCCCCGAAGGCGGGACCAAACTTACCGACAAGGACATCCTGGTTGCGATGGAGGCCGTGCCGCCGGGCCAGCGCGCCAGCACCGACACGCGCGCCGCGCTGCGCAATTTTCTTGCCCGCCGTTACCCGTGCAAGGCCTAGCCCTGCGCGGCCGACGTCGCGAGGACGATCGCGGTTTGCGACCAGGCTTCGCAATATTAGGCGGTACGCAAAGCGCGTGCTAGCCGCTCTGTCCCATGGCTCGCATCGGCCTCCTGGGCGGCTCCTTCAACCCGGCGCACCGCGGCCACCGGCGGATCAGCCTCGCAGCGCTCGACGCGCTCGGGCTCGACGAAATCTGGTGGCTGGTCTCGCCGGGCAACCCGCTGAAGGAAGGCTCCAAAGACATGGCGCCCTTCGCCAAGCGTCTCGCTTCAGCCGAGGAAATGGCGCGCGGCACGCGAATCCGCGCCAGCGATTTCGAGGCGCGCGAAGGCACTCGCTTCACCATCGATACCGTCCGGCGGCTCAAGCAGCGCTTTCCGCAGCACCGGCTGATCTGGCTCACCGGCAGCGATAATCTCGCCGACCTGCACCGCTGGCGCGACTGGCGTAAGTTGCTGGGCGAACTGCCGATTGCGGTGATTCGCCGTCCGGGCTATGATCGCCGTGCCCACGCGGCGCGCGCGATGGGCTGGCTGCGTCGGTTTGTCCGCCCGCCGAGCCAGGCAAGACGGTGGACGGAGTGGAGTGCACCGGCGATCATTTTCCTTCGCCTGCCGCCCGATCCCACGTCCGCAACCGCCATTCGCGCGTATAATCCCGATTGGCATCGCCGCCCGCGCGGCGCTGTTGCCTCTGCCCGCCAGGAGAACGCTTGACCGAACGTCCAACCAGTGCCGCCGCCGATGATGCCGCCGCCGCCGCATCCGCCGCAGAGTCCGAACCGCTCCACCAGCTTGTCCTGAAATCGCTCGATGACGATCAGGCACAGGAAGTAGTGTCGATCCCGCTCGCCGGAAAATCGAACATCGCGGACCATATGGTGATCGCGTCGGGCCGTTCGACGCGGCAAGTGTCGGCAATGGCGACCAAGCTCGCTGAGCGGATCAAGGCGGAAACCGGCAAAATCGCGCGGATCGAAGGACTCGCCGCAGCCGACTGGGTACTGATCGATGCTGACGATGTGATCGTCCACATCTTCCGCCCCGAGGTGAGAAATTTTTACAATTTGGAACGAATGTGGGCATTCGGTGATGATTCGCCGGTCAATGCGATTGCGCGCGGGTGATGAAGATGCGGCTTGTTGCTCTATGTCTGTCCCTGCTCGCGTTCGTCGCGCAGCCCGCCGCCGCGGCATCCACGCCGGGGTTGCTTTCGCTTGAACAGCAGTTGCGCACGATGGTCGCCGGCAAATCGGCCGATGTCGGCATTGCTGCACTCGACCTCACCACCGGCGAGAGCATCAGCGTCAAGGGCAATGTCGCCTTCCCGATGGCGAGCACCGTCAAGGTCGCCGTCGCTGCATTATACCTTGCGCAGGTGGATCATGGCCGCCGCTCGCTCGACGACACGATCGGCGGCGTGCCGGTACGCTCTCTGATGAACCGCATGCTGATCAACAGTGACAACCGCGCCACCGACATTTTGCTCAAAGATCTCGGCGGCCCTCGCGCACTCGACAAATGGCTCGGCGACAATGGCGTTCGCGGGCTTCGCGTCGACCGCAACATCGCCCAATTGCTGGCCGCCAAGCGCGACTTGTGGGACCGACGCGATTCGAGCACGCCGATGGCGATGGTCGAACTGCTGCGCAAGATTTACCGCGCCGAGCTGATCACCCCCACAAGCCGCAACTATTTGCTCGGCGTGATGGCGCGGTGCAAGACCGGCAAGAACCGGATGAAGGCGCTGCTGCCGTCCGGAACGCCGGTCGAACACAAGACCGGCACGCTCAACGGCTATGCCAGCGATGTCGGCTTCGTCAGCATGCCCGACGGGAAGCGCATCGCGGTGGCGATTTTCGCTCGCGGCGGTGCGGATCGGCCGCGCACCATCGCCGAGACCACGAAGGTGATTTACGATGGCTTCCGCTCCGCGCTAGCGTGGCCATTCCGACCGGCCGTCGCCGGGCAATAGTGCTCCTTCATATCGTTGCGCGGGGGAAGGTCGGCCGATCGGGCGAGGCCGAGCTGGTCGAACGCTATCTCGCGCGCGTGCCGTGGCCGACCAAGGTCAGTGAGCTGCCGGATCGCGGCGGAACCGCTCCCAAGCTTGATCCCGCCAGCGTCATCATCGCGCTCGACGAGCGCGGCGAGGCGCTGTCGTCGGTGGCGTTCGCCAAGCGGCTCGAAGGGTGGCGCGACGGCGGCAAGCGCGAGGCGCGCTTCCTGATCGGCGCTGCCGACGGCCTGACCGAAAACGAACGCCAATCCGCCGATTTGCTGCTTTCGTTCGGCACCGCGACCTGGCCGCATCTGCTTGCGCGGGCGATGCTCGCCGAACAATTGTTCCGCGCCACATCGATCCTTGCGAACCATCCCTATCACCGCGAAGGTTAGCGCGATGCGTCTGACCTTCGCCCCGAAACTCGCACTGCCGCTGATGCTGCCGCTAATCGCTGCAGCGAGCACGCCCGTGCAGCCGCGGGCGGCTCCGCTCGACAGCGCGCTTGTCCAGGCGCTTGGAGAGCAGCGCGCGGCCTCCAGAGAAGCCGATCGGCTCCGCCGTGCCGCCGACCAGGCTCGCAGCACTGCCGAGCGGCTTGCCACCGAGCAGGCTGCAGCTGGCGAAGCGCTCGCTGCGGCGGAAGCGAGGATTACCGCCGCCGAGGCGCGGCTTAAAATTATCGCGGCTTTGGTCGCATCGCACCGGACCCGGCTCGCCCGCGAGCAGCGCCCCGCAGCGACCTTGCTTGCGGGACTGGCGCTGATGGCGCGGCAGCCGCCGCTGCTCGCGCTGGCCGACCATGGCTCGGCCGCCGAGCTGGTAAAGGTGCGGGTGCTTATTGGTACGACCGTGCCCGCGATCCGAGCCCGCACGGCGCGCCTCGCCGCCGCGCTCGCCCGTGGCCGCGACCTCGAGCGCAGCGCGGCCAGGGCGCGAGCGACGCTTGCGCAAAGCCGGCGCCAACTGCTCACGCGGCGTACCGAATTTGCCAGGCTCGAGCAGCAGGCGCTCGAGCAAGCGGCGGCCGCAGGAAGCCAATCCCTCAGCGCCGGCGATACCGTGCTTGCGGCCGGCGAAGACATTGCGCGCTTGCGCTCCGAGCAAGCCGGGTCAGGAGCGGCACTCGCGCTTGCAGCGGCGCTGGCGGGAGAGGATCCGGCAGCTGCGCGTCCCGGAGCGAGCGAGGGAGCACCGGGGCGCGGGCCATTCGCTTACACTCTTCCCGCAAAAGCCCCGCTTACCGTCGGCCTCGGCGCGATCAGCCCCAGCGGTGTGCGCTCGCGCGGCGTGACATTGGCCACTAGGCGCGGTGCCGCGCTTATTGCGCCCGCCGCCGGGACAGTGCGGTTTGCCGGTCCGTTTCGCGAATATGACGGCGTGCTGATCATCGACCACGGCGGGGGCTGGTTGACGCTGATCGTCAACGCCGCTTCAAGCGTGGCGCGCGGCAGCCAGGTCGCCGCCGGCCAGGCGCTTGGCCGCGCGCTGGGCCCAATCCAGGTCGAACTGTCCCAATCTGGGCAGCCGCGGTCGCCGGCCCTCATCGCCGGTTCATCTGAAAGGATGTCAAAGGAGGGCAAAGGCGGCTAAACCGCTTGTTAGAAAATCCGCTACAGGGACGCGCCTGATGAAGCTCAACCGCAAATATCTTCCGCCGCTCGCGCTCGCCGGAGCGCTTGCCCTGGTGCCGGTCACCGCCAGCTCCTTCGCTGCCGCGGACACGACCAATTACGCGGAGCTCGAGAAGCTCATGAGCGTCTATGAGCGGGTTAAGGCGAACTATGTCGACAAGGTCGACGACAAGACCCTGATCAACGGCGCGATCGACGGCATGCTCTCCGCGCTCGACCCGCATTCCTCCTACGTCGAAGCCAATGACTTCGACCAGCTGAAGACCACCACCGACGGCAATTACGGCGGGCTCGGCCTGACCGTTTCTATCGAGGATGGCGCGGTGAAGGTGATTGCGCCGACCGAGGATACTCCAGCGTGGCGCGCGGGGGTCAAGGCCGGCGATTACATCACGCACATCAACAGCGAGCTGGTCTACGGCCTGTCGCTCGACGAAGCGGTCGAGAAGATGCGCGGCGATCCCGGGACGGCCATCAAGCTGACGATCGTGCGCCCAGGCCGCGACAAACCGCTCGAGCTGGCGATGAACCGCGAGCGGATCGAACTTCGCCCGGTCAAGTGGGAGATCAAGGACGGCATCGGAATCATCAATATCAACACGTTCTCGGGCAACGTCGCCGATCAGACCAAGTCCGCCTTGCTCTCGATCGACAAGGCCACCGGCGGCCGGCCGTTGGGCTATATCGTCGACCTGCGGTCGAACCCGGGCGGGCTGCTCGACCAGGCGGTCGATGTCAGTGACGCTTTCCTCGAAGGCGGCGAAGTCGTTTCGCAGCGCGGCCGCGACAAGGAGGATATCGAGCGTTACTACGCACGGCCGGGCGACCTCGCCCATGGCCTTCCAGTCATCGTGCTGATCGATGCCGGTACCGCCTCCGCCTCTGAAATCGTCGCCGGAGCGCTGCAGGATCACCGCCGCGCGCTGGTTATGGGCGAAAAAAGCTTTGGCAAGGGCTCGGTCCAGACGGTCGTACAGACCGCCCCCCAGGCCGCGCTTCGCCTCACCACCGCGCGCTATTACACCCCTTCCGGCCGGTCGGTGCAGGCTGGCGGAATCGAACCCGACATCATCGTCCCGCAGCTGTCCGACGAGGATTACAAGGACCGCCCGAGGATCCGCGAAGCCGACCTTCGGCGCCATTTGTTGGCGCAGGCCAAGATCGAGGACAAATTGCTCGAAAAAGACGACACGCCCGACCCGCGCTTCGCCGCGAAGGCGGCCGAGCTCGAGAAAAAGGGCGTCAAGGATTATCAGCTGACCTATGCGCTGAACACGCTGAAGCGGCTTGCGGCAGCGACCCCCGCCGCGGGCGGCGGCGCGAAGAAGTCGTCGCGCTAAATCGCGATGGATGCCGCCGGAGCAGGTGATTCTCGCCCCGCGCTGGGCCGGCTGATTGCGCTTCTGCTGCCGCTGGCATTGCTCGGCGGTGCGCTCGGTTCGCAGTATCTCGGCGGCCTCCACCCGTGCGAGATGTGCTATTGGCAACGCTGGCCGCACGGCGCCGCTATAGCGTTTGCAGCGCTCGCCTTCACCGCTTCCGCCTCATCCTTGCGGTCGCGCAACCTGACCTTGCTGGCCGCGCTCGCGATTGCGATTTCTGGGGCGATCGGAGCCTATCACGCCGGAGTGGAAGCCAAGATATTCGAGGGCTTCACGACCTGCACCGCGCTTTCGAGCGGCGGCAGCACCGCGGATTTGCTCAAGCAGATCACGCAGGCGCCGCTGGTGCGCTGCGACCAGGTGCAGTGGAGCCTGCTGGGAATTTCAATGGCCGGCTGGAACGCGATCCTGTCATTGGGCGGCGCGGCGGCAATCCTGCTGCTCAGCCTGCGCCGGGGGCGCGCATGAGCAACTGGCGCCCGGGAGATGCTCGCCCCGATCCCGAATCGATGCTGCGCGTCAATCAGGCCGGCGAATATGGCGCGACTCGGATCTACGCCGGCCAGCTCGCGGTGCTTCGCCGCAATGCGCCGGAGGCGAGGCTGGTCGCGCGCATGGCGGCGCAGGAGCAGCGTCACCTCGACCGCTTCAACCAGCTGATGACCGAGAGGCGGGTGCGCCCGACGGCGCTGCAACCGCTGTGGAACGTCGCCGGCTTTGCACTCGGCGCGGCAACCGCGTTGATGTCCGAGCAGGCCGCGCTCGCCTGCACCGATGCGGTCGAAACCGAAATCGACCGCCATTATGGCGAGCAGCTTGACGAGCTTGGCGCGTCCGATCCCGAGCTTTCCGCGGACATCGCCGAATTTCGCGCGGAAGAGCTGGAGCACCGCGACAGCGCGCGCGATGCCGGCGCGGGGCGGGCCTTCGGCTATCCGCTCTTGACGGCGACCATTCGCGCGGGTTGCAGGGTAGCGATTGAACTTTCGAAACGAATTTGAGGAACCGCGAGCGGGCCTGGCCCGCTTAAGCCTGGAAAGGATGCGCACAGGATGATGCCCAAGATCAGCTTCATGGTCGCCGGGGCGGCCGTATTGGTCACCGGAATGGCGGCGCTCGAGGTCCCCGCCACCGCGCAGAACAGCGTGTCGGAAATCATCGTGTTCGGCACCGACCCGTGCCCGCGCTCGACCGACGACCAAGTCGTGGTCTGCGCGCGCAAGCCCGAGAGCGAGCGCTACCGGATCCCGGAAGTGCTGCGCTCGACCGGCTCGGCCCAGGCGCGCGAAGCTTGGGCAAACAAGGCCAAGGTGCTCGAAACGGTTGGCGCGACCGGCACCAACAGCTGCTCCCCGGTCGGCCCCGGAGGCTTTACCGGGTGCCTGACGCGAGTGATCAGGGAAGCGCGCGATGAGCGCCGCCAGCAAGCCGAGGACTATAATCCGGAGCAATAGGCCCGGCGCTCAGGCGCGAGCTTTTTCCTTGGCGATCCACTCGTCGATCTGGGCTTCGAGCGTGTCGAGCGGCACCGCGCCCTGGCCGAGCACGGCGTCGTGGAACCGGCGCAGGTCGAACCTGGTCCCGAGCGATTTTTCGGCGCGTGCGCGAAGCTCGCGGATCTTGAGTTCGCCCAGCTTGTAAGCCAGCGCCTGGCCCGGATCGGCGATGTAGCGGTTGACCTCGGCTTCGATGTTGGCTGCCGAAAGCGCACTATTGTCGGTCATGTAATCGATCGCTTGGCTCTTGCTCCAGCCCTTGGCGTGCATGCCCGTGTCGACCACCAGGCGGGTCGCGCGCCACATCTCATAGCTTAGCCGGCCCATGTCCTTGGCCGGCGTGTCGTACAGGCCCATCTCGATCCCCAGGCGCTCGGAATAGAGGCCCCAGCCTTCGACGAAAGCGGTGAAAAAGGTGCCGTGGCGGCGCCATTCGGGCAGCGGCAGCTCCTGCTGCAGCGAAATCTGATGGTGGTGGCCAGGAACCGCTTCGTGCACCGACAAAGGCGGGATTTCCCACAACGGCCGCTGGTCAAGCTTGGACGTGTTCACATAATAGGTCCCGGCGATGCCGTTCTCAGGCGAACCCTGATTATAATAAGCGGTGGTCGTGCCTTCGGCGGTCTCGGCCGGGATTTCACGGATACCGTAGGGCAGGCGCGGCAGCACCGTGAACAGGCTCGGCATCTTGCCGTCGATCTTCTTTAGTTCGCGCGCCGTCGCCTGCATCAGCTCTTCCGGCGTCTTGGCATAATATTTGGGGTTGGTGCGAAGGTCGGCGATCATCGCCTCGCGGCTGGCGAACCCGGCCTTGGTCGCCACTGTTTCCATCTCGCCGCGGATCCGTTTGACCTCGCTCAGCCCGAGCTGGTGAATGTCCTCGGCGGTGCGATTTGTGGTTGTCTGGTTGCGAATCCGGTAGG
>Ga0136633_1002278_pt1 | contig 13362 bp, 11 predicted proteins | sample AntDrymeUQ832206_2_FD_105494 | JGI IMG/M metagenome (GOLD analysis project Ga0136633, IMG submission 105494) | Polar desert sand microbial communities from Dry Valleys, Antarctica - metaG UQ83 (22.06) | ecosystem: Environmental > Terrestrial > Soil > Desert | place: Antarctica: Dry Valley... | reverse complement strand
CAGAGGTTGCCGGGAACATGAACAAGCTGTGGCGAAATGATCGCTCGCTGCTCGCGGAGCCTGCGAGCCACGAGTCTCGCAAGAGGCCGCCGGCGGGGTCGCTCTGTTCCGCTGAGGGTCTTGAAGTCAACTACTTGAGCCCCGAAGAGATTCACGCATGGCCGCCCTACACGAGCCTGCCGGAGCCCGCCCAGCGTCGCGAAGCACTGCGCGGGCGCCTCCTGGACATCGGCTGCTGGACGCCTGAGCAGATCGCGGGCAAGCGCTGGAACATCGGCTGCGTGGCGCTCGAAATCACTCAGCGCTGTAATCTCGACTGCACGCTGTGCTATCTCTCAGACACCTCCGAGGCGGTCAAGGATGTACCGCTCCAAGAAGTCTTTCGCCGCATCGAGATGATCTATCAGCACTACGGGCAGAATACGGACGTACAGGTGACGGGCTGCGATCCGACGCTCAGGAACCGAGCCGAGCTCATCCGGATCGTGCAGCGGATCACCCACTACGGCATGCGGGCTTCGCTCTTCACGAACGGCATCCGTGCCACCCGTGCGCTGCTCGCGGCGCTATGCGATGCTGGGCTTACCGATGTCGCCTTCCACGTCGATTTGACGCAGCAACGGAAGGGTTATGGCTCCGAAGTCGAGCTCAACGTGATTCGAGAGCAATACATCGAACGCGCGCGGGGCTTACCGCTTTCGGTGTTTTTTAACACCAGCGTCTTCGCCGGCAATTTTCATGAGATCCCAGCCCTGGTGCGCTTCTTTCGCAAGCACGCCGATGCGGTACGGATGGCCTCGTTTCAGCCGCAAGCCGATATCGGCCGTGGCGTGCTGAGAGCGCGCGGCGCCGGGATCACTTCGGACACCGTGATCGTCTCTCGGCGTTGAGCCTATTTCTGGCAAGATCGTTCTGATAGGGAAACACTTCCATGCATGCCACGTTGCAATTGCTTGAAACCACGGACTTTCCCCCCATTCGCCGCAAGCGGCCGGATACCCTGCAGGTAAACCTGGGCTATCGATGCAACCAGACCTGTGTCCATTGTCATGTCAACGCCGGTCCGAATCGTATCGAGGAAATGAGCCGGAAGACCATCGATGAGGTGATCGCTTTCTTAGAGGTGTCAAATATCAAAATCCTGGATGTGACCGGTGGTGCGCCGGAGTTAAACCCGCATTTCCGTGACCTGGTATGCACTGTGCGCCGGCTAGGTGTACAGGTCATTGATCGTTGTAACCTGACTATTCTGGAGCAACCCGCACAGGAAGATCTGGCCGACTTTCTCGCTGCCCAGGGCGTCGAGATCACCGCCTCCCTGCCTTGTTACCTTGCGGATAATGTGGATCGGCAGCGCGGCGCCGGGGTATTCGACGCCAGCATACGCGCTTTGCTAAAGCTCAACGCCCTCGGCTATGCCGCGCCCGGCACCAATCTCGTACTGAATCTCGTCTATAACCCGCAGGGTCCCAGCCTGCCGCCCCCACAAGCGACGCTGAAGGAGTCTTACCGCAAGCATCTTGGCGAGAGATTCGGCATCGTCTTCAATCGGCTCTATGCTCTCACCAATATGCCTATCCAGCGTTTTGGCAGCCTGCTCATCTCCAAGGGTCAGTTCACGCCTTATATGCAGTTGCTGCGTCACGCGCACCAGGAGGCAAATCTGGAGGCGGTAATGTGCCGCTCGCTCATCAGCGTTGACTGGCAGGGCTATGTCTACGATTGCGACTTCAATCAGATGCTGGACCTGCCGTTGCGCGTGGCGGACAAACGGCGCCTCCGTCTGGTTGAGCTAATGGAGATGGATCTCGAAGGCAATCCCATCCGGGTAGCCAACCACTGTTATGGATGTACCGCGGGGGCGGGCAGTAGTTGCGGCGGAGCCTTGAGTTAAGAAAAGACCTGGAGGGTCCTGGTGACGCATTTGCAACAGATCCTTGGCTCTGTTGCAATAAAGAAACGAACCCGATTGGTGCGATTTCGAGTGGATGCGCACACTTTTGAAGCATTACCTAAATATTCCTACTCCCGGCGGCCGTGGGTGAAGCCTATAAATACTTACGGAAGTTTTATTAACTCATTGTCTTAAATAAACTAATTTATTCTTACGATTTGAATATGCTATGACTGTGTTGCATGGCATCAATTGTGCCTTTGTAGCTCAGCACAAGTCTGTCTGATTGTGCCTCCACCTTCTTGGGGCGCCTATGGCGCCCTCTTTTTAAGTTCTCTTCGGCGGGGTAATGCAGCGAGACTTCGGAGCAGGCGTTGCATTTAGCATACAGTAAGACTAGAGTAGTATGCGTTTGTACAACACCAACGCGCCTACGAACTAGGGGAGAAAGTCACCAATGAACCTAAAGACATTGCGAGTCCTTCAAAGCCATCAGCGGCTTGCCGGTGCCATGCTCGTCGCCAGTTTATGTACCAGTCCACTGGCGCATGCCGGCGCTACCTTCAAGATCGACGAGACGAAGTGGATAAGTATCGGCGCTGGGCTTAGAACAAGCTTTGCGGCCATCGAAGACATCGCGGGGCGCGACGGCGGGAAGTGGTCCAAAGACTTCGACCTCAACAACATCCGCTTGTACGTGAACGGACAGCTCTTCGAGTATCTCAAGCTCGAGTTCAACACCGAGTGCGAGAACTGCAGCGATGGTGGAGATCTGCGGGTGCTTGACGCCATCGGCAAATTTGAATTCAACCAATACCTCAACGTCTGGTTCGGCCGCATGCTGGTGGCCGCCGACCGCGCGGAATTGAACGGCCCTTTCTACCAAAACGTTTTCGAGTTCAACAAGACGCCTTTCTACCCCTCGGACTTCTCGGGCGAGAGCAATGAGGCGGGGCGTTTTGGCCGAGATGATGGCGTACAATTTTGGGGCACACTCATTCCGAGTGGCAGGTTGACGTATGTGGCCGGGGTGTTCGACGGGCTCGACGACTCGCGCGCGAACCAGGACGACAACCTGCTCTATGCCGCGCGGCTGAGCTTCAATTTCCTGAACATCGAAGAGAATCCGGGCTACTACACGAGCAGCACCTACTACGGGAAGGCCGGGGACATCCTCACGCTCGCCGCGGCCTTCCAGTATCAGGATGACGGGGCCGGAACGATAGTCGATCCCGCCGATTTCTTCGGGACGAGCGTCGATTTGCTGTTCGAGAAGGTCCTGCCGAACGAGGGCGTGTTCACCTTCGAGGGCGAGTACAAGTACTTCAACCTCGAGGATATCAGCTTCGCGACCCTCTCCGACCCCACGTGCTTCTGCATGTTCGAGGGTGATTCCTACACGGCGACGGCGCTTTATCTGTTTCCGCAGAAGGTCTGGATCGGCCAATTCCAGCCTTACGTGCGCTACACCAATGTCGACCCCCAGAATAGCTCGGAGCGCGACGAGATCGAGGCCGGGGTCAACTATGTCATTGACGGCCACAATGCCCGCGTCTCTTTGTTCTACGAGCACGGGGACATCGCGACCGAGGGGCTCGACTATCGCCCCGGCGTGCGCGAAGATGAGGTCAGCGCCGTCAAGCTTGGGCTCCAAATTCAATTATAATCAGCGAGGGGATAAGGTATGTTAACAAGGTTCAATAACAAGGTAATTTATGCGGCAGTGGCCGTCCTCGTTGCCTGCACGTGGCTGACATCCGTTCAGCACGCTTCGGCAGGGGCGATGGACGAGACCAAGAAAGCCCTGGAAGCGGCGGCCGGCGAAGCGAAGAAGGCCGTGGCAGGTGCGGTGGAGATGGAGGGCACCATCAAGGTCGGTGTGCTGCACTCGCTTTCGGGGACCATGGCGATCAGTGAGACCACACTCAAAGACACCGTGCTCATGATGATCGACGAGCAGAACAAGAAAGGCGGCCTGTTGGGCAAGAAGCTCGAGGCGGTGGTGGTGGACCCGGCGTCGAACTGGCCCTTATTCGCCGAGAAGGCCCGTGAGCTCATTCAAAAGGAGAAGGTGGCGGTCGTATTCGGCTGTTGGACCTCGGTGTCCCGCAAGTCCGTACTGCCGGTTTTCGAGGAGCTGAACGGCCTGCTTTTCTACCCGGTGCAGTACGAAGGCGAGGAGTCCTCGAAGAACGTGTTCTACACCGGCGCCGCGCCCAACCAGCAGGCGATACCCGCGGTCGATTACTTGATGAACGACATCGGGGTGAAACGCTGGGTGCTGGCGGGAACCGACTACGTCTATCCGCGCACGACCAACAAGATCCTCGAGGCCTATCTTAGATCCAAGGGCGTCAAGGACGCGGATCTCATGATCAACTACACGCCCTTCGGCCATTCGGACTGGCAGAGCATCGTTGCCGAGATCAAGAAGTTCGGATCGCAAGGCAAGAAGACGGCCGTGGTCTCGACCATCAACGGCGACGCCAACGTCCCGTTCTATAAGGAGCTCGGTAATCAGAAGGTCTCGGCGGCCGACATCCCGTCAGTCGCCTTCTCGGTCGGCGAGGAGGAGCTCTCGGGCATCGATACCAAACCTCTGGTCGGCCATCTCGCGGCGTGGAACTATTTCATGAGCGTGGATACCCCGGAAAACCAGGAGTTCATCAAGAAGTGGCATGCCTTCATCAAGAACCCGAAGCGGGTCACGAACGATCCAATGGAGGCCCATTACATCGGCTTCGAGATGTGGGTCAAGGCCGTCGAGAAGGCCGGCACCACGGATACTGACGCCGTGGCCAAGGCGATCATCGGGATCGAGGTGCCGAACCTCACGGGCGGAAAAGCGGTGATGTTGAAAAACCATCACCTGACCAAACCGGTGCTGATCGGCGAGGTCCAGGGGGATGGCCAATTCGCCACCGTGTGGCAGACCGAGGGCCCGGTCGAAGGCGATGCCTGGTCGGATTTCCTCCCGGGGAGCAAGGACATCATCGCCGATTGGACGCCGCCCATCACCTGCGGAAACTATAACACCAAAACCAAGAAGTGCTTCGGCCAAGTTTACTGAGGAGCCGTCGTACGCGCGGAGGTGGATGCAGCACACCCCGCGCGCGTGTTCTTATCACCAAGCACTTGCCTCGCGTATCAGTGATCCTTGCATGGATCCTCAACGCCTGGCTCTCACTCTTGCCGTGTGCGTTCGCCGCGGACGTGCAGGAGGACCCGTTCGCTGCCGCGCTAGAGCTGTTAAAGGACGCAAGCTTCATCAAGAAAGCCGAGGCCGTCGAAAAACTGCAAAGCTTAAATGATCCGCGTACCCTGCCGACCCTCAGGGCCCTGCTCCAAGACGAACTGCATTACCGTGCCAGCGACAGGAGGCTATTCATCGCCCAACCGCGGGGCGAAGCGTTCGAGCTAAGTGATGTGCTCAGCGGCGAGGTAGAACACGCGGATGGCAAGGATAAGCTCAAGAAAGTCATCATCAATAACCAACTGCGTCTCACACTGCGCGGCGCCATCGCCCGTCTGAGCCTATTTCATGACGATACGGCGGTGCGCCTGAAGGCGGTACACGAGATCACAAGCGATCTCGACGAATCATCGCGCGCCCTCCTCCACATAGCGCTGGCCAAGGAGAGCGACACCGGGGTCCGCGAGGCCATGCAAACGGGGCTTACGCTGATGGAGCTAGACAGCCCCGACCCCGGGACTCGCTTGACCGCTATAGAATCGTTAAAGAGCAGCCTCAATCCCGCGGTGCGCAACCGGCTGACGGCCTTGTTGCACGATCAGGCACAGGATCGGCAGATGCACACGGCCGCCCAGCGCGCCTTGAGCGCGATCGAGTTCCAGCTTCAAATCCATGGGCTCATAGAAACCATCTTCTTCGGACTGAGCCTGGGATCGGTGCTCGTCCTGGCCGCCATCGGCCTCGCCATCACCTTCGGGGTGATGGGGGTCATCAATATGGCCCACGGCGAGCTGATTATGCTTGGCGCTTACACGACCTACGTGATACAGCAACTAATGCCGGCGCACCTGAATCTCTCGCTGTTCGTCGCGATCCCGGCGGCATTCTTGGTCGCGGGCCTCGTCGGGATTGCGATTGAGCGAAGCATCATTCGCTTCCTCTACGGCCGGCCGCTCGAGACACTGCTCGCGACTTTCGGCATCAGCCTGTTTTTGCAGCAGACAGTGCGCAGCATTTTTTCGCCGTTGAACCGATCGGTCTCCACGCCCGCTTGGATGAGCGGCTCGCTGGAGATCAACGACGCCCTCTCGCTGACCTACAACCGGTTGTACATCACGCTCTTCGGCCTACTGGTGTTTCTCGCGCTGCTAGCGCTCCTGAAACACACCCGGTTCGGCCTGCAGGTGCGGGCGGTGGCGCAGAATCGGGCCATGGCCAAGGCCGTGGGGATCCGCACCGAGTGGGTGGACGCCATGACCTTCGGTTTGGGCTCGGGGATTGCCGGGGTCGCCGGCGTCGCGCTCAGCCAGCTCACCAACGTGGGGCCGAACCTCGGCCAGGCGTACATCATCGATTCCTTCATCGTCGTCGTGTTCGGCGGCGTGGGCAACCTGTGGGGCACGCTGGTCGGGGGGGTGTCGCTCGGGATCGTCAACAAATTCCTGGAGCCCTACGCCGGGGCGGTGCTGGCCAAGATTCTGGTGCTGGTGTTCATTATCATCTATATCCAGAAGCGGCCGCGAGGCATGTTCCCGCAGAAAGGCCGGGCGGCCGAGGGCTAGCGCATGCTGCTCAAGCGCGATCTCGGCGGAACCCTATTATTGGCGCTCTTGGGTATCGCAATCCTCGTCGTGCCGGTGCTCAATCTAGCGGTGCCGGAGTCCTCTTCGTTGCACCTTTCGACCTATACGGTCACCTTGCTGGGAAAATATCTCACCTATGCCCTGCTCGCCATCGCCCTGGATCTCATCTGGGGGTACTGCGGGATCATGAGCCTCGGGCACAGCGCCTTCTTTGCCTTGGGCGGGTATGCCATGGGCATGTATCTCATGCGCGCGATTGGCCCCCGAGGGGTCTATGGCGATCCGGTGCTGCCGGACTTCATGGTATTTCTCAACTGGAAAGAGCTCCCGTGGTATTGGTACGGTTTCGATCAGTTCTGGTTCGCGGCGCTCATGGTGATGCTGGTGCCAGGCTTGCTGGCGCTGGTGTTCGGCTGGCTCGCGTTTCGCTCGCGCGTGACCGGCGTTTACCTTTCGATCATCACCCAGGCACTCACCTATGCGTTGATGCTGGCTTTTTTCCGCAACGACATGGGCTTCGGCGGCAACAACGGACTCACGGATTTCAAGACTCTCCTCGGTTTCGACGTCCACGCGGACAGCACCCGGGCCGGGCTCTTCGTCGTCTCGGCGCTAGCCCTAGCGCTCGGTTACGTCGCCTGCCGCGCCGTGGTAAGCTCCAAGCTCGGGCGGGTGGTCGTGGCGATCCGCGACGCCGAGGATCGCACCCGCTTTCTCGGCTATCGGGTCGAGCTTTTCAAGCTCTGGGTGTTCGTCTTGTCGGCCGTGCTGGCCGGGATCGCCGGGGCCTTGTACGTGCCTCAGGTCGGGATCATCAACCCCAGCGAGTTCTCGCCCTTGAACTCCATCGAGGTCGTGATCTGGGTGTCCGTGGGCGGGCGCGCGACCCTCTACGGAGCCGTGGCCGGGGCCGGGCTGGTCAACTACGCCAAGACCTATCTGACCGGGGCGCTGCCGGAGGTCTGGCTGTTCGCATTGGGCGGTCTGTTTGTCCTGGTGACGGTGTTCCTGCCGCGCGGTCTGGTCGGTTTATTCCGCGGGCGCAAGGAGCCGCCCTGATGCAGTTCGAGCCGCAGCGGCCGCGCAAACCCGTGCGGCGAATAGACTTGATGACCTACGGGTTCGGATCGGCGAGCGAGCCGGCCCCGGATGCCTCAAGTGCGCCGATCCTCTATATCGAGGACATCACCGTGAGCTTCGACGGGTTCAAGGCTTTAGACGGTCTATCGCTCTATGTCGATGACGGCGAGCTCCGCTGCATCATCGGCCCCAACGGCGCCGGTAAGACCACCATGATGGATGTGATCACCGGTAAGACGCGTCCCGATCAAGGAACGGCTTTCTTTGCCCGAAGCGTCGATCTCTTGAGCCTTAGCGAACCCGAGATCGCCCAAGCCGGCATCGGCCGCAAATTCCAAGTACCCACCGTCTTCGAGCACCAGAGTGTCTTTGAGAACCTGGAGCTGGCGCTCTACAGCAACAAGGCGGTGTGGCCGAGCCTCTTTGCCCGGCTCAACGGCGCGGAGCGGGATCGCATCGAGGAAGTTCTTGCGATCATCGGCCTCACCGAATCCCGGTACAGCCGGGCCGGCGTGCTCTCCCATGGCCAAAAGCAATGGCTGGAGATCGGCATGCTGCTCATGCAGAGCCCGAGACTCCTGTTGCTAGACGAACCGGTGGCCGGGATGACGCATGAGGAGACCGAGCATACCGCCGAATTGCTGCTCTCCCTCGCAGGCCGGCACACCATTATCGTCGTGGAGCACGACATGGAGTTCGTGCGTTCCATCGGGCGCCGGGTCACGGTGTTGCACGAAGGGCGGATGCTGGCCGAAGGCAGGATGCAGGAGGTCCAAAACCATCCGAAGGTGATCGAGGTCTATCTGGGGGCGTAATCGGAACAGGCTCTCATGCTGAGCATCGCGCAATTGAACCACTATTACGGCGAGAGCCACACCCTGTGGGATCTCGATGTGGAAGTCGCGGCCGGTTCGTGCACGTGTTTGATCGGCCGCAACGGCGTCGGCAAGAGCACGCTGCTCAAGTGCATCATGGGACTGTTGCCGCTCAAGTCCGGCGTCATGCGCATGGAGGCGACCGACCTGACTCCCCTTCCGGCGCACAAACGCGCGGCGCTCGGCATCGGCTACGTCCCCCAAGGGCGCGAGATCTTTTCGCTGCTCACGGTCGAGGAAAACCTCAAGGTGGGCCTCGGCGCGCGCCGCAACGGAGCGCGACGAATGCCGCCGATCGTGTTCGAGATCTTTCCGGTACTCAAGGACATGCTGCATCGTCAGGGCGGTGATCTCTCCGGCGGCCAGCAACAACAGCTTGCCATCGCACGCGCCCTGGTCCTGGAACCGCGGCTGTTGATCCTGGATGAGCCTACCGAAGGAATACAGCCCAATATCGTGCGCGAAATCGGCGACATCATCCTGCGCCTGAATCGGGAACATGGGTTGACGGTGTTGCTGGTCGAGCAGAAGCTCCCGTTCGCCCGCCGCGTGGCCGACCATTTTTGTATCATGAACAAAGGCCGTATCGTCGCGGCCGGCGCCACGGCCGAGCTCACCGACGCGCTGATTCAGCGCTATTTGGCAGTTTGATGCGCATGCGCCGACGCCCATCCCGGCCGGGTCAACCGCGATCGGGCGCTTTGACAATAACGCCGGCTCAGACTAGGTTTAGACTAGGGTAGTCAGTCAGACCATGAAGCAGATAGGATCTTACGAGGCTAAAACTCATCTTCCCCGCCTACTAAAGGAGGTGGAACGGGGCGAGACCTTCATCATCACCAACCACGGCAGACCCGTCGCCCGGTTGGTCCCCATCCGATCAGCGACCCGGTCGGGGGAAGACGCCGTCGCGGCCATCAATCCCGGATTCCGTTTCACTCCATCGAGGCTGCTCTCGCTTGCGCCGGCTCAAGGTATTACCATGCTAAAATGAGCGGGTGGAATTCGAGTGGGACCGAGAGAAAGAAAGGATCAACAGTACCAAGCACGGGATCAACTTTACCGAAGCGGTGACGGTATTTGGCGACCCGCTTGAACTGACCATCGCCGACCCGGACCATTCCGAAGCGGAGTTTCGATTTGTTAGCGTTGGTATGTCGTCGGCTGGCCGGCTGGTGGTGGTAGGGTACACGGAGCGCGGTGAACGTATGAGAATCATCACCGCACGGTTAGCGACCGCAAGAGAGCATAAGCAGTATGAAACAGGCACATAGCTCAGACCAGGATGATGAACTACGCCCGGAGTATGATTTCACGGGTGGAGTTCGGGGCAAGCATTACGAAGCCTATCGAAAGGGTACCAACGTCGTGTTTCTCGACTCTGACGTGGCGCAGGTATTTCGAGACTCAACGTCAGTTAACCAGGCGTTACGGTTATTGCTGAAGCTGGCTAAAGAGCAAGTGCCTACCGATTAAGCGGCCCAACAATTCGCGGCACCGGACGCGCCAAAAAGCGGCGCCGCCCCTTACCTTGAACGATAGCGCGGCGCTGCGCGCCGGGCCCATGCGCGGGATCCGCATGCCCACGACCATGGCGCGGTGCTGGTGGGGCTCATGCACGGCATGCGGGCTCCGGCGCCGGTATTGGCGCATCTACCCGTGTCACAGTTCGGATCGCCCTGGATCGGCATCGCCTATCTGGTGCTCGTCGGGCTCGGGGTGCTGGCGGCCATGATGATATTCGGCGGACTCCCGGGTGGTTTGATGACCTGGCTAAGACGATGGGGCGACGGCGTGATCACTGCGCTCCGTTCCGGAGTGGCCGTCGGCGCGATCAGCCTGGGGGCGCATATGCTCTATGTGGGCGGATGAAGCGCCGAGCGAGCAGCAAGGTAGCCTGTATGCAGCGCAGCGGAATACGGGGAGGCCGCATTCTAGCCTGCGTATCTTGCTAATGCGGATGATATACAGCTGGACGATGCTCGTCAAAAGGCCTTATTGTCACGAGACAAGCGCTGTGATATCAATGCACAGGATGAAATCCAGAAATCATCTAATCACTAGTTAGAAAGCACGAAACGTATGCCGAGTATTCTGGACGCCGATGTGTCCAACTGGGTCGTCGGCCCAGTCGGCCGATGCGTGACATACGTTGCCGAAGAGACGCGGGTCGCAGCAGTGCTTCAGCGAGCGCTCGTGGCCCTGGCCGGGCTAGACCCTTTTCTTCGATTTGCTCGTCGAGGTTTTCAGCAAGCCTTGGCGCCGCTCGAAGGTATCGACCAACTGATTGCGCATCAGAAGACGCTCGGACCGTGGGCAAAGGCACTGCTTGCAGCAGAGCTTCACCCCATCAACTCGCATGCGCTAATAGGCCTGTGGACCGCTGTCGAAGTTGCCGTTGAGGACACTGCTTGCCTGATCCATAGTTGGCGTTTATGAACGGCACCTCAGAAAGACACTTTCCGTGAGTGGCGCTAACTGCAAGATGCTTTCGACTCTAGGAGTCGATGTGACGCTGTCCGACCATACCGCGATAGTCCTAGACGAGATCAACTATGCTAGAAACTGCCTGCTGCATCGTGGCGGTGTAGTTGACGAGCGCTCGATAGTTGAAGCGCCTACGCTTGATGTGGATGTAGGATCAGAGATCGTCGTGACCTCCGCGAGGTACCTCAAGTATTACGACGCTGTAAGCGAGTTTTCGAATGCGCTTCTTACCGGAGTATTAGCATCGCGCCACATTCGTGCAAAGCCTTCAGAGGCCGGGACGCGTGCATCCTAACTTTATAGCTGGAACGGACGGGCCGCCAGCGCGTGGCTACATCAAGTATCCGTTTCGGCCCGCCGTTCAGCAACACGTTAGTCAACATAAAAGAGATAGAAACCCATGGTTCGGAAGTATCTTTGCTTGCTGCTGATCTCGCTGGTGCTGGTCGGTTGCGCCTTTGGTAGAAAGCAGGATTATCTACAAGCTCATCCGGTCCTCGAACTCACCCGTACGGGGCGGCTGGCCGTAGGTGTGCAGGATCGAAGGCCGTACATCCTCGACCACGACAAAGACGAAGACTTCGTGGGCTTACAAAGAGGCGGCTACGGAAACCCTTTCGACGTGGGTACGCAGTCCAAACAGGCTCTCGCCGAAGATAATGGCGAAGGTGCTTACCGTTGCGCTCGGACGCTCCGGAGCCATGGTCACCCCGGTGAAACTTTCACCATCGCTAAGCAAGGCAGAGGCAATCCGCGCACTACAGTCAACCGACGCGGGAAAATCGCTGCTTCTGTTGCTGTATGAGTGGAAGTCCGACACATATAACGGGACCGAGATCATTACGAGCTAGAAATGGAGGCTATCGACAAACAGGGCAAAGTGCGAGCGAGGAAGAGGGCTCAGGGGATCGACCAATCTGGGAGCGGCCTTCTGGGATCCTCAAGGACACGCCCAGGAAGCGGTTCCGGCCGCCTTTCAACGTAAGTTGGAAGATCTCTTCTTGGGTGAAATCGCCGAGGTACTGAACAGGTCGGATTCGGACTGATTATGCATCGCCGTATCTAAACGCCCCTGCCTAACAATCGCATCAACACGAACCGCCAACTACGCTGCGCTTCGTTTGGTGGCCGGTTGTGCAGCACGTTTGGCCTCATAGGACAATCACGGAACGATGGCAGGCATCTTCATTTCCCGAGGCATGACAGTTGCCGTACCCGTTGGCGGGCTCACTATTGGTATTGGTGACAACGGGAATGTCACGGGCAACTTAGCCCTCCACGTACGGTTTGATGTCTGTCCCACTTGGATGGAGATCGCACTTCGTAACCTCCAAGAAGCAAAGGCGAACCGGGCTGACCGGGAGGCCGCATGGGCAGGAACTGATGAAGAGCAAAAGGCAGCTACACTTGAGCGCGAATTTGAGGCCTCCATGCAGGCAATCATGGCCGCTGCAATCGCCGTAGACGCCTTCTATTCGCTTATGCAAACGCATGTTGTGCTACCGCCAAGTCTCGTAGAGCAATGGCGCACGAAACGAACCTCGCGTTATTCGCAGATTACAGAGGTGCTTTGCCGGGCATTCCACTTGAAGCCCAAAGGCACCGCCGCTCTTCGGCAGAACCTCAAAGAGATCTACAGGCTGCGGGACCTGGCGGTCCACCTCTCCGGCAAGATCGAAGCACCAATTCTGCACCCAGAACTCAACGTGGGTGTCGAATGGCGGTTCGCGTATTTCCGTGCACATAACGCGGAGCTGATCGTCAACGCAGCAACTTGGATTCTTTGGGACCTGGCCCACGGAGGAAAACCGAAAGACAGCAAGATAGCGGAATACATGGCCGGCTTACGTCAGCGGCTGCGAGAGCTGTTCCCAAGCGGCCATCCAACCGCCGCAGTGGCGCTTCCTCCTCCGTGAGGCCCACCCATCATTCCACCGGACCGGCCACAAGCGACGCTTCGCACCGCTTGCACCCGTCCGGTGAATTCAAACGTTTAGCCGTCAGACACGCATGCGACGCGCTCCGAGCATCCAAGAACTGGCCGAAGCTCTCTCGATGGGAGCCTACCGAGCAACCGTCGCAAACCTAGCATTGCGAGCCTGAGTAGTTAGATAAGTAATCAATGTGTTAAGGAACCTCTGCAAAAGTCCGCGATCTGATCGGTAGGCGCACCGAATACAGCCGAGGATGATAATGAGCAGACAGATGACACTGGGTACGGGCTTCGAGAAGTACAGCAAGACGACCCGT
>Ga0136633_1002277_pt1 | contig 13363 bp, 10 predicted proteins | sample AntDrymeUQ832206_2_FD_105494 | JGI IMG/M metagenome (GOLD analysis project Ga0136633, IMG submission 105494) | Polar desert sand microbial communities from Dry Valleys, Antarctica - metaG UQ83 (22.06) | ecosystem: Environmental > Terrestrial > Soil > Desert | place: Antarctica: Dry Valley... | reverse complement strand
CCTCCATCAGCAGCAAACCGAGGTCGGGCGCTTCGTCCAGGATGTCGGGCACCGGCATCGGCATCTGGTCGAGCAGACGGGTGACGTTGAGAAACGGCAGGCTGTCGTCGAACGGCCCCGGGTACGCCGCCAGCACCGTCGTCTGCCCCTCGGGAGAGATCAAGCGGAAATACCGCCGGTCTGACGCGTCACCGGTGAGCTGCACGACGCGCACACCACGGGCCCGTTGGCCGCTCCTGGCAAGGTACTGCTCGACACGGTCCTGGAACGAATCAACCAACGCTAGTCCTTCTGGTTCGGCGGGGAGCTGGCTTCGCGACGTCGCGACGTCGTCTGTGACGACGCGCCGAGCATGGTAGCAGGGGACGGCCGACGCGATGGCGCGTCAGGCCGTGGTGTTACTGAGCCGCGTGCCGGGGGCCATGCTCACACGCCCGCTCACGACGACATCGTCCAGATCGCATCCTGGTGGCACGGTGGCGCCAGGCCAGACGATGCAACCCCGCAGGCGCGCGTCGCTGGCCACGGTGGCCCGCGGATCGATGACGTTGCCGTCGGCATCAGCCGCCAGCGACAGACACGTCCGTCGGTAGTCCTCGACGGTCCCGACATCATCGAAGCGGGCATCAAAGACCACGCCCTGCACCGAGCCGGGCTGCATGGCCATCAGGCGTGGGTACACCTCCAGGACGCTCTCGGCTGGCGTGTCGTCGGGCAGGTCGGCGAGCACCGAGCGATCCAGAATCTGGATGCCCGGGAAATGGACGCTCGGCACCGTGCTGGTACGCGGCACGAAGCCCTGCACGGCGCCACGTGCCCCGGGGTTGGTGCCGCCGGCCAGCACGACGCCGCCATAGCGACCGGCGTGCGGATGCGGCATCAAGCCGAGCGTGACCTTCGCGCCGCTGTCCACATGCGCCGCGAACAGGGCGCGAAGCGGGATGTCGCACAACGTGTCGCCATTGACGATGACGAGGGCCTCGCCGTCGAACAGCGGCAACGCGTGACGCGGGCCGCCGGCCGAGCCGAGCACGCGCGGCTGTTCCCATGAGTAGCGGACACGCAGCCCGCAGTGCGAGCCGTCGCCAACTTCGCGCGTGATGGTGTGAGGGAGGTGATGCAGGTTCAGGACGGCGTCGCCGATGCCGCCTTCAGCCAGCTGACGCAGGATGCGGCAGGCGAGTGCCTCCCGTCCCACCGGCATCGCCGGCTTCGCGCGGTAGTCGCTGAGGGGCCGGAGCCGGGTGCCAAGGCCGGCCGTCAGCACCAGGGCGGGAAGCGGCCACCTCATCAGTCTGGAAACAGCATGTCAGGCCCCAGACCGAGCGCCGCGCCGCGCTCGCTGTGCAGGCCGGCGTATGACGAGGTGAGGTACTGCGGAGGTGCGACGCCGAGTGCGGCCGCCAGCGCGGCGATGCGATCGGCCTGACCCTCGAGCTCCACAAAGACACCGACAGGCGTCTCGTCGATGGCGACGACGCAGGACGGGTCCCCGAACTCTTCCCGATATTTCTGGTAGCGGAACACCACGCGGTAGCCGAGGGCCTCGAAGATGGCGTGCGTCGTGGACGCATCGGCCACACCGGTTTCGATCTCCGGCCGCACCTTCATGGGTCCTGGCTCCGGCGGGCCCTTGAAGGTGATGACCGCAGCGCTGCCGTCCCGGCGCAGGCGCAGGGTGCAGGCGCGGGCCCGCAGGCTGCCGTCCGGCATGTCGTACAGCGCGTCGTCCTGGAGGCGGCGCGGGTGCAGGGGTGGGAGGCCGAGCGAGCCGATTGCGGCACGCGCGGCCTCCACCGAGGGGTACTCGACCTTGATTTCGCGCTCGACCACTAGTCCTTGCGGATGGCGAAACCGAGTTCCTGCGCCCCGCGCATCACGAGGATGCGGGCGAGCCGGCCGCTGGCCACCGCCTGCAGCTTGGCCTTGGCATCGGCGGCGCTGGTCACCGGCTGGCCGTTGACCTGGGTGATGACGTCGAACCGCCGCAGACCGCCGTTGGCCGCGGTGCTGCCGGGGTCGACCTCGCTGACGAGCGCGCCACGGGTGCTGCGCGGCAGTTCGAGGCGGCGGGCGATGTCGGGCGTGATGTCTTCGAGGCCGACGCCGAAGCCTGCGGTCTCTTCGACAGCGCTTTCCTCCTCGGTGGTCCCAGCCTCGGCTTCGAGGTCGAGTTCACCGACGGTCACGTTCAGACCGGTGTTCTTGCCGTCGCGAATCACCTTGACCGGGACCGTCGAGCCCGGTTTGGTCCGCGTCACCATGTCGACCAGTTGGTCGCGGTTCTTGACGGCCTTGCCGTTGAACTCGACGATGACGTCGAGTGCCTTGACGCCGGCCTTTGCTGCCGGCCCGGACGGGGTGACGGCCGAGACAAAGGCACCCGACCGGCTGGACAGCCCGAGGTCCTCGAAGGCTTCCGCGCCGACCGGGGCAATCGTCACGCCGATCATCCCGCGCGTGACCTTGCCGGCACGCAGCTGCGGCACGAGCTCGCGCACCAGATTGATCGGGACGGCAAAGCCGATCCCCATGTTCGACGCCTGGGCGCGGTCGCTGAGGATGGCGGTATTGATCCCGACCACCTCGCCGCGGACGTTGAGCAGCGGACCTCCCGAGTTGCCTGGGTTGATGGCCGCGTCGGTCTGCAGCATGTTGACGCTGCGCCCAGGGCCCACTGGGAACGGACGGCCGAGTGCGCTGATGACCCCCACGGTGACGGTGTGGTTGAAGTTGAACGGGTTGCCGATGGCGACGACGAAATCGCCCGGCTGCATCTGGTCGGAGTCGCCGAACTTGACCTGCTGCAGCGCCGCGGCGGGCTTCTTGAGCAACTGGATGAGGGCGCTGTCGGTGAGCGGGTCGCGGCCCACGATCTTGGCCTCGTACTCGACGTCGCTGTCGTCGCCGTAGAAGGCGACCTCGATCTTGTTGGCGTTTTCCACCACATGGTTGTTGGTGAGAATCAGGCCCTCGGCGGCGTCGATGATGAACCCGGTGCCGGCCCCCTGCGACTGTGGCGCCTGCCGCTGCCGGCGGTTGGGGCGCGCGCCCTGACCTTGGCCCTGGCCTTGCCCCTGACCCTGCCCTGGCTGTTCCCGGTCAGGGAAGAAGCGGCGCAGAAAATCTTCGCCGCCGAAGAACTCGGTCAATTCTTCGGTCCTGGGCGTCGACTCGGTGCGGATGTTGACGACCGCGGGCGACATGTCGCGGGCGATGGTCCGGAAGGTCGTGGCGTCGATGCTCCCGGCGATGGGGGCGCTGTTTGCCGGCGGCGCCGTGGTGAGCGGCTGGGCAGACGAGGTCGGTGACAGGTCGAGCCGCGACGCCAGCACCATGCCGATCGCCACGGAGGCAATGGCCAGGAGCACGGCGTAGAACAGGGTGGTCTTGCGAGTGGGCATGCAGTGAACTCCGTCAGTGTGCCAGGGCAGTGATGGCGGCCTGTCGTGGGCCGGTGACACGCGCCTCGGTTGCAAGAATGACGACGTTGATCTCGGTGCGGACCCCGAACGTCGAAAAATAGACACCGGGTTCGATCGTGAAGCCGGAACCCGGCAGCAGCTGCCGCTCGTCGCGCGTTTCGTAATCGTCGAGATGGGCGCCGTTGCCGTGGACGCTTTCTCCGAGGCTGTGGCCGGTCCGATGCAAGATCACGTCCGCATACCCGTCGGCAATCAGCACCTCGCGCGCCGCCCGGTCGACCTCGAATCCGCGGGCGTAGCGCCCGGCGTCGAGCGTGGACTGCACCGCGGTGACCGCGGCGTCCCGGGCCCTGGCGATGGCGTCGAAGGCACGGGCCATCTCGTCGGGAACGCGAGCCCCGGTGTAGGCCATCCAGGTGATGTCGGCGTAGACCGCCCCGGCCCCCGCCTGCTTGCCCCACAGGTCGAGCAGCACCAGCTGGTCGGGGCCGATCGGCTGGTGCGATGCGGCGGTCGGCAGGTAGTGCGGGTTGCCGGCGTTGGCCATCACGGCCACGACGGGGGCGTCCGTGCTCACCAGTCCTTCGTCGGCAAACCAGCCGACCATCTGTTGCTGCACGGCGTACTCGGTGGTGCTGAGGCGGCCGCCGGCCACCTCCCGGAGGACGTCGAATGCCCGGTCCTTGATGCGGTGGAGGGCCGCCGATGCTGCCTCGTGCGTGGCGACCTGGTGGGGGCTCCACACCGCCTCGAATTGCTGCACGAGGTCGCCGGAGGAGACCACCTCGACGCCCCGCTGACGGACCGACTCGAGGGTCCCGGCGTCGACGCGCGAGAGATAGGGGATGTTGCAGCCGGGGGAGTACTCCATGGCGATGCGCGAGGCCCCCGCCAGCAGCGCATCGAGGCCTTCGTCGAGCGAGATCCGGCCAGCGTACGGCCGCATGCTCCCCGGCAGGTCGTCCAGATTGTGCCGCTCGATGGCATGGACCAGACCGCGCGGCTCTCCCGTGGCGGGGATGAAGTAATACCACCGCCGGGTGGTCATCTTCGCGGCATGGGTCAGACCCGCCAGCGACTGCGCAATCGGATTGGACCCGTGGAAGTCGTAAAGCAGCCAGCCATCGAGGCCGGCGGCGGCGAGACTCGCCTGGACGGCGGCGATGTCGAGAGGCATCTGGAAAGTATACGGCGGCGGCTGAGCCGACCGGCCAGGTCGACCGCCAGCCACCGCGCAGCGTCCTATAATCCCGAGTTGCATGCGCTGATGCCAGCGCGATTTCCAGGCGGCGCGCCCCCGAACGGGGAGGGATGCCGCCGGTTCCGGTACTGCTATGCGTAGATTTGTGTCTTCCACCGCGCTGCTCGCGCTGCTGGCCAGTGCTGCCCTCGTCGCGCAGCAGGGTGGCGCGCAGGCGCCCGCGCCCGCTCCGTCCGCTCAACCTGCCACTGGCAGTCCCGACGGCGTGCAGCGCCCGACGTTCCGCGCCCAGATCGACTACGTCGAGGTGTCGGCCATCGTGACCGACGATGATGGCAATCTGGTCACCGACCTGACCAAGACCGATTTCGAGATCCTCGAGAACGGCAAGCCGCAGACCGTAGCCGTCTTCACACCGGTCCGGATGCCCTTCGAACGCACCGAGCGCACGCTGATCGACGGGCGCCCGCTGCGGTTCGACGTCGCCAACAATGCAGGGGCGCGTGACGGGCGGGTCTACGTGATCGTGCTGGACGACTACCACATCGGCGCCTTGCGAGGGGCGCGGGTCAAGAAGGCCGCCCGCGAGTTCATCGAGCAGCATGTTGCGGCCAACGACCAGGTCGCCGTGATCCACGCGAGTGGCCGCAGCAACGCGTCACAGGAGTTCACGACCAACAAGGATCTGATGCTGGCGTCGGTAGACAAGCTGATGGGGATGAAGCTGCGCTCGTCGACGCTTGAAAAACTCAGTGATTACCGCAATCGGGTCGAGTACCAGAACGCGTTGCAGAGCGCAGCGGGCGACGCGGGCCAGGCGCGCGACAAGGCCCTCGACATGCTCGATCCGGAGCGGGCCTATCATGCCCGCTCCTCGATGGACACGCTGCGCAACCTGTCGCGCCTGCTCGAGACGGTCAACGGCAGCCGCAAGGCGGTGCTGTTCTACAGCGAGGGCATCGACTACAACATCACCGACATCATGGGCAGCAACGGCTCGCGCTTCTCGAGCGACGTGCTGTATTCGATGCGCGACGCGATCGGAGCCGCCACCCGCAGCAACGTCGCCTACTACACGATCGACCCGCGCGGCCTGGTCGGCGCGTCCGACGACGAGATGGACATGGAGGCGCCGCCGCAGGACGTCACGCTGGGCCTGAATTCGTGGAACATCCGCGACGAGCAGCGTCTTGCCCAGATGAGTCTGATGTCGTTGGCCGAAGAGACGGGCGGGGCGTGGTCGGTCAACAGCAACGACTTCGGCAAGATCTACGACCGCATCGTGCGCGACAGCAGCACGTACTACCTGCTGGGGTACTACCCGACCGACGACCGCCGCAACGGCAGCGTCCGCCGCATCCAGGTCAAGGTCAATCGCAAGGACGTCAAGGTCTTCGCCCGCAAGGCGTACCAGGCGCCCAAGGACAAGGAAGAGAAGAAGGTGACCGAGTCGGCCGCCGGGACCTCCCCTGAAGTCCGGGCCGCGCTGAACTCCGCCTTGCCCACGCCCGGGCTGAACCTCTCGGTCCAGGCCGCGCCCTTCAAGGGCACCAACAAGCTGGCCTCGGTGGCCGTCACCGTGCAGGTCGAGGGCGACCGCCTCGCGCTCAAGCAGTCGGGCGACATCTTCACCAATGCCATCGAGATCTCGATGATGGCGATGGACGTCGCCGGCAAGGTGCCCGACGGCGACCGCGCCAGCCTGGATCTGAAACTGCGCAAGCAGACACGCGACTTGATGACCCAGACCGGACTGCGGTCGGTCGCGACGCTGGATCTGCCGCCAGGCCGTTACCAGTTGCGCGTGGCCGCCCGCGAAAGCAACAACGGCACGCTCGGCACGGTCTTCACCGATCTCGAGGTTCCCGACTTCTCGTCCGAGCCGCTGAGCATGAGCGGCATCCTGCTCTCGTCGACAGGGGCCAACCTCACGCCGACGCCGCGCATGGACGAGGAACTGAAGAAGCTGCTGCCCGCGCCGCCGACGACCATCCGCGGCTTCGCGACCGTCGAGTCGCTCTTTGGCTACGCTGACGTGTACGACTCGCTGCAGCCTGCCCACAGCGTGGACGTCACCACCTCCGTGACCCGCGTCGATGGCACGCGCGTGTTCAGTACCACCGAGGAGCGCAAGTCGGCCGAGTTCGGCGGCGGCAAGGGTGGCGGCTATGGGGTGCAGTTCGAGGTACCGCTGAAGGAGTTGGCCCCTGGCCTGTACGTGCTCAAGGTGGAGGCCAAGCCGCGGTTGAACAAGCCGGCGGTCGCCCGCGAACTGACCTTCGCGGTGTACGGTCCGCCCACGGCAGGCACCGGCGCCGCGGCGGCGTCGCGCATCGTGCCGATCGCGCACGGGCCGCTCAGCAACGGCTCCGCGGCCCGCGAGTCCGTCGTGCGCAATCCCGAGGAATGGAGCACGCTCTGGGCAACGCTGCCGACCAAGCAGGCGGCGCCGCAGGTGGCATTCGACCAGATGATGGTCGTCGGCGTGTTTGTCGGCAATCGGCCAACGACGGGGTACAAGGTCGAGATCGTCAGCGCGCGCAAGGACGGCGACGCGTTGGTGATCGAGTGGCGCGAGGTCGCCCCGGCGGAGGGGTCTGCGGTCAACGCCACGGTCACGACCCCGTTCGCGGTGGCGGGCCTGCCTCGTCACGACGGCCCGGTGCGCTTCGAGAAGGCCGGGAGCTAGCCCGCGTGTCGCTGCCCGCATCTGCCGCGTCACGCGCCGGCGCCGAGGCCAGCGAGACCTCGATCGGGCTGACGCGCACCAACGCATCGGCCCTGGCCTATAGCGCAGGCTGGATCTCCGGACTGCTGGTGCTCTGGCTGGAGGCCCGCGATCGCGAGACGCGCTGGCATGCGGCGCAGGCGACGCTCGGCTTCGGATGGCTGACCGTCATCGCCGGGTGCTGCCTGCTGGTCGCCGCCGTCGGCCTCACCTGGTCGCTCACCGTGTTCCGAGTCGGACTGTGGGCTGCGCAGGGCGTCATCGTGGTGGGCCTGGTGCTGTGGGTGTGGTCGCTGGCCACCGTCGCACTCGGCGGCAGGCCGCGCTGGCCGCTCATTGGCGCGCGTGCCGAGCGTCTCGCCGGCAATCGGTAGTTCAATCGATCCCTGACGCGTGACGCGACGGCCCTTGGCGGCCGTGCACCCGTATGCCATGCTCTGGCCAACGAACAGCCTGCCCAGGGAGGTCGCGTTGCGGATACCCGTCCTTGCCACGTTCATCGGTGCGTTGACCCTGCAGACCGCAGGGCAGGGGCAGACGCCTGCCTCGTCGCAGCCCACGTTCCGCGCCGGCACCACCGTGGTCGAAGTGTCGGCCATCGTGACACGTGACGGCCGCCCCGTCAGCGACCTTCGCGCCGACGAAGTCACCGTCCTCGACAACGGCGTCGCGCAGCCGCTGGTGGCGTTCGACTATGTCGATCTCGGACTCATCGAGGGCCCCGCGCAGCGCCGCGATTTCGTGCTGGTGCTCGACGACCTGCATGTCGGGGCCGCGCGTACCATGCCCGCCATCGGCGCCGCGCTGGCCTTGGTGGACGCACTCGGTGTTCACGACCGCCTCGCCATCGCCAACACCGGGCTCGGCGACCTGACGCTCGACCTCACGACTGAACGCGAACCGGCGCGCCGCCTGATCCGGAAGTTTCGTGGCCAGGCGGGCAGTGCGTCGACGTTCGAGGCCGAGACCCGGACCCGCACCGCCATGCAGGTGCTCATGGACACGGCGGTGGCCCTGCGTTCCGCCGCGGCGGAACGCAGGGCTGTCCTGTTGATCAGTGAGGGACACACCGCGTTCCGCCAGGAGTCACGCCTCGGCCTGAACCCCGCCAGCCAGGCGGCGTTTCAGGACTACCTGGGTGTGCTGAGGGAAGCCGCTCTGAGCAACGTGGCCATCTACACCGTCGATCCTCGCGGGCTCGTTGCCCCTGGTGGCGCGCACTTCCCGTCGCGGGACGCCGTGATGACCCTGGGGCAGCAGAGCCAGACCATTGCCGACCGCGAGATCTTCGGTAGCCTGGCTATCCTGGCGCAGAACACCGGAGGCCTTCGGACGTTGTGGACCAATGACCTCACCACGGTCATCCCGCTGATGCTCCAGGACAGCCGGCAGTACTACCGCCTGGCCTACCTGCAGCCGGAACCTCGTCCCGGCAAGCGACAGCCGGCCTCGCGCAGCATCAAGGTCACCGTGTCTCGGGACGTGGACGTGCGCGCGCGGCAGCGCTACGCGCCCACGCCAGTTGCGCTGCCGTAACCCCCGAGACCAGTGTGTCCTCGTGCTGACCTAGGCCGGTGCGCCCGTGATCAGAGTTCCCCGTTCCACTCCTCGGGTTCCGCACCGGTGGCGCGGATGATCTCCAGGTGCCACTTGCCGCCACCCCAGGGCTCGATCACTTCGGCGACGACCACGTCGACGAGCACTTCGTGGAAGGCGCGCGTCTCGGGATCGCCGTCCAGGTGGTACGCCGGTTCCTCCCACCCGAAGGTGGGATAGAGCACCAGCGTCAAGAAGAGGTCATACCCATCGTCGACGACGATCAACTGGCCGCACGGCCGCTTCATCGTCGAGTGGTAGATGAGGTACTTCTCCGCGCTGTGGGCGCGGATGTAGCGCTTCAGCGCGAATTCGCGCGCGACGATTTCCTCGACGGCAATCTTCTTGTCCCAGCAGTCGCGGCAGTACTTCTCTTCCCCGCGAGGCTCCGACACATCCTTCGCATTGCAGAGGGCACATCTCGCACTGGCGGCGGTACGACGAGCCATGCGCCAATTGTCGCATGAGGCCTCGTCGCCCCCCTTGCCGTTGCCGGCCTATTTGCCGCCCAGGCTGGCCTCGAACGCCGGCAGGTACATCCGCTCGACGTACTCCTTCAGCATGCGGCGCGTGCAGAAGTGCGGAGCCACGGTGCGGATGGACTGTTTGACCATCTGCACCCAGCGCCGCGGCACGTCGTGCTCGTCGCGCTCGTAGAAGGCCGGCACCACCTCGTTTTCGAGGAGGCGATACAGCGCCTCGGCATCCGCGGCATCCTGCGCGGCGTTGTCGGCATGTTCGACGCCAGGGTCGATCAGCCAGCCGTTGCCCCCGGCGAACCCCTCGGGCCACCAGCCGTCCCCGATGCTGACGTTGAGGACACCGTTGGCAGCGGCCTTCATGCCGCTCGTGCCGCTGGCCTCGAGCGGCTTGCGCGGATTGTTCAGCCAGACGTCGCAGCCCTGCACGAGAAAGTGCGCGACGTGCAGGTCGTAGTCTTCGACAAACGCGATGCGCCCGCCGAAGCGCGGGTCGAGGGCGCGCCGGTAGATGCCCTGCAGCGCGTGCTTGCCGCCCTCGTCGGCGGGGTGCGCCTTGCCGGCAAACAGCACCTGCACGGGACGCTTGGGGTCATTGAGCAGACGCGCCAGGCGGTCGGGGTCGTGGAAGATCAGATCCGGACGCTTGTACGCGGTCATCCGGCGGGCGAAGCCGATGGTCAGCGCCTGCTGGCCGAGCAGGGTGCCGCCCGCGAGCACACGGGCTGGTGGCACGTTCTCGCGCACCCAGCGTTCGCGGATGCGCTCACGAACGAAGTGGTACATGTAGCTGCGCATCTTCTCGCGCGTTTCCCACAGCACATCGTCGGGGATGTCCAGGACGGCGTCCCAGATGGCCGGTTCGTCGTGACGGGCACGCCAGTCCGACGGCATGTACTTGTCGAGCGTGCGATTGAGTTCGAGCGACAACCAGTTGGTCAGGTGCACGCCGTTGGTCACGGCCTTGACCGGCTCGGCCTGAGGGGGCAGTTCGTCGAGCAGGGGCGCCCACATCTCGCGCGTGACCTCGCCGTGCAACTGGCTCACGGCGTTGACACCGGCGGCACTGCGCATGGCCAGCGCGGTCATGTTGAACAAGGTGCCGCTGCCGTTGTCGTACCGCCCCAGTGCCAAGAAGTCCTCACGGTGGTCACCGAGCCCGCCCCAGCACCCGGCCAGGTGGGTCTCGACCATGTGGAACGGGAAGGCATCGTGGCCGGCCGGCACCGGGGTGTGCGTGGTGAAGACCGTGCTGCGGCGTACCTCGGCGTGCGCATCGGCGAAGGAGTACCCCTGTTCGAGCAGCTCGCGAATGCGCTGCAGGACGACAAACGCCGCGTGGCCTTCATTGAGATGCCAGACCGCGGGATCGTAGCCGAGCGCCCGCAGGACCCGTACGCCGCCGATCCCGAGGATGATCTCCTGCTGGACGCGGGTTTCGCGGTCGCCACCGTACAGGCGGGCCGACAACTCGCGGTCCCACGGCGCGTTCTCTGGCAGGTTGGTGTCCATCAGGTACAGCGAGATGCCGCCGAGCTTGACCTGCCACACCGACACCAGCACGGTGCGGTTGCCGAGCGGCACCGCAATCACCAGCTCCGAGCCGTCAGCCGCCCGGGCGCGCTGGCTGGCGGCGTTCTCCCAGTCGATGTGCTCGTAGGTCTCCTGCTGCCAGCCGTCGGCGGTGACGCTCTGGTGGAAGTACCCCTGCGGGTACATGAAGCCGACGCCCACAAACGGCAAGCCGAGGTCCGAGGCCTCCTTGCAGTGGTCGCCGGCCAGCACGCCGAGGCCGCCTGCGTAGATCGGCAGCGATTGATGAATCGCGAACTCGGCCGAGAAATAGGCAATCGGCCGGGTGCGACCAATCGACGTGCGCTGTTGCCACCAGGTGTCCTCGCCGGACCGCGCGGCGGTCAACTGACGCATGGCCTCGTCGTAGATGGCCAGGAAGGCCGGATCGGCAGCGACCGCGGTCAGGCGCTCGGGGCTCACCAGCCGCAGCATGCGCACCGGGTTGTGCGCGGTCAGACGCCAGACCTTGTAATCGAGTCGGCGGAAGACCTCGCGCGCGTCGCGGTGCCAGACCCACCACAAATCGGTGGCGAGATCCTGCAGGCCTGCGATGCGGTCGGGGAGAACGGGAGAATCGGACATGTTTGCGTCGCTCGTCATGCGTACCTGACTGGCATCGGCCGCCACACCGTGGCCATGAGTCCGACGGGTCGGTCTCGCGCAACTCGAGGGGGCAGGGTGCGAGGGCTGCGCGGAGGCGCTGGCCGGTAGCGCGGCTATCGTACACTCTGGCGCATGCCATCCCGCCTGAATCGACGTGACTTTGTCCGCTCCGGTGCGGCCGCTGCGGGCCTCGGGCTGACCACACGCGCAGACGGCGCGCCGGCCATCCTTCAGGGGCGCCCGCGCCCAGTCGTGGTGTCGTCGTCCAATGGCAACACCTACACCCACGACGGCGCCGAGACGTGCGTCGCCCGCGCCTTCCGGCTGATGACGGGCGGCACCGACGTGCTCGAAGCGTTGATCGCCGGCGTCAACATCGTGGAGCTCGACCCCACGGACACCAGCGTCGGCTACGGCGGCCTGCCCAATGCCGACGGCGTCGTGCAACTCGACGCCTGCTGCATGCACGGGCCCAAGAAGCGAGCCGGCGGCGTCGCTGCGCTCGAGGGGGTACGCACGCCCTCGCGTGTGGCCTACGCGGTGCTGCAGCACACCGATCACCACCTGCTCGTGGGGACGGGCGCGCAGCGCTTCGCAAGGCAGATGGGCTTCACGGTGGAGGACGACCTGAACACCGAGACGTCGCGTCGGTTGTGGCTGGAGTGGAAGCGTCGCCTCGATCCCGAGCACTTCCTCAATCCGGATACGCGCGCGCACGCCGGTCTGGACGCCGGTCGCGCCATGGTCCGCGCTGGCCTGATCGACCCCGAGCACTACTTCGGCACCATCAACTGCAACGGGATCAATGCCAAGGGCGAGATCTGCGGCGTCACCACCACCAGCGGTCTCGCGTGGAAGATACCGGGTCGGGTCGGCGATTCGCCGATTCTCGGCGCCGGCCTGTACGTAGACGGCGACATCGGGGCGGCGGGTTCGACGGGGCGTGGCGAGGCGAACCTGTACGGCCTGTGCTCGTACCTGATCGTCGAGCAATTGCGGCAGGGCAGGTCGCCCAAGGATGCCGGGATGGAGGCGCTCCGACGCGTCAAGGCCAACACCATCGAGAAGCGGCTCCTCGACCCCAAAGGCAGCGGCAATCCAAGGTTCGGGCTGAACTTCTACGTGGTGAACAAGGCGGGCGAGTTCGCCGGCGTCTCGATGTACGAGAGTACCTACGCCGTCTGCACCGAGAACGGCCCGGAGACACGCAAGACCGAATCGCTGGTCGCGGGCCCCGAGCCACGATGGTGAGCGCGGCGGCCGGCATCGGGGCAGCCGCGTGCCTCGCGCTTGCGGGTCTGCTGCTCGCCGTCGCGCCGCCCGCCATGGCGCAGGACCGGGTGGAGGCGCTGACCCCGGCCTTTGCCGACCTCGATCGCATCTTCACCGACTACGCGGGGCAAGGACACGTGCCCGGGATGGCCTGGGGTGTGATCCTCGACGGCCGCCTGGTACACACCGGCACCCTGGGCGTGCAGGACATCGTGACCCAGGCACCGGTCACCGCCGACTCGGTGTTCCGCATCGCGTCGATGACCAAGAGCTTCACCGCGGTCGCCATCCTCTCGCTGCGCGATGCGGGTAAATTGTCACTCGACGATCCGGCCGAGAAATACGTGCCCGCGCTGGCGGGGCTGGTGTATCCCACCACCGATTCGCCGCGCATCACCATCGCGCACCTGCTGTCGCATGCCGCCGGCTTTCCCGAGGACAACCCCTGGGGCGACCAGCAACTCGCGCTGTCGGACACGCAGAT
>Ga0136633_1002276_pt1 | contig 13364 bp, 14 predicted proteins | sample AntDrymeUQ832206_2_FD_105494 | JGI IMG/M metagenome (GOLD analysis project Ga0136633, IMG submission 105494) | Polar desert sand microbial communities from Dry Valleys, Antarctica - metaG UQ83 (22.06) | ecosystem: Environmental > Terrestrial > Soil > Desert | place: Antarctica: Dry Valley... | reverse complement strand
CCGCACCTCTGCTTGACGGTGCACCTCGGGCGAGACGCCGTGAGCGGAGAAGACCACAGTGGCGCCCTCGGGAACCTCATCGAGCTCCTCCACGAAGATCGCGCCGCGGGACTCCAGGTTCGAGACGACGTGCTTGTTGTGCACGATCTGCTTGCGCACGTAGACCGGCGCGCCGTACAGGCCCAGAGCCTTCTCGACGGTGATCACCGCACGGTCCACACCTGCGCAGTAGCCGCGGGGAGCCGCGAGCAGGACAGACTTCGCCGCTTCCGGGTCGAGGACAGGGGGGATCCCCAAATCGGAGATGCGCTGCTCGGAAATGCTCATGGCCTCAATGGTAGGTGGTCTGCCATAGGGTTCCAGGCGTGGCACTTCCAACCTCTCCCGAGTCGCCGGCAGCCGTCCGGCAGATCGCCAACGCCATCTCCGGGTGGATCGACAAGCTCGGCGCAGTCTGGGTCGAGGGGCAGGTCGCCCAGCTCAGTCGCCGCCAGGGGATGAACACCGTTTTCATCACCCTGCGGGACACCGTGGCCGACATCTCTGTCTCAGTCACCTGCTCGCGTCAGGTCTTCGACTCGCTCAACCCGCCCGTGGTCGAGGGCGCCAGCGTGGTCGTCTTCGCCAAGCCTTCCTACTACGCCAACCGCGGCACGATCAGCCTCTACGCCACCGAGATCCGGATGGTTGGCCTTGGCGAACTCCTGGCCCGGCTCGAACGCCGTCGTCAGTTGCTCGCCGCGGAAGGACTGTTCGCGCGCGAGCTGAAGCGTCCGCTGCCGTTCCTTCCGGGCACCGTCGGGCTGATCACCGGGCGCGAGTCGGCGGCCGAGCGCGATGTGCTCGAGAACGCCAGACGCCGCTGGCCGGCCGTGAAGTTCCGGGTGCTCAACACCGCCGTCCAGGGACCCAACGCCGCACGCGAGGTGATCGACGCCCTCGAAACCCTCGACCGGGACCCCTCGGTCGACGTGATCGTGATCGCCCGCGGGGGTGGCGCGGTCGAGGACCTGCTCCCGTTCTCCGACGAGGGGTTGATCCGCGCCGTGCACAAGGCGCGCACGCCCGTCGTCTCCGCGATCGGCCACGAACCGGACACCCCGATCCTGGACCTGGTGGCCGACGTGCGTGCCTCCACACCCACCGACGCCGCGAAGTTGGTGGTGCCCGACGTCGCCGAGGAGGTCGACCGGATCACCCGGTTGCGTGACCGAGGTCGACGCGTGATGACCACCTGGCTCGCTCAACAAATGCACAACCTTGCGTCTGTCCGCGCCCGCCCCAGCCTGGCCAACCCGCGCAGCACTTTCGACGCACGGGCGCTCGAGATCGACGAGCTCCGCGACCGGGGTCGCCGCTGTTTCGACCACCAGGTCGGTCGCGCCCACAACGACCTGTCGCACCAGCTGGCGCGGGTCCGAGGCCTCTCGCCACTGGCCACTCTCGACCGCGGCTACTCCGTGCTCCAGGACGCCGACGGCCACGTCGTCACCCGCATCGGGCAGACCACACCGGGCCAGGAACTTCAGGTCCGGGTCCGCGACGGCCGGATCCACGTCGTTGTAGGCCACTCGACCCCTGACCAGTCGACCCCTGACCAGCCAGCCAACGAGGAGAACCGATCATGACCGAGCAGCGCGGCGAGATCAGCTACGAAGACGCACGCGAGGAGCTCGTCGACGTCGTCCGCCGTCTCGAAACCGGCGGCACCAGCCTCGAGGACTCACTCGCCCTCTGGGAGCGCGGAGAGAAGCTGGCGCAGATTTGTCAGAACTGGCTCGACGGCGCGAAGAAGAGGCTCGACGCAGCGATCGCCGCCGGCACGGGAGAGGGCAAGAGCTGAGGCCCCCGAAAGAAGTCCAACTCAGCGCAGACTCTTGATGTAGTCCACCAGCACGTCCTCGTCCGCGGTGGTGACTACTAGGGTGGTAACGCCGCGTGCATGTCGCACCAGCGCCGTGTCGCCGCCCGAGTCTGACCGCAAGACCCAGGCCTCCCCGTCGATGGTGACCTGCTTTCCACGCGTTGCCTCTGGATCGACGTACGTGCTGACCATCGACGCCACCGAACTCCGCGCCTGCTCGAGCCCGACGTACTTGTCCTGGTCGGTGAGCACACCGAGGTGCCAGCGCGAGGGGTCCGCCACGAACCCAACCGTGGTCGCCTTCCAACCCTCGGGCAACTCGTCCGGCGCCAGCACATCGAAGCTGGCCCGTTCCTGGGCGTACGCCGCGGTCCCCGCGTAGTCGACCGGCTGAACCGGGCTCCCCGGAACGTGACGGTTGAGGTCGCGCAGCAGCACGAACCCGACGACCGCAGCGACCAGGATCAGCATCGCGCCGATCATCCCTGCCGCTGAACGCTGGTACCGCCCTGCCTGTTCGCTCACGGCTCCATCCTCGCTGCTGGGCATCGTGCCATGGCCAACGGGTGCGTCGAGCCGGTTCGAGCGGCGGTCAGGACGACTCCACGCAGATGCGTGCACTCACTGGCCATTCGAACCGCACATGCGGCACACTGTGAGGGTGAGTATCTACCGAGTTGCGGAAGCCGCCAACGTGCTCGGCGTCAGCGACGACACCCTGCGCCGCTGGATCGACGCCGGCCGGGTGGCTGCGACCACGGGCATCGACGGCCACGCGGCGATCTCCGGTGAAGACCTCGCCAGACTCGCGAAGTCGTTGGCAGAAGGCGGCCCCGACCATGTCGCCCATGCCACCCGCGCCGCCTCGGTCAGCGCCCGCAACCGAATGCGCGGAATCGTCACCTCGGTCAAGAAGGACCCAGTGATGGCCCAGGTCGAGATGGTCTGTGGCCCGTACCGGGTGGTGTCGCTGATGAGCTCCGAGGCCGCCGACGAGCTCGGGCTGGAACCGGGCGTGATCGCGATCGCCTCCGTCAAGTCCACCAACGTCGTGGTGGAGCTGCCGTGAGGCGCGAGCTAGCGGGCGTCGTGCTGCTCACCGTCGCCGGGTGCAGCAGCGGTACGACGGCCGCCCCGGGGCCAGACGACACAACGCTCACCGTGCTTGCCGCCGCCTCCCTCACCGAGACGTTCACCGAGCTCAAGCACGTCTACGAGAGGGATCATCCCGGCGTCGACGTACGCCTGGCCTTCGACTCCAGCGCCACCCTTGCGGGACAGGTTGTGGAGGGCGCGCCGGCCGATGTCCTCGCCACCGCCGACGCCAGAACGATGGCGACGGTCACGGACGCCGATGCAACGGCAGCCGAGCCGAAGCTGTTCGCCACCAACACGATGGTGCTCGTCGTACCCGCCGGCAACCCGGCCGGTATCGAGAGCTTCGCCGACCTCGACCGGGACGGCGTCAGCTACCTGACCTGCGCGGAGTCCGCCCCATGCGGCGTGGTGGCGAAGTCCCTGCTCGACCGCAACCACGTCGGTGCGCCGCCCAAGAGCTTCGAGATCGACGTCAAAGCGGTTCTCACCAAGGTCGAGCTCGACGAGGCGGACGCCGGCCTGGTGTACGCCACCGACGCCGCCTCGGCGGGCACCACCGTCGAGACCATCGCGATCCCGGGCTCGTCCGACGCAGTCAACCCCTACCTGGTCGCTCCCCTACGACAGAGCGAGAACCTCGATGCCGCACGCGCTTGGGTCGAGCTCGTGCTTTCCGAGAATGGGCAGCACGTGCTGGGCGAGGCGGGCTTCGGCGCCCCGTGAGCACCATCGGAACTGCCCGACAACCACAACTTGGTCGTGCGCCGCTGCGTCTCGTGTTGCCCGCGCTTGTCGCAGTCGGCTTCCTGGTCCTCCCCCTGGTGACGCTGCTCCAGCGCACCCCCTGGTCCACGATGCCCGCCCGGCTGGTCGAGCCGAAGATCCTCGACGCGCTACGACTGTCGCTGGTCACCTCCACGATCGCGATCGCGTTGTGTCTGCTCCTCGGCCTGCCGCTGGCCTGGATGCTGGCCCGGGTGGAGTTCGCCGGCCGCTCGTTGGTTCGGGTCGCGGTCACTGTGCCGCTGGTGCTGCCGCCTGTCGTCGCCGGCGTCGCTCTGCTCACAGCGTTCGGGCGCAACGGCGTGCTCGGTGCCCCGCTGCGCGATCTCGGCATCACGATCCCGTTCACCACGACCGCGGTCGTCATCGCCCACACCTTCGTCGCCATGCCGTTCTTCGTGATCAGCGTGGAGGGCGCGTTACGTGCCGCCAACCAGGAGTACGACGTCGTCGCCGCCACCCTCGGAGCCGACCGGTGGACGATCTTTCGGCGCGTGACGCTGCCGATCGCCCTTCCCGGAGTCCTCGCCGGGGTCGTACTCGGCTGGGCCCGTTCCCTGGGCGAGTTCGGCGCGACCATCACGTTCGCCGGAAACTTCCCGGGCACCACGCAGACGATGCCACTCGCGGTCTACGAGGCGCTTCAGGTCGATCCCGACGCCGCACTGGTGCTCAGCGTGATCCTGCTGCTGGTCTCGGTCGCGATCCTCGCGCTGCTACGCGAACGCTGGCTCGGCCAGGCCGCCCAATGAATGCACCCGCGTTCCTCGAGGCGGAAATAGTCGTACGCCGGACCGCGCACACCCTCCACGTGGCGCTGACGGCCGAGCCGGGTGACGTGGTCGCCGTGATCGGACCCAACGGTGCCGGCAAGTCCACCCTGTTGCGCTCGCTGGCAGGCCTGCTTCCCCTCGACCGGGGAACGATCTCCTGCGATGGCGACACCTGGGACGGGCCGGGCACCAGAACGCCCTGGCCACCGCAGCGACGCAATATCGGGATGGTGTTCGGCCAGCACCTGCTTTTCCCTCACCTCGACGCGCTCGACAACGTCGCGTTCGGGCCGCGCAGCCGGGGCGCCACCAAGGGCCAGTCACGCAGGACCGCCCACCGGTGGCTCGAGCGGGTCGGCGTCGCGGACCTCGAGCACAGAAGGCCGCACGAGCTCTCCGGCGGCCAGGCGCAACGGGTGGCCATCGCCCGGGCGATGGCTACCGATCCGAAGCTTTTGCTGCTCGACGAACCGATGGCCGCCCTCGACGTTGGCGTGGCGATGGCGCTGCGGTTCGAGCTCGCCAGGCACCTGGCCGACTTCGGCGGGGTAGCCATCCTGGTCACCCACGACGCGATCGACACGATGACCGTCGCCAATCGCGTGGTGGTGCTCGACGAGGGCGCGATCGCGCAGGTCGGCACACCCGATGAGGTGGCGCAGCGTCCCCGCACGGAGCACGTCGCCCGGTTGGTCGGGCTCAATGCCCTTCGTGGGCGCAGCACCGGGACCGACGTACGCCTGCTCGACGGCTCCGGACTGGTCTCCACCACCCCGTTCGACGGCGAGGTGTTCGCCAGCTTCCAGCCTGCCGCGGTGGCACTGACCCTGGACGAACCCACCGGAAGCGCCAGAAACCGCTGGCGGGGCACGGTGCGATCGGTCGTCGCACACGGCGCTGCGGTCCGCGTGCACATCGACGCGGGTGCTGCGCTGATCGCGGATGTGACCCCCGCTTCGGCGGCCGAGCTGTCCCTGGTTCCGGGCCGTCAGGTGTGGGCTGCCGTCAAGGCCACAGAGGTGACCGTCTACGGCACGGCAGCGGAAAAGAGCGGGGTTCCGTTACCATCACGTCATGTCTGACAGCCTGCTCCCTCCCGACCTGACTGCTGGCCTTTCCGCCGCTCACGAGGCGCCCGACCGAAATCTCGCGCTAGAGCTCGTGCGCGTCACTGAGGCGGCAGCGATGGCTGCCGGTCGCTGGGTCGGCCGCGGCGACAAGAACGGTGCCGACGGGGTCGCGGTCAACGCGATGCGCAAACTGATCTCCACCGTCGGGATGAAAGGCGTGGTCGTGATCGGCGAGGGCGAGAAGGACAACGCGCCCATGCTCTTCAACGGCGAGCAGGTCGGCGACGGCTCCGGGGCCGACTGCGACGTGGCGGTCGACCCGATTGACGGCACCACGCTGGCCGCCAAAGGGATGACGAACGCGATCTCGGTGATGGCGGTCGCGCCGCGCGGCTCGATGTACGACCCATCCGCGGTGTTCTACATGGAGAAGTTGGTCACCGGCCCCGAAGCAGCAGACGTGGTCGACATCAGGTACCCGGTCGCGGAGAACATCCACCAGGTCGCCAAGGCCAAGGGACGGACCCCCGAAGACGTCACGGTCGTCCTGCTCGACCGCCCCCGTCACGACAAGATTGTGGAGGAGATCCGGGCCACCGGTGCGCGCATCAAGTTCATCTCCGACGGTGACGTCGCGGGTGCAATCATGGCCGCTCGTCCGGAGACCGGAATCGACCTGCTGCTGGGGATCGGCGGTACGCCGGAAGGCATCATCGCCGCCTGCGCGATGAAGTGCCTCGACGGTGTGATCCAGGGTCGTCTGTGGCCAGTGGACGATGATGAACGCCAGCGGGCGCTCGACGCAGGACACAAGCTCGACCCGGACCACATCCTCAGCACCGACGACCTGGTCACCGGCGACGACGTGTTCTTCGTGGCCACCGGAATCACCGACGGGGAGCTGATGCGCGGTGTTCGCTACACGGCAGGAGGCGCGAGCACACACTCGCTCGTGATGCGCTCGCGCAGCGGGACCATCCGTTCGATCACCAGCGACCACAAACTGCAAAAGCTCCGCTCGTACTCCGCCGTCGACTTCGAACATTGAGCCTCCCTCTGGTCGTGGTCGGCGAGTCACTCGTCGACATCGTGATCACCCCCGACGGCGAGACTTCTGAGGCCGTGGGCGGGTCACCGATGAACGTGGCGGTCGGGCTCGCGCGGCTCGGTGAACCCACATTGCTGATCACCGAGATCGGCACAGATGCGCACGGCCGCAAGGTGGCTGAGCATCTGCGATCCGCCGGGGTGGACCTGAAGGTGTCGTCGGTCCGCGCAGACATGGCCACGAGTACGGCGACCGCGCGGCTCGACGCCGACAACGCCGCAAACTATGACTTCAACCTGACCTGGGACCTGCGACACCACGACCTTCCCGCTGCTGCGGGGCTACACGTCGGATCCCTGGGCGCGTTCCTGCGTCCCGGTCGGGACTCGGTCCTCGACCTGGCACGCCAGGCGTCGGAGCTGGAGATGTTCGTGTCCTACGACCCGAACATGCGGCCGGCGTTCGTCGAGGACAAAGCGGCTGCGTGGATTGACGTCGCAGAGCTGTCTGCGCTGAGCAGGCTGGTCAAGGTCAGCGACGAAGACCTGCACCTGCTCCGTCCCGACGAGCCGCTTGCCGACCTGGCACGAGAGCTGCTCGCCGCCGAGGAGACGGAGCTGGTGATCGTCACCTGCGGCGGCGAGGCTTCGCTGGCCTTCACGGAGGGTTTCGACGTCTCGGTTCCCAATCCACGGGTCAAGGTGCTGGACACCGTCGGGGCGGGAGACTCGTTCATGGCCGCAACGCTGGCAATCCTGTCCGAATGGGGGCTGTTGGCGGTGGGCGCTGGGCAACTCGCAGCACTGGACGAGGACCGGGTGCGAACCATTCTCGGCGGGGCGATGGTGGCCGCCGCGGTGACGTGCTCGAGGCGCGGAGCTAACCCGCCGACACGTCCGGAACTATCGCCAACATGGCCGGCGTCCTGACCTCGACCTGACGCTGCGTCCGGTTGTGTTCCAGGGTGCTCGCGACAATGTCAAACACCACCGGGTCGATCGCCATCCCGAGGTGGCTTGTCGTCACCTCGACGCTCCTCGCGGCCGGGTCGAGGCATCCCCGCCAGTCCACGAGACCATCGCGTCGTGAGAAGACCGAAGTGAAAGCGACGTCCTTGTGCAGCGGAAACTGTGCCTGCTCCCAGCTCAGCCTGGCGCAGTCACCGGAGGTGCAGTCGTCGCCCATCATCTGGCCCAGACCGGCCCGTCGCAGCGCGATCACCATGGCGATGTTGAGCGCGAGCACGGAATGGACGGCCCCGGGCGCGAGCATCGGGCTGCCCAACGTGATGGCCCCGTCGACCAGGTCCGGACGCCGCGCAGCAACGGCACGAGCGAGCAGGCCACCCAGGCTGTGCCCGACGATCGTCACCTTGCGCCCGCGTTTGATCGTGATCGCCTCGATCCGGCGCTCGAGTGCGTACGCAGCCTCCTGGGTGCAGCCGACGTTGGCGTGCATGGTCGAGCGGTACGTGCGGTGACCCAGCTTGCGCAGGTGACGCGACATCAGCAGCAGGGTGAAGTCGCCCGCCATGAACCCGGGCACGAGCACGACGGGGTCCAGTGAGCGGATGTCGGGCGTGTGCCGCTGCTGCATGAGGTCGCCTGCTGACCGTCGTACCAACCGGGCGGCCTCCGCGACAGCACTACCCTCCCGGGCGAGGGCACGCAGCCCGAGAGGCCCGGCAAAACCGGGCGGACAGAGAAATGCCCCCAACGGCGAGTCCACACTGGTAACGGTATCCACTTGAAACGGAAATCATGCTCAATCGCCTGATTTTTACCGGCCTGTCGTTGCCTCGGACCGATTGCGATGGCCAGGTAAACTCACGGGTAACAAAGTCGCCTCGAGAGGTTGTCGATGACCAGCACGTCCGAGTCCCAGGTCTCCACCTCCGGGGAGCAGATGGCGAGCCTCCGCACGGGGGTGGACATCTGTTACCAGACGTTCGGCGACCCCAGTGCCGATCCGCTGCTGCTGGTGATGGGCCTCGGCGGTCCGATGACGTGGTGGAGCACGGACTTCTGCACGATGCTGGCCAAGCGCGGCTTCTACGTCATCCGCTATGACAACCGCGACGTCGGCCGCTCCTCGAGAGTCAAGGTTCGCGTGCACAGGCGAATGATCCTGCGCGCGTACGCCGGCCTCCCGGTGCGCGCGCCGTACTCCCTGTCCGACATGGCCGCAGACGGCTTCGCTCTGCTCGGCCACCTCGGACTGGGGTCCGCGCACGTCGTCGGGGTCTCGATGGGCGGCATGATCGTGCAGACGATGGCGCTCGACAACCCGGCGATGGTGCTCTCGATGACCTCCATCATGTCGACCACCGGCCGACGCTCCGTCGGCTGGCAGGACCCGCGTCTGATGCCGCTGCTGATCGCCAAGCGCCAGCAGAGCCGGGAGGCATACGTCGAGACGTCGGGGCGACTGTGGAAGATGATCGGATCACCGCTCTACCCCGACACCACCGAAGCTGTTCGCGAGCGCGCAGGCGAGACGTTCGACCGGGGCGTGAGCGCATCGGGGGTGGTCCGTCAGGTGCTCGCGATCCTGTCGCAGCCGGACCGGTCTCGGCATCTGCGCAGCCTGCGGATGCCTGCTCTGGTGATCCACGGACTCGACGACCGGATGGTGCATGTGTCCGGCGGTCGGGCCACCTCGCGCGCACTCCACGGTTCGGAGCTGCTGCTCGTGCCCGGGATGGGACACGACGTGCCGATCGCGTTGCACGAGGCGTTCGTCGAGGCGATCCGGCGTACCGCCGACCGCGCCAAGCAGAACTAGCTTTTCGGCCGCGACTTCTTCTTGGGTGGCACGAGGGCGACCATCTCGTCCAATGCCTCTTGCAGGTAGGTGATCAGGTTCCACACGTCCGGCACCATCTCGCGACAGGCGATCAGGCCGAAGTCGAGGTTGCCGTCGTAGGAGAACAAGGTGATGTTCAGCCCGCCGGTGATGTCGGTGACCGCCGACACGGGGTAGACGCCCTCGACCTTCGCGCCGGCGATGTACAACGGCAACTGCGGGCCGGGCACGTTGCTCACGAACAGGTTGAACAGCACCCCGGGGACCGTGGCGAGCTTGAACAGTGCGCGCGCGGCCAGCCCGGACAGCGCCGTCGGGAGCACCGCGGAGAGGTCCTGCAAGATGCTCGCAGGCACTGCCTCAAAGTGCTGCTTGGCCTCGCTCATCGATGCGGCCATGAACTCCATCCGCTCGGCCGGGTCAGCGATGTGCGTCGGGATCTCGGCCGTCATCACCGAGACCTGGTTGCCGCCTGACTGACCCTCGGTGCGGACGGACACGGGGACAGCGACCACCAGGGGCTTGCCCGGCAAGGCGTCATGGTCGAGCAGCCATCTACGCAGCGCCGAGGCTGTCAGCGCCATCACGACGTCGTTGACCGTCATCCCGAAGTGGTTCTTCACGGCCTTGACGTCCGCCATCGGCACCGACCCGAACGAGAACCGTCGGTGGGCAGTGATCGCGCCGTTGAGCGGGGTCCGCGGGGCGGTCAGTGTACGACGGGCCGGCACCGGCTTCTGGCCTACGAGACGACCCACGGTCTCGGCGGCACCGCTGATCAGCTGGGCGCCCGGGAAGTTCGTGGCGCCGGGAAGCGCAGTCAGGTATGGCAACGACTTGGGGAGCGTGCGTGCGATCTCCCATGGGTTCATCGCGGCAGCGACGAGCCCCTTGCGGGCCAGACTGAGCGTGGACGGCATCCGCCGTGACACAAGCCCTTCTGGCACCGTGTCGACGACCCGGGGTTCTGGAGTGATGTCCATCAGGGTCTCGAGGATCTCGGCGCCTGAGACGCCGTCGATGGCCGCGTGATGCACCTTCGAGTAGAACGCAACCTTGCCGCCCTCGACGCCGGTGATCACATAGGCCTCCCACAGCGGACGGGACCGATCCAGCTGCCGCGCGTGGATCCGGGCCACCTGCTCGCCGAGCTGCTGCAGACTCCCTGGCGCCGGCAGCGCCAGCTCGCGCAGGTGGAACTCGATGTCGAAGTGCGGGTCGTCGATCCAGTAGGGGCGGCCCAGGCTCAGCGGAACCATGACGAGACGCTGACGGAAAGGCTCGGCCAGATGCAGCCGCGGTTCGAGCACGTCTCGGACAGACTCCAGCGTCCACTCGCCTTCGGGCGCGGTCGACGGGTCCAGGACGATCAGGCTCCCCACGTGACCGACGGTCGTCGGCGACTCGATGTTGAGGAACTGGGCATCGAGCGAAGTCAGCTGGCGCATGTCCAACAGTCTGTACGCGGTTATCCGGCGTGTCGAACGAGACGCCGCCGTGGATTACCCTCGAGCTGCCCCTTCGCCAGTTCCAAGGAGCCCATCCGGCGTGAGTACCGAACCCGATTTGGGGTCAGTAAAGCGGCGTGGAGGTTCGCCGACTCCGCGTCCGTCCTGTAGGTGGCCGCACTGTTGGTCGCCGTTGCGGAGTGAGCGACCGCGAGGTTGGTCACGGGGCTCAGGGCGAGCGCGATCAGCACGGCAGCCAGAATCGACAGGAACCTAGGAAGCCGCATAGCGTCCCCTCCAACGACGGAACACTCGGCGAAGCACAACTGTCCGCCACCCCCAGTTCCAGTTTAGGGCAGGCTGGGGAGACACAGAGTAAGCAATTCGGGGCGAGGCCCGTGCACGGACATGGTCGAACGGGAAGGTCTGATGAGCGAGTTCACTGAGATCGCCCGGGCCGAGTCCGAGCGCGGCGAGATCGTCCTCCGCGAACGTCGGGCTCCCGAGTCGCCGGACAGCGCGCCCGTCGTACTTGAGTTGCGCGTCAACGGGGTCTTCGTGATGGACACGCTGGAGAACAGCAGCGAGAAGGGCCTCGCCACGGCCGCCCTCAAGCAAGTCAAGAACCCTCACCACGTCGTGGTCGGCGGTCTCGGTCTCGGCTTCACCATGCACGAGGTGTTGGGCGACAACCGAGTCGAGAAGTTGTTAGTCGTCGAGATCGAGGATGCGTTGGTTCAGTGGATGCGCGATGGCACAGTTCCGCATGGACCGTCGTACCTCGCCGACGAACGTCTCACGGTGATGACCGCCGACATTCGGGTGGCGATGGAAGAGTCGGCCCCCGCGGCGTACGACCTGGTGATCCTCGACGTCGACAACGGTCCGGGGTTCCTGGTGTACGACGACAACGAGGCGATCTACCAGCGAGACTTCCTCGCCCAGACGCGAGATTGTCTTCGACCCGGTGGAGCTCTCGTGATCTGGTCGGCGGCGGAGTCGTCGTCGCTGGACACCGAGATGAAGGAAGCGTTCGGGAACGTGGTGGCGATCCCCTACGACGTCACATTGCAGAACCGGCGGGAACAGTACTGGCTCTACCTGTCTCGAGCCCTACCCACTTAAGAACACCGCCGCCGCGTAGGCTCCCGCCATGGTTGAGTTTCGTATCGAGCACGACAGCATGGGTGAGGTCCAGGTTCCGGCGCAGGCACTGTGGCGGGCGCAGACGCAGCGGGCGGTGCAGAACTTCCCGATCAGCGGAAGGACCCTTGAACCCGAGCACATCAAGGCGATCGCCCAAGTGAAGGCCGCGGCCGCCAAGGTCAATGCCGAGCTCGGGGTGATCGACAAAGACAAGGCCGACGCGATCCAAGCAGCAGCCCGTGAGGTCATCGAGGGAAGGCACGACGACCAGTTCCCCATCGACGTGTTCCAGACCGGATCCGGAACGTCGTCGAACATGAACATGAACGAGGTCGTCGCCTCACTCGCAGGCAAGGCAGGCCTCGACGTACACCCCAACGACCACGTGAACGCGAGCCAGTCGAGCAACGACACGTTCCCGACATCGATCCACGTCGCCGCCACGAGCTCCACCATCCACCAGCTGATCCCAGCACTGGACCATCTCGCGAGCGCCCTCGAGGCGAAGGCCGAGGAGTTCAAGGACGTCGTGAAGTCCGGTCGCACACATTTGATGGACGCCACGCCGGTGATGCTCGGGCAGGAGCTCGGCGGGTACGCAGCGGCCGTCCGATTCGGCATCGAACGGCTCGAAGCGTCACTGCCCCGGGTGGCCGAGCTGCCCCTGGGAGGTACGGCGGTCGGTACCGGGATCAACACGCCGCCGGGGTTCGCCGCGAAGGTCATCGCCGAGCTAGCGAGCTCGACCGGGCTGCCCTTCACCGAGGCCCGGAACCACTTCGAGGCGCAGGGTGCACGTGACGCACTGGTGGAGCTATCCGGTCAGCTGAAGACGGTTGCGGTCAGCATCACCAAGATCTGCAACGACCTGCGCTGGATGTCCTCGGGGCCGCGCACCGGACTCGCCGAGATCAACCTTCCGGACCTGCAGCCCGGGTCCAGCATCATGCCGGGCAAGGTGAACCCTGTGCTGCCCGAGGCGACCTTGATGGTCTGCGCGCAGGTGATCGGCAACGACGCAACCGTCACTGTCGCAGGAGCATCGGGCAACTTCGAGCTCAACGTGATGATGCCGGTCCTTGCTCGCAACCTGCTCGAGTCGATCCGGTTGCTGAGCACGAGCAGCTGGCTGCTTGCCGACCGGTGTGTCGACGGGATCACCGCAAACGTGGAGCGGATGCGCACCTACGCGGAGTCCTCCCCTTCGGTGGTCACGCCGCTGAACCGCTACATCGGTTACGAGAACGCCGCGAAGGTCGCTAAGAAAGCGCTCGCCGAGGAGAAGACGATCAAGCAGGTCATCCTCGAGATGGGGTTCGTCGAGAAGGG
>Ga0136633_1002275_pt1 | contig 13368 bp, 8 predicted proteins | sample AntDrymeUQ832206_2_FD_105494 | JGI IMG/M metagenome (GOLD analysis project Ga0136633, IMG submission 105494) | Polar desert sand microbial communities from Dry Valleys, Antarctica - metaG UQ83 (22.06) | ecosystem: Environmental > Terrestrial > Soil > Desert | place: Antarctica: Dry Valley... | reverse complement strand
GACGGCGCGGGGTGCGATGATGCCCTCATGGCGGACCTCCGGTGGCACGGCAGGCACAACTCGCGCTTCCCGTCGCTGCGTCTGCTCGTCGTCCTCGCCTTCGTCGCCACCGCGTGCGGCGGGGGCGGAACAGCTGATCAGTCCGTGGCTCCGACCCACCTTCGCGTGCTGATGTCCGACGACTGGGCGGACACCAAAGCCTTCGTCGACGGGGTCCGCTCCTTCGAGCAGCAGCATCCCGGCGTGCGGGTCCAGATCGACAAACTGGCGGCCGGCGATGTGCTCGGCACGGTGGACGCCCTGATCAAGCAGGGGACTCCACCCGACGTGGTCCAGGGCCACGCGTTCGCCGCTGCGTCACGGGGCCTGGCCCAACCGGTCGACGACCTGTGGAAGGCCGCCGGCCTCCAGGACTCCGAGTTCCTGCCGGGTGCGGTGGAGGACGTCATGTGGGCCGGCCGCCACTACGGCCACCCGCTCGACACCAACGCTCTCGTGCTGTATTACAACGCCCGGCAGTTCGCCGAGGCCAACCTTCCGACACCGGACACGTGGAAGACGTTCGGCGATCTGGAACGGGCGGCCCAGGCCCTCTCCACACCCGACGGCACCCGGCGTGCGCTCGTCCTCTCGGACAGCACGTGGCGGGCCTTCGGGTGGCTCAACGCCAACGGCGGCGAGGTGGTCGAGCTCGGTACGAGCGACACGCCGCGCTTCACCATCGATTCGACGGCCAACGTCGAGACGCTCCGCTTCCTGCGCGGGCTCATCGACAAGGGACTTGCGTTCCACCCGTCCCTCGGCGCTTTCGCCGGCGACGCACTCGCGCTCCTGCGGTCGGGGGCGGCGTCGATCTACACCAGCGGCTCCAACGACCTCGTGACGCTCCGCAAGAGCGGCGTGGCGGACGACGTGAAGATCGCGGTGATGCCGAAGGGCATGCGAGGCGTCACTCAGGGGTCATCCATGGGCGGCAGCAGCCTGTTCGTACCCGTGGGCGCCACGCAACGGGCCGTCGGTTTCGACTTCATGCGTCACGTGACCTCCGATGCGTTCGCCCTGCGCTTCGCCAAGGAGGAGAATCGTCTGCCGGTCCGCCCACGCGTGTATGGGGATCCGTTCTTTGAAGGGGCCGAGAACAAGACCGTGCTGACCCAGCTCGAGTCCGCGCACGTCTACAAGCTCGAGGCCTTCGCCGTGGCCCGGCAGGCGTTCGGTGAGGCGGTGCGGGCTGCGCTGAGCGGGACCAAGGACCCTGAGACGGCTCTGCGAGATGCGCAGGCGACGGCCCGGGCGTCGCTTCCGAACTGACGCCGGGCCCACGCCGATGGCCGGCAGACGTGACGTTCCACTTCTCGCCAAGATCCTGGTCACCCTTGCCCTCTGCGTCGGCATCGCCAGCGTGGCGACGTACCTGTTCGAGACACGACTGACGCGCGGCGCGCTCACCCGGCAGTCCGACCGGCTGGCGGTGAGCCATCTGAGCATCCTGAAGCAGGCCTACCTCGCCCAGGAGCGGTCGCTCGACGCGCTGGTCCGGAACCTTGCGGCCGAGGTGACGACGCGTGCCCTCACCGATCCGTCCCGGCGGAACGAGCTCGACGCCGAGCTAAGCATTTCGCACCGCGACCGGCAACTCGACCTGCTGGAGGTCATGGATACCCAGGGGCGACGGCCCGTTCCGCCCGCCGGTAGCGTCTCCTTGCGCGACCCGCCGGCGACTGCCGCGTTCGAGGCCTTCGACGTGAACAGTCATCTGCTGGCCGCGACCGACGGAACCTACGTGCAGACCGTCGCCGCCGGCGTCGGGAGACCGACAGATCGCCTCATCCTCGCCGGTGGGTACGCGTTCGGCGATGCGTTCGCCTACCGGCTGCGGACCCAGATCGGCGACCTGGGCGAGATCGTGCTCGTGGCCGGCGGCAAGGTGGCGGGGACCACGCTGCACGAACGGCGAGAGGTGCCGCCGGGAGCGCGCGTCGACGGGACCGGGCTTCCCACCTCGCCGACCGTGGTAAAGGTGAACGGCGCCAAGACGCTGGTCGTATACGCACCGATCGCATTCGGTTCGGACGGCGCACCCGCAGGCGCCCTGGGAGTGGCGCTGGCTGACCCCACCGCCTCGCTTGACGATTCCCTCGCCCGGAGCCGGCTCACGACGTCGTTGGGTCTCGCCGCAGTGGCCCTGATGCTCGGGTGGCTTCTGTTCCGTAGTCTCATCCGGCCCCTGGTGCGCCTGGCCCATACGGCCACGCTCATCGCCGGGGGCGACCGGGACGCCTCCTTCGACATCCGCGGTCGAGACGAGATCGCCATGCTGGGCGATTCCCTGGCCAGGATGACCGAGGAGTCGCGGGCCCAGGCCGCCCGGATCACCGACACGTCCCGCCGCATCGTCGGCGCCCAAGACGAGGAGCGGCATCGCATCGAGCGCAACCTCCACGACGGGGCCCAGCAGCGGCTCCTGACTGCGTCGCTCGCCGTGGGCGTGGTGATGGCCGGTCGAGCGGCCCAGGACGATGCACGGCTGGCGGCCGACCTCGAGGATGTCGCCCACCACCTCGACCTGGCCCTGGCCGAGCTGCGGGAACTGGCCCGGGGCATCCACCCGTCGATCCTCAGCGAGGAGGGGCTCGGCGCAGCCCTCGGGTCGCTGGCCGAGAAGTCGACGATTCCCACCACGGTGCTCAGGTCGATCACCGAGAGGTTGCCGGCTCCGATCGAAGCGACCGCCTACTTCATCGTGTCCGAGGCCATCGTGAACTCGGCCAAGCACGGCCACCCGTCGGCCGTCCACGTCAGCGCCTCCCGGCTCAACGGCCATCTGGTGGTGGAGGTTTCCGACGACGGTGTGGGAGGCGCCGACCCCGTCAACGGTTCGGGCCTCGTCGGCCTGGCCGACCGCGTCGCCGCCCTCGGAGGCCAGTTCACCGTCGAGAGCCCACCCGGTGAGGGCACCCGCATCGTCGCCCACCTGCCATGCGAGTAGTCATCGCGGATGACTCCGTGCTGTTCCGCGAGGGCCTGGCCCGCGTCCTCACCGAAGGCGGATTCGACGTGGTCGCACAGGTCTCCGACGCCGGGACGCTCCTCGAGCGGGTCGCTATCGAGCTCCCCGACATCGCAATCGTCGACATCCGCATGCCACCGACATTCACCCAGGAGGGGCTGGTGGCGGCCCAGGCGATCCAGGAGCGTCACCCGCAGGTGGCCGTTCTGGTCCTGTCGCAGTACCTCGAGTCGCACTACGCCATGAAGCTGATCTCCGACGGAGCGACGGCCGTGGGGTACCTGCTCAAGGACCGCGTGCTCCGTCTCGGTGACCTGCTGGACGTCATCACCCGCGTCGGGCACGGAGAGTGCGTGATCGACGCTGCGGTCGTGTCGCAGCTCGTCGCCCGACCGCGTGAGCAACCGAATCCTCTGGCCCGCCTCACCCCCCGGGAGCGCGAGGTCCTCGGGTGCATTGCCGAAGGCCGCTCGAACCAGGCCATCAGCGATCGACTCGGCTTCACGACGAAGACGGTGGAGTCACACGTCCGGAGCATCTTCCTGAAGCTGGACCTGGCGGAGGCGGCCGATGACAACCGGCGGGTCCTCGCCGTGCTGACCTACCTCCGGTCATGATCGAATAGGTTCCGACTCTTCTCCGGCACCCCGGTGGGCCCGGCGGTGGTGGCGAGCGGCACCACTGCCGGCGGCATCCGGCGCCGGCGCCGGCAACGGACGTTCGTCATCGGCGTCAGCCGCCCGACCGAGGCGAGGGTCAGGATGGGACGGCACGGTGGTCGACGGGCGACCGTCGCAGCCTCTTCACGGCCGCGGCCCGCTTCGTGGCCCTTCCCCGTCCCGCCGACTCGGTCCTCAGGTCGTCGACGGCCGTCGACACCAGCGGCACGGTGCTGACCAGGATCGTGGTCAATCCGTAACGGGATCGGTCACGTAATCGTCGTCGACGGAGATGCCGAGGCCGACCAGCACGGCGAGGCCCACCTGCAGCACCTGATCGCTGCCGATCACCGCGCCGCAGAGGCTGTCGGCGCCCCGGATGTTCTCCACGGTCGACCCGTGCAGGGCGGCGCCGGCCATGGTGGCCTTGGACAGGTCGGCGCCGGTCAGGTCACAGCCGAGGAATCGCATGCCGGTGAGGTTGGAGGCGTGGAAGTCCGCGTCGCGGAGGTCGACGTCGCGAAACTCTGCCGCCTCCCAGGTGGTCATGCGGAACGTGGCGCCGTCGGCCCGGCAGTCGGCGACGCGGACGTGGCGGGCCTTCAGGGTGGAGCCGACCAGGCCCGACAGCCGGCAGCGACGGAACTCCACCCGGGTCAGGCTGGCGCCGGCCAGGGTGACGCCCGACAGCTCGCAGTCCTCGACCACTACGTCGACCAGGCGGAGGTGCTCGAACCGGCGACCCGTGAGGCGCACGTTGGCCAGGCGCGACTCCGACAGCTCGACGTACGCCACGTCCATGGCCCCGCCGACCTCCCCGGTGATCTCGACACCCGACCAGTCCGCCCCGTCGATGAGCTCGGGATCGGGGAGCGGGGTCAGCTCCGCCGGCAGGCGGGGAGACCGAATCAGCATGGTGTCTCAGGCCTCCTCGCGGTCGCTGCGCTCGCCGGCCCTCACCGGGCCGGCGGCTCCGCTCATGCCACCTTGCCGTAGAAGAGGCGCTCGACGACGGCCCGGCACCGGCGGGTCGTGCGCCGGTACTGCTCGCGCAGGTCGTGGGGGCCAGTACCGAGCGAGCGGGCCAGGCGGGTGAGCTGCTCGGGGCGGCTGGGCAGGGCGTCGCCCGGCGAGCCCCGGACCAGGAAGAGGCGGTTCCGGGTGCGCTCGCAGAACCGGTACGCCTCGGCCAGCACCGCCCGGTCCTCGGGCGACAGGGCGCCGGCAGCCTCGAGCCCGTCGAGGGCGGCCATGGTGCCGGTCGACCGGACGCCGTGCCGCAACTGCAGGAGCTGGGCGCAGAACTCGACGTCGGACAGCGTGCCCCTACCCAGCTTGAGGTGGAACTGCGGGTCCTCGCCGGCGGGCAGTCGCTCCCGCTCGATGCGCGCCTTCATGCGGCGGATCTCCCGCACGTCGTCGTCCGGAACATCGTCGCGCCACACGTGGGGCTCGACTATCTCCATGAAGCGCCCGGCCACGCCGGCGTCGCCCGCCACCGGCCGGGCCCGCACCAGCGCCTGGCGCTCCCAGGTCCGGGCCCACCGGGCGTAGTACGCGGCGTAGCCGTCGAGGCTGCGGGCGAGGGGGCCGTCCTTGCCCTCGGGCCGCAGGGCCAGGTCCACGGGGTAGACGCGCATCGGCGGGGTGGCGCCGGCGAGGAAGCGCACCAGGTTCTCACCCAGTCGCTCAGCGACGGCGAAGTCGGCCGGCGTCGAGCCGTCGTAGACGAAGAGCAGGTCGAGGTCGCTGGCGTAGGACAGCTCGGCGCCGCCGAAGCGCCCGACGGCGATCACCGCGAACGGCACACGCGGCGCTAGCGCGTCGAGGGCGGCCGAGACACAGGCCTCGGCCAGCGCCGTGAGCTGGCCGGCGGTGACGACGACCTGGTCCTCGCCCGTGGCGGCGGCGAGGTCGAGCACGTCGGCCGCCGCCACCCGCAACTCCTCCCGCCGCTTGTAGCGCAACAGGGCGAGCTGGCGGTCCTCGGTGTGCTCCCGCCAGGCCAGCGCGTTGGCGCTCCCGGCCAGCAGGGCGCCCTCGGGACGGGGGGCCAGGCCGTCGGGGTGGCCGAGGGAGGGAATCATGTCGGGCTGGTGCTCGAGGGTGTCGACGAACGTCCGGCCGGTGCCAAGCAGCAGGCACAGGCGGCGGGCGGCCTCGGGCGACTCCCTGAAGGCGACGGCCAGCTCGGTGGCCTGCTGGTTGCCCGTGCTGAGGATGCGCAGACCGAGCAGCCCCAGATCCGGGTCGGGCGACTCGGACAGCCAGCCCAGCAGCAGCGGCAGCAGCTGCTGCATCAATCGCGAGGAGCGGGTGAGGCCCTTGGTGAGCTCCCGCAGGGCCTGCCGGGTCCGCTGGGCGTCGGTGAAGCCGAACGCCTCCAGGCGGGCGACCACCACCTCGTCGGGCAACAGGGGGGTGGCGTCGCCCCGGGTGAGCTGATCCAGCAAGGGGCGGAAGAAGACGTGCTCGTGGAGGGCCCGCACGGTCGCTTGCTGGCGGGTGAGGTAGCTGGCCAGCAGCTCGCCGGCGCCGGCCTCGGCCGTGTCGCGATAGCCCATGACCCGGGCAAGACGGTCCATGGCCTCGCCGCTGGTGGGCAGGGTGTGGACCTGCTGCTCGGCCACGAGCTGCAGGCGGTGCTCCACGGTGCGCAGCAGCCGGTAGGCGTAGTCCAGCGACCGGGCGTCGGCCGCGTCCACGTAGCCGCCGGCGCCCAGCTCGCCAAGAGCGTCGAGGGTGGTGGGCGAGCGCAGCGCCGGGTCGTGGCGGCCGTGGACGAGCTGGAGGAGCTGGACGGCGAACTCGATGTCGCGGATGCCGCCCCGGCCCCGCTTGACCTCGCGGTCGGTGAGACGCTTCCGCGCCAGCTCGGCCTCGGCCCGGGCCTTCATGGTCCGCACGGCCCGCAGATCCTCCGCCGAGAACGGCCGGTCCCACAGCCGCCTCTGTGCTGCGGCATGGAACTGTTCGCCGAGCTCGGCGTCGCCGGCCACAGGGCGGGCCTTCACGAGGGCCTGGAACTCCCATGTCTGCGCCCACCGGTCCCAGTAGGCCTCGTAGGAGCCGAGCGAGCGCACCAGCGGCCCATCGCGACCCTCGGGACGAAGGTCGACGTCGACCCGGAAGCAGGTGCGGGCCACGTCGAGCACGGCCCGGGCGGTCCTGGCGTCGTCGTCGGGGGATGCGGCACCGGCCCGGACGAAGAGGATGTCGACGTCGCTCGAATAGTTCAGCTCGGCCCCGCCCAGCTTGCCCATGCCGATGACCGCCAACCCCTCCGCCGCCGGTCCGGCGCTCGCCACCGCCGCATCCAGCACCTCGGTGGCCATCCGGGCCAGGGCGGCCCCGACCGCAGGCAGCTCGTCGAGGCCGAGCAGGTCCCGGGCCGCGATGCGCAGCAGCTCCAGCCGCTTCCACCGGCGCAGCTCTTCGCCGGGGTTCAGCGGGGGTCGGCGGGCGAGATCGGCCAGCACATCGATGGCCACCGGCTCGCCCAGCAGCAGCTCGGTGAGCGACCGGCTGGCCGCGGTGACGGCCACGACCGCATCCCGTAGCCGGGCGTCGTCCTCCAATCGGCCGGCGAGGTCCGGGTGGGCCTCGGTCAGCCGCTGGAGGGCCAGGCGGACCGCGGGCGGGGCCGCAGAGCGATCGACCGCGGCCTGCAGGGACATTCCGGCAGTCTGCCCCTCGTTAGGCTGAACGCGTGCTCCGACTGCGCGTCGCCGCCTGTCAGATCAACAACGTGGTGGGGGACCTGGACGGCAACGTCGAGGTCATCCTGGCCGCCCTCGACCGGGCCGACGAGGCCGGCTGCGACCTCGCCGTGTTCCCGGAGCTGGCCATCACCGGCTATCCGCCGGAGGACCTGCTGCTCAAGCCGGCGTTCGTGGCCGACAACCGTGCCGCTCTCGCCAAGCTCGCCGCCCGCACCGGCCGGTGCGCAGCGGTGGTGGGGTTCGTCGACGCCGGCCGCGACCTCTACAACGCTGCTGCGGTATGCGCCGGCGGCGAGGTCAAGGGCGTCTACCGCAAGCGCATCCTCCCCAACTACTCGGTGTTCGACGAGCAGCGGTACTTCGCTCCCGGCACCGGCGATCCGCAGCTGTTCGTCATCGGCGGGGTGAAGGTGGGTGTCTCGGTCTGCGAGGACTCCTGGTCGCCCGACGGCCCCATCGCCGACCAGGCGGCCGGCGGGGCCGAGCTCATCGTGAACCTCAACGCGTCCCCTTACTACGCAGGTCGCCTCGCCGAGAGGGAGCGCATGCTGGCCACCCGGGCGGCCGACGCCTCGTGCGCCCTTGTCTACGTCAACCTGCTGGGCGGTCAGGACGAGCTGGTCTTCGACGGCGCGTCTCTGGTGCTCGACGCCGACGGCCGGGTCGTCGCCCGGGGCCCGCAGTTCAAGCCCGCCGACCTTGTCACCGACATCGAGATCCGTCCGGTGTTCCGCAAGCGCCTGCTCGACCCCCGGGGCCGGGCCACCGCCCCCCCGCTGCCGGAGATCCTGGTGTCGGCCGAGGCCCGCGCCCATGACACACCGTGCGAGCCGGTGGTGGTCGAGCCGCTGTCGCCGGTGGAGGAGGTCTACGAGGCCCTCGTCCTCGGCACCGGCGACTACGCCCGCAAGAACGGCTTCACCGACGCGGTCATCGGCCTCTCGGGAGGGGTGGACTCATCCCTCGTGGCTGCCGTTGCGGTCGACGCCCTGGGACCGGGCCACGTCCACGGGGTCTGCATGCCCTCCCGCTACTCCAGCGAGGGGTCGCTGTCCGACGCGCAGGTGCTGGCCGACGCCCTGGGCATCGAGACCCGGACCATCGAGATCGAGCCGGCCCACGCCGCCTTCCTCGAGATGCTGGCCCCGTCGTTCGCCGGCGTCGACGAGGACCTGACCGAGGAGAACATCCAGGCCCGGGTGCGCGGTACCACCCTCATGGCCCTGTCGAACAAGTTCGGCTGGCTGGTCCTGGCCACCGGCAACAAGAGCGAGATGGCGGCCGGGTTCTCCACCCTCTACGGCGACCTGGCCGGCGGGTTCGCGGTCATCAAAGACGTCTCCAAGCTCCTGGTCTACGACCTGTGCCGGAACCGGAACGAACGGGCCCGGGCCGCAGGCGGGACCGACCCCATCCCTCCGGACGTGCTCACCAAGCCGCCGTCGGCGGAGCTGCGGGCCGACCAGCGCGACGACCAGTCGCTGCCCCTCTACACCGAGCTCGACCCGATCCTGCTGGCCTACGTCGAAGGAGACGCCACCGCCGGAGACCTGGTGTCCGCCGGCTTCGCCCCCGACCTCGTCCGGCGGGTCGTGACCCTCGTCGACCGGGCCGAGTACAAGCGTCGGCAGGCGCCTCCCGGGGTAAGGGTGACCCCGAAGGCATTCGGCAAGGACCGCCGGCTTCCGATCACGAACCACTACACAGGGTAGTAGAATGGTGCGAGATGATCGCTGTATCTGCCGGGGTTGACCTGCCAGGTAGAGTAGGGAAAGACAGTTTGCGCCGGTTCGAGGCTGTGCGGAATTCCCGCGTCTCGTACGGCGTTGTCACTTTGCCGGTCTCACCACCGTCCAAGAAGTCACCCGTATGTCGAGCTAGCCGCCGCTAGCTACCCCTGAAGGAAGAAGCTTTCAAATTGGCCAAGGAGCGCGTCGAGCGGGACGAGGAAGACCTCGTCCGGCTGTACCTCACGGACATCGGGCAGTACCCCCTGCTCACCAAGGACGACGAGGTCCGCCTGGCCAAGGCCATCGAGGCGGGCAACGAGGCGCGTCTGCACCTCGAGAAAGAGGGCACCAGTGTGCCCCAGGCCCGCCGTCGCGAGTTGCGCCGCATCAACGCGGAGGGCGTGAGCGCCCAGCGCACGTTCGTCCAGTCCAACCTGCGCCTGGTCGTGTCGATCGCCAAGAAGTACCAGGCCTCCGGTCTGCCCCTCCTCGACCTCATCCAGGAGGGCAACCTGGGCCTGATGCACGCCGTCGAGAAGTTCGACTGGCGCAAGGGCTTCAAGTTCTCCACCTACGCCACGTGGTGGATCCGTCAGGCCATCACCCGGGGCATCGCCAACACCGGCCGCACCATCCGCCTCCCCGTCCACGCCGGCGACACGCTCGCCCGGCTGCAGAAGGCCCGCGCCCGCCTGGAGCTCAAGCTGGGCCGTCCGGCCACGCTGTCGGAGCTCTCGGCCGAGGTCGAGATGCCCGAGGACAAGGTCACCGAGGCGCTGCGCTTCGCCGCCGAGCCCCTGTCCCTCAGCGAGCCCCTCCGTGAGGACGGCGACGCCGAACTCGGCGACGTGGTCGAGGACCGGTCGGCAGAGTCGCCCTTCGAGGTGGCCGCCACCGCCCTGCTGCCCGAGGAGATCTCCAAGCTACTGGGCCCCCTCGACGAGCGTGAGCGCGAGATCCTGCGCCTGCGCTTCGGCCTCGACCGGGGCGAGCCCCGCACCCTCGAGGAGGTCGGGGAGCACTTCAACCTGACCCGGGAGCGCATTCGCCAGATCGAGGCCCGGGCCATGTCGAAGCTGCGTCATCCCAGCTCCGATACTGGCGCCCGCGACCTGCTGGCCGTCTAGATCACGCTTTCGAAGGGCGGGTGCCCACCGGTGGGCGCCCGTCCTTCGTCGCGTCCGGCTACCCGGCGAGGGTGGTCAGGCCGACGATCAGGAAGATCACCCAGGCAAGGATCCACAGCGCCATCAACGCGCCGCCGGCGAACAGCGCCCCGCGGGGGACGCTCTCCAGGAATCCCCCCGACGGCATCGACGGGCCGCCGTCGAGCCGGGGCAGCACGCCCAGGCGGTCGAGGACCACCACAACGGCAACCGCCACCACGATGGCGGCCATGAGGACGATCACGACCATCATGGACGGAACACCCCCGGAAGCAGCCCAGGATTGGCTGGCACGGTGGGCGGCGGTATGACGTCGACGGCGGGCGGGAAGAAGGGGGTGCCGGGGGGTAGGTCACCCGAGCTGGGCGTGGGCGGGCGCACCACGAAGTACGAGGGGAGTGTGGTCGGCGGGGCGGCCGGGGCGTTCGGGTCGACTCCGGGCTCGAGCACCGGGGAGCCGGTGGAGGGGGTGGTGTCCCGGGCCGGCGCCGGCGACAGCGTCGGCGCCGGGGTAGGAGCTGCCGGCGGCGCGAAGTCCGACTTCGGCCTGCCCTCGAGCGCGGCGCTCATGTAGCTCTGCCAGGTCTTGGCCGGCAGCGTGCCACCGAACACCCGCGATAGGCCCTTGATGTTCACCAGCGGTCGCTGGCTGTCGGAGAAACCCATCCAGATCGAGGTCGACAGCTCGGGGGTGTACCCCACGAACCAGGCGTCGCTGTAGTTCTCGCTGGTGCCGGTCTTGCCTGCCGTGCCGTTGGGCCGGCCCAGATCGGCCGCCTTGCCGGTGCCATTCAGGACGACGCCCTTCAACACGTCGTTCATCTGGTCGGCGATGGTCTCGTTGAGCACCCGCGCGCCGGCTCGGGACCGGTTGTCCTCCAGGACCTTGCCATCGGGCCCGACGATCCGCAGGATCGGCGTTGCGGGGAACTGCACGCCGCGGGCGGCGAACACACCGTATGCCGCGGCCATGTCGAGTGGCGACACCTCGGCCGCTCCCAGGGTGAGGCTCGGGCCGTAGGACTCCCTGCTGTTCAGCCTTCCCTCGCGGTCGATCATGGTGACGCCGAGTCGGTTTGCCATCTCCGCAGTGTCCTTGACCCCGACGTCCTGAATCAGCTGGGCGTACACCGTGTTGACCGAGTTGGCAGTGGCCTGGCGGAGGTCGATGGTGCCGTAGCCGCCGCTCTCCACGTTGGACACGGTGCAACCCTCGCCCTTGCAACGGGGATAGGTGTAGGTGCCTGGTCCTTTGTAGGTCTTGTCGAGGCTCATGCCGTCCTCGAGAGCCTCGGCCAGGGTGAACGGCTTGAACGAGGAGCCGGGCTGGCGGCCGCTGCCGCCACCGGCCACACAGATCGGGCCGTCGGTGGGGGGCGGCGGGTTGCCTTCGGGCGACGACGGGCGCGGCGGGCAGTTGCCCAGGGCCAGGTTCACCTGGCTGCGGTTGAAGTCACGCCCACCCACGAGTGCCTTCACGAAGCCGGTCTTCGGGTCGACGCTGGCGAGCGCCATGTCGAGCGGGGCCTGGGTGCCCTTCAAGGCCTCGGTGACCGAAGCGTCGGCCTTGGCCTGCATGCCCGGGTCGAGAGTGGTCTCCACCCTCAGGCCACCCGAGTAGACCAGATCGTCTCCGTACTTGGTCACGAGGTAGCCGCGCACGTAGTCGCTGAACCAGGGGTACTTGGTCGGCAGTTGCTTGGCCGGCTGCACGACGGTGGCCTGGGGGGCGCCGGTCCTCGGCAGGTTGTCGGCGAGAGTCACCCGAAGGGGCAGGGCCGCCGCCAGCTCCACCGGGGTGATCTTGCCCTGGTCGGCCATCTTCCCGAGCACCCGCTGGCGCTGGAACTCGGCCTCGCCGGGATTGGTGCGGGGGTCGTACAGGCTTGGGGCCGACAGCAGGCCGGCGAGCATGGCCGCCTCGGTGAGGCTGACGTTGCGGACCGACTTGTTGAAGTAGGCCTCCGCCGCAGCTGCGACGCCGTAGGCGCCACTGCCGAAGTAGGCGCGGGACAGGTAGCCGTAGAGGATCTGATCCTTGCTCAGCTCCTTCTCCACCCGGCCGGCCAGGATGGCCTCGCGGAGCTTGCGGCCGGCGGTGCGCTCGTCGCCGAGGTAGAGCAGGCGAACGTACTGCTGGGTGATGGTCGAGCCGCCCTCCACGTAGCCCCCGCCCTTGATGTCTGCCCACAGCGCCCGGAAGATGCCCCGGGAGTCGACGCCCTTGTGCTCGTAGAACCGCTGGTCCTCGACGGCGAGGACGGCGTCGACCAGGACGGGGGGGATGTCGCCCGGAGCCACTGGCAGGCTGGTCTCGAAGCGCCGGTAGTTGGCGATTTCGGCACCCGTGCTGTCGAAGACACGGGTGATTCGCGACTCGACCGACGGGCGCTCGGCGGGCAGGTTGCCGGTGAAGGGCATGGTCAGGAGCGAGACGGCCAGGATGCCAACCACCAGTACCGGCACAAGCAGGCTGGCCACCGCAAGGGCGGTGACGCCCCGGAAGACCGGGTCCTCCCAGACCGACGGCCCCGTCCAATGCTGGTGGTGATCGCCGCCGGCGCGGTGGCGAAACCTGGTCTCAGTCGCCGACAGCATCGTCCCCTACTCTCCCCGGCCCGATCTGAGCCTGCCTGCTTCCGCCTGAGCACCCGCAGTCTGGAGCACCTGACTCAGACCTCTCCATTCTTGTGGATATCCACACCTTGCGTTGGGCCGTCTAGGGTCGACGGTGGAGGTGTCCGGGCACCTGGTGGGCTCCCCCGCCTTCAAAGCGGGTGGGACGGGCGATCCCCGTCCGGCGGGTTCGATTCCCGTCCACCTCCGCCACTCGACCTTGTGAAACGGTCACAAGGTCGGCGGGGCGGACGAACCGGTAGGCTGCGGGCCATGAAGAAGCTGATCCTGCTCGTCATGTTCGTCGCCCTCGGTGTGGTCGCAGCCAAGAAGGTGCGCTCCGCCTAGGTGACCTCTGAAGTACCCGGCTGCCATGGCGGACCTCCGCCCTCATGCCGGGTCGTGGTGCTTTCGGCGGGGCCTCGCGGTGCCCATCTCGCCGCACTCCTTCGCTCTCGTCCCCCT
>Ga0136633_1002274_pt1 | contig 13376 bp, 11 predicted proteins | sample AntDrymeUQ832206_2_FD_105494 | JGI IMG/M metagenome (GOLD analysis project Ga0136633, IMG submission 105494) | Polar desert sand microbial communities from Dry Valleys, Antarctica - metaG UQ83 (22.06) | ecosystem: Environmental > Terrestrial > Soil > Desert | place: Antarctica: Dry Valley... | reverse complement strand
GCGTGCCCTCCATGACGATCGAGAAGTGGTCCAGCGGGAGCCCCTCGGAGCCGGTGAAGTGGAAGAAGCGGCCGGTCTCGGACTCCAGCGCTCCCAGCTCGCGCGCCCCGTCGGCGATGAACCAAGCCGTCACGCGCGAGTTCAGCCGCACGAGGTAGGCCTCCGGCGCGTCGTCGCCCGCGTCGAGCACCATCTGGCGCAGGTGGCGGGCGGCGTGGATCGCCATCGTCTCCTCGGACTTCACGACCCCCTCGCCACCGCACACCGGGCAGGTCTTGGTCATGATCTCGCGCACCCCGTCGGTGACGTTCTGGCGCGTCATCTCGACCAGCCCGAGCGGCGAGATCTCGACCACGAACGTCTTCGTGCGGTCCTCGTCGAGCGCCTTGCGCAGCGTCTTGAGGACGGCGTCGCGGTTGCGCGCGCGGGCCATGTCGATGAAGTCGATGACGATGATCCCGCCGATGTCGCGCAGCCGCAGCTGGTTGACGACCTCGTCGGCCGCCTCGAGGTTCGTCTTGGTGATCGTGTCCTCGAGCCGGGCGCCCTTGCCGCGCCCGATGAAGGATCCCGTGTTGACGTCGATGACCGTCAGCGCCTCGGCATAGTCGATCAGCAGGTAGCCGCCCGACGGGAGGTCGACGCGCTTGTTGAGCATCCCCTCGATGACGTCGTCGACCCCGTAGGCGTCGAGCAGCGGCTCGTCGGACTCCCACAGCTCGACGCGGTCCACGAGCTCGGGTGCGGTGCGGGAGAAGAACGAGACCATTCGGTGGTGCTGCTGGGGGTCGTCGACCACGGCGCGCTCGAAGTCGGCCGAGAAGATGTCGCGCACGACGCGGATCGCGAGGTCGGCCTCCTGGAAGACGAGGTTCGGCGCCCGCGTGTCGCGCACGCGCTGGTCGAGCACGTCGTTGAGCTTGTGCAGGTAGAGCAGCTCGCGCTCGAAGTCCTCCCGGACCGCGCCGTGGGCCGCGGTGCGGATGATCGCGCCGCCGCCGCCGAGGTCGAGCTTGTGCGCCTCCTTGCGCAGCCGGGCTCGCTCGGAGTCCTCGAGCCGCCGGGACACGCCTACGCCCTCGCCCGTCGGGGCGTAGACCATGTAGCGGCCCGCGATCGTGACCTCCATCGACACCCGCGCGCCCTTGGTCTTCAGGGGGTCCTTGACGACCTGGCAGACCACTTCCTGGCCCGGCTTGAGGAGGTCGGTTATCGAGTGGCTCCGGCCGGTGGTACCGCGGCCTCGCTGCACTTTCTCCACGCCGGGGAGGACGATCTCGTCGACGTGCAGGAAGCCGTTCTTGTCGAGGCCGATGTCGACGAACGCGGCCTCCAGGCCCGGGAGGACGTTGTCGACGACGCCCTTGTAGATGTTGCCGACGATCGAGCGGTTGCCGCGGCGCTCGAAGTAGACCTCCGCGCAGCGGAAGCCCTGGGCGAGCTCAGGCCCGCCGCGGCGGCGCCGGCCGCGCCGATCGGCTCCCGAGGGGGCCTCCTTGGAGGCTTCCAGCATCGCGACTCGCGTCTCTCCGCGGTCGACCGAGACCAGCACTTGCTTTCTCAAAAGGTGTCCTTGTCATGAGATAAGGCCCGCTCGACCCTTCGTGACGGCGACCTCGCGCGCCTGCGCGTGGATCGACTGAAGGAGGCCGATGGCCAGGAATGTGACGAGCAACGACGAACCGCCGTAGCTCAGAAGGGGTGCGGGAACGCCGGTGATCGGCATGATGCCGACGGTCATACCCACATTGACGAAGATCTGGAAGAGCAGCATCAGGGTGATGCCGCCCGCGATCAACGCGCCATAGAGGTTCTTCGCAAGCGTGAGGATGCGAAGGCCGCGCCAGATCAACAGCGCGTAGAGCGACAGCACCAAGGCGGCGCCGACGAAACCCCAGGTCTCGCCGACGACCGCGAAGATGAAGTCCGTGTGGTGCTCGGGCAGGAAGTCGAGGCCGGTCTGGGTGGCGTTGTCCACCCCGCGGCCCGTCTTCTCGCCCGCACCGATGGCGATCTTGGACTGCTGCTGCTGGTAGCCCTCCTCGCCCGAGACGTCGGACGGTTGCAGGAACGACGTCAGTCGGTCGACCTGGTAGGGCTGCAGCACCTGCACGCCGATCGCCGGCAGTGCGGTGAAGGTGAGAGCGACCGCGACGGCGCCGAGGGCGCCGAGGGCCGCGAAGTGCTTCCACGGGGTGCCCGCCACGAAAAGCACGGCGAGCACTCCCACGACGTAGACCAGCGACGTCCCGAGGTCGGGCTGGGCCATGACGAGCATGGCCGGCACGAGCGCGAGCAGCATCACCCGCGCCGTGGTCTGGCGGCCCGGGCTGCGCATCCGCTCGGTCAGGAACGCGGAGAGCGCGAGCACGAGCAGCACCTTGCCGAGCTCGGACGGCTGGAAGCGGAAGAAGGGCAGTTCGATCCAGCGCTTGGACCCGCGCGCCGCGCTGCCGAGCGCGTACACCACGAGGATCGACGCGATCATCAGTCCGTAGATCGGGTACTTGAGCTCGCGCAGCCGCGAGTAGTCCAGCCGCGAGACGGCGTACATCACGATCAGGCCGGCGACCACGTAGACCGACTGGCGGATCACGTAGTAGTCGGGCTGGCCCGGGACGTCGTCGACCGTCGCCCCCTTCAGCGCAAGGACGGAGCACACGCACAGCCCGATCGCGGCGACGAGGAGCAGCGGGTCCAGTCGCAGGCGAAACTCGCGCGGCGCCAGCGGCGGCGGTGCCGCGGAGGCGGTGGTGATCGGGGTGCGGGTCGCGCTCATTCGATGGTCGCCGGAGCCTCGGCGGGAGTGCACGGCTTCGTCCCCAGGTCGTACCACGTCTTGAGGATCTGGCACGCTGCGGGTGCCGCCGTCTCGGCGCCGAAGCCGCCGCCCTCGATCGTCGTGACGACGACGATGGGACGGTTGTTGGCGTTGACGTAGGCCGCGTACCAGGACTGGTCGGGCTGCGGTGGCCGCTCGACCGTGCCGGTCTTGCCGTGCACCGTCAAAGGAAAGGTGCCGAAGATGCTCGCGGAGGTGCCGTCGCCCTCCATGGCCGCTCGGCGCAGGCCCTCGAGGATCGAGGTACGGGTCACCTCGGAGATCTGCACCTTGCGCCGTGGCGGTTTGCCGAGCTTGGCGATGACGCGGCCCTGCCCGTCCTCGATGCGCTTGCCCAGGTGTGGCCGCACGACGGTGCCGCCGTTGGCGAGCGTGGCGTAGGCGACGGCCATCTGCAGAGGCGTGGCCTGGAGGTCGCCCTGCCCGACGGCCAGGTTGACGTTGTCGCCCGCCGACCACTCGCGCTCGATGCCGCCACACTCGAGCAGCGCGGCCGTGGTGCCGGCCGGGAGCTTGTTGCGCTCGACGCAGTCCTTGTACTTCGCAAAGCCGGCGTCGCGCCACTTGCGATCGGGGACGAGGCCGTCGAACTCACCGGGAATCTCGATGCCGGTGGCCTTGCCGAGCCCGAGTCGGCGCGCCCACTGTTGCAGGACCGGGCCCTGGTCGTTGAGGCGGAAGCCGAGTTTGTAGAAGAAGACGTCGGAGGAGACCTGGAGCGCGCGCGGGAGCGCGATCGTCCCGAAGACGGCGTCTCTGGCGTTCTTGAAGGTCTGCGGCCCCAGCTTGAAGAAGCCCGGGTCGTCGATGGGCGTCTCGGGTGTGATGAGCCCGGCCTCGAGGCCGGCCGTGGCCGTGATCAGCTTGAAGACCGAGCCCGTCGGATACACGCCGGCGATCGCCCGATTGAAGAGCGGCTTGCCCGCCGGTTCCGAGTTCAGCGCGTCGAACTTCTCCTGCGAGATCGGCTTCGCAAAGGCGTTCGCGTCGAAGCTCGGGACGGAGCCGAGGGCGAGGATCTCCCCGTTGCGCGGATCCATCGCCACGAACGCCCCGGGCTTGCCGCCGGAGACCCGCGCCATCGCCTGCTGGGCCGAGCGCTGGAGGTCGAGGTCGAGCGTGAGCTTCAGCTTGTAGCCCTGGAGCGGCTTGGAGATCCGCTCCGCGCACCGGGAGGGGTCGTCGCAGGCCTGGCCCATCGCATCGACCACCTGTCGGCGGGAGCCCGCCTTTCCCCGCAGGTAGCGGTCATAGGCGAACTCGACGCCGGACTTGCCGATGCGCTCGCCCTGGGCGACGCCGCGGTAGCGCGCACGGCGGAGCTCGTCGGGAGAGACCTCGCCGATCGTGCCGAAGAGGTGCGCGGCGAGCTCCTTGAAGGGATAGGTGCGCAGGTAGAGCTTGCTCACCCGCACGCCCGGGAACTGCTTCGTGCGCTCGCGCAGGAAGTTGTAGGCCGCCTGGTCGATGTCGGTCTTGACCGTCACCGCCGCGTACGGCGTCTGGGCGACCTGCTGGATGACGCGACGGTGGATCTGCGTCTGGGTGAGGCCGATCACGCGCCCGAGGCCGCGGTAGAGATCGCGGAGCCTGGCGTCGGCCGGCAGCGGCGGGATCTTGACGGCGCGAGCGCGCCGGGACTGCCGGACGAGGGTGCGCCGCCCGGAGCGTTCGGCACGGGAGAACTTCCTCTTCTCGCGCCGGCGGGCGCGGTCCATGGCCCGCACGCGGTCGCCGGCGGCGAGGCGCTCGCGTTCCGAGGCCGACACGGCTGCGCCGTATCGGGCGGCCAGCGTCCGCTCGGTCTCGGGAAGCTCTCCCGGCAGCAACTGCACGACCTGTGCGAGCCGCGTCGTGACGAGCTCGTTGGCTCCTGTGCGGTCGACAATGTCCCCCCTAGGGGCGTCGATGCGGATGCTGCGAACCCGGTTCTCGCGGGCCTGGGAGACGTACTCCTCCCCCGTCAGCACCTGCAGGAACCAGAGGCGGAAGAAGATCATCGCGAACAGCACGAAGGCGACCCCGCCGAGGATCGCCACGCGCACCGCGAGCTGCGGCGTGATCGGCGGACGCCGCTCTTCGAGGGGGATCGGGCTCACCAGATGGCCACCTTCGGTGGCTCTTGCTGATGCTTCGCGATCACCAGGGTGGCCGCCTTGGCGATCACGCGCGCGAGAGCGGGGAGAGCCCGCCGGTCGTGTAGGCGCGCCGGCGGCGGCGGCGCGGGTCGTCCGGGAGGTGCGCGAGCAACATTCGGCGCACGAGCGCGTAGACCGGCAGAGCGAGCAGCGTGTCCAGCACGATGGTGATCAGGATCTGGCGCGCGAGCTGCAGCGACACGGGGGCATCGACCCCCAGCATGAACTGCAGGAAGGCGTATCCGGCGACGGCGATGATCGCCGCCACCGCGCCGACCGCCATCGGCGTCAGCCCGTGCGCCGGGTCGCGCAGCTCGCGCAGGCGGCCCGCGCCGTAGCCGATCGCCGTCAGCAGCAGGCTCGACACCCCGAGCGTCTGCAGCAGCGCCATGTCCACGAGCAGGCCGACGCCGAAGCCGAAGCAGGCCCCGGGGACCGACCCGAGCAGCAGGCCGACGGAAGCGACGAATAGCGGCGTCAGATCGGCGGGCACGCCGAAGACGAAGATCTGCGAGATCGCCGCCATCTGGACGATGACGCCCACGACGGCGAGTGCCGCGAGGCGCAGGGCGGGCTGCATGTGCGCGCTCACGGCCGCGCCGCCGCCTGCATCTGGTCCGGGGAGATCCGGGTGAGCACCTCGACCCAGATGAGCCCGCCGAGGTCCGCGGCGGGCTTGACGCGGACCTCGCGGTCGAGGTCGCCCTCGCCGAGGTCCACGCGGCTGACGATGCCGATCGTGATGTTCGGCGGGAAGTAGGAGGAGAGGTCGGGCGAGAGCGAGCCGGCCGTGACGACGCGCTCGCCCTCCTTGATCTTGCGCGGGTCGGCGACCACGTCAAGGATCAGGTCGGCGCGGGTGCCGAACTCCGCCTGCACGGCGCCCTGGGTGTTCGAGCCGAGGGTGCGCGCGGCAACCGCGAACTCCTCCGAGCCCGCCGTGAGGAGCGTCACGATCGAGTAGCTGCCGGTGACCTGCGTGACGCGGCCGACGAGGGCGCCGTTGGCGGCGACGACCGGGTCGTCGACGGCCACGTCGTCGCCCGATCCCTTGTTGATGGTGAGCGTCGAGTAGAAGAGGTTCGGCGACCGGGCAGCCACCCGCGCCTTGACCGGCTCGTAGCGGTCCAGGCTCGCCTGGTTGATCTCGAGCATCTTCTTGAGCTCGGCGTTCTCCTGAGCGGCGGCCTGCAATGCGGTGACCTGCTTCTGCAGTCCGTCGCGCTGGTCGACCAGGTCGTCGCGCTGCTGCTGGGCATCGACGGTGTCGCCGACCCAGCTGAAGAGGTCGCGGAACGGCTTGAGGACGCGGCTGGTGCCGTCCTGGATGGGCCCGAGGACGCCGAGAGCGCCGCGCTGCACCGAACGGAGTCCGCCGCCGGAAGACTCTCCGAAGTAGGCGGTCAGGAGCAGCAGTGAGAGCGCGACGAGCGCGGCCAGGACCGCACGCCGGCGCCGTACTTTCCGGTCGTACATGAGGGCTCTGCCTGCAGGCTACCGGCGCGAGCGCCGGTTCCTGCCGTTCCGGTTGGCCCGGTGGATCGCCTCGAACTCCTCGAGGGAGCGCCCGGAGCCGACGGCCACGCACGTAAGCGGCGACTCCGCGCGGTGCGCAGGCATCTGCGTCTCTTCGCGCAGGCGCTCGTCGAGCCCCTGCAGCAGTGAGCCGCCGCCCGCGAGCATGATCCCGCGGTCCATGATGTCCGACGCAAGCTCGGGAGGCGTGCGGTCCAGCGTCTCCTTGATGGCGTCGATGATCTGCACGAGCGGCTCCTCGAGCGCCGCGCGCACCTCCTCGGAGGTGAGCACGACCGTCTTGGGGAGCCCGGAGACGAGGTCGCGGCCGCGGATCTCCGCCTGGACCTCCTCCTCCAGGGGGTACGCCGAGCCGATCTCGAGCTTGACTTCCTCGGCCGTCTGCTGGCCGATCAGGAGCTTGTACTCCTTCTTGACGTAGTTGATGATCGCCTCGTCGAGCTCGTCCCCGCCGATGCGGATCGACGAGCTCACGACGATGCCGCCGAGCGATATGACCGCGACCTCGGAGGTCCCGCCCCCGATGTCGACGACCATGTTGCCCGTCGGCTCGCCGACCGGCAGCCCGGCGCCGATGGCAGCGGCCATCGGCTCCTCGATCAGGTAGGCCTGGCGCGCGCCGGCGCTCAGGCAGGCCTCCTCCACCGCGCGCTTCTCCACGCCGGTGACGCCGCTGGGCACGCAGACGACCACACGCGGGTGCGCCCAGCGGTTCTGATGGACCTTCTGGATGAAATGGCGGAGCATCTCCTCCGTCACGTCGAAGTCGGCGATGACACCGTCCTTGAGCGGGCGGATGGCCTGGATCGTGCCGGGGGTCCGGCCCAGCATCCGCTTGGCCTCGATGCCCACCGCGTGGACCTCGCCCGTGCGCGAGTCGATCGCGACGACCGACGGCTCGGAGAGAACGATTCCACGCCCCCGGACATAGACGAGGGTGTTGGCGGTTCCGAGGTCGACCGCCATGTCGCGGCCGCCGAAGCCAGTCATGTAGCTGAAGAAGCCCATGCGAGAGCGGGCGCGGCGGAGAAGAGACGCTGCTCAGGGGCCCGCGGCGACCGGTCGGGAGTCTAGCGGAGGGGGGCTCCGCGATCCGCCGGTTGCAACAGAAACGGCAGCAAATCGAGCAAAGTGGGGACGGGAAGTCCCACCACGTTGAGATAGTCGCCGCGAATCTCGCGCACCAGGGCCGCACCGCGGCCCTGGATCGCGTAGCCGCCGGCGCGACCGCGCCACTCCCCGAGGCCCACGTACCAGTCGATCCACGCCCCGTCGAGGTCCCGGAAGGTGACGTCCGTGACGGCGACCGCGGTCCGCATCGGAGGCGAGACCGCGACGCCGCTCACGACCTGGTGCGTGCGACCGGCGAGCACGCCCAGCGTCGCGCGCGCCTGGGCCTCGTCGCGCGGCTTGCCGTAGATGCGGCCGTCGAGCGCGACCAGCGTGTCGACGCCCAGGACGGGGTCCCCCGGGACCGCGGCCGCCTTGCGGCGCGCGTTCTCCATGGCGACCTCGTGCGGGTCGCCTGCGGTGAGCTCCTCGACGTCGCTCGGGACGACGGTGAACGCCACACCGAGCTGCTCGAGGATTGCGCGGCGCTGCGGCGAGGCCGAGGCGAGGACGAGCCGTACGGCCGGCGGCAACTGTTACCCGAGGTCGGGGAAGTAGATCGCGGCCTCGCGCGCGGCCGACTCGTCCGAGTCGGCGCCGTGAACCATGTTCTGGCCGATCTCGACCGCGTAGTCGCCGCGGATCGAGCCCGGCGCCGCCTCGAGCGGGTTCGTCGCGCCGATGACCTGACGGGCAGCCTTTACCGCGTCCTGGCCCTCGAGCACCATCGCAACGATCGGCCCGGAGGTGATGAACTCGACGAGCTCGCCGAAGAAGGGGCGCTCGGAGTGCTCGGCGTAGTGCTCCTGCGCCATCTCCACCGTCACGTCGAGCTTGCGGAGGGCCGCGATCGTGAGGCCCTTGTTCTCGAAGCGCGAGATGATCTCGCCGCTCAGGCCGCGCGCGAAGGCGTCGGGCTTGACCAGCACGAGGGTGCGGGACATGGTGGTGCTCCTCTAAAAAGAATCGGTGTCGGGCCGCGGCAGTGTACGGAGGGCGGCGCGGCCCGAGCCGATCAGGTCGCCAAGATCACCAGGACGATGACGGCGATGACGAGCGCGACGATGGCAATGGTTCGAGTGTTCATGAGCGTCCTGTGCCCGTTCAGGCCCCATGTCGAACATCGGCGCCGGTTCTTCTAGAACGGAGCGGTTGACCGAGCGTGGCTACGCGGGCGGCGGGCGCGGCTACGCGGGCGGCGGGTAGTCCAACGCAGCCGCCTCCGACGTCTCGCGCCGGCGGCGCAGCTTGCCGGCGGCCGGCGTCGACGCCGCAGGCGGCGGCGCACTCCCGACCTCGCTCTCGCAGTACGGGCAGAGCCTCCAGTGCGGGTCGAGCGGCTTCGAGCAGTTGCGGCAGGACTCCTTGAGCCGCCGCTGGCAGTTCGGGCAGCGCAGGAAGTCGCCTTTCACCTCGAACTCGCAGTGCGGGCACAGGTGGTAGTCCAGCGCGTGCAGCCGGCCCTCCGCCGCCTGCATCTCGAGCTCGCGCAGGCGCACGTCGTCGAGGAACTCCGGGGGGCGGACGATCATGTAGATGATCGTCCCGACGAACGGGAACAGCGAGGCGATCGTCGCGCACACCACGAGCAGCGGGTCGTCCATCCGGCGGCGGGCGTCGGCATAGGTCCAGAAGACGAGCGCGCCCCAGATGACGAACAGGAAGAGAAGGACGACCTGGACGGCCGTGTTCAGCGCGTCGTTGTTGATTCCGAAGACCGCGAGGACCATCGTGGCGGAAAGCGTAGTGGTCGGCGCCGCCGGAAGCACGGCCCTACAGGAAGGCGCGGCCGAAGGCGTAGCCGAGCGCGAAGAACACGAGGATCACCAGGGCGACCACGACGGCCACCAGGGCCACCATCGCCGGGACGCTGGGCCCGCTCCCTCTCACAGCGCCGAAGCCTTCCGCGTGCCGGGCTCGCTCAGCAGGTCCGCCACCAGGTAGATCGACCCCGTCGCCACCACGGTGCGGCCCGCCTCACGCGCCCGCGCCAGCGCGCGGCGCGGGTCGGGCTCGACATCGGCCGGCGGCCCGCCGAGCTGCGCCCAGAGGGACGCCAGCGTGGCGGGCGGCAGCGCGCGCGGGTTCGCCGAAGCGGTGAAGAGCGCGCCATCGCACATGGGGAGCAGCTCGCGGAGCATCGCCGTGGCGTCCTTGTCGTCGAGGATCGAGACCACCGCCGTGATGCGCTCGTCGCCCAGAGCGTCACGCAATGCGGCGACCCCGGAGGGATTGTGGGCGCCGTCGACGATCGTCACCGGCGCCTCTCCCACCCGCTGAAAACGGCCTGGCACGGGCGTCGCCTCCACGGCCCGGCGAGCGAGCGCCTCGTCGACTTCCACGACTTCGGCCGCGGCGGCGCGGGCGAGCGCGGCGTTGACGCCCTGGAAGCCGGGCAGACGCGTGGGAAACGGCCCCGGCGTGACGTGCCGCGCGTGACGGGGCAGCTCGATCCCCTCGGGAAGCTCGCCGTGCACGAGCACGCCGGGCGGGTCGGACTTCTTCACGACGGCCAGCTTCTCACGCGCGATGTGCTGCACGGTGGGCCCTAGCCAGCGCGTGTGCTCCAGGCCGACGTTGGTGAGAACGACCACCCCCGCCTCGAGGACCGCCGTGGCGTCGTGCCGGCCGCCGAGCCCCGCCTCGACGACGGCTACGTCGACGCCCGCCTCGGCGAAGGCCGCGAACGCGGTCGCCGTCACGAGCTCGAACTGCGTGACCCGGTCCCCCGGCTCCAGGCCGCGGTCGACTTTCGAAGCGGCCGAGGCCACTCGCTGCACGGCAGCTCCGAAGGCCGGCGGCGTCAGGTCGCGGTCGCCGACGCGGATGCGCTCGGCGAAGCGGGTCAGGTGCGGGGAGAGGTAGGTGCCGGTCGCCACCCCGTGCGCCTCGAGGATCGCGGCGGTGAAGCGCGCGGTCGAGCTCTTGCCGTTGGTCCCGACGACGTGAACCGCCCGGAAGACGCGCTGCGGCGAATCGAGCGCGGTCAGCAGGCGGCGCATCCGCTCGAGGCCGAACCGCATCCCGAACAGCTCGAGGCCGAGCAGGTGGTCCTCGGCCCGCTCGGCGCTCCAGGCGCTCATCCGAGCTCCTCGAGCTCGCGCTCGAGCCGGGCGAGCTTCTCGCGCTCTGCCTCGACCACCGGAGCCGGAGCGCGCTCGACGAAGCCGGCGTTGGCCAGCTTGCCCTGAGCGCGCGCGATCTCGGCCCGCAGCTCGCCGCGCCGAGCCTCCGTCCGCCGGGCCTCTGCCTCGAGGTCGACGGCGTCCGACGCGTAGATGGTGACGGGACCCACGACCGCCACCTCGTCGCCCTCGTCGCGCCACTCGAAGCGGGCGAGCCGTGCGATGTGGGCTGCGACCTCCGGCGCGAAATCGCCGGCGAGCCGACCCGGAATCGTGGCGCCGGCCTTCGCGCCGACCTCGTCGCGCCAGGCTCGAAGACGGGTGACCACGTCGACGACGTCCCCGATCGCGGCTTCGGCCTCCTCGTCGCGTCGCGCAGGATCGGCAGCCGGCCAGCGCTGCTCGGCGAGCAACCCCGGCTCGCTCGCCAGCGACCAGATCTCCTCCGTGACGAACGGGATCACCGGATGACACATGGCGAGGGTCTCGCGCAGCACGGCGCGGGCGACGCCGGCCACCGGCTCGCCCTCACCGTAGAGGCGCGGCTTGACGAACTCGAGGTACCAGTCGCACAGCTCGCCATAGACGAAGTCGTACATCCTGGCGGTGGCGCGATGGAAGGCATATTCCTCGACGGCGCGCCCGATGAGGTCCTTGGCGTCCTCCAGGCGCGAGAGGATCCAGCGGTCCTCGACCGTGCGTGGTGATGCATCGCCCGCCGGGGCGTCCTCCGTGCGCAGCAGCACGAGCCGGGAGGCGTTGAAGAGCTTGTTGGAGAGCGCCGCGCCCTGAGCGATCCGCTCCTCGTTGAACCGGAAGTCCTGCGTCGAGGACATCGCGAGCAGGCCGTAGCGGACGGCGTCGGCCCCATAGGCCGGGAAGTCACCGGCCTCGCCTCCTCGGCTTGCGAACACCGGGGGACGCGGCCCGCCGTCGATCAGGTCGAGCGGATCGATGCCCGTGCCGAGCGACTTGCTCATCCGGCGCCCGTCCGGCGCCTGCACGACGGAGTGCACGTAGACGTCGCGGAAGGGAATGTCATCCAGGAACTCGAGGCCCATCATGATCATCCGCGCGACCCAGAGAAAGAGGATGTCGCGCGCCGTGAGCAGCACGTCGGTCGGGTAGAACGCCCTCAGCTCGGCGGTGTCCTGCGGCCAGCCGAGCGTGGCGAACGGCCACAGCGCGCTCGAGAACCAGGTGTCGAGGACGTCGGGGTCCTGCTCCCAGCCGTCGCCCTCCGGTGGCTCGAGGCCGACGTAGGTCTCGTCGTCGCGGTAGTGCACCGGCAACCGGTGCCCCCACCACAGCTGGCGCGACACGCACCAAGGTCGGATGTTCTCCATCCAGTCGAGGTAGCGGCGGTGCTGGCCCTCGGGGAAGATGCGCACCCGCCCGTCGCGCACGACCTCGATCGCGGGCCCGGCCAGCTGCTTCATGTCCATGAACCACTGGAGGCTGATCAGCGGCTCGATGCGCTCGCCCGAGCGCTGGGAGAAGGGGACGTTGTGCTCGTAGGGCTCCGTGCGGCTGACCAGCCCCTGCGCCTCGAGCTCGGCGACCACGGCGGCTCGACACTCCATGACCGTCATCCCCGCGAAGCGCTCCCCCGCCGCGGCGGTCATCCGCCCGTCCTCGCCGATGGCGGAGATCTCCTCGAGGCCGTGCGCACGACCGATCTCGAAGTCGTTGGGGTCGTGCCCCGGGGTGATCTTCAGCGCCCCCGTGCCGAACTCGGGCTTGACGTAGGCGTCGGCGATGATCGCGAGGCGGCGCCCGACGAGCGGCAGCAGCACGGCCCTTCCCACCAGGTGCGCGTAGCGCTCGTCCTCCGGGTGGACGGCCACCGCCGTGTCGGCGAGCAGCGTCTCCGGCCGCACGGTGGCGATCGTGAGGCTCCCGTCGCCGGACTCCAGCGGGTAATCGATGTAGAAGAGCGTGTCGGTGACCTCCCGCTCCTCGACCTCGAGTTCGGAGATGGCCGAACGCGAGCCGGGATCCCAGTTGACGAGGTAGTTGTCGCGGTAGACGTAGCCCTTGTCGTGGAGGTCGACGAAGACCTTCATGACGGCCTGCACGTAGCCCTCGTCGAGGGTGAAGCGCTCTTCCTCGTAGTCCATCAGCGCGCCGAGGCGCTTGAACTGCCCGATGATCGTGCCGCCGAACTGCTCGCGCCATTCCCAGACGCGCGCTTCGAACGCCTCGCGGCCGATCGCCTCGCGCGTCGTCCCTTCGCGGACGAGCAGCTTCTCGACCTGCGTCTGCGTGGCGATGCCGGCGTGGTCGGTGCCACAGATCCACTTCGACCGGCGGCCCTGCATGCGAGCGAAGCGGATCAGCGTGTCCTGGATCGACCCGTTGAGCGCGTGGCCCATGTGCAGCGCGCCCGTGACGTTCGGCGGCGGGACGGCGATGGAGAAGTTCTCGTCCGACGTTCCCGCAGGCTCGGGATGGTGCAGCCCCGCGTCGATCCAGCGCTGAAAGATCCGTGGCTCGGCCTCGGCGGGCTCGTAGCGCGTGCGGTCCTGGAGCGACATAGGGCGGAAGGCTATCTCCCGGCACGGACATGGTCTTCAGTCTATATAGGCTGTACACTATTTCCATGGGTGGATCTGGCGGGATGAT
>Ga0136633_1002272_pt1 | contig 13391 bp, 12 predicted proteins | sample AntDrymeUQ832206_2_FD_105494 | JGI IMG/M metagenome (GOLD analysis project Ga0136633, IMG submission 105494) | Polar desert sand microbial communities from Dry Valleys, Antarctica - metaG UQ83 (22.06) | ecosystem: Environmental > Terrestrial > Soil > Desert | place: Antarctica: Dry Valley... | reverse complement strand
TCCGCCGGGAGCCCGAGGTTATCGAGCTGGAAGGGGTCCGCCGTCAGGTCGTAACGCTCCCAGATGCTTGCGGGCACGCACGTGTTTCCCTCCGAATACTCCCCGGGCGCCGAGACATGCTCGACCAGCATCGTCGAGCTGGTTCGCAGCCCCTCCCAGGCACAGCTCAAGCCGTACCGCGCGGCGTTGATGTTAAAGCTGATCCGGATCGCGCGGTCGCTCTCCCAGCGCGGTGTCTGCCCACGCAGCAGCGTCCGCAGCGAGCGGCCGTCCATGCGCCGGCAAGTCTCCTTTGCCAAGCACGGCTTGGCAGCGGCGAAATCGAGGATCGTCGGGGCGAGGTCGACGTTGGCTACAACGCTCTCCAGCGACTCGCCCCTCGTCCTCGCCCCGACGTCCCCGGGTGCGCGGATCACCAGCGGGACCCGCAGATGCTCCTCATAGGGCAGTCCCTTGGTGTCCGGAACGCGGTGATCCCCGAAAGAGAAGCCGTTGTCGGAGGTGAAGATGATCAGCGTGTTGTCGAGCTGCCCCTCTTTGCGCAGAGCCGCGACGACCCGTCCGGTGCCGCGGTCGACCGCCCGTAGCGTCGCCAGCGAGCAGCCGTAGTACGTCTGCAGCTTCTCGACCTGCCTTGCGGAGAGCTGGGCCTGAGCCTGCATGAAGTGCGGCTTGTCGGAGACATCCGCCTCGTTGAAGGCCGGGGTCTGAGGGATCGGCTCATCGAGGAACAGGTCCTCGTCGCGGGGGTCGGGGGTCGGCGCACCGTTGCAACGACCCGGATAGCTGGCGCCGCCGATGTGCGGAGCGAGTTGATTGAGCTGCAAAAAGAATGGCCGCTCCTGCGCGGAGAAACCCTCGATCATCCGCGCCGCGACCGAGGAGAGGCGTCGCGTCACGTACTCGCCCTTGCCGCTCTTGCGGCGCTTCCCGTCGACCGAGTAGCTCGGATTGCGGTAGTCGGCAGCGAGCAGGCTGAACCATCTATCCCAGCCGGGTGCCGGCTCGGTTCCGGCGAAGTCTTCGTAGTGGTTCAGGTACTTGCCGACGTGTGCGGTCGTGTAGCCCGCTCGGCTCAGCCAGGCCGGCAGCGTGTTCGCTTTCTGACGGAGCAGTGAGTACCCAGGCTCGTTGGCGATCACGCCGTGGTTGATGTCGTACTGGCCGGTCAGCATCGTCGCCCGCGAAGGACAGCACTGCGGCGTCGCGACGACGGCGTCGCTGAAGCTGGTGCCCCGGTTCGCGAGCAACCGCACCGTCCGCGGCATCGTCACCTGGTTGAACGACTGCGCCGTCTGGTCATCGGTGACGATCAAGACCACGTTGGGCCGCGCCGCAGCCGTCGCCGGAATGGCGATCGCGGCCGCCATGACGATCGCAACGAGGCTCGCGCATATCCTCGCGGGGGCCGCGCCCGCGAGTGGCGGGCGGCTCGCTCGCGCGAACCCATATCGGGCGATTCCCTTCCCCATGCCGCATGGATTGTACGAGGGGGCGACCGCGGCTCTACCCTCAGGCGCATGTCGTGGACCGAAACGGTGTCGCTGAGCTTCCTCGCCCGCCACGAGGAGGGCGACGAAGAATCAGCGGAGCGGGTGCTCGACGAGCTCGAGGACCTGCGGCTGCGCCTCGAGGAACGCTTCGACGAGGCGCCGGGTGAGATCACCGTCGTGATCCACCCCACCGCCGCCTGGCTCGCCGCGGCGCACCCGTTTCTTCCCGCTGCCCGGATCGCCGCTGCACCATCGAGTCGCCGCTATCTGGCAGGCTGGGCGACGGCCACCGAGCTGCACACGCTGACCGACCCGGTGCTCGAGAGCAGGGCGGCAGGCGAGGACTCACAGCGGGCGCTGCTGGGAACGGCCGGCCGCCTTTACGCCCAGCTCGTCCTCGCCGCCAACAACGACGGGATCCCGCCTCCCTGGGGGCCGCGGGCCTTCAGCCGCTACCTGCGCTGGGCTTGGCTGATCGAAGGTGGCGCCCAGTACTTCGCCGGGCATGTGCCGCTGTTTCGAAGTGCAGTTGCCCGCCGCGTCGCCGAGGGTCGGCCGCCTGCGTTTCCGCCTTCGGCTCGCGACGCAATCACGCTCGGGGGCACGATCCTCGACCTGCTCGACCGCGAAGTCGGCCGCGACGCCTGTGAGCTGCTCGTCTCGCGCCTGCGCCGCGACGGCCCCATCGCGGCGCTCGAGCTCGCCTTCGGCGTCGACATCGGCGTCATCGAGGGCGCCTGGCGGACGCACCTAAAGGTCTTCGCGCACGAACGGCTTTGAGCGCGTCGGGCCGACATTGCTACCGAGCGATCACAAGGATCAGTGTCGCCAGGGCGGCGAAGAGCAGCGACACCGCGATCAGCAGAGCGACGGCACGGACCCAGAGCGGCCGCGGCGAGGGCTGGCCGCTCTCCCGGCTCTGCTCGACTCGCCTTTCGGTGCCGAGCAGCTCGCGGGCTACGGCTTCGGCGGATGCCGGGACCATCACGTAGCGCGGACCCGCTGCGAGAAAATCGGGAAGGTCGGCGGCGCCCGAGCGGCGCTGAGTGCTTGGGATGCCGGCCTCGAGCAGCACTCCGGCCATCAGCTCGGCCTCCGGTTGGTTGAGGGCCACCGCGACGTCGACCAAGTCGCCTCGGGCGTACTGCGGCCGGATCTTCCGGGCGACCGCGTGAGCAGCGCCGGCGGCGGGCTCCTCGCGTCTGGAAGCGTTGACCAGCGGCATCCCGCAGCTCGGGCAGAAGCGCTCGGCGCCTCCGTGACGGGAACCGCAGCCCGGGCAGACGAGCGCCGGCTCACTCAACCGTGAGCGCCACCGCTTCAACGGTCCCGTCGCGGATCGCGAAGGCGCGCACATCGGGCTCGTCGGGATCGACGATCGAGCAGATCAGATAGAGCGGCTCTGGCCAGCCTTCGGCCAGGTTGATGTCCGTTTGGGAGGGATAGGCGGCGCTGACCGTGTGCGAGTGGTAGATCCCGACCAGCTCCTCGCCGGCCTCCTCCATTCGCTCCATGATCGAGAACTGGTCGCTGGGGTGAACGCTATAGCGCAGCGGGCTCTCCTCGGCGTTACGGGCGTGGTAGACCGTCGCCGCCGCACCAGCGCCACCACCGACGAGCCCGCAGCATTCATTCGGCGCATCCTCGAGGGCATGGGCGACGATCTGACCGCGAAGCTCTTGGCTGAACCGCATCGGAGCGCGAGGCTACCGGCTTGAGCGCGCGGCTCGTGCTCAGGGTGGATCGCGCCGCTCGTCGACCTCGCCGCTCTCGAGCACGAGTGGCTCGATGTCGAACTCGTCCTCCGCGACCAGCCTCAGGAAGTCGGCAATGATCGCGGGGTCGGACGGCTGCAGGTAGTAGGCCTGGACCTGCTCGGGGATCCAACGCGGGTCGCGTCGAAGGAGATCAACCCGTGCCAAGGCCTGGAGCGACCCGGGATCGTCCGGTGCCAGCGCCGAGGCCTCGAGGTAGCTGATTCGAGCGCCGGCGAGATCGGCTGCCTGCTCCTGGACGAGGCCGAGCCGTAGGAGCGGCTCAGCCGCGAACGGCTGCAGCACCGCGGCGTCGGCCGCCGCGTTGGCCGCGGCGCGGAGCTCCCCCCTGGCGGCCAGCGCGCGGCTTTGCGCGAGCGATTGCTCGGTGACCGTGACGATCGCGGCGCCGGCAACCGTGGCGATGCCGAGCAGCGTGATCGCGAGCTGGGCGGGCAGCCGAACGCGCCACGGCCGCGCTACCTCAAGGTCGGGAGCCGTCGAGCGGCCGCAGAGGATCGCGGCGGCCGCGATCAGCGGCAGGAAGACCGCCGGAATCTCCCAGCTCCACTCGATCGTCGACGTGAGCGCGCCTGCGACTACGATCGCCGCCGCGATCGCAACCACGCCTTCGGTGTCGCCGAACATCCGCCGCCAGGCTGCAACGGCAGCGGCTCCGAAGAAAGCCAGGATCAACAAAAACCCACCAGCCCCCAGCTCGGCCAAGCGTTCCAGTGGCAGCGAGTGTGCGTTACGGACCGGCACGTAGAGGTCGGTGTCCTCGTTCCACCAGGCGGTAAAGCCACCGGCACCGAGGCCGCGTACCGGCTCCGTCGCGTACGCGGCCAGCGCCGACTCCCAGAGTTGAAAGCGCGCGCTCGCCTCTGGGGCCAAGAAGCGCTCTCCGACGGTCGCGTCGGCGTCACCGTCGGCAAGAAACGGCTGCGAGGACTCGCCGGAGCCCTCTCCGAAGCCGACGACGATGACGAGGGCCGCAAGGCCCGCGGCGAGCACGACGACCGCGACTCTGCCCACCGCGGGGCGGGGCAGGGCGCTCGAGAGCCGCTCGTCGGCGTGAAGGCGGGCCGTGCCTGCGGCTAGGCAACCAATCAGGGTCGCGGCGAGCACGATCAGCCCGCCCTTGACGTGCGTGTCGCCGCCGCCGGAGTTGATCAGCCCCTCGCTCAAGGAGGCGCCGAGCACGAGCAACAGCGCGACAGCGACCGACAGCGCGATCCCCGCCACCAGCTGCGCGCGCCGAGCGCCGAGAGCGCAGAGGACACCGAGCCCGACCGCGGCCGCGAGGGCGCCACCACGGGAGCCGGTGAAGAAGATCGCCAAGACGAGCGGCGGAATCAGCGCCACGGCGAACGCCCGCCGATGCGGGCCGGCGGCAAACGCGCCGAGCCAGGTGAGGCCGGAGATCGCGATCGCAAGGACTGCGGCGAGGCCGTTCCAATAGATCGGGTAGCCGAGACGAGCGCGGGCCGCATCGAACTCCTCGAGCCGGTTTTGGTGGCCTGTGAGGAGGTCCGGGAGCAGTCGCGATCCAAGCGCGAGCAGCCCGATCGCGGTCAGGCCACCGACAATCCCGACGATCACGGCTCGGGCATCGTCGCGATCGCGAAGGCCGAGGACAAGGAGCAGAAAGGCGCCGGCGTAGAGGGCGGCACGCACCGTCTCAGCCGCGACCAGCCCATCATCGTTCGACCACAGCGCCGAGGCGCCCATCAACCCTGCCGTGCCGATCAAGCCGAAGGCGGCGACCATCGCCGGTACCGGCAGTGGACTCGGTGCGCCGCCGAGGACGATCACGATCACGCCGGCCCAGACCGCCATCGTCGCGATCGCGGTCGTCTCGGTCGAGACGGCGCCCGAATCGAGGCAGAGCCCAATCGCGGCAGCCGCGACGAGCACCGACAAAACGGCTTGGCGGCGGGAATCACTACGCCGAGGTGGGGAGTCCATTAACGTTTCTCTCGCATGTTCTTGTCTGGCATCCGCATCGCAGGGGCGGCTGTTATCGCTACGGCGGTGATGGCTGCGGGGTTGATGGTGTTCGTGGCGATGATGGCATTCGCAACCACCTCGACCGCACAGGCCCCTGAGGTGGGGGAATATACGTTGGACATCCCCGAGCCCGAGCAAGAGGCCGCTCCGGAAGCACCTGCCGTGGTCGCGCCGGCGCCCATCGTTCCCGAGACCGTCGTGCCGACTGAGACGGTCGAGCCTGAGCCGGTCGAAAAGAAGAAGAAGCCGAAGCCCGAGCCGCCGTTCATCGATCCCTACGACGGCTTGGGGCTCTCACAGCCACTCGCCTATCAACAGGGCGATGCCGTATCAGCGCTCTCGCGGACCGGCTTCGTGATCCCGATGGGGATCGCCTTGCTGGTCATGACCGGCCTCTTGATTCGTTCGCGCCGCCGGCTGCGGGCTGCGCAAGGCGACTCGCGCAACTCCACCCCGTCTCAAGGGTCTTAGCCCTCGATGACTTCCGACTTCGGCCCCAGCCGCTCGTTTTTCCTCCTCCTCGCCTTGATCGCGACGACCTTCGCGACCCTGCTCCCAGCCCAAAGCGCCGAGGCGGTCCCGAAGAAGTTCTGGGGCGTCCACGTCTTCGAGCGGCCCGGGGCGAAGGATTACAAGGCGATGAAGAAGGCCGGCATCGGGGTAGTTCGGATGCAGATCTTCTGGGGCAATATCGAGGCTACGCCGCCGAACCCGGACGGGTCCCACAACTACAACTGGGCAGGCCCGGACGCATGGATGGGGACCGCCGCGAAGGCTAAGGTCGCCGTCCACGGAGCCCTCTACGGCACCCCCGCCTGGCTCGCGAACGACCAGTCGATCGCCCCCGTGTACTCAAAGCGCGGACGCGACTCCTGGCGCGCCTTCAGCCGGGCAGTCGTCAATCGCTACGGCCGCGACGGCGACTTCTGGGACTTGCATCCCGAGCTGCCGGTGCGACCGATCAAGACCTACCAGATCTGGAACGAGCAAAACAGCACCGCCCGCTACAAGCCGGCGCCCGATCCCGAGGGATACGCGCTGCTGGTCGACCTCGCCTCGACCCAGATTCGCGCCGTTGACAAGAGCGCCGAGGTGATGCTCGGCGGGATGTTCGGCACCCCCTTCGGCTGCGATTCCGGTTCCTTCTGCGCCTGGGACTTCCTCGACAAGCTCTACAAGATCGATGGCTTCAAAAAGAGCTTCGACACGGTCGCAGCCCACCCGTACTCGCCCAACCTCGAAGGCGTCAAGTTCCAGATGGATGAGTTCCACAAGGCGCTGGTTCGTAACGGCGCCCGCAACACACCGCTGGCGGTGACCGAGATCGGCTGGTCTTCCGGCAAGCGACGCGAGGGCAACTTCTTCTACCAAGGGGTCCAGGGCCAGGCGAAGCTGCTCGACAAGGCCTTCAAGCTGTTCGTCAAGAACGAGCGGAAGTGGAACATCTCGCGCGTCCTCTGGCACGCCTGGCGCGATCCCTCGACGCCGATCACCCGCTGCGGCGCCTGCGACAAGATCGGCCTGGTCGATCAAAAGCTGAAGCACAAGCCGAGCTACGAGGCGTACAAGAAGTACGCCTCGCGCGGCGGCAAGAAGTAGCCCCTCCCCCAGCCGGGGTAAGCCTTCCTAAGCGGGCATAAAGATTGTCCCGAAGGTTGATCCGGCTCCTCGATGGGTACGTAGCCCCAGCTACAACGAGCATCGCCCGCCGTTTAGGGGCCGATGTCGGCTATCAACAGGAGGCAGACACGCATATGACGTCACATCTCAAGCTCGACGAAGTTGACGTAGACGGCGCAATCCGCGAGACCGCGCACGAGGCCACCGAGGCCCTTGCCGAGACCGGCGACACCCGTCTCGACTTCTTCAAGAAGGCCGGCATCGCCGGTGGAAGCGTGATGGGAGGCGGGCTGCTGTTCAGCGCCCTCGTTCCTGGAACGGCATTGGGCCAGGCACCCAAGCTCGACGCGCCTCCCGCCAGCTTTGGCGAGGGCGACATCGGGATCCTCAACTACGCGCTGACGCTCGAGTACCTCGAGGCCGCGTTCTACAACGAGGCGAACGCCAACAACAACAAGAAGAAGTTCATCACCGACGCCGCAACTCGGGACTTCCTCAAGGCGGTCGTCAGGGATGAGAACGCCCACGTCAAGATCCTCAAGGGCATCCTCGGCAACGATGCGGTGAAGCGGCCGAAGTTCGACTTCAGCGGCAACACCAAGCGCGAGCAGGCGTTCGTCAAGACGTCGTTCATCCTCGAGAACACCGGTGTCAGCGCCTACTCCGGTCAGGCGTTCAACATCAAGGATCCGGCCGTCCTGGCCGGCGCGCTCTCGATCGTCACGATCGAGGGTCGCCACTCAGGTCTGATCGGTCAGATCCTCAGGGGTAAGAAGGGCATCGCACCCGACGGTCCTACCGACGTCGCGGTCGGCGCCAGGAAGACCCTCAAGGCTGTCGAGCGGACTGGCTTCATCAAGGGCTAGTCCGACACGCCTGAGACCTACTCAGGCGACGCCAGATCTGGGAACGGGCGGTCCATTCGGGCCGCCCGTTCTCGTTCTCAGGGGAAGGCCGGAATCGGGCCGCGGGCGCTGTTCACCTGCGGGCCGTTCGTGCCGTTTGTCCCGTCTGTCGTCTTAGCCGTTCTCGTCTCCTCACAAGTCGATCTCGACGTGCCCTTCGGGCGCGTTGACGCATGTTCTGATCGTCTCCCCGGCTTCGCCGTGGAGCTCCCCGGTTCTCAAGTCCCTTACTCGCCCGCTACAGAGCTTGCCTACACATGTGTGACAGATCCCCATCCGGCAGCCGAACGGCAGCAAGCCGCCCGCCTCCTCGCCGCCGACGAGGATCGAGACGCCGACATCGCAGCTCGCCTCGACGTCGGTGACGCGAAACCGAACCGTGCCGCCGCTGCCGACCTCCGCGTCGCCGGTTCCGATGTTCGGCTGGAAGCGCTCGACGTGAAGCCGCTCTGGGTCGCCCTGCTCCTCCCAGTGAGCCTTCAGAGTGTCAATCATGTCACGGGGACCCGAGAGGAAGGTCTCGCGGTCGCGCCAATCGGGGCAGAGCTCGTCGAAGTCGGCGGGCTCGAGTCGCTTGACCTTCGAGGTCAGGTGCTCGTGCAGCGTGTAGCCGTCGTACTCGCCATTCATCCGCCGCAGGTAGTCGCCGAAGATGACGCCGTCGGCCTCGCGAGCGCCATGGATGTGGAAGACGTCGTCGAGCGAGTCGCGGCGCTCGAGCTCGCGCAGCATGCTCCAGATCGGCGTCACGCCACTGCCGGCGCTGATGAAAAGAGAGCGCGCGGGCAGCGGTTCAGGGAGCCGGAACTCGCCCTCGACCTCGCCCAAGAAGACCATCGTCCCCGGCTCGCAGCGGCGCGTAAACCAGGGCGACATCCTGCCGTCGGGAACGTGCTTGACAGTTACCGAGACAAGCCCGCCGGGGTGATCGGGATCCGAGGTCAGCGAGTAGGCCCGCCAGTGGCGGATCCCGTTCAGCTCAGCGCCGATCCTCAGGTACTGCCCGGGCCGGTGGCCGGGCCAGGGAAAAGACGGCCGTACGACCACGGTCGAGGCATCCTCCGTCTCAGGCTTGATCTTGACGATCGTGCCGGTCAGCTCGCGAGCCGACCAGGCCGGGTTCATCAAAGCGATGTAGTCGTCGGGGACCAGCGGCGTCGTCATCGCGCGGGCAATCCCCATCGCGCGCCGGCGCAACTTTGAAACGCGGGGCTCGGCCGCTCGCTCGACCATCTCGTCCCCGCGAGCGTATAAGACCGCGGCTCAGGGCCTGACGGCGTGGCGCCGCCTGGCCGCTACCACCAAATCGTGGTGTCGAGACCCTCGATCTCGTCGACCGGCGTCGTGTAGATGCCGGAGCTGAGGTACTTCCAGCCGTCGTCGGGAACGAGGAAGACGACGTTGCCCTCGTCCATCTCGCCGGCGATCCGAATCGCCACGGCGGCGATCGCACCGGCGCTGACCCCGGCGAACATGCCCTCCTCGTGGAGCAGCTTCTGGGTCCAGACGACGGCGTCGCGATTGGAGACCATGATCTTGCGATCGAGCAAAGAGAGATCGATGATCGGCGGGATGAAGCCGTCGTCGAGCGAGCGCAGGCCGGAGACGAGCTCGCCCTGCATCGGCTCGGCGGCGACGATCTTCGTCGCCGGGTCGCGCTCCTTGAAGCGGCGGCCGATGCCCATCAGGGTTCCGCCCGTCCCGAGGCCGCCGACGAAGGCGGTCACCTCGTCGAGCTCCTCGAGGATCTCGGGCGCCGTGCCGTTGTAGTGGGCGAGCGGGTTGGCCTCGTTGCCGTATTGGTATGGCATGTAATAGGAGGAGTCGGCAGCGTCCATCTCGAGCGCCATCTCAACCGCGCCGTTGGAGCCCTTCGCACCCTCCGAGTAGACGATCTCAGCGCCGTACATGCGCAGCAGCTGCGAGCGCTCCCCGGTCACGTTGTCGGGCATCACGGCCTTGAACGGATAGCCCTTGCGGCGGCAGATCATCGCCAACGCGATCCCGGTGTTGCCCGAAGTCGGCTCGAGGATCGTCTGCCCGGGGGCGATCGCGCCGTCGCGCTCGGCCGCATCGATCATCGACTTGGCGACGCGATCCTTGACCGAGCCGGTCGGGTTGCGGCCTTCAAGCTTGGCGTAGATACGCACGCCGGCGCTCGGCGAGAGCCGGGGCAGCTCGACCAAGGGCGTGTTGCCGATCGCTTCGAGGACGTTCTCGAAGCGGCCGCCACAGGGTCGGTTGAGGAGACCGTCGCCAGCCATTGCTTCAATAAGTGTAGTGAAGGTGGAATGCGGGGTGCGGGCCTCGAATACCCGGCTCGCCGCCCCGCCGGATAACCTCCGCTCTGACTCAGGGAGAAAGCGCCCGTCCCTATAAAGGGCGCAAGCACAGAGAGGAACGGAGTAATCCCAACTATGAGTAAAACAAAGCTTTGGACGCTGCTCGTCCTGGTCGTCGGCATCTTCGCGTTGGTCGCGGCCGGCTGCGGCGACGATGACGAGGGCACGACCGACGGCGGCGAGACAACCGAGACGAGCGAAGGTGAAATCGCATCCGTTGACGATCTCGCCGGCAAGGTCGTTGGCGCCCAGGATGGGACTACCGGCGAGACCTTCGCGCTGGAGGAAACCGACGCCGAGGTGCGTGGCTTCCCGGAAGGTCCCGACGCGATCAACGCGGTCATTAACGGCCAGGTCGACGCGGTGATCATCGACCTCCCGGTCGCGATCGACGCGATCGACAAGCAGGGCGGCCTCGAGGTCGTCGAGGAGATCGAGACCGGCGAGCTCTATGGCTTCGCGATGGCGACCGGCAACGACGGCCTCCAGGCCGCGGTCAACGGGGCGCTCGCGGAGATCAAGGAGGACGGGGCGCTCGAGGAGCTCTACCAGGAGTACTTCGAGACCGAACCGACCGAGGGTGTGCTCGGCCTCAACGATCTCGCCGATCCGGTCGCCGAGGATGCGGGCGAGCCGGTCCTGCTCGAGGACGGAACGCTGACCGTCGGCACCGACACGCCGTTCCCGCCGTTCGAGATCGGCCAGCCGCCGGATATCACCGGCTTCGACATCGAGGTGATGAACATCGTTGCCGAGCGGATCGGACTGGAGCCGACCTATGTGGACACCGGCTTCGACACGATCTTCCGCGATGTCGGGCTCGGCCAGTTCGACATCGTCGCGGCAGCGTCGACGATCACCCCTGGACGCGAGCGGGCGGTCGACTTCTCCGATCCCTACTACGAGGCCAACCAGGCGCTCGTGGTGGCGTCCGAGTAGTAGCGGCAGTCCTCAGAGCGGAAGAAGACCGATGACGGCGGGGCGCTTAAAGGCGCCCCGCCGCCTTGTCGCGGCGAAAAACGGGTAGTAGCGAGAACGACATGGATTTCATCCTCGAGTACTACTTCGACTTCTCGATCCTCAGCGACGTCGACGGCTGGAGTCGGATCCTCGACGGCTTCTGGATCACGCTCAAGCTCTCGATCCTCTCGGGGATCCTCGCGCTCACCTGGGGGCTGATCCTGGCGATGCTTCGGCAGCTGCCCGGCAAGGCGTTCGCGCCGGTGCGCTTCCTGACGATCGCCTACATCGACATCTTCCGTGGCATCCCCCTCCTCCTCGTCCTCTTCCTCGTCTCCGGCTCGCTGCTCGCCTTCCAGAGCGAAGGCATCATTCCGACCGCGCTCGGTCTGCCCCGCTTCCTCGGCGAGAGCGAGGGATTCTGGTGGGGGGTGATCTCGCTGACGCTCACCTATGGCGCCTACATGGCCGAGGTTTATCGAGCCGGCATCGAGGCCGTTCCCGAAGGCCAGAGCGAAGCGGCGCGGTCGGTCGGCATGAGCCACCGCCAGGCGATGCGCCACATCATCGTCCCGCAGGCCGTCCGCAAGGTGATCCCGCCGCTTCTCAACGACTTCATCGCGCTGATGAAGGACACCTCCCTGGTCAGCGTCCTGGCGACGCTCGAGGTGGTTCAGGTCGGGCGCGACATCCAGAGCGAGACCTTCAACGGAACCGGCCTCGTGCTCGGCGCGCTGCTCTTCCTTGCCGTGACGATCCCGCTCGCCCGCTGGATCGACTACATGATCCGTCGCGAGCAACGCAAGACGCAGCGGGGCGGGGCGCCCGCGAAGCCTCCGACCGGGCTGGCGGGTGCATAGCGATGGAAGCGACCGCCGGCACAGGCCGGACCGAGGCGATGCTCCGACTCGAGGGCGTCCACAAGAGCTTCGGAGACCTGCACGTCCTCCGCGGCATCGACTTCGAAGTGACCCGCGGCTCGGTTGTCTGCATCCTTGGCCCCAGCGGCTCCGGAAAGAGCACGCTGTTTCGCTGCGTGAACCTGCTTGCCCCGCCCGAGCGGGGACGAATCCTGCTCGAAGGAAAAGAGATCAGCGCCGCTCGAGGCGAGGACCTCGACTTCGTCCGCCGCCGTGTTGGGATGGTCTTTCAGCAGTTCAACCTCTTCCCCCACAAGACCGCGCTGGAGAACGTCACGATCGGGCCGACAACCGTGCTCAACATGGATCCGAGCGAAGCGCGCAAGAACGCGACCGAGCTGCTTCAACGGGTCGGCCTCGACGACAAGCTCGGCGAGTATCCGGAGCGGCTTTCCGGCGGCCAGCAGCAGCGGGTCGCGATCGCCCGGGCGCTGGCGATGGACCCCCAGGTGATGCTCTTCGACGAGGTCACCAGCGCGCTCGACCCGGAGCTGGTCAAGGAGGTCCTCGACGTGATGCGCGAGCTGGCGGCGGAGGGGATGACGATGATCGTCGTCACCCATGAGATCGGCTTCGCCCGCGACGTCGCCGACCGGGTCGTCTTCATGGACGAGGGCGTGATCGTCGAGGACGGCCGGCCGGCCGACGTCCTCGACAACCCACGCGAGGAGCGCACGAAGCAGTTCCTCGGCCTCGTTCTCGAGCACTGAGGCGCCTTCGCACGGGGCCTCAACCCGCCGCCTTTGAGCGGAGCCGGCGCCTGCGGGCGTAGCGGCGGCGCATGGTCATGGCGACTCCGGCACCACGACCATGCGCGAGGACGGCTTCGGGGTATGCCTGCTCGCGCGTCGCCTCCTTCCAGCCGGCCAGCCTTCCTCCGACCCCGGCGACGTTCCGGTCGACGATGACTTGTCCGAAGACCAGGATCAAATCGCGGGTCGCGATCGAGGCGAGGCGAGATGGCTCGACGACGCCCCACTTACGAAGCAAGTAGGCGCGGCCATAGCCCATCAGGCGGTTCTTCTCGGCCGACCCGGGGCCGAGGGTCGCCGAATGCTCGTGCGTGCCCCCGATCGCGGTTGCGCCTGCGCAGAGACCGCCGGCGAGGCGCAGACGGAGAACGAGGTCGACATCTTCCCAGTAAGCGAACAAGCGCTCGTCGAAGCCGCCCTCGGCCAAGAACGCCGAGCGATCGAATGCCGCTGCTGCGGCAGAAGGCCCGATCGGACCTGGCGCGCTTTCGAGTCCAGCAACCGGCATCCCGTTCAGATAATCGAAGACGAGCATCGTCCGGTCGAGCTCCATCCCGGCCGTATCGATCAGGTCTGGCCGGCGAACGTCGCGCAGCGCCCCGGCCGCCATTACCACCGAGGCCGTGGGATCAAGT
>Ga0136633_1002271_pt1 | contig 13398 bp, 17 predicted proteins | sample AntDrymeUQ832206_2_FD_105494 | JGI IMG/M metagenome (GOLD analysis project Ga0136633, IMG submission 105494) | Polar desert sand microbial communities from Dry Valleys, Antarctica - metaG UQ83 (22.06) | ecosystem: Environmental > Terrestrial > Soil > Desert | place: Antarctica: Dry Valley... | reverse complement strand
CAGCCTCACCGCCTCAGCCCTGAACTCAGAGGTGTATCGACTCCTTCTGTTCGGCATGAACACTCCTTTCCGAGCACCTATCGTGCCCGACGATCGAGTGTCCGTTAAACCGGGTCAACCTCACCACATCCACGGCGATCATCTTGGCGACCTCCCATTTCCCAAAGCGACGCGAGACGAGCTCATCTCCTCCGGAAGAGCGGAGCCTCACCACGTTCTGCCCGACACCGGTTGGGTGAGCCGCCGGATTGGCTCGGACGCCGATGTGGAGGACGTAATCGCCCTGTTCCACCTCAACTACCAACGGGTGGCCAAACGCCGCCGAGCCTCACCTTTAGAATCGGGGTCGTCCTAGCCAGGAGAACGGCCGTGCTCCGGCCAGAACGGCCATTCCTCGAAAACAGCGCATCTGCCGTCGGCATCGAAGCGCAGTATCCACAGATCGAGGTACTCCTGGCCCGCCGGGTCCCCGTACTCGACATGAACGCGCACCACAGCGGTATCTCCTTCCACGGCAACGACGTCGCTCGTCATTGTGAACACCTCATCCGGGCCCTCTCGCTCTTCCTCCCACATGGAGGCGATGTCGATCAAGCCGGCAATGAGGGCGTCGTAAGGTGTCTGCTGATACGAAGCATCGCCGGTGAAGAGATTTCGCAATGACGCCGTCCCCGGAGTGCGCCAGGCCAGCTCATAATCAGCGATCCACTTCGTGACCTGACTACGGGCAACCATGGCGGCAACCTACATCTGCCCCTGCTGCGCCCATCACAGCCTCAAGGTCTTTTGGTGACGGCCTCTCTTCTCGCCGGGCGAACCTGATTCACCGGGCACGCGCATCGAACCAGGCGTCCTCTCGGGCACGCCCGGCGTCGTCCCCGGAGCCCCTCGGTTTTTCGAGTCGTGGCTTGGGAGATATTTGGCGACCACCGCTGCTGCAACGACCGCGACGGCTGCAGCGACGAGGTAGGCCAGGTGCTTTATCGGGCGGTCTGGTTTGCCGAGTGGTCGTCAGATGCTGTATAGCGACATTTAACGACCACTCGGCACCTTGCGGCGAGCTAGGGAACCTCGTCGAGCCCCTCGAGCAGCGTGTTCCACCCCAGGCCCATCGCGTCCACGAACGCCGCCCCTGCCGCATCGGCGAGGTCTGCGCCGGCACGACCAGGGAGATGAGATCTACATGGCGCCGCCGACCGACGCTTCGGCTGCACGGCGTACGTCTCCGGGCAACCGAGAGATTGAGCCCCTTAAGGTCGAGACGTACTGCGACGCGGCGATGCTCCCGAGCACGGCTACACCCAAGGCGCCGCCCAGCTCCCTTGTCGTATCGTTCCATGCAGACCCGACCCCCGCGTTGCGCTGTGGCAGCGACGACATGATGGATCCGGTCGCAGGAGCCATTGTCGCCGACATGCCGCCGGCCGTGAGTAGCAAGCCTGCGAACACCAGTGCGTAGGAGTCGACCATCCATTGGAGCTCTGACGATGTTGCGTCGAGCTCTCGGACGAGGGTAGGGAGAGCGATGTTCAAGACCGTGTTCCCGACCACGATGATCACCAGACTCAGGCACAGGACTACGAGCGTCCACCACGGATTGACCGTGGTCTCTGACCGCTTCACGCCGTTATCGGCCGGCCGCACAACGCGCTCAGACATTGCGCGCATTGCGGCCACGGCCGCCCTCGTCGAGTCCCCACCCGATGATGCGCTCGGGATGGAGCCGGATGCGTGGCTCCGAACCACCGATGGCCTCGGCGCGTCCACGGATCTCAATGCCACGCGGCCGCCACGGAGGCAACACGTCATCGATCACGATCGCCGCCCGGCCGTGGCGCTCGACGTCGCGGTACTTCTTGGTCCTCTCCAAGCTGTGGCCCCCGATCTCGATGACGTCGTTGACCCGCATCGAGGCTCCACCCCACAGGCGCAATATGGGGAGTGCCGTCCTCGCCGACGGTGGCGAGGCGAGCGAGCAGACGCTCGGTGGTCAAATAGTGGAGCTCGGCGTCGGTAAACAGACTCATGTCCCAGCCCCTGTGTGGGGGCTGATGCGATCAGGCTCCGGTGATGTCCGAAGCAGCCCGGGGATCAGAACTGCTCCAACGGCAAGGTGCAAAACCGCGAGCGCCGTCCGGTTGGCGACCGTGACATCCGTTCCCGAGAGAGGGGCTCCGAGAGAGGCCAGCAATAGCAGGGTTGCGCCGACGGCCCACACCGCCCGCGCCCGCGACGTCAGCCGCTCGAGGAGGGCCAGTGCAGCCCAGCCGATGGCCGCGGCGATGGCGCTGGCAAAAACGACGAGTGCAGGGCCGACGTCCATGCTCTCCCGTCCGCCGTTGGCGGGGGATCGAAGATCGACGCCGAGGATGGGGTCGACCACGATCCAAACGACGAAGGCGCCGACCACGGTCGCGGCCGCGGCCGCGAGTCGCGTCTTCCGGCGTGAGCTGGTCGTCGCGAACGCGCTCCCCGATGCTGCTTTCGACATGGAACACCTCCATCTCGCTTACCTCTTCCGGCTTCGTTTGTGGGTCAACTGCTTGGGGCCGAACTATATTCCAAAGGCCGACAATATCTTGCGAGTGGGAAGAAATAGCAGCTAGAGAGGTTGTCGGCAGGGTCGGGACGGACCCCCGGCGCGAGCCTCGAGATGGGCTTGGAGCTTGCCGAGCAAGCGGATGAGCGTCGCCTTTTCGTCCTCGGAAAGAGCCGATATCAGCTCTTCCTGGACGGGGAAAAGCTCGCTGCAAACTTCTGCCAGGAGCGCTCTGCCGGGATCGCTGAGCTCGATCAAGAGCATTCGACGGTCGTCGGGATGGGGAGTCCGTCTCACGAGGCCTTGTTTCTCGAGCGTGTCGAGCAGTCCGGTGACGGTCCCACGCGTCACCAGACGGCGGTCCCCTATCTCGTAAGGAGACAGCGGCCGGCCCGCTCCCTCGATGATCATCAGCACGTTGAACCCCGGCCCGCTCAGGCCGTGGCAGCGGAAGAGGCGGTCGAGCTCACTGACCACGAGGCTCTCGGTACGGATCAGGTTGACAACGCACTCAGTGGCAAGCTTGTCCGCGCCCGGATAGCCACGAGGAGGCTCCGCCTCCACTCGTATGGTTCCTCTTGCCATCCTTCACTCCTGCCCTAAATGTAGGCTCCCAACTATCATCCCATGGGAATCGGCAAGGCCCGCTAACCTGCTGACATTGCTCCTGTGATGCTCCTGCAATCGGACTACCCCGTGATGAGCTGCTCGACTGCAGCCAAGGCCTGTTCGGCGTTGGCGGCGGGGTCCGGAATCGGATACATGACTTCGCGCAGGACCCGCTTTCGATCGACGATAAGGGTCGCTCGCCCGATGCGTGAGGGGCCGCCGACCTGAAGCAGCGGAAGCCGCAGGGCGTCTACCAGGCGATGCTCCGCGTCGCTCAACAACTGATACGAAATGTGCTCGCGCTCGGCGAACTCTGCCTGTTCCGAAATGGTCTGGGTGCTGACGCCGTAGACGGTGGCGTCCAAGTGGGCGAAATCCTCGATCAGATCTCGGTAGACACACGACTCCGCGGAGCAACCGAACGCTCCCGGCAGTTCCAGCCACCCGTTGGGCATCGGTTGCCCAGGGATGCCGGTCATCGGGTAGAGGAATATCACCGTGAACGCCGAGGAAGCCACGACATTCAACGTTTCACCATTAGTCGCCGGCAACTGCACGTCCGGCACCGCCATCCCTACGCGCAAATGATCGTAGGCGCCGTCATCGATCGTCTGTGGAGTTCCAGTCATGAGTCTAATACTCTAATCCAGAGCAGACAGCCGAGTCTGCGTGGGCAGAGGAACACCAAACAGACCTCTAGGGACATTGGATGAGGCAGACTTCTCCGGCATGAATCGGGTCGCCCTGGTAACCGGAGCAAACCGTGGCATCGGTCAAGAGGTTGCCAAGCAACTCTTGACTCATGGCTTCGACACGATCTTGACCTCCCGAGACGAGGCACAAGGACTGGCTGCCGCCGAAGCAATGGGAGCTCGCTGTCTTCGGTTGGATGTAGGCGACGACGACAGCGTCGAGAGTTGTTACCGTTCGGTGGAATCAACGTACGGTCGCTTGGACGTCCTGGTGAACAACGCGGCCATCCACTACGACACCTGGCAACGGGGGGTAGACGCCGACCTAACCGTCGTCCACGAGGCTCTCGAGACGAACCTCCTCGGCGCATGGCGCGTCTGCCGCAGCTTCATCCCGATGATGCAGCGCCAAGGCTGGGGGCGCATCGTCAACGTATCGAGTCAGGGAGGATCCCTCGAGTCCATGAGTGGTGGAACGCCTGCCTATTCGGTTTCCAAAGCCGCCCTCAACGCTCTGACGCGAGTGCTTGCGGGAGAGCTCCGGGGCGGCGGCATCCTCGTTAACTCAGTCTGCCCCGGATGGGTTGCCACCGATATGGGCGGCAGCGGCGGACGGCGGGTAGAGCAGGGGGCCGCCAGCGTGCTGTGGGCGGTCCTCCTCGATGACGATGGCCCGACCGGGGGCTTCTTTCGCGACGGGCGGCCACTCCCCTGGTGAATCCCCTCTACTTCTCCACGAGCCTCTCACGGGCCTGATTGCCGAGTGGTGGCAAGATGCTCTGTGCGGTCACCTGACCACCACTCGGCAACGCGGCTCGGTCCGCGTCCTACATCAAGCCACCTTGCGGGCCTGTCCGCTCTCGGTCGCTAGGCCCGCCTCGATCCAGTCCTGCTTCCCGCCCTCGTACTCGAAGACCTTCGTGTAGCCGAGCTGGGCGAGGCGTCGCGACGCCACGACCGAGTTCTGACACGCGAGGTTGGAGCAGTAGACGACGACCTCGGCGGTCTTGTCGGGGATCAGCTCGAGCGCCAGCTCGTCGACCCGATCGTGGGGCATGTTGAGCGCCCCCGGCAGGTGCGCCTCTTCGAAATAGAGGGGTCCGAGCGCCTCCAACACAACGACCTCACCCTCCTGGTCGAGCTTCGCCTCGAGCTCCGTGCGGGTGATGCTATTGACCTCTGTCATCGACTACTCCTGTCTCTGGTGATTGCATCGGCCTCAACCTCCTGCTACAGTCTGGACTGTAGTCCGGTTAGATTAATAGGACTGGAGTCCGGTTGTCAAGTGAGCAGCTGATCCAATTTGCGGTTTCCGCCCAGGTCCGGGAGCGAGCCGACGCGGCCCGCAATCGAGGCAGGATCCTCGAGGCCGCCGGGGCCCTCTTCGCCGCCAAGGGCGCCTGCAACGTCTCCATGGACGAGGTCGCCGCAGCCGCAGGGGTCGGAAAGGGCACGCTCTATCGCCGCTTTTCGGATCAGGCTGGGCTTGCGATGGCGGTGCTCGAGGAGAAGGAGAAGGCCCTTCAAGAGGTGGTCATCAGAGGGCCTGCCCCCGTGGGGCCCGGGGCGGCGCCAAGAGATCGCCTCACGGCATTCTTCGACGCGCTCCTCGAGCTTCTCGAGACCCACATCGAGTTGCACGTTCTGTCCGAGACGTCCTCGAGAGGAGCGCGCTACCGAAGCGGCCTCTACGCCTTCTACCGGCTTCACGTTCAGCTGCTGTTAGAGGAGCTCGACCGTGATCTCGACGCCGAAACACTCGCCGATATGATCCTGGCACCGTTAGACGCCGAGCTCTTTCAGCACCTGCGTGGCGAGCGGTCGTTGCCGTTGCAACGGATCAAGGACGGAGTGCATGTATTGATCAAGTCACTCGGATAGTCGTGCGCGCACCAGGGCTGAATCGCGCCCAACCCGCCTAGTAAGCTCACTCCCTCCGTAAATACCCTCGCATTCGAGCATCGCTGCATCCCTGCTCGCGTCGTCGGCTCATGCTCTAGTCATCGGTAAGCGAGGGTCGGGTGCGACGCCCTCCCACGCGTCCCAAAGCCACGCGTGGGCGGGGTCGGTGCAGATTCTCCACGCGCGCTCGTCGTCGGGTCCGGCCATCACGTTGAGGTAATACATGTCGTAGCCGGGGGCGGCGACACAGGGGCCATGAAACCCGCGCGGGATGAGGAAGACGTCGCCGTCGCCAACCGTGACCGTGGCGTCGATCTCGCAGTCGGCGGTGTAGGTGCGATGCAGTCCGAAGCCCCCCTCGCCCCTGATCCGAAAGTAGTAGATCTCTTCGAGGGGCACCTCCTCGTCAGACGATTCGTCATGCTTGTGGGGCGGGTAAGAGGACCAGTTTGCCTCTGGGGTGAGAACCTCCACCACGATGAGGTTGTCGGGCCCGGCCGTGTCGGCTCCCAGGAGCTGGTTGATCTGGCGCGTGGCAGGACCTGCCCCACGTACCTGCACCTCCACCTCGGATGCGGCGCGGTAGAAAGCGTCGCCTCCCTGCTTCGACACCGCAGTTGCGAGAGCGAACTCGCCTCCGCCCCGAGAGGTGATCGTGAACGACGTCTCGGGGGGAAGGTAAGAGAGGTCGGTGATTGCGGCAAAGACATTCTTGCGGCCGGCGAGCTCGAAGCACTTTCCGTCACCGGTCTCGATCACTGCCGAACCGCTCAGCGGAACCACCGCACCCTCGCGCCCGTCGAGGTTGAACGAACGTGTCTCGCCGGGCCCGAGGCGCGCTACCTGCAGCCCCGAGTAAGTCCACCCGGCCTCCTCGGCGGTGAGCACTACAAGATCGCCGTCGGCGGCAAGGCTTCCCTTCGGTCGGAACAGATCCACATCAATCTCCCGCGCTCAGATACACAAGGTCTGCATCGTGATGGTTTCGGACATTAGGTTGCGAAATCGATCACACGGATAGGGTGGAGCGATGGAGCGTTTCTGCAGCGAAGCGGAGCCCTCCGAACTCACTAGCTCTTTGTCCTCAGCTCGGTACTGACCGGCATGTCGGGATCGACAGCCTGCAAGGGCCCACATGAATCCGGTCCTATGGACCCGTGGCGAGGTCGTCGCCACGAAGGAGCGGCGCCACCACCTCGGCGAACAGCTCCGCTCCGGCAACGGATGGGAAGTCGACGAAGCGGAGGATCAGATGCTCCACTCCCAGATCGACGATGGGACGGAGGAGGGCCGCTACCTGCTCGGGGTTCCCAACGATCGGGTAGACGTCGCTGAATGGTGCGTCCTCGGCGAGCCGGCGAGCTTCAGACTCCGTCTCCGCAACCGCCACCACTTCCGACGCGTGGGTCTTGACGATCTCGTTGTAGTCGCGACCCACGGCCTCGCAATGGGTCCTGAGGACGTCGAGCTTGTGCCCGTAGCTTTCGGGCGTGCCGCTGAGGTTCCACCAGTCGGCCTGCTCGGCCACCACCCGAAGGGTGAGTTTTTCACCTCCGCCCCCGATGAGGATCGGAGGTGGAGGGTCGAGCAAGGGCCGGCAGACAATGTCGGAAACCGAGTAAAAGCGGCCTTCGAACGAGTCTGGGCCGTCGCTCCATGCCGTCCTTACGACCTTCACCGCCTCTGCCAGCTGGGCGATGCGGGTCTTTGCTACCGGGAACGCATACCCGTAAGCGTGGTACTCGTTCTCCATCCAACCTGCTCCCATGCCGAGGATGAACCGCCCGCCCGTGAGGAATTGGAGATTCGCTGCCATCTTCGCAACGAGAGCGGGGTTCCGGTAGGCCTGGCACAGCACAAATGACCCGAAGTCGATCGCCGGATGACGCCCGGCGAGATAGGCGATTGTGGTAAGGCACTCGAGCGCGGGCGTCTCGGGCGCGACGAAGTCGGCCCAGGGAAGCAGGTGGTCGTCCATCCACACCGAGTCGAAGCGGTCCTCGATGACCGACAACATAGAATCGAGCTGAGCCATGAACTCCGCACCGCTTGTGCCTTCGGTGGGGAAAAGTACGGGGTGCCAGCCAATTCGCAGCTCAGCCATCGGACATCGTTGCCCAGCCCGATATGTACACGGCCGGCTTCCAGTACCTCCCGACTGCCCGACGCGCCTCCTCGCCCGGCCGGCGGAACATTGAGAGCACGTACCACCCCTCGACGCCCGCCACCTTCAACGCATTCTTGAATGTGGCGATCGTGGCCCTGTCGGCCCGTCGAGTGCCGTAAGAAAAGTATGAAATCCTATCGGGGGACAACTCGATGCATCGATGCTCTTCGGTTCCTCGCTGAGGACTCACGTTGCCGTCGGCATGTCAAAGGACGCCCGATGATGTATCTCAGGCCACCGAGACGTGACGACCTTGCCTCGGGTGTAGAAGCGAACACCGTCGGGCCCGTGGATGTGGTGCTCACCGAAAAGTGAGTCCTTCCAACCGCCGAACGAGTGGTACGCCATCGGAACCGGAACCGGCACGTTGATCCCGATCATCCCCACCTTCACGTTCCGCATGAACTTGCGGGCGGCGCCACCATCCGAGGTGAAGATCGCCGTCCCGTTGCCGTAAGGGTTGGCATTGATCACGTCGATCGCCTCTTCCACCGTGCCCGACCGCACCACCGACAACACCGGGCCGAAGATCTCATTCGTGTACACATCCATGTTGGTCGAGACGTGATCGATAACCGTTGGTCCGACGAAGAATCCATCCTCATAGTCCGGGACCTTGATGCCGCGACCATCGACTCGCACCGTGCCGCCCTGCTGCACTCCCGAATCGATGAGCGACACGATTCGATCCCGTGCCTGGGGAGTGATCACGGGTCCCATGTCCGCAGATGGGTCCCGGCCGGACCCGACGCGCACCTCGCGCGCTTTGCGATCAAGCACCTCCATCAGCGCGTCGCCCGCATCCCCGACCGTTACCGCAGTCGAGATGGCCATACACCGCTCCCCCGCCGAACCGAATGCTGCTGCGGCCAGGTGATTAGAAGCGTACTCGGGATCGGCGTCCGGCAGCACGATGGCGTGATTCTTGGCGCCTCCCAGAGCCTGTACGCGCTTGCTGTTGGCCGTTCCGCGCTCATGAATGTAGCGAGCGATAGGAGTTGATCCCACGAAGGAGATGGCGGCCACGCCGGGATGGTCTAGCAAGGAGTCCACCGCGACTTTGTCGCCCTGAATAACGTTGAAGACGGCGTCGGGAAGACCCGCCTCGGACCACAGCTCCGCCACGAACAGCGCCGCCGACGGATCGCGTTCGCTGGGCTTGAGGATGAAGCAATTCCCGGCTGCTATCGCCACTGGGTACATCCACATTGGCACCATGGCCGGGAAGTTGAACGGAGTTATTCCGGCCACTACCCCCAGCGGCTGGCGGAACGAGAAGCTGTCGACGTTGCTCGCGACTTGGTCGGAGTAGTCCCCCTTGAGTAGGCTCGGGATTCCGCAGGCGAACTCGACAACCTCGAGCCCGCGCTGGACCTCGCCCTCGGCATCGGAGACCACTTTGCCGTGCTCGTCGGTAATCAGCTCGGCAAGCTCGCGCTTGCGACCATTGAGCAGCTCTCGAAATGCGAACAGCACCTGCGAGCGGCGGCTCAACGACGACTCCGACCAATCTTCGAATGCCCGCGCTGCCGCTTGGACGGCACGGTCCACGTCGGAGGGCTCCGCGAGGAGCACCTCCGCTTGTTGGCTGCCCAGCGCGGGGTTGTAGACGGGACTCGTGCGGGTGGAATCGCCCTCGGTTGGCTTTCCGTCGATCCAATGGGTAATGAGCCTCATTTAGTGCTCCTCTCTTGCGATCAGATGAGATGTCGCTGCTTTGCCTTTTCTTCCTCATACACGGCTCGCGCCTGTTTGGTGGACTCGAGATCGGAGACTTCCGAGACCGGCACGTCCCACCACGATTCGCTGGTGGGGGCGGGGATGAGGGGATCGGATTCGATGTGGATCACGACTGGGCCCGACGCATCCTTGGCCTTCTTGATGGCTTCCTTCAGCGATCCGATGTCGCCGGCCTGATACACGGTGCAGCCGAGGCTTGCCGCATTCGCAGCCAAGTCGACAGGCAAAAGCTCGCCGTCCAGTCGGGAAGTCTCGTAGTTACGTGCTCGATAACGGGTCCCGAACCTCTGGGAGCCGAGTTCCTCTGACAGAGCACCGATCGAGGCGAAGCCGTGGTTCTGCACCAGGACCACGATGATCTTGATGCCCTCCTGGACCGCAGTGACCAGCTCCTGCGCCATCATCAAGAACGATCCGTCACCGACCATCACGAAGACATCCCGGTCGGGGCAGGCCAAACGGGCGCCGACGCCGCCGGCAATCTCGTAACCCATACACGAGTACCCGTACTCCACGTGGTACCCCTTCCGGTCCCGAGTCCGCCACAGCTTGTGAAGATCACCGGGCATCGAGCCCGCGGCGCAGATGACGACGTCGGTCGGCTCGGAGACCTCGTTGACTGCGCCGATGATCTCGGACTGAGCCGGGACTGGTTGGTGCCCGAGGTTGTAGGCGTGCTCGACGACTGCATCCCACTCTTGCGAAAGCTTCGACGCCCGGCTGCGGTAGTCGGGATCGACCGACCACCCTTGGAGCTCGGCCCCGAGTGCCTCGAGCGCAGCGCGCGCATCGGCCACCACCATGAGTCCGGCGTGCTTGGCGGCATCGAAGGCTGTGACGTTGATGTTGACGAAGCGGACGTCCGGGTTCTGGAAAGCGGTCCGGGAGGCGGTTGTGAAGTCGCTGTAACGAGTGCCGATACCGATGACCAGATCGGTCTCTCGCGCGATCGCGTTCGCCGCCGTTGTGCCCGTGGAGCCGACGGCACCGAGAGCGAGGGGGTGGTCGTAGGCAAGGCTGCCCTTGCCGGCCTGCGATTCTCCAACGGGAATCCCGGTGCTTTCGACGAACGCACGAAGCGTTTCGGTGGCATCGGAGTAAATGGTGCCGCCCCCAGAGACGACCATCGGCTGCTTCGACGACCGGATCACTGCAGCTGCAGCCTCCAGCGCGGCGGCCTCCGGTACAGGACGAGGCACGTGCCACACCCGCTTGGAGAAGAGCGCGCTCGGCCACTCGTGCGCCTCTGCCTGAACGTCTTGGGGAAGGGCGATCGTCACTGCCCCGGTCTCGGCCGGATCGGTGAGGACGCGCATCGCTCCGAGCAGAGCTGAAGGCAGCATCTCCGGGCGCCACACCCGGTCGAAGAACTTCGAAACGGGGCGAAAGACATCGTTCACGGTGACGTCGGGAGCCCCGGTGTACTCGAGCTGCTGGAGTACTGGATCGGAGGCGCGAGTGGCGAAAACGTCGCTCGGCAGCAGCAGTACCGGGAGCCTGTTGATGGTAGCGAGGGCGGCCCCTGTCACCATGTTCGTCGAGCCGGGCCCGATCGAGGCGGTACACACCCAGGTAGAGAGGCGGTCGCGCATCCGGGCGAAGGCTGAAGAAGCATGGACCATGCCCTGCTCATTCCTCGCGAGCACATACGGCAGCGCGGTTGGGTCCTCTAGCTCCTGCTGGAGGAGCGCTTGGCCGACTCCGGCAACGTTTCCGTGGCCGAAGATTCCGAACACTCCCTCGAACAAGCGTTGTTCCAGCCCATCACGCTCGCTGTACTGAGCGATGAGGAACTTGACCAGCGCCTGGCCGACGGTAAGACGCATCGTAGCGGTGGTCATTGGGGCCTCCTCTCAGGTGCGGCCGGGCGGCGTTGCCGCAGCAGATCTTGTTTCATGGCTTCTCCAGGCTCAATTTGTTGGTGGACAGCAACGACTCGACCTCCTCGGTGGTGGGCATGGCCGTCGAGCACTCGAGACGCGAGGCGACGATCGCCCCGGCGGCGTTGGCGAAACGCAGAACACGCTCGAGGGGCCAACCCTCCAGGAGTCCGTGGCAGACGGCGCCGCCGAAGCTGTCTCCAGCGCCCAGCCCGTTGACGACGTCAACAGGATGAGGGGGCACATGCTCTTCGGTGTCAGCGGTCATTCCAAGGACGCCTTGGGGGCCCAACTTCACGATTGCGAGCTCGACGCCCGCACCAAGCAAGGCTTTTCCGGCTTTGTGTGGATCGCGAACCCCGACCGCCGTTTCGCACTCATCCAGATTTCCGATCGCCACCGTGACGTGGGGCAGCACAGAGCCCACCTCTCGGCGTGCCGCCTCACGGTTGGGCCAGAACATGGGCCGGTAATCGAGGTCGAGAACGGTCGGATGAGTCCTGCCCCTCGCCTCGAGCGCTACATGGTGGGCGGAGCGGCTGGGCTCGGCGGAAAGTCCGGTGACGGTGACCCAGAACAGGGATGTGGCCGCTATGGCCTCCAGGTCGAGCTCCTCGCCGCGGATCTCGAGATCAGGCGCTTTGGGAAATCGGTAGAAATAGAGGGGGAAGTTGTCGGGCGGGAAGATCTCGCAGAACGTCACCGGGGTGGGCAGGTTCGCGACCGAGGTCACGTAGCGGTCGTCGACGCCGAGATCGCGCAGTGCTTGGTGGACGAATCTGCCGAAGGGATCGTCGCCGGTCCGGGTGATGACCGCCGAACGGCGGCCGTGCCGCGCCGCCGCCACGGCTACGTTGGTGGCACTCCCCCCGAGGAACTTGCCGAAGCTTTCGACGTCCTCGAGGCCGATCCCCACCTGAAGCGGGTAGATATCTACGCCGACACGCCCCATGGTGAGGATCTCGAGGTGCTCGAAACCGTCCATGCGGGGGAGCCTAAATCCCATGAACAGCTATTTCGCGGCGGAGATCTCAGAAAGGCTCTTCAAGCGTTCCAGCTTTTGCCCGCAAACGGCGCTACTTCTGCTCGAGGTGCGATCGACTTGACTTCAAGTTAACTTCAACTTGTAGTCCGGCGCTCAATGACCATCTTTCACGTAAGGAGATGTTAAGTCCAAGTTACGACCGGCAGGCGAGCGGATCACCGAGGAGGTCACGTCCTGGCCGGGGGTCGACGCAGGCCCCGGCAGTCGCGGCGAGTTCGCCTTCAGGCTTGGGCGTCGCGAGATCGGGCATCTTCACGGCGACCATGCCCTCCACACCAGCTTCCCGAAGAACCTGTGGACGAAGCTCCACGAAAAGGGTCGGATCGACTACCACCCGGTCTTCCCCGGCAAGCCGGGCTATGCCGCCCGCAGGATCGAAACCGAGGACGACGTCCGCGACGTGATCGAGCTGCTGCGGCTCAACTACGATCGCGCGATCGCCCGCCATGGCGTGCCGGCCGAGGACTCGGCGTGATCCTCGTTACCGGAGCAACCGGCAGTGTCGGGCGGCAGGTCGTTTCATAACTGGTTGCTGGGGGCGCTGCGGTCCGCGGCGCTGACCCGCGACCCCGACTCGGCCGGTCTACCCGGCAGCGTCGAGGTCGTGCGCGGCGACCTTTTCCATCCCAGGCACCCTTCGGGGAAGCCTGAACGGAATCAAGGCGATCTTCTTGGTCTGGCCCTTCCTCACCGCCGAAGCCGCGCCCGCGCTTCTGGATGCGGTCACCGAATACACCCCGCGCATCGTCTACCTCTCATCGTGCGTGATGACCTCGCACAGCAGGCCGACCCAATCTCCTCGTTTCACGCCGACGTCGAACACT
>Ga0136633_1002270_pt1 | contig 13399 bp, 12 predicted proteins | sample AntDrymeUQ832206_2_FD_105494 | JGI IMG/M metagenome (GOLD analysis project Ga0136633, IMG submission 105494) | Polar desert sand microbial communities from Dry Valleys, Antarctica - metaG UQ83 (22.06) | ecosystem: Environmental > Terrestrial > Soil > Desert | place: Antarctica: Dry Valley... | reverse complement strand
CGGGCCGCCCTCGTATCGGCTCTCGGTCGACTCGACCTGCCCCTGGTAGTGCGAGCCGAGGTCGGGGTGGCCGTAGGGCCGCTGCGCCGGACGGTCGAGCTCCATGAACGACAGCTGCGCGATCGGCTTGCCCGCCCAAAGCTTGATCGGCACGCGCGTGAGGTTGGTGATCTCGAGCGTCAGCGTCCCCTTGAAGCCCGGATCGACGAACCCGGCGGTGGCGTGGACGATGAGGCCCAGGCGCCCGAGCGAGGACTTGCCCTCGACGCGGCTGACGAGGTCGTCGGGCATCTCCACGAACTCGGCAGTGCGCCCCAGGACGAACTCGCCGGGGTGCACGACGAACGGCTCGTCGTCGGCGATCTCCACGTGCTCGGTCAAACCCTGGGGCGGGTCGGCCAGGTCGATCGACTCGACGCGAAAGTTGTGGAAAACCCGAAACGACGGACCGAGCCTGAGGTCGATGCTGGCCGGCTGGATCATCGCCTCGTCGAAGGGGTCGATCTTGATCCGCCCCTCGGCGATGAGCCTGCGCAGAGTGCCGTCGGAGAGGGCCGCCATGGCGGCGGCAGTCTAGAGGTCTACGGGTGGTGGCGGGCGCGGGCCCGGGCGGTCACCGACGGCGTCCGTGACCGCGGGCGTGCGGGCGCCGCAGCCGGCGCGCCGTGAGGGCCGCGCTGCCGGGGGTGTCGGGGCAGGCGCGGGCGATGCGGCGGCTTGACGCCCCCGTCACCGCTGCTGGGGAGCTCGCCGGCATCGGTCTGCTTGATCGCCCAGTAAACGATGTAGAGCAGCGCGCCGATCGGCACCTTCAGCACGACCATCAGCCAGAAGAAGGTCCAGCCCACCCCGCGAGCGTACCCCAGGCGTCCGTCCCGCGCCGTGTTCGCCCCCGAAGGAGCGAACATGGCGGGTTCCGGGACAAATGAAGAGTGCCTCCGTGGCGGTGAGATGGCCGCCGTCCGTGGCGCCACCCCTCTAATCGGCACGAACGGTCGTGGGCGCAGCCCCGAGTGGACGCCTCTCGGCCGGATCCTCCCTAAAACTGGGGAGGGCTCGCTACCCGCGCAGCGTCAGCGGATGCGACTCGAACCGCGTGATCTGTACGAGTTGCTCGACGCGCGGGCCGATCTCGTCCGCGGTGAGGCGGGCGACGCGGTCCGTGCCGAACTCCTCGACGTTGAACGAGGCCAGCGCGGTGCCGTAGGCCATCGCTCGGCGCAGCACGGCGGGGGTCAGCGGCTGGTCGCGGTGCGCGGCGACGTAGCCGACGAAGCCACCGGCGAACGTGTCGCCTGCGCCCGTCGGGTCCACCACCGTCTCCAGCGGATAGGCGGGGATCCAGAAGTGGTCATCGGCGGTGAACAGCGCGGCGCCGTACTTGCCCTGCTTGGCGACGACCACGCTGGGCCCCATCTGGAGGACCTGCGCGGCGGCGGTCACGAGGTTCGGCGCTTCGGTGAGCTGTTCGAGCTCCTCGTCGTTGAGGATCAGGCAATCCACGCGCGCGATGACCTTCTCGAGCGACTCCCGGGCGATGTCGATCCACAGGTTCATCGAGTCCATCGCCACGAACCGCGCGCGCTCGCACTGCTCTCGGACCTCGTACTGCAGGTCGGGCACGATGTTGGCGAGGAACAGCACGTCGGCGTCGCGGCTGGCCTGGCTGAGCTTCGGCTCGAAGGTTTCGAAGACGTTGAGCTGCGTGTCGAGCGTCTCGCGCTCGTTGAGGTTGGCCGAGTACTTCCCGGCCCAGAAGAACGTCTTGCCGCCCGCGACGCGCTCGACGTCGTCGACGTTGGTCCCGCGCGTGGAGAGGATCGCCATCTCCTCGTCGCCGAAGTCGTCGCCGACCGGGCCCACCACGTGGACCTCGTCGAAGAACGAGGCCGCGAGCGCGAAGTGCGTCGCGGCGCCACCGAGCATCCGGTCGCGCTTGCCGAACGGCGTCTCGACGGCATCGAAGGCGAGGCTTCCGACCACGGTGAGGCTCATAGGCGGCGGAGCCTAGGGCGTGGGCTGCCCAAGCCCCGTATTGCGGGGTTGGGACCGCCCACGGGCTCTGCGGTGTCACGGGAGTGTGGGCGATTGCGTCACCATCCGCACGGTGAGGGCGATTCAGATCACGGAGTTCGGCGGGCCCGAGGTGCTGAAGGTCGTCGACCTCCCGACGCCGGCGCCCGGCGAGGGCGAGGTGCTGATCCAGGTCTCGCGCGCAGGGCTGAACTTCGCCGACACCCACCAGCGCCACAACGAGTACGTGGCGAAGGCGACGCTGCCGCTGGTCCCCGGCAGCGAGATCGTCGGCGTGCGCGAGGACACGGGCGAGCGCGTCATCGCGCTTTGCGGAACCGGCGGCTACGCCGAGTACGCGACGGCCCCGGCCGACCGGACATGGCCGGTCCCCGACGGCGTCGACGACGACACCGCGGTGGCGCTGCTCGTCCAGGGGCTGACCGCCTGGCACCTGCACCGCACCGCCGCCCAGCTACGAGCGGGCGAGACGGTGGTCGTGCACGGCGCTGCTGGTGGCACCGGGTCGCTGCTCGTCCAGCTCGCCCGGCCGATGGGCGCGGGGCGGGTCATCGCCACCGCGTCGACCGAGGACAAGCGCGCGCTGGCCCTCGAGCTGGGCGCCGACGCGGCGGTCGACGCCGAGCCCGGTGGCCTGGGCGCGCGCCTGAGGCAGGCCAACGACGGCCGCGAGGTCGACGTGGTTTACGAGATGGCCGGCGGCGCGTCCTTCGACGAGTCGTTCGCCGTCCTTGCCCCGTTCGGCCGCATCGTCGCCTACGGGATCGCCACCCGCGAGCAGAACGACGTGCGCACCGGCAAGCTGCTGCGCACGTCACGCTCCATCGTCGGCTTCTGGTTTTTTCACCTGCTCGACCGGCCTGGCATGGCTGAGGAGGCGCTCGCCGATCTCTTCGCGCGCGTCGCGCGCGGAGAGCTGCGGATTAACGTCGGGATGACGTATGCGTTGGACCAGGCCGCGGAGGCCCAGGTCGCGCTGGCCGAGCGCCGCACGACGGGCAAGCTGCTGCTGGATCCCAGCGCCTAGCCTGTAGGGGACATGACGACATTCAGAGAGCTCGGGCTGTCCGAGCCGCTCCTCGACGCCCTCGAGGACGTGGGGTACGAATCCCCCAGCCCCATCCAGGAGCAGGCGATCCCGTCGATGCTCCAGGGCCACGACATCATCGGCCAGGCCCAGACCGGCTCCGGCAAGACCGCCGCGTTCGGGCTGCCCCTGCTCGAGACCATCGATCCCGACGTCAACGAGGTCCAGGCGCTCGTCCTGACCCCGACGCGCGAGCTGTGCATCCAGGTCACCCAGGCGATCCGCGGCTACGGCCTGCGCAAGGGCGTCGGCGTGGTCGCCGTCTTCGGCGGCGCGCCCATCCGCACCCAGCAGTCCCAGCTGCGCGAGGGCGGTCACGTCGTCGTCGGCACCGTCGGCCGCGTGATGGACCTCATGGGTCGCGCCTCGCTGATCCTGCACTCCTGCCGCTTCGTCGTCCTCGACGAGGCCGACGAGATGCTCGACCTCGGCTTCCTCGAAGACGTCGAGAAGATCCTCGCCGCCACCCCCAACTCCCGGCAGACCGCTCTGTTCTCAGCGACGATGCCGCCACCGATCCAGAAGCTGGCCGACCGCTACCTCTACGACCCGGTCCTCATCAAGGTCAAGAGCCCGACGCTGACCGTCGAGAGCGTCGAGCAGTTCCAGCTCGACGTGAAGGCCCCGGACAAGGCCGACAAGCTCGTCGAGGTCCTGCGCGCCGAGAAGCCCGACCAGGCGATCGTGTTCGTCCGCACCAAGATCCGTTGCGACCAGCTCTACCGCAAGCTGCGCGACAAGGGCATGAACGTCAAGGCGCTGCACGGCGACATGTCGCAGGGCTCGCGCGACGGCGTGATGCTGAGCTTCAAGGGCGGCCGCACACCGATTCTCGTCGCCACCGACGTCGCTGCCCGCGGCCTGGACATCTCCACCGTCACCCACGTCGTCAACTTCGACGTTCCGGTCTCCCCCGACGTCTATGTCCACCGCATCGGCCGGACGGGCCGGGTCGGCCGCAGCGGGCGGGCCATCACCTTCGTCGAGCCCAAGCAGGCCCGCGACCTCGAGGCGATCGAGAAGCACACCAGCGTCCCCATCGGCCCCTGGTCGGAGGGGGCGCATGTCGAGCCCGTCAAGGTCGAGGCCAAGCCCCCTCGCCACACCAAGCCGAAGGTCTCCTCGTCGTCGCGGAACGGTGACGAGAAGTTCATCCGCCTGATCGCCGATGCGGGGCGCGCCGGCGGCATCGAGATCCGCGACCTCGTCAACGTGGTGACCCACAAGGCGGGCATTGACGGCGAGGCCGTCCGCGACGTCAAGGTGCTCGAGCGGTTCAGCCTGCTGTCCGTCCCCGAGTCTGAGGCCGAGCGTGTGGTCGCCGCGGTCAGCGGCAGCGAGATCGCGGGCACGCAGGTCCAGCTGCAGCGCGCCGGTTGACCGCAACGCTGCCCCGCCGCAGGCGTTCTAACCTCTCGTGAGCGTGGAGACACCCGAGACGATCCCCAGCCCCGATCGCCCCTGCCGCTCCTGCGGCGCGGCGATGGCGCCCGCGCAGGATTGGTGCGTGGAGTGCGGGACCGCCGCCGCGGGCCGGCTGACCGGCCGGGGCGACCGGGCCGGCTTCCGCACCGCCGCGACGATCATCACGACGGTCCTGCTGCTCGTCGGCGGCGCTGTTGCCGCCAGCTACGCAGCCCTGAACTCCAAGGCTGAGCAGGCCGCGACCGCCCCCGCGCCGCCCAGCGGCGATCCGACCGTCGCTGCCGTGCCGCCCACGGTCACCACCCCGCCGGAGACGACCCCGGCGCCGCCTCCGACTCCTCCGCCTGCGCCCACGCCCGAGCCGACCCCCCCGCCCGAGCCGACGCCCGAGCCTCCTGCGCCGACCCCGACCCCGACCCCGACGCCCACCTCGGCCCCGGCCCCCGAGCCCGAGCCCGATCGCGACCCCGGCGATCACCGCCCGCTCGACCTCGGTGTCGACGTCGCATCGGTCTATGACCCCTACGACAGCGAGCTGGACTCGACCGACCCGGCCGACAGCTACGACCGGAACGGCGACACGGTCTTCACAATGACCACCGACCGGGTCGAGGACATGGCGATCGGCCTCGAGTTCGACCTCGAGACGCGCCAGGAGATCGAGAAGGTCTACTTCCGCACGTCCACCCCCGGCTTCACGGTTGAGGTTTACGGCGCGAAGGACTCGTTGCCGCCCGACATCCTCGACAATCGCTGGGAGCCGCTGGCCACCCGCCGAGCCGCCGGCAGCGCCAAGGGCTCCGACGGCCTCGTCAAGCTGCAGTTCGACCCAGGGAGCTACACCCACATCGTGCTCTGGATCACCAAGCCCCCGCCGGCCGAGGACTCGAACGCCGAGTCCGCCACGGTCGGCTTCTCCGAAGTCAGGATCCTCGACTAAACCATGCCCAGCACCGCCACGATGACCACCAACCTCGGCGCGATCGAAATCGATCTGTTCGACGAGGATGCGCCCAAGACCGTCGGCAACTTCAAGGAGCTGGCCGGCAAGGGCTTCTACGACGGCGTCATCTTTCATCGCATCATCAAGGACTTCATGATCCAGGGCGGGGACCCGACCGGCACCGGCACGGGCGGCCCCGGCTATCAGTTCGAGGACGAGTTCAACGAGCACAAGATCGTTCGCGGGGCGTTGGCCATGGCCAACGCCGGCCCGGACACAAACGGCTCGCAGTTCTTCATCGTCACCACCGAGGCGGCGCCGTGGCTCGACGGCAAGCACACGGTCTTCGGCCAGGTCACCGGCGGGATGGACGTCGTCGACCAGATCGAGGGCGCTGAGACCGACGGACGCGACAAGCCCGTCTCCGAGGTGCGCATCGAGTCCGTCCAGTTGACGGGCTAGACCTCAAGAACTGCTCATGAGGCCCTCGGGATGCGGACCACCCTCCGCGTGCGCTGAGGTAGCCTGCTCCTGACAGAGCGTCAACGGGCGGAGGAGCGGCATGGCCGGCACGGTGGAGCAGGAGCAGACGAGCGGCAACGGGGCGTCTGCCCCCAACGAGTTCGAGGTCTTCAACCCCGCAACCGGCGAGGTCATCGCCAAGGTTCCGGACATGTCGGTCGAGCAGGTCGCCGAGCTCGCCCGCCTCGCTCGCGCGGCCCAGCCCGGTTGGGAGGCGATGGGCTTCGAAGGCCGCGCGCGCATCCTCATGCGCTGTCAGAAGTGGCTGCTCGACAACGCCGAGCGGGTCATCGAGACGATCGTCTCGGAGACCGGCAAGACCTGGGAAGACGCGCAGCTGGCCGAGATCTCCTACGGCGTCAACGCGTTCGGCTTCTGGGCCAAGAACGCGGAGAAGTACCTCGCCGACGAGCGCGTGCGCTCCAGCGCGGTGTTCGTCAAGGGCAAGAAGCTGATCCTGCGCTACAAGCCGCTGGGTCTGATCGGCGTCATCGGCCCGTGGAACTACCCGCTGACCAACTCGTTCGGCGACTGCATCCCCGCGCTGGCGGCCGGCAACTCGGTGATCCTCAAGCCGTCCGAGGTGACGCCGCTCACGTCGCTGCTGATGGCCGAGATGCTGACCGAGTGCGGCCTGCCCGCGCACGTCTATCAGGTGGCGACCGGCCTCGGGCAAACCGGCGCTGCGCTGATCGACGAGGTGGACATGATCATGTTCACCGGCTCGACCGCGACGGGCAAGAAGGTCATGGCCAAGGCGGCCGAGACGCTGACGCCGGTCTCGCTGGAGCTGGGCGGCAAGGACCCGATGATCGTGCTCTCTGACGCCGATGTCGAGCGTGCCGCCAACACCGCGGTTTACGCCGGCATGATGAACGGCGGCCAGACCTGCATCTCGATCGAGCGCGTCTACGTCGAGGCCCCGGTCTATGACGAGTTCGTCGCCAAGGTCACCGAGAAGGCCCGCGAGCTGCGCCAGGGTGTTCCGTCAGGCCCTGGCTCGGTCGACGTGGGCGCCGTGACTTTCCCCAAGCAGGTCGACATCATCGAGGGCCACGTCAACGACGCGCTGGCCAAGGGCGCCCGCGCGGTCGTCGGCGGCAAGCGCGGCGCCGGGCCTGGCGACTTCTTCGAGCCCACCGTGCTCGTCGACGTCGACCACACGATGGAGTGCATGACCGAGGAGACCTTCGGCCCGACGTTGCCGATCATGAAGGTCGCCGACGAGGAGGAGGCCATCCGGCTGGCCAACGAGTCGCCCTACGGGTTGAGCGGCTCGGTCTTCTCCAAGGACGTGGCGCACGGCGAGGCCGTCGCTCGGCGCGTGGACTCCGGCGCCGTGTGCGTCAACGACGCGCTGCTCAACTACAGCGCGCTGGAGCTTCCGATGGGCGGCGCGAAGGCGTCGGGCCTGGGCTCACGCCACGGAGCCGGCGGCATTCAGAAGTTCTGCCAGCACCAGGCGCTGCTGATCTCGAAGCTGCACCTCAAGAAGGACCTCCACATGTTCCCCTACAAGGCGAAGAAGACCGAGCGTCTGCTCAAACTCTTCCGCCTGCTGTGGGGGCGCGGCAACCGCGACTAACGCTTCGCGCCGAGCTCGTCGACCAGCCGCAGGAGGTCGAGGGGACTGAACGGCTTGGTGAGGAAGAGGTCGGCGCCCGCCGCGCGCGCTGCCTCTTCCTTCTCGTGACCCGAGGCCGTGAGCATGACGATGCGCGGCGCCGAGCCGTGCGCCTCCCGCAAGAGCCGGCAGGCGGCGATGCCGTCGAGGCGCGGCATGTCGATGTCGAGAAACACGATTGCGGGCGGATCGGCAGCGGCGGCCTCCACCGCCTCCTCGCCGTCGCCCGCCTGACGCACCTCGAAGCCCGACACGTCCTCGAGCGTCGTGGCGATGAGCCGCCGGATGAACGGGTCGTCGTCGACGACCAGGACGATCGACGCCTTCACGGAAGCTCGGTTCCGGCGATCCGTCGCAGCTCGTCGTCGCCGATCAGCGCGAAGGCCTCCACCGCCGCGGGATCGAACTGCGTGCCCGACTCTTCGGCGATGATCCCGCGCGCCCGGGCGAGCGCCATCGCCGGGCGGTAGGGCCGGTCGGTGGTCAAGGCGTCGAAGGTGTCGGCCACGCAGAACACGCGAGCGGCCAGCGGGATGCCCTCACCGGCCAGCCCGTCCGGATAGCCGCCGCCGTCCCAGCGCTCGTGGTGATGGCGGACGACGAGCTTCGCCTCGCCGAGGAAGTCGATGTCGCGCAGGATCTCCCAACCGATCTCCGCGTGCTTCTCCATCACGACGCGCTCGGGCTCGTTGAGCGGCTTGGGCTTGAACAGGATCGAGTCGGGAACCGCCACCTTGCCGACGTCGTGCAGGAGAAAGCCGAACTCGATCTCGGGGTCGTCGGCGAGGCTCAGACCGCCCGCCCGCGCGATCGCGATTCCGTAGGCGGCCACGCGCTCCGCGTGCTTACCGGTGTAGGCGTCGCGCGCCTCGACGGCGTTGGCCAGGGCCCGCACGGTGGCGACGTAGGACTGCCGGAGCTCCTGGGCTCGGGCCCGCTCCTGCTTGAACGTCTCGCGCAGGTCGGCCGCGTAGCGCTGGAGCTGGCGCTCCTTCACGAGCGCCTGCTCCTCGCGCTCGGCCAGCGCCTCCTTGAGCAGCTGGGTCTCCTCGGGGCGCGACACGTCGCCCATCCTAGATCTGCTCGGCCTGCAGCAACCCCAGCACCGTGGCCCCGGCCTCCTCGATCGGGACGGGCTCGGCGTCCAGGCGGGCGAACCCGGGCTCGTCGCCGCCGGCGAACACCACCACCGAGCGCCGCAGTCGCCGGCCGCGCAGGTCGAGCGCCGCCATCACCGCTTCCGGGTCATGCATGCCGGCGTCGATGAGCGCGACCTCAAAGAGATGGTCGAGGCAGAGCTGGGCGGCGGTCAACGCATCGGCGCACCACTCGTACTCGATGGCCAGCTCCTCCAGGGTGGGCTCGAGCGTGTCGCGAAGCTCACCCCGCGCCACGACGAGCACGCGCACCCGGCCGGCGAGGATCACCTGGCCGAGCGCGTCGACGAGCTCGTCGGCGTCGATCGGCTTGGGCACCACCCACTCGCCGGCCAGCGCCTCGCCGCCGGAGAAGACCGAGACGACCACGACGGGAATGCCGCGCAGCTCGGGGTCGGCGCGCAGGGTCCGCAGGACCTCGAAGCCGCTGATCCCCGGCATCAGGATGTCGAGGGTGATCGCGTCGAAGCGGCCGGTCCGTAGGCACTCCAGCGCCTCCTCGCCGCTGTGCACGACGACCGCTTCCACGGCGTAGGGCTCCAGCCGCCGCGCGATGAGGCGCGCGATCTCGGGCTCGTCGTCGACGACGAGCACCCGCCGGCCGCGCAGCGCATGCCGCGGTGCGGGCAGTCCTTCGGCCGTGTCGGGCGCGCGTGGGATGCGGACCGTGAACCGCGTGCCCTCGCCGACCTCCGACGCGACGGTCACGCTGCCGCCGTGCAGCTCGACGAGCGCGCGGACGATCGCCAGGCCCAGCCCGGTGCCGGACGGGTGAGAGTGCGACCCGTGGCCGTGGCCGCGGTAGAAGCGGTCGAAGGCGTGCTCGACCTCCTCCTCGCTCATGCCGCGCCCGTCGTCGGCGACCTCGAGGACGACGTAATGGGTGCTCGCGCGCAGGGCCACCGAGATCGTTCCGCCGCTCTGGGTGTAGAGATGCGCGTTGGTGATCAGGTTGGTGAGGATCTGCCGCATGCGCGACGGGTCGGCCAGCGCAGGCGGCAGGTCATCGGGCACGTCGACCGCCAGGAGCTGGGCCTTGTCGTCGATCCGTGGCCGGATCAGCATCGCGACCTCGCGGACCGTCTCGGCCATGTCGGTCGGGCGTCGGTGGATCTCCACCCGACCGGCCTCCACCCGGGCCACGTCGAGCAGGTCGTCGACGAGATCGACGAGCCGGTTGGTCGACAGCTCGATGATCTCGACGAACTCGCGCTGGCGCTCGCTGAGCTGATCGCTCGTCGCCGCCAGCAGCTCCACGAAGCCCTTGATCGAGGTCAGGGGGCTGCGCAGCTCGTGTGAGGCAGTGGCGACGAACTCGCTCTTCAGCCGCTCGAGCCGCACGCGCTCGGTCGCGTCGCGCACCGTCCAGACGACGTCGCCGGCGTCACCGAGGCGCGCTGCCGTGACCAGCAGAGTCCGGCCGTGGCGCTCGAGCGTCTGCTCGCCGGCCAGCGCATCTTCGAGGTCACCCAGGCGGTCGCCCAGCTCGGTCCCCGGCTCGATCTCGGGCACCAGCTCGGCGGCGCGCGGGTTGCCCTGTTCGACCACGCCGGCGGCGTCGGTGATGAGAAGCGCGTCGCCGAGGCTGCGGATCGTCGTGTCGAGGCGCCGGCGCTCGGCTTCGACCCGCGCGGACGCGCCCTCGAGATCGCCGGCCATGGCGTTGAACGCTCCGGCCAGCGCGCGGAGCTCGCCGGGACCCTCTTCGTCGACGCGAGCTGACAGGTCGCCCCCCGCGATCCGGCGCGCCGCCGCCACGAGCCGGTCCAGCGGCCGACGGACGCTCCCGACCATGGCGCTGACGAGGATCAGCGCGGCGATCAGCGCGAGGATGCCGCCGGCCACGGCCGCGAGTGCGGCGTTGCGCGAGTCCGAGGCCGCCTCGTCGCGCGCCTCCTCGATCCGCGTGCTCTGGCGCCGGGCGAGCCGGGCCAGGCTCTCGCGCGCCGCCAGCGGCGCCCTCGCTCCCCGAGGGTTGGCGCGCAGCGCGGCCTGGTTGGCCACGGCGGACTCCAGCGCAGCGGCGCTGCGCGGATCGCCGGAGGCCAGGGCGCGGGCATCCTCGAGCGTCAGCGTGAACGCGCGTCGTGCCTCGCGGCGGCGGCTGGCAGCCGAGGGGCCGCTCGTCGTGCGTAGCGTCGCCTCCTCAACCACCCCGGCGGCCAACAGGCGGCTGGCCGCGGCGCGCAGCTCGTAGGCGGTGGCGAGCTGGTCCTCGTAGGTCTGGCGGGTTTCGTAGAGGTAGGCGACCCCGCCCGCGGCCACGGCAGCGAGGACCACGGTGAGCCCGAGGAGGGCCAGCCGCAACGAGCGCGCGAGGGTCAGCCGGGCCACTGCGGCGTGACGCTATCGGTCAGCGGGGCAGCGGCGCGGGAGTACGCTTGCCCCATGGGCCTCATCGGCCACTGGCGCAGGAGCGTCCTGGGCGCCGGCGGCGTCGCGCTGCTGCTGCCGCTGGGCCTGACACTCGGCGTCGCCCTCACCACTGCGCTCGGCGGCGGGACGACCCTGCGCGCGCTCGGCCAGGTGATCGCCGGGCCGGCGCAGGTGACCGGGCCAGCCGGCGAGGGACTCGAGTCGGCCGGCAGTCTGCCTGCCGTGCCGGTGCGGACGCGCGTGTCGCGCGCCAGCGGTCCGGCCGGCGGCGGCACGGCCACGACGCCCGTTCCCGTGGTGGATGCCGCACCGGGGCCGACCGCGGGCCCTGAGGGTCCCGGTCCGTCCGGTCCGTCCGGTCCGGGACCGGCCGAGCCGGCATCGCCCACAGCGCCGTCATCGCCTCCGACCGGTCCGGGACCCGCTCCAGCGCCGAACAGTGCTGTCAGCGACGCCGCAGACGAGACCGCCGGCGCCACGGACCTCCTTCCCGCCCCCGCAGGTGACGCCGCCGGCAACGCGGTGGACACCGTCGTCGATCTCATTCCCTGAGTGGCCGCGATCCTCTTCTCCCTGGGCGCCTCCCTGAGCTGGGGGCTGGCGGACTTCGCCTCGGGCTTCAAGAGCCGCCGACTCGGCACGCTGACCGTCCTGTCCTGGATCGAGGCCTCCGGTCTCGTGGTCGTGATGGCCATCATCGTGGCGACCGCCGAGCCGCTGCCCGACGGGCGCACCGTCCTCTACGCCGTCATCGCCGGCGTGGCGGGGGTCAGCGGGCTGGGCGCGCTCTACCAGGCGTTATCGATCGGCACCATGAGCATCGTCGCGCCGATTTCGGCGACCGGGGTGATGCTGCCGGTCGTCGTCGGTCTGGCCACGGGCGACCCGCTGACAGTGCTCATCGGCGTAGGCATCGCCGTGGCGATCACCGGGGTGCTGCTGGCGTCACGCGAGGAGGTCGACGAGCTGGCGAGAGGAGGGCCCAACCGCCAGGCGATCCTGCTGGCGCTCGCCGCCGCGGTCGGGTTCGGCCTGTACTTCACGTTCGCCGACATCGCTGCCGACGGCTCGGTCCTGTGGCTGCTGGCCGCCGGACGCTTCGTGTCGCTGCCGTTCGTGATCGCGCTGGCGGTGCGCAGCGGCCATGCGCTGATCCCGGCGCGCGGCACCGATCGCTGGCAGCTCCTGCTCATCGGCTGCGCCGACCTCGTGGCCACGGGGCTCTACGGGCTGGCGACCACGCGTGGCGCGCTGAGCGTCGTGTCGGTGATCGGCTCGCTGTACCCGATCGTCACCGTGCTGCTCGCGCGGGCGGTGCTCAAGGAGCGGCTGAGTCGCACGCAGGCGGCCGGCGTCCTGCTCGCCCTGACCGGCGTGGCGCTGGTCAGCGCGGGGGGCTGACGGTGCTCGCCCACCTCGGCGGCGCGGTGTTGGCCCCTGCACAGGTGGCGGTCCCGCTCCTGCTGGTGTTCCTCTACGCGCGCCGTGTGCGGACGTTGGCGCCGACGCCGCGGGCCGTGGCGTTCTGGCGGCAGGCCTGCTTCATGGGAGGCGTCGCGATCATCGTCGTGACGATCACGTCGCCAGCGGGGCACGTCGCCGATGAGCTCTTCTGGGTCCACATGGCCGAGCACCTGCTCGTCGCCGACATCGCCGCGCTGCTGATCGTGCTCGGTCTCACCGGCCCGGTGCTCGCCCCGCTGCTGCGCATCCGCTGGCTGGGGTGGCTGCGCGTGTTGACCCATCCTGCGGTCGCGCTGCCGCTGTGGGCGCTCGACCTCTTCGTCTGGCACATCCCGGCGCTCTACGAGGGCGCCGTCGAGCACCCTGCCCTGCACGCGCTCGAGCACGCGATGTTCATCGGCTTCGGGATCGCGATGTGGATGGCGCTGCTCGGCCCGCTCCCGCGCCCGGCGTGGTTCGGCAACGCGGCCAAACTGCTCTACATCCTCGCCGTGCGCCTCCTCGGCTCGGTCCTGGCCAACGTTCTGCTGTGGACCGGCGCGGTCTATCCGGAGTACGAGCGCGGCACCGCGATCTGGTCCATCACGCCCGAGACCGACCAGAAGATCGGCGCTGGGATCATGATGGTCGAGGGGTCGATCGTGACCCTCTGCCTGTTCGCCTGGCTGTTCATCCGCGCCGGCAGGGAGGGGGAGGAGCGCCAGGCGCTGCTCGACCTCGCGGAGTCGCGCGGCATCGAGCTCGACGAGCGGCGCGCCGCCCGCGCG
>Ga0136633_1002269_pt1 | contig 13403 bp, 9 predicted proteins | sample AntDrymeUQ832206_2_FD_105494 | JGI IMG/M metagenome (GOLD analysis project Ga0136633, IMG submission 105494) | Polar desert sand microbial communities from Dry Valleys, Antarctica - metaG UQ83 (22.06) | ecosystem: Environmental > Terrestrial > Soil > Desert | place: Antarctica: Dry Valley... | reverse complement strand
CTCGACGTCGCGCAGAGCCTGGTCGACGTTGGTCACGTCGGCACCCCCGCCCTGGGCGACGTCGTCCTTCCCCCCGCCGCTGCCGCCGAGCGCGCTGGACGCGGCCTTGACCAGCGCGTTCGCAGAGATGCCCCACGAACGTGCCTCGTCGTTGACGGCCACCACAACTGCCGGTTTGTCATTGGTCGAACCGATGATGGCGACCACACTCGGCTTGCCCGCAGGCATCCGACCGCGGATGTCGAGAGCGAGCTTGCGTACGTCGCCGGCGCCGGCGCCGTCTGCCCGGTGCGCTACGACATTCACGCCGAACACGTCGGTTGGGTGCTTCGCCAGCTCACCCGCGGCGGCGAGCAGCGCAGTGACCCGGACGCGCTCGATCTCCTTCTCCGCATTGCGCAGCCGCTCGACCATCGTGTTGATGCGGTCCGGCAGCCCCTCCGGGCGCACCTTGAGGGTCTCGCTGAGCTGCGCGACAAGAACGTGCTCGCGGGCCAGGAACCGGTAGGCGTCGCCGCCCACAAGGGCCTCGACCCGGCGTACGCCGGAACCGATCGAGGACTCACCGAGGAGCTTGATGACTCCGAGCTGGCCGGACCGGCCCGCGTGGGTTCCGCCACACAGCTCACGGCTCCATTCGCCGACGGAGATGACGCGCACCTCGTCGCCGTACTTCTCACCGAACAGCGCCATCGCGCCGGACTTCCGGGCCTCTTCCTGGGTCATCATCTCGGCGTGCACGGCGAGGTCGTCCATCACCAGTTCGTTGACCCGTGCCTCGACGTCGGCCATCGCCGATGCAGGAACGGCTCCTGCTGCGGAGAAGTCGAAGCGGAACCTTCCGGGAGCGTTCTCCGAGCCCGCCTGCGTCGCGGTGTCACCGAGCGCCTCACGGAAGGCCTTGTGAACCATGTGCGTGGCGGTGTGCGCGCGGCTGATCGCCCTGCGTCTTTCGATGTCGACCAGCGCCTGCCCTTTCTCGCCGATTGCCACTTCGCCGGAGAGCACCCTTGCCTGATGAACGACCAGGCCGGTGATCGGGGACTGGACGTCGAGCACCTGTACCCGCGCGCCATTAGCGAGCTCGAGCACGCCCTGATCCGCGAGCTGCCCGCCACCCTCGGCGTAGAACGGCGTGCGGTCAAGCACCAGTTCGACATCGTCACCTTCGCGAGCAGAGTCCGTCATGGCGGCTGAGCTGTTGATGAGACCGCGGACCGTCGCCTCGGACACCACCTCGGTGTAACCCGTGAACTCCACGGCGCGGCCCAGCCTGTCGGCCACATCGCGGTAGGCCTCCGTGTCGGTGTGCTTGCCCTTCTTCGCCTTGGAGTCGGCTTTCGCACGGTCACGTTGCTCGGTCATCAACCGACGGAAGCCGTCCTGGTCGACACTTAGGCCCTGCTCCGCGGCCATCTCGAGGGTGAGGTCGATCGGGAAACCGTAGGTGTCGTGCAGCGCGAACGCCTTGCCTCCCGAAAGCTGCTCCTCCCCGGCACTCTTCGCGTGGTTGGCAGCCAGATCGAACATCGACGTGCCTGTCTTCAACGTCGCCCGGAAGGCGTCTTCCTCGGCGTACGCAATCGTGGAGATCCGCTCCCAGTCCGACTCCAGCTCCGGGTAGGACAGCTTCATTCTGTCGCGGCTGACGGGCAACAGTTCGGGCAACGTGCGGTCCTCGACCCCGAGCAGGCGCATGGAGCGCACGGCGCGACGCAACAGCCGTCGTACGACGTAGCCCCGCCCCTCGTTCCCGGGGGTTACACCGTCACCGATCAGCATCATCGCGCTGCGTACGTGGTCGGAGACGACCCGGAGGAGGAAGTCGTCGGCACGGTTGTCGCCGTAGTCCTTCCGGGCAAGCTCCCCGGCCCGACTCAAGACGGGGTAGACCTCATCGATCTCGTAGATGCTGCCCTTGCCCTGCAGCAGCATGGCCATTCGTTCGAGACCCATGCCGGTGTCGATGTTCTTGTTTGGGAGCTCGCCGAGGATGGGGTACCCGGCCTTGCCGTCACCCCCCTCACCGCGGATGTTCTGCATGAAGACGAGGTTCCAGAACTCCATGTAGCGGTCGCCGGCGTCTTCGATGGGGCCCTCGGGTCCGTACTCGGGCCCGCGGTCGAGGAAGATCTCGGAGTCGGGTCCGCACGGTCCCGGCACACCCATCGACCAGTAGTTGTCGACCATTCCGAGCCGGTGGATCCGCTCGTCCGGCAGGCCCGCGACCTTTCGCCACAAGGCCACCGACTCGTCGTCGTCTTGGTACACCGAGACGTGCAGCCTCGACTCGTCCAACCCGTAGCCTCCGTCACGCTGCGACCTCGTGATGAGGTCCCAGGCGTAGTCGATGGCCCCTTCCTTGAAGTAGTCCCCGAAAGAGAAGTTGCCGTTCATCTGGAAGAACGTGCCGTGTCGGTCGGGCTTACCGACCTCCTCGAGGTCGTTGGTGCGCACACACTTCTGGACGCTCACCGCTCGCTTGTACGGGGCGGCCTGCTGGCCGAGGAAGTACGGCACGAACGGAACCATCCCGGCGTTGACGAACAGCAGGTTCGGGTCGTCGAGAAGCAGTGACGCTGAGGGGACCTCTTGGTGACCGCGTCCTTCGAAGTGCGCGATAAACCGTCGGCGGATCTCCGCGGTGTCCATCAGTTGATTCCCTTCAATGCCGACTTGTCAGGGCGTAGTGACGCTATAGGGGACACACGCCCTGACAACTCGAGGCGATCCAGCATTTCGGTCCGGACCTCCTCGCGGAACAGGTGCGCGCCGAGGGAAAGGCCCGCCATCCGATCACGCAGGCCCTCTGGGGTAAAGGCCTCGGCCGCGCGTCGTGCCTTGGTCAACGCGTAGACACCGGTCGTCGCACCTGCGACGAACCACACGGTGCGGTTCATGCGGCAGCCTCCCTGCGGTCAGGATTGGCGGCCGCCTCTCTGCCTGCACGCTTCGTGTCCCGCTTGCGTTCCTTGCGTGCGCGTTTGACCTCGCGGCGCATCTCGAACGCGATCCGATTTCGGGACTCCGGCGAGAGGGCGCGACGGACGCCGTACCCAAACGCAACGACCTTCACCAACGGCTCACCCAATGCCACCGACAGCACTGCCCTGTTGGAGGCCGCGGCTTCGTTCTCGAACACATTTGCTGACCCGGCCGTGGTGATGAGGTACTCGGTCTGCGGTACGGCGGGAGCCGCTGCCGCAACGATTCGGGCGGACTCGATCTCCTCGGACATGGCCTCGACCTGCGTCCGGAGCGCCTCGACATCTGCACGGGAGGCAGCCAATATTTGTCGCATTCGGCGACGTCCCGACCGCATGGTCCAGAGCAACACGACCAACAGGATCAGCAGCAGTGTCACGCCGCATCCGAGCGTGACCAGGAGTGCCATTTTCATAGAGAGTGACCCTACCTTGCGGGTCAGGACTTCTTGCCTCGCACCATCGCGCGAACGCGTTCCCAGCGATCCTTCAGCGCGGCCTCTGCGCCCAGGGCTGTCGGCTGGTAGTAGGTCGCGTCCGCGACGACGTCGGGGGCGTACTGCTGCTCGGCGATGCCGAACGGCTCGTCGTGGGCGTACCGGTAGCCCTTGCCATGGCCGAGCTTCTTCGAGCCCGAGTAGTGGGCGTCACGAAGGTGGCTGGGGACCGAGCCGATCTTGCCCGCTCGTACGTCGGCGCTCGCGGCGTCGATAGCCTTGATCACTGCGTTCGACTTCGGAGCCAGCGCGAGCGCGATGGTCGCCTGGGCCAGGTTCAACCGGCCCTCCGGCATCCCGATCAACGCGACGGCTTGGGCTGCCGCCACGGCAGTGGTCAGCGCCGTGGGATCGGCGAGCCCGATGTCCTCGCTGGCCAGAATCACCAGCCGGCGCGCGATAAACCGCGGGTCTTCCCCAGCCTCGATCATCCGGGCCAGGTAGTGCAGCGCGGCATCGGCATCGGAGCCGCGCAGTGACTTGATGAAGGCACTGGTCACGTCGTAGTGCTGGTCGCCCGCCCTGTCGTAGCGCACTGCGGCCCGGTCCACGGCAGTCTCGGTCGTCTCCAGGTCGACCGTGGTATTGCCCTTCGACGCCGCCGCGCCTGCCGCAGCCTCGAGGTAGGTCAGCGCCCTTCTAGCGTCTCCACCGGCCAGTCGCACAAGATGGTCTGTCGCGTCCTGCGAAAGTTCGAGCGAACCAGCCAGACCGCGCTCGTCGGTGACCGTCTGGGCGATCACCCCCCGAATGTCGTCGTCGGTCAACGGTTCGAGCGTCAGCAGCAGCGAACGTGAGAGCAACGGAGAGATCACGGAGAAGAAGGGGTTCTCGGTCGTAGCCGCGACCAGGGTCACCCACCGGTTCTCGACGCCGGGCAGCAGCGCGTCCTGCTGCGCCTTGCTGAAGCGGTGCACCTCGTCGACGAACAACACAGTCTCGCTGCCGCCCCGGGCGAGCTCAGCACGTGCCGCGTCAATGGCCGCACGAACTTCCTTCACGCCCGCTGCCACCGCGGAGACCTCGACGAAGCGGCGGTCCGTCTGTCGGCTCACGATCGACGCGATCGTCGTCTTCCCGGTGCCCGGAGGCCCCCACAGCAGGAGGGACATCGACTGGTCACCCTCTACGAGCCTGCGCAACGGAGAGCCCGCCGCGAGCAAGTGCCGCTGGCCTACGAGTTCGTCGAGAGTCCTGGGCCGCATCCGAACGGCAAGCGGCGCAGACGAGTGGGTGTTGCCGGCGAGCGCCCCTCCCCCCGTCGTACCGGATCTGGGGTTGTCCGACGCGATCCCAGCCTGGCCGTTGCCGGCAGTCACATAATCGAAGAGCCCGTCCACAAACCTGAACACTACGTCGTGCGGCTCAACGGTTGAAGCTCAACTAGTCGTTGTCGCCGGCGAGCCGGTCGGAGGACGACTTGTGGCTCTCGAGGTTGGTGTAGGTCTCGGAAAAACCAGGCTTGATCAGGTCCTCTGTCGACGGCGTGGCACCGGCGACAGGTGTGCCGTGCTCGTCCACCCCGAGAGCGTCCAACGTGATCGGTGACGTCGGCATGGCGCCGTACACTCCGGCGAAGTGACAGGCGACCTTGTGGGTCGGGCCGATCTGCAGCAGCGGCGGCTCCTGCTTCGCGCAGATGTCCTTGGCCATCCAGCAGCGGGTGCGAAACCGGCAGCCCGACGGCGGGTTGACCGGGCTGGGCACGTCACCCTCGAGCCGGATCCGCTCACGACGGCCACCGATCGCGGCCTGCTTCACGTCAGGGACCGCGGAGAGCAGGGCCTGCGTGTAGGGGTGATGCGGGCGGCTGTACAGGGTCTCGCGGTCGGCGATCTCCACGATCTTGCCGAGGTACATCACCGCAACCTCGGGACAGAAGTGGCGTACGACGGCGAGGTCGTGCGCGATGAAAAGGAAGGCAATGTTGAACTCCTTCTGCAGATCCTGCAGAAGGTTGACCACCTGGGCTTGGATGGACACGTCAAGTGCCGAGACGGGTTCGTCGGCCACCAGCAACTTGGGCTGTAGGGCCAACGCGCGGGCGATACCGATGCGCTGCCGCTGCCCACCGGAGAATTCACTCGGATAACGGTTGTAGTGCTCAGGGTTCAGCCCGACTACCTCAAGCAGCTCACGGACGCGGTCGAGAACCTTCTTGTCCGGAACGACCTTGTGCACTCGCAGCGGCGTGCCCACGATCGAGCCGACCGTGTGCCGAGGGTTCAGCGAGCTGTAGGGATCCTGAAAGATCATCTGGATCTCTTTGCGCAGCGGCAGCATCTTCTTGGTGGACAGGTGGCTGATCTCGTTGCCCTCGAACTTGATCGACCCCGACGTCGGGTCCAGCAGTCGGGTGATCAGGCGGCCCGTCGTCGACTTGCCGCAACCCGATTCACCCACGAGGCCGAGCGCCTGTCCCCGTTGCACCTCGAAGGAGATCCCGTCAACTGCCTGAACCTGACCGATCGTCCGGCGGATCAAACCGGAGGACTTGACCGGGAAGTACTTCCGGACGTTGGTCACTTCCAGGATCGGGCTGCGGTTGTTGCCGGCGTTCGTCGCGGACACGGAGGCGACGTCAGGCTGTGTCATAGAAGTCATTTCCTCATCACCGGTCTTCCGGCGATACATCGGTGGCTGCGTCCGTGCGAACGAACTCAACAAGGTCAGGCGCGATCTCCGGCAGCACTTCGCTCTCGTAAATCATGTCAGGGTTCGCGAGGTGGCAGCGCTTGAGATGGTTCGGACCGCGGTTGCCTTCGATCAGCAGTGGCAGCTCGGTGCGGCACAGGTCGCCAGGGACCTTGTCCCGGTGCAGACACCGCGGGTGGAACGAGCAGCCCTCCGGGGGGTTGAGCAGGCTCGGCGGGTTGCCCGGGATGGGGATCAACCGGGCCGACGTGTCCGCGGTGACGTCGGGGACGCTCGAGAGCAGCCCCCAGGTGTACGGCATCTCGGGGTGCGTCAGCAGTTCGCGGGTCGGTCCGTGCTCGACCGCACGCCCGCCGTACATCACCAGCACTTCGTCGGCCATCTCGGCAACCACACCGAGGTCGTGCGTGATGATGATGACCGCGGAGTTGAAGTCCCGCTGCAGTTCTTGGAGCAGGTCGAGGATCTGCGCCTGGACCGTCACGTCGAGAGCCGTGGTCGGCTCGTCGGCGATCAACAGTTTCGGGTCATTGACCAGCGCCATCGCGATCATCGCGCGCTGGCGCATACCGCCGGAGAACTGATGCGGGTAGTCGTCAACGCGGTTGCGCGCCTGGGGGATGCCGACCCGGTCCAGCATCTCGATGGCCTTGGCCTTCGCCTTGGACCTCGAAACCTTGCTGTGTGCTCGGTAGGCCTCCGAGATCTGGGCACCGATCGAGTAGAACGGGTGCAGCGCACTCAGCGGGTCCTGGAAGATCATCGAGACCTCGCCGCCCCGCATCTCCTGCAACCGGTTGTTCGGCAGGCCGACGATCTCCCGGCCGTCGACCCGGATCGAACCGGTCATCCGGGAGCGCTTGACGTCGTGCAGTCCCATGATCGCCATTGACGCGACGCTCTTGCCAGAGCCCGACTCGCCGACGATGCCAAGGGTCTTGCCCTGCTCGAGGGTGTAGCTCAAATCCGTGACCGCCTGGACCAAGCCGTCGGCGGTCGGGAACCGGACCGTGAGGTCCTCCACCACCAGATAGGGCGCAGCCGCGCCCGGCACGCCCTGGGCGGCGTTCGGAGAGCTCTCAGTGCCTTCGCTGGTCAGGAATGTCGAGTCGGTCATTAGAGGCGCACCCTTGGGTCGAGCAGGCTATAGATGACGTCCACGACGATGTTGGCGGTGACCACGAAGGCCGCCGCGATCAAAACCGTCGCGGAGATGATAGGAAGGTCCTTGGTGCCGATCGCGTTGAGCGCGGTGAGGCCGATCCCCTGGATGTCGAAGATCCGCTCGGTGAAGATCGTGCCGGCGAGCAGGTAGGCGAACTCGAGGCCGAAAATCGTCACGACCGGGACCACCGCCGCACGGAGCGCATGCTTCAGCGTTACCCGCCGGTCACTGAGACCCTTGGCCCGCGCGGTGCGCACATAGTCCTCGTTCAGCGTCTCGATCATCGAGCCCCGGCTGAACCGGGCGTACTGCGTCGAGGACGTGATCCCGATCACCATCCACGGAAGTAGGAGTCCAGCTGCCCATGCAATAGGCCCTTCCTGGAACGGTGACACGTATTTGCTGTTGGGGAAGATTCCCCATTGGCTGATCAGGTAAAGGAAGGCAAGCAGCGCCACCAGGTAATAGGGGATCGAGTTGATCACGAGGCTTGCGCCGACAATCACTTTGTCTGCCACGGTGCCTCGCACCCGCGCCGCAAAGATGCCCATCGTGACGCCGAGGGTCAAGAAGATCACGGAGCCGCCGACGGCCAACGACAAGGTTGCAGGGAAGCGGGCGAGGAGGTACTCGGTGACGTTGACCCGAAGCTTGAACGAAACACCGAGGCAGGGTGCGTCACAGGGAATGACGATGGAGCCGGCCTCGAAGTCGTTTCCGGCGACGATGCCCTTCATGTAGTCGCCGTACTGCTCCACGACAGGCCGGTCGAGCTCGAGCGCCGTGCGGATGTTGCTCAGTCGCTCGGGCGTGCACCGGGTCTCGGGGCAGTAGGCCAGGGCTGGGTCGGAGGGGCCGTAGAAGAACAACGCGAAGACCGCAACCGACGTCGCAAGCAGGACGAGGAGTCCCGACACGACTCGTCGGAATGTGTACCCGAACATGGCGCTGGCTCCTGTGATCGATCGGACCGGTGGGGGCGGGTGGTGACCCGCCCCCACCGGGGGTGACTCTCAGATGCCCAAACTTCGGACCCTGAGCTCGCTCAGATGTGAACTATCCGGTGATGAACATCTGGGCGAAGGTCGGCATGCCGCGCACGTTGTCGTTCTCCATGCCGCCAACCTTGGAGCCGTGAATGAGCGCACTGCCCGAGTAGCCAGTGACGACTGCCGGGTAGTACTTGGTCTGCATCGTCTCGTCGAACTCGCCCCAGGCAACGGTCGCCTCTTCGGGGGTCAGTTCGTCGAGGATGCGGTCCTGCTCGGCGGTCATGTCGGCTTCCTTGAAGTTTGCCGGGTTCGGCATGCCCTCAAGACCAACGAGTTCGGCAGCCCACTGTGCCGGGAACCACGAACCACCCGACGGCCAGTCCGAGCACCAACCGCTGGAGCGGACGTTGATGTCCGCGTCGTAGTCGGTGCGGTCGGTGCGGATCGTCTCCAGAGTCGAGGCGATCGGAGTTGCCTTGAAACCACCGGCTTCTAGACCCTTGACGATCTGGTCCTTGGCGGCGACCGAAAGAGCGTCGTCAGAAGCGAAGAAGAACTTGATCTCGTAGTTCTCTTCGCCTGCTTCGGCGAGCAGCTCCTTGGCCTTCGCAGCATCGGTGTCGACGCCGCCAATGCCCAGAGGGTCGTAGTCTTTACGACCAGCCGTGCCTGGGGGCAGGATGCTCGTGCCGGGAACACGGGTGACACCCTCGATCTCGCCACCAGCCTTCCATGCGGCGCGGTACGGGTAGGCATAACCGATCGCCTGGCGGACCTTGAGGTCGGTGATCTTGGTCATGTCGAGGTACCACATGTAGGTACACGGCGACGTACCGGTGACCAGACGGTCCGCGTCATCGGAGATGGCGCGGTAGCCCGAGGCGCTGATGTTGTCATAGGTCAGGCTTGTCTGTGCCGAGCCGGTGTCGTTGATGATGACGTTCTCAAGCTTGGCCGAGTCCTGGCCGAACTTGAACTGCCAACCGTCAACCATCTGGATACGACCTGGGTCGGTGTCCGGGTCCCAGTTCTCGTTCTTGACAAGCGTCAGCGAACTGCCTGGCTTGTAGTCAGCGAACTTGTACGGGCCGGTGGCCAGCGGGTGCTTGCCATAGGTCGCCGGGTCGTCCTTCGCCTCCGGGATGGCGGTGAAGGCCGGGAACGACGCGTAGTAGTCCATGTCGGTGAACGGACGACGCATCTTGATGGTGATGTCGTTGCCATCGACCACGACGCCGGCGTACTCGCCCTTGTCCTGGAAGGGGCCCTTGTACTTGTCGCCGTCCAGGAAGAACGTCGTCTGGTACGTCGGACCATCGGGCAGCTCTTCGATGGCGAAGGAACGCTTGATCGCGTAGGCGACGTCCTCGGCCTTCACATCGGCGCCGTCTTCGTACTTCAGGCCGTCACGCAGGGTGAAGGTCCACTCGGTGTTGTCCTCGTTCGGACGACCGAGGTCGGTCGCCATGTCCGGGATCAGCACCATTTCGCCATCGCGGTAGGTGTACTGCGTCAGCGAACGCGTCACGAGATCCGAGAGGATCGCGGTCGAGTCGGTGTAGTACGCCTGCGTCGGGTCCAGCGTGGACGGAACGTTCACGGTCGTAACCGTCAGCGTGCCGCCCTCCTGGGCACCGTCGGGGATCGCAGCCGGAGCTGCGGCCTCGGGGTCCTTGCCTGAGCCGGCGGCGCCGCCCTCGATCTTACCGGTTGCGGGGTTACCGGGGTCTTTTCCGGTGCTGGTCCCACCTCCGCAGGCAGCGAGCGTCATGAGTGTTGCAGTGGCAAGCGCCACCGCAGGTTTGTTTAGGCGCATCTAGGTGTGCCCACCTTTCTTGGCTGGTCGATGCTCTCGGCCGGTGTCTGTTTCATCGGCGAGTCTTGGGGTCGAAGGCGTCGCGGACCGCGTCGCCTAGGAGGTTCAGCGCGATCACCAGGAGACAGATCCCGACGACCGGCGCATAGAGGAAGAGCGGATAAGTGTTGAAGTACCCGACAGCGGCGTTGACGGTCTGGCCCCACGAGGGGATTCCGACGGCACCGATACCGAGGTAGGCAAGGCCTGCCTCAGCCGTGACGAAGGCGGGCAGGCCCAGCGAGATAGACACGACGATCGGTGCAATCAGGTTCGGCAGGAGCTCCTTGAACAAGATGCTCCGAGTCGGCACTCCGATGACGCGGGCGGCATCGACGAACTCGCGTTCACGAAGAGAGAGGACCTCGCCGCGGATCAGCCGCGCCAGTGTCATCCAGCCGAAGACCGAGAGCACGAACAGGAGCGCGCCCAGTTGCACGAACTGCAACCGATCTGGTTGGTTGCCGAAGCGCGACACGATGATCGGTGCCATCGACAGGGCAACCAAGATGAAAGGCAGGGACAAGAACACGTCGATGACGAAGCTGATGGCCTTGTCCATCCAACCGCGGCTGAAGCCAGCGACCAGGCCGATCACGATGCCGAGCATGGTGGCGACGACCGTCGAGAAGGTGGCGACACCCAGGGAGGTCCGCGCCCCGTAGAACCACTCTGCCAGCAAGTCGTTCCCGGTGCCCGGCTCCAGACCGAACGGCGCCGCCCAGGTGAACCCGGAGTCGGGAGGGCCGATCGCTGGAAAACTGTCGAACTTCGTGTCAGTGACAGGGTCACCGGCGTCGAGTTCGACGCCGAACAGGCGGGTGAGCAACGGGGCGAAGATCGCGATCAGCACGAACAAGACGACGATGCCCAGGCAAGCCATCGCGATCCGGTCGCTACGCAGTCGGTCCAGCGCGATCTTCGTCGGAGAGCGTCCAGCGACGTCCTGCGACGTGACCTTCGGCTCGTCCGGCTCGTCCGGCTCGTCGGGCGTGCTGTCGACGAGCTCCGTGGGACGGATTCCCATAGCCACCTTTCTAGTTCAAGGCTCGGCTGTCCGTCGCCATCGCTATCGGTGAGGTGCGACACAGTTTTCCGAGGTACGAGCCGCAGTGACTCTAAACGACGCACAGCACATCTTTGGACACCGACAGGTAACGATCTGGTACCGAGAGGATCAGGCGACTCGGCGATCTTCGTATGGACGGCGACGTGTGCGACCTGGCCTCTACTGGCGCGGCCCTTCCGGTTGCTCCGGCTTCGCATCGACGCCGGCCTCGGCGCGCTGCTCAGGCGAGATCGGAGCAGGAGCCGCCGTGAGCGGGTCGTAGCCGGCCCCGGTCTTCGGGAACGCAATGACGTCGCGGATCGAGTCCGTGCCGCTGAGCAGGGCACAGATCCGGTCCCACCCGAAGGCGATTCCGCCGTGCGGCGGGGCGCCGTACTTGAACGCGTTGAGCAGGAAGCCGAACTTCTCCTGAGCCTCCTCCTCGCTGAGCCCCATCACCGCGAACACACGCTTCTGCACGTCTGCCCGGTGGATACGGATCGAGCCACCGCCGATCTCGTTGCCGTTGCAGACGATGTCGTAGGCGTAGGCGAGTGCCGATCCGGGATCGCTGTCGAACGTGTCGACGCAGTCGGGTTTGGGTGACGTGAACGCGTGATGAACCGCCGTCCAGGCGCCACTGCCGACAGCCACGTCACCAGCAGCGGTCGCCTCGCCTGCCGGTTCGAAAAGCGGGGCGTCCACGACCCACATGAAGCTCCACGCTGACTCGTCGATCAGTTCTCCCCGGCGCCCGATTTCGAGTCGCGCAGCCCCGAGCAGGGCGCGGGACGCCTTCACAGGGCCGGCGGCAAAGAAGATGCAGTCACCTGGCTGTGCCCCGACGTGAGTAGCCACGTCTGCGCGCTCTTGGTCACTGAGGTTTTTCGCGACGGGACCGCCGAGCTCACCATCGGCACCGACGAGAACGTAGGCGAGTCCCTTGGCGCCGCGCTGCTTGGCCCACTCCTGCCACGCGTCGAGCTGCTTGCGCGGCTGGCTTGCTCCCCCGGGCATGACGACCGCCCCGACGTACGGCGCCTGGAACACGCGGAACGGGGTATCGGCGAAGAACTCGGTGCACTCGACGAGCTCGAGCCCCATCCGCAGATCCGGCTTGTCGGTGCCGTACCTGCGCATCGACTCGGCGTAGGTGATGCGCTCGATCGGCGTCTTGATCTGGTGCCCGACTCGGTCCCAGACGGTCCTGAGCACGTCCTCGGCGAGTGCGATGATGTCGTCCTGCTCGACGAAGCTCATCTCGATGTCGAGCTGGGTGAACTCGGGCTGGCGGTCCGCGCGGAAGTCCTCGTCGCGGTAACAACGGACGATCTGGAAGTACTTCTCCATCCCGGCCACCATCAGCAGCTGTTTGAACAGCTGCGGGCTCTGCGGCAGGGCGTACCAACTGCCCGGCTGGAGGCGAGCAGGCACCAAGAAGTCGCGCGCGCCCTCGGGGGTGGATCGGGTCAGGGTTGGGGTCTCGATCTCGATGAAGCCCTGGGAGCTCAACATTTCGCGGGCGGCGCGGTTCACCTCGCTGCGCAGTCGCAGCGCCGCGGCGGGGCCGGGACGTCGCAGGTCGAGGTAACGATGCGCGAGGCGCACTTCCTCCCCCACCTCGGTGTGCTCATCGATCGGGAACGGCAAGGGGGCTGCTTCGCTGAGCACTTCGACATCGGAAGCGATCACCTCGATCTCGCCGCTGGGCAGGTTCGGGTTGTCGTTCCCGTCGGGACGGAGCGCAACATCGCCGGTGACCTTCAGGCAGTACTCCGCGCGGAGGTTGTGCGCGACGTCCTCGTCACGCACCACGACCTGGACGACCCCTGAGGCCTCGCGCAGGTCGATGAAGGCAACGCCGCCGTGGTCGCGGCGTCGAGCCACCCAACCAGCAAGCGTGACGGTTTGTCCGACGTGGTCTGCCCGCAGGCTGCCGGCGTCATGGGTGCGGATCACGAAAGCTCCTCAGCTCGTTGGTGCGGTGCCATTTGACATGTGACGGTGGGGGTCAGGTCCTGCCCGGGCGGAGTCCAGGTCGCAGCGTCGGCGTCGATCTGCTCACCAGTGCGAATGTCCTTCACCTGATGCGAGGTCGCTTCGTGCGAACCCTCTTCGTTGGGGGGAAACCACACGAACGGGATCCCCCGGCGTTCGGCGTAACGGATCTGCTTGCCGAGTTTCTGGGGCGCAGAGGCCACCTCGGT
>Ga0136633_1002268_pt1 | contig 13405 bp, 15 predicted proteins | sample AntDrymeUQ832206_2_FD_105494 | JGI IMG/M metagenome (GOLD analysis project Ga0136633, IMG submission 105494) | Polar desert sand microbial communities from Dry Valleys, Antarctica - metaG UQ83 (22.06) | ecosystem: Environmental > Terrestrial > Soil > Desert | place: Antarctica: Dry Valley... | reverse complement strand
TCGTCCGTCACGACCGGCTCGCCGGTGTGCACGCCGATCCGCACGCGCACGGGACCGTCGCCGAGGGCATCCTGGGCGTCTCCGGCGGCAGCGACGGCGTCGGTCGCACGCGAGAACGCGACGAAGAACGCGTCCCCCTGCGTGTCCACCTCGACCCCGCCGTGCCGCGAAAAGGCCTCGCGCAGCACGCGGCGGTGCTCCGCGAGCACGTCCGCATAGCGCTCCCCCAGTTCGTGCAGGAGACGGGTCGAACCCTCGATGTCCGTGAACAGCAACGTGATAGTCCCGCTCGGAAGCTCCGGCACGTGCACATGATCGTGGCGCGCTGACGCCATGCCAAGTAGCCAGTCCTCGCCTGGTGGGGCAGGGGACTAGCGCGCTCTTGCGAGCCGCAAGGATGTGCGGGGTCTACGCGCTTGCCGTCGGCGGTCTTCGGCCGCCACGGAGGTCTTGGCTATTCCTCGGATTCATGCGCTTCGCGCGACCGTGAGCGACCTGCGGCGACACCCGATCAACGCTCGTAATGAAGGGATCCCCGGTTCGAGTCCGGCTGTCGGTTCTCGATTTGCAGGTCTTGCCCGGTGCGGAGACCTCTCCGCATTGTGCTTCGCGGCGGAGGGGTCTACCACGGGTCCACACCGTGCGAGCCGTCCTGCTCCGCGCGTCACGCTGAGCGCGGACAATATGCCGATGGGGCGGTCGAAGGCGGCGGCGGTGAAGATCATTGTCGATGTGCACGAGCGGCAGAGCGGCATCGACGAGACGCTCGCCGAGCTCGGCGCCGAGATCGAGATCGCGTCGCTTCCTGCGGGCGACTACGCGGTGGGCGCCGACACGCTCGTCGAGCGCAAGCGCGTGCTCGACCTCCACGCCGCCGTGCTCAAGGGACGTCTTTGGCCGCAGCTCGGCAAGCTCCGCGCGGCCTGCGCGTTTCCGTACCTGCTGGTCGAGGGCAGCGACATCGACCGCGGCCCGCTCCACCGCAACGCTGTCCGCGGCGTCTGCCTCGCCGTGATCGACCAGGGGATCGCGCTCTTGCGCAGCGGCCACCAGCGCGACTCCGCGCTCTGGATCCACCGCCTCGCCGTCCGCTGCCAGGAGATCGAGCCGGCGGCAGAGCGGCCCGCCTACGCGCAGCGGCCCCGGCCGAAGCCGGGGGAGGAGACCGCCGAGGCGCTCCTCGCATCGGTCCCCGGCATCTCGACGTCCTCGGCGCGCGCCCTGCTCGAGCGCTTCGGGAGCGTTGCGGCCGTCGTTGCCGCCGACCCGGCCGAATGGCTCGCGGTTCCCGGCATCGGCCGCGAGCGCGCCCGCGCCCTCGAGGAGACGTTGCACCTTCGCCGGCGGACGATGACGACCGACGGCGACCGTTCACATCCGCTTCGTCCCGGCCACGACCCGGAGTAACTACCAGCGTCTCGGTACCTCAGAGAGGCACCGCTCCTGCCAGTAAACTAACGAAATGGACACAATTTCGCCGAGCGAGGCCGCACGGCGACTGGGCACCAGCCTGCCGCGCGTTCGGCGCGCGATCGAGCGTCTCGGGCTCGACGTCGAGCGGCGCCGCGGCAGCCGTGTCCTACTGAGCGAGTCCCAGCTCGAGCAGCTCCGTTCCGAGCTCGGCGTCGTGCCGTCCATCGACGGGCTGAGCCGCGTCGAGACGCAGGTGCTGGCCGCGCTCGCCCGGGCGCCGCGCGGACTGGCCACGGTGCGCGCGGTCGCCCGTCGCGCCAGCGTCTCGCCCACCGCAGCGGCAGGCGCACTGCGCTCGCTCGCCGAGCGCGGCCTGGTTCGCCGAGAGCGTGAGTGGGTCGCCGCCGGACGTGCGCGCGAGCTCGAGCTCGTTCGCGCGGACGTGACCGCGCCGGAATGGGCTGCGCTCGCACCGCGCCTCGCCGCCGTGCGCCTGCCGTTCCGCCGCGAGCGCCGGCGTCCTAGCCGCCTGCCCGCCCGGCTACGACACCTGTTCTGGAACGCCGACCCGAGCCGGCTCGACCTCCGTCGCCACGGCGGCTACATCGCCGAGCGGCTGCTGTCGAGCCAGGACCTCGACGGGCTCGCGTGGGGCGCGCGCGCCCTCACCGCCCGCGACTGGGAGGAGGCGGCACGCAACCGCGGCCTCTCCGCCGCGGAGCGAGCGCTCGCACGCAACCTCGCCCGGAGGGCGCGCGGATGAGCCTGCCCCACTGGCTCGAAGCGCTGCTCCCAGGCGAGACCGCAGTGACCTGGGAGGCGGTTGCGCCGCTCGTGCCTGCCGAGGCTTACCTCGTCGGCGGCACGGCGATCGCGGTCCACCTTCGCCATCGCCCGAGCCGGGACCTCGACTTCTTCTTCCACGACGACACCGTCGACCTCGACCACTTGACCGAGCGGCTCCGCGCACACGGCTCGTTCGCGGTCACCCAACGCGCCCCGGGCACGCTCAACGGCGTCTTCGGCGAGACGCGCCTCCAGTTCCTCCACGCCGGCCAGGAGAGAGCTGAGCGCAGGCTCGAGCCGACGACGCTCGTCGGTGGCCTGCAGATCGCCGGGCTCGGCGACCTGCTCGCGATGAAGCTGAACGCGATCGCCGGCCGCGCGCAGCTGCGCGACTACTTCGACCTGATGACGATCGAGCGCGAGGGCGGCCGCACGATCGAGGAGGGACTCGGCCTCTTCCTGGCTCGCTACCAGCCGGAGCATGAAGACAGCGCGATCACGCCGATCCTGCTTGCGCTCGGCCACCTCGACGACGTCGGGGACGACCCGTTCCTGCCGGTCGAGCGCGAAGCGATCGTCCGCTATTGGCAGCAGCGCCAACCGGACCTCGTCGCCGCCGTCGAGCGCTACGGCATCTCGAGGCCCGCCCCGCTCGAGCCGCCCGAACACGACCACGACCGTCGCTCGCGACGCCGCGAGCCGCCTGCCCGCGAGCTCGACTGGTAGCCGACACAGGCAACGCGAGCCGGGCCGATCGCGTACGGACGCGACCGCTGGCGCGCACGGCGTGCCCCCACCGGTGCCCCCACGAGCGAAGAAAAAGCTCCATTTGCAGGCGTGTTCGAGTCCAGGCGGGCCCATTCTCACCGCGCAGCGATGCCAGGTAGAGGGTCCACGGTGGACGATCATTAGCTACCGGCTCATACTCCCGGCATCTCGGAAGACAGCGCAGCAGGGATCGTCGAGAGCGAGCGCCTGGCGAGGCGCTACTTCGCGCTCTTTGGGCAGCACGCCTTCGAGGAGCTGCGCGAGGTCGTCCACCCCGATGTGGTTCTCGAGCTGAAGGCCATTCAACCCGGCCATGTCGTTCGCGGCCGTGACGAGCTCATACGCTTCCTGGAGCAGGAATTCGACCGCCATCTCTGGGAGGCGGTGGCCCACGCATTCATACCGCTCGACGAGAATCGCGTCATCGTCGAAGGGCGCGTTCGCTGGTTCGACGACGAGAACGTGCTGCGCGACGATTCGAGGATCTGGGCGCTCGAGTTCTCCGACGGCCTCCTGCTCCTCTCGGTCCCTGCGAGCAGCATGGTCGAGGCGGAGACACTTCTCTCCGCGTCGCAGCATCGCGCGCCGCAGGTGTCGCACGAACAAGTTGACAGCAGTTGAGACGCCGCGGCCCAGCTCGGGAACAATGGAAGAGAGAGGCGGCGTTTTCGTGTCTGATTGCCTGAATGAGGGGGCCAGCAGAGAAGGAGGATGGACATGACTTTGAAGATCGGTGACACCGCACCGGATTTCGCGGCCGAGACCACCGAAGGCCCGATCCAGTTCCACAACTGGGTCGGAGACTCGTGGGCGGTGCTGTTCTCGCACCCGAAGGACTTCACTCCGGTGTGCACGACCGAGCTCGGCTACATGGCGAAGATCAAGCCCGAGTTCGACCGCCGGAACGTGAAGATCATCGGCCTCTCCGTGGACTCGACCGGAGATCACGAGAAGTGGGCTCGTGACATAGAGGAGACTCAGGGGCACGCCCCCAACTACCCGATCATCGGCGACGGCGACTTCCAAGTATCGAAGCTCTACGGGATGCTGCCCGCCGAGGTCGAGGGGGATCCGAAGTCGCGCACGCCCGCCGACAACCAGACGGTGCGAAACGTCTTCCTCGTCGGACCGGACAAGAAGGTCAAGCTGATCCTCATCTACCCGATGACGACCGGACGGAACTTCGACGAGGTGCTACGGGTCATCGACTCGCTGCAGCTGACTGCGAACCACAAGGTGTCGACGCCGGCGAACTGGAAGCCGGGCGACGACGTCATCATCGCCGGCTCGGTCTCGAACGACGAGGCCAAAGAGCTGTGGCCGGACGGGTGGAAGGAGCCGCGCCCGTACATCCGGATCGTTCCGCAGCCGCGCTGAGCGAAGCTCCCAGGGAAATAGCAAGGGGCCCGGGTGGCGGGCCCCTTGCTTCCGTTTGGCGCAACCTCGAGTCAGGCGAGTCGCCTGCGGGGAGAGGAGTCGCGCCGAGGCGAGTATCTGTTTCACATCGGGTTGGCCATTGCGAGGTTTTCCAGGCGATTTCCACAGGTGGAAGGGCGGAATTTGGGCAAACTCTCGTGCCTTCTCCACAGGGGCTGGGGAAGGCGCGGGGAGCGACCCTCGGACGGGCGCGCGGCTACACTCCGAAGGTGACGGAGTACGGCACCCTCAGAGTCAAGACAGGCTTGGCCGAGATGCTGAAAGGCGGCGTGATCATGGACGTCGTCGACGCGGATCAGGCTCGGATCGCCGAGGAAGCGGGCGCCTGCGCGGTCATGGCGCTCGAGCGCGTCCCGGCCGACATACGCCGCGACGGCGGTGTCGCGCGCATGTCGGATCCGCAGCGGATCCGCGAGATCCAGGACGCGGTCTCGATCCCGGTCATGGCGAAGTGCCGCATCGGACACTTCGCGGAGGCGCAGATCTTGCAGGCCCTCGAGGTCGACTACATCGACGAGTCCGAGGTCTTGACCCCGGCCGACGTCGAGCATCACGTCGACAAGTGGCTGTTCACCGTGCCATTCGTCTGCGGGGCGACCAATCTCGGTGAGGCGCTCCGCCGCATCTCCGAGGGCGCCGCGATGATCCGTACGAAAGGCGAGGCTGGCACCGGTGACATCGTCAACGCGGTGACGCACATGCGCGCGGTCTTCGGCGCGGTTCGCAGCCTGCAGGCGCTTCGCGGCGACGAGCTGCACGCAGCCGCGAAGGAGCATCGCGCGCCGTTCGAGCTCATCCGCTGGGTCGCCGAGAACGGGCGCCTGCCGGTGGTGACCTTCACCGCGGGCGGAATCGCCACACCGGCTGACGCGTCGCTCTGCATGCAGTTCGGCGCGGACGGTGTCTTCGTCGGCTCAGGAATCTTCAAATCGGGCCGCGATCCGCTGGACGATCGCGACGGTTGGGCGGACGACGTCGCGCGTCGCGCGCGCGCGATCGTCGAGGCGACGACGCACTTCGACGACGCAAAGGTGCTCGCCGACGTCTCGACGGGTCTCGGCCAGCCGATGGTGGGTATCTCCGCTAGCACGCTCCCGGACGAAGAGCGGCTCGAAATTCGCGGCTGGTGAGGTCGCCGCGGATCGGGGTGCTCGCTCTGCAGGGAGCCTTCCGTGAGCATGTGCAGGTGCTCGAGCGCCTGGGAGCCGAGGTCGTCGAGGTGCGCCTCCCGGAGGAGGTCGAAGGGCTCGACGGGCTCGTGATTCCAGGTGGTGAGTCGACGACCATCATGCGGCTTGCGCAGATCTACGGGCTCGACGAGGCGATCCGGTCGTATCGAGGATCGATCTTCGGAACCTGCGCCGGGATGATCGTGCTGGACCGCGAGCATCTCGGGCTCGCTGACCTCGAGGTCGACCGAAACGCGTACGGACGCCAGGTCCGGAGCTTCGAGGCGGATGTCGAGCTCGCGGGCGAGGAGCTTCCACTCCACGGCGTGTTCATCCGCGCACCTCGCATTCGCGATCTTGGCGCTGACATCGAGGTGTTGGGCGCGCTCGACGGCGAGCCGGTGCTGGTGCGGGATGGACGTCTCCTCCTCGCGTCGTTCCATCCCGAGCTCACCGACGACTCTCGTGTCCACAAGGTGTTCCTCGCGATGGTGGAAGCAACCCTCAAACCGGGGTCAGGCTTAAGCCTGACCCCATCGCACTGAGATGTCCGGGCATAGCAAGTGGAGCTCGATCAAGCACAAGAAGGGCGCCGCGGACGCCAAGCGCGGCAAGCTCTTCTCCAAGCTCTCGCGGGCGATCATCGTGGCTGCGCGGGAGGGCGGAGCGGACCCGGCCGCGAACCTCGCGCTGCAGAACGCGATCGAGAAAGCGCGCTCGTACTCGATGCCGAAGGACAACATCGAGCGTGCGATCGCGAAGGGATCCGGCGCGGATACCGAGGGCACGAGCTTCGACACCGTGGTCTACGAGGGCTACGGGCCCGAGGGGGTGGCCGTGCTGGTCGAGGCGCTGACCGACAATCGCAACCGCACGGCCTCCGATGTTCGGCACGCGTTCTCGAAGCACGGAGGCAATCTCGGCACGACGGGAGCGGTGGCGTGGCAGTTCGAGCGCCGGGGGGTGGTGCTCGCCGCCAGCAAGGGAGCAGACGAGGAGGAGCTCCTGCTCGCGGCCGCCGATGCCGGGGCCGACGACGTCGAGCTCGAAGGGTCGAGCTTCGTGATCTCCAGTCCTCCGGAAGCATTGAGCGCAGTGCGTCAGGCCGTCGAGGCGGCCGGGTTCACGGTCGAGTCGGCAGAGCTCGCGATGGTCCCGAAGGCGACGGTCGCGATCTCGGACGAGGCGATCGCGCGCAAGGTGCTACGGCTCGTCGAGGGCCTCGAGGAGTCGGACGACGTCCAGGACGTCTACGTGAACGTCGACATCCCCGAGGCCGTGCTCGAGGCTGTAGCCTCCTAGACCGCGTGCCGAACCCCGTAGCGGTCAACCCCCGAGAAGACGCAACAACGGATCGAATCGAGGCGCTGCTCTCCGCGCGCCTCTTCCTCGAGCCGCAGCTTGCGGACGACCGCCTCTACTTCATCTCGAATCTTTCCGGGCACCTGAGCCTGTACGCGATGGATGCCGCCGGAGGCGTTCCCGAGCCGCTCGTTCCACCGCAGCTCGCCCTGCAGAACCCCGAGCTCATCGAGGGCTACTCGTTCTATGTGCTCCCGCGTCTCGAGCAGATCATCGTGATGATCGACGACGACGGGGACGAGAACTACGTGCCTTACGTGATCCCCATCGAGGGCGGCTTCCCGAGGCCGTTAGCTGAGGAGTCGTTCAGCGGGCGGCGCTCGAGCTTGCTCGACGTCGATCTCGAGTCTTCGATCGCGTACTTCGTCGTGCAGTCACGGGAGGAGTCGATGGTGTCCGCGGTGCGTGTCGATCTCGAAGCGCGCGCCGCTGAGACGATCGCCGAGAGCATGTACGGGGCGTTGGTCGCCGCCTGGACGCCGGATCACTCGCGCGTGGTGCTCGCTGACGGGTACACGATCGGTGACATCGTGCTCTACGAGATCGATGCGAATGGGGATCGCCAGGTGCTCTACGGCACGCCGCTGGACGAGCGCGACGCGGGCCGCGACTATCCCCTGTCCGGGTTCGGGTCGCCCTCGTCCGGCCTTCCGTCGACCCACGCCACCGTGAGCGGGGAAGGGATTCTTCTCCGGACGACCCTCTTCGTCGACACCGGTAGCCCGGCGTATCTCGAGCTCGAACGCCCGGGAGAGATCGAGCCCGTGACGATCGAGGGTCTCGTCCACGAGGGCGCCGGCGAGCTCGAGACGCTGCAGCACCTCGAGGGCAGCCGCTACGCGGCGCTCTACAACATCGAAGGCTGCTCCTGGGCGTACGAGACGGTCTTCGACGAGGGCGGCCGCACACTGACGGTCGAGCGGGTCCTTGTCGGTGAGGACGAGCTCTCGGTCGGAACGCTCCATGGCTTGCACTACGACGAGGGAAGCGGGGGCTTCGCGCTTTCGTTCTGCACTGCCACCGATCCCACGCAGCTCTGGCTGCTCGAGCCGGGGGCCGAGGAGCCGGTGCCGCGAACGCGCGAGCGGGTGCTCGGTCTCGCTCCCGAGCTCCTCTCCGCGGGCGAGGACGCGTCCTTCGATTCGCACGACGGCCTGCGCGTGTCCGCGCGGTTGTATCGCCCGTCGCCCGAGCTCGGCTATGACGGGCGCCGGCCCCTCGTCTACTACGTTCACGGCGGACCCCAGAGCCAGGAGCGTCCCAACTTCGCCTGGTTCTCGATGCCGCTCATCCAGATTCTGACGCTCGAGGGGTTCGCGGTCTTCGTCCCGAACGCGCGCGGCTCGACCGGCTACGGGCTCGACTACACGAAGCGGGTCGACAAGGACTGGGGAGGGCTCGACCGGCTCGACCATGTGCACGCGATGACCGAGATCCTGCCGCAGGACGATCTCCTCGATGTGTCGCGCGCCGGTGTCGTCGGCCGCTCGTACGGCGGCTACATGACGCTGACCCTGGCGGGACGGCATCCCGAGCTCTGGCGCGGCGCTGTGGACATGTTCGGCCCTTACGACCTCGTGACCTTCTCCCAGCGCATCCCCGAGACGTGGAAACCGTACTTCGCGCTCGTTCTGGGCGACCTCGAGAAGGACGAGGATCGCGACTTCCTCGTCGAGCGCTCTCCGAGGACGCACATCGAGAACATCGCCTGTCCGCTGCTCGTGATCCAGGGGAAGAACGACCCGCGGGTGGTCGAGCAGGAGTCGCATGATCTCGTGGAAGGGCTGCGGGCAAGCGGGAAGGACGTCGACTATCTCGTCTTCGAAGACGAGGGCCATGACGTCTTGAAGCTCCCGAACCGGGTTCGTTGCTACGACGCGATCGTCGGCTTCTTCTCCGAACACCTCTCGTGACAGGTTGCTAGGGTCGGCGGCGATGCGCTGGTTGACGATTGTCATAGCCCTCTTCGCGCTCGCGCTGGTCGTTGCCGGGTGTGGCGGTGGAGACGACGAAGCCGCGAGCGATACCACGACGCTGACCGATACGACGCTCGACGACACTACGACCGACGAGACGACCACGGACGACACGAGCACCGACGAGACGACGACCGACGACGACTCCGGAGGTTCGGCGTCGGGAGAGTGCCGGGATCTCGTCGAAGCTGGATCGCAGCTCGGCCAGGCCTTCGGTTCTGGGGGCGCGACCCCGGATCGCGATGACGTCTCGGAGCTCTATGAACAGGTCGTGGACAACGCGCCGGAGGAGATCCGCGCGGACATCCAGGTTCTGGCCGACGCGTGGGCGAAGTACGCCGACGTGTTGGACGATGTTCAAGTCGAGCCGGGGCAGACGCCGGATCCCGAAGATGTCGCGAAGCTCCAGCAGGCGCTCGCCTCGATCGATCAGCAGGAAGTCGCAGCAGCGTCCGAGCGAATCAACGCCTGGACAACCGAGAACTGCTGACGTTCGCGTAGGGGCGAGGCTTGCCTCGCCCTCCAAGCTCCATCGACGAACGAGGGCGAGCCTCGCCCCTACGAGTCGAGGCGGGACGTCCGAAGGCCTGAATACCTTCTGTCCGTGAAGGTACTCGGCATCGACCCAGGAACGGCTGCATGCGGATACGGGATCGTCCACGGAAGCGACGGCCGCCTCCGGGCGGTGGTCTCAGGCCACTGGAGGACATCCGCGCGCGAGCGGCCGCACGCCAGGCTGCTGGCGATCTTCGCGGGCGTGCAAGCGCTCATTGCGGAGCACGAGCCGGACGCCGTCGCGCTCGAGGAGTCCTTCGTGGGCGCCGACGCCCGCATCGCGCTCTCGGTCGGGCAGGCGCGCGGCGCCGTTCTCGTCGCGGCCGCGTCCGTCGGGGTCGAGTGCGCTGAGTACGCGCCCGCGCGCGTCAAGCAAGCCGTCTGCGGATACGGGCGGGCCGAGAAGGGGCAGATGCAACGTATGGTGAAGCTCATCCTGGATCTCGACTCCGAGCCCGGCTCCACGCACGCGGCAGACGCGCTCGCCGTTGCGATCTGTCACGCGCTGGCCCCGCCGCTCCTCGAGGCAGCAGGATGATCTCGCGTCTTCGCGGCACTCCTGCGGGGCGCACGGTGGACGGCCTCGTCCTCGACGTCGGCGGCGTCGGCTATCTCGTGGCGGCGACGCCGAGCGCGCTCCGTCGAGCAGCGGAGGGCTCTGAGGTGACGCTCGAGACGTACCTCCACGTCCGCGAGGACGCCCTTCAGCTCTATGGCTTCGCAGAGCCCGCTGAGCGCGAGCTCTTCCTCCACCTCCTGGGCGTGACCGGAATCGGGCCGAAGGTGGCGCTCGCCGTGGTCTCGAGCGCGCCTCCTTCAGAGCTGAGGCGGGCGATCGCGCTCCGCGATCCTGCGCGTTTCCAGGCGATTCCGGGCATCGGCAAGAAGACCGCCGAGCGCATCGTGCTCGAGCTCGAGGAGAAGCTGGGGAGCGAGGACATCGTCTCGCTCCAGGCGCTTCCGGCAGCGCCTACGTCCAACCATGTCGTCGCCCGCGATGCCTTGGTCGAGCTCGGGTACTCAGTCATCGAGGCCGAGCAGGCGCTCGCCCGAACCGACCCGGACCTTCCTGCCGAGGAGCGCGTGCGGGAAGCCCTCAGGAGCGCAGCGTGACGTCGCAGTTCCTGGCTCCGGCGCTTCAGGAGGGAGACGAGGAGGTCGAGCAGTCCCTGCGGCCCCGTCGGCTCGACGACTTCGTCGGCCAGGAACGGACGAAGGAGCAGCTCGAGATCGCGCTCGAAGCCGCGCGAGGCCGAGGTGACGCGCTCGACCATGTCCTGCTCGTCGGACCGCCGGGCCTAGGCAAGACGACACTCGCGACGATCATCCGCGAGGAGCTCGGAGTCGGCATTCGCACGGTCGCCGGCCCTGCCCTCGAGCGCAAGGGCGACATGGCCGCGATCCTCACTGGCCTGCAAGATCGCGACGTCCTTTTCATCGACGAGATCCATCGCATGAACCGGGCGATCGAGGAGATCCTGTACCCGGCTCTGGAGGACTTTCGGCTCGACATCATCGTCGGCCAGGGGGCGGGCGCGCGTACGCTGACCCTCGAACTACCGTCCTTCACGCTGGTCGGCGCCACCACTCGCACGGGCCTCCTGACGACACCGCTCCGCGACCGCTTCGGCATGACTTTCCGGCTCGGCTACTACGAACCCGTCGAGCTTGCCTCGATCGTCCGGCGCTCGGCCCGCATCCTCGGAGTCGAGATCGCGGACTCCGCCGGCGAGGAGATCGCGAGTCGGGCGCGAGGCACGCCTCGCGTGGCGAATCGGATCCTGCGGCGCATCCGCGACGTCGCTCAGGTCCGCCATTCCGGCGCCGTGACGCTCGACATCGCCCGCGAGGCCCTCGAGCTCCTCGAGGTCGACGGAGTCGGTTTGGAGCGCACCGATCGCGAGCTGCTCTCCGCGATCACGCACAAGTTCGGGGGCGGCCCGGTGGGGCTCTCGACCCTGGCCGTGTCGCTCGGTGAGGAGCCCGACACGATCGAGGACGTCTACGAGCCGTACCTCCTGCAACTCGGCTTCATTCAGCGGACGCCACGCGGCCGCGTGATCACGGCACTAGGCCGCGAGCACATCGGAGCGGCGAAGTCTTCCGACGGGCTCTTTTGACCTCGGCGCCGCACATCTGGACGCCCGGTATGGCGGGCCCGCTCGACGAGTTCGTCGCCCGCATCACGCGCATGGTGGCCGAGTTCGCACAAGAGCACGAACTCGAGCAGGCGGAGCTCAGGATCGAGCTCGCGGATGGATCGCACTACCTCGTCGCGACGACGGCCGCCGACCCGGGCTTCGGGTTCTTCTCCCTCACCCCACACCCGCTGGACGGAGAGGAGCCCCGGCGCGTGATCGTCCCGATCGGCGCGGTGAAGGCGATCGAGATCTCGGCACCGGATCTCGAGCGGCGCGTCGGGTTCGGCGTGACCGCGGAGAACGCGTAGGGCGAGGCTTGCCTCGCCCCCTCCATGCTCCACCGGCGCACGAGGGCGAGGCGAGCCTCGCTCCTACACTGTGCTGACGGGGAGTCGCCCGCCCTGCGTTTCAGCCGCGGTACTGGAGCTCACGCCACGACGGAACGGGAGCAAGCTCGAGCAGTGTCCGCCCACCCTTCGGCTCCGCATAGCCGAAATCGCCCGTGTTGTCCTCCCAGGACACGTCCAGCAAACCTTCCTTGACCCGGTGGTCGAGCCAGGCGCCTCGGAAGACGAGCTTGCGGAGCCAGTACACGAGCGACTCCTGCTTCACGAGCGACACGTGCTCCCAGTGCCGGACGAGGTAGAGCCCGAGCCCGCTGCGCGGATCCGCGATCCGTCCGTCGGCGACGAGTTCGACGAGATCTTCCGCCTCCTCCGCGTCCAGGTCGTTCGAGGCGACGAGCTCGAGCCGCACTGCGGCTGCCGTGACACGCTCCGCGAAGTCGTCGGAGCTGAACTCGAAGCGATGGCCGAGAAACTCGACCACGAAGTCGTCGCCGGAGCGATAGTTGGCTGCGAGCACTGCGATCAGCGTATCTAGGCTGCTACTCGGCGCAAGACCGGAATCCGCTCGCGCGGATTCCGGTCGCTCAAAATCCCTAAAGCCGTCCGCTTCGCGGCCGGGGTCTGTTGCACATCTAGGCTGCTGGATGTGAAGGACAAGCGTCTCTGGGTTGTCATGGCCGTCGTCGTACTCCTCGTTTGGCTGGTCGGCGCAGCGGTCACGAAGTACACGCTCGAGCAGATGGCATACGTCACCCCGATCGCGATGGTCGTCGTCGGCGTGACCATCGGTCTTGTCCTGCTCTGGGTCAAGATCGTGGTCGACGCGCTCCATCGTCGACGCGGTGCGTCCTGATTCCGACTCGGTTGTGCCTGTCACGACTCTCGCTGCGCGGTTGCCTGAGATCGAGGCCGTGCGACGTTGGTCGCAGTCGCTTGCGACGCTCGATGCGATTCTCAGTCCGAAGTGGGAGTACCGATATTTCTCATTCGACGCGCATTGGGCGGCAGGGAGCCGGCTTTCAGCGACGGGCTGGTTCCTCGCGTGACGGCGTGTCTCTGGCGGCACGCAGCCGATGTCGAGTGGAGACGCGGCGCGGTGACCCTGCCTGGCTCCGAAGCCGATCCAGATGGAGCCGACTGGCTGTTCGAGCAGCTCGACGGACAGCCGATGACGTATCGCGAGTACGCACTCGAGTGCTGGGAGAGGGAGATCGACCTTGCCGCTATCAGCCACGTCTACCGTCATGAGCCACTTCGCGCGAGGTTCTCTCGCATCTCAATCCGGAGCTTTCGCTCGCGAAGCTGGCCAGCGACTTACACGAGATCGGCTATCCAGCCAGCGTGTAGATCGCGCCTCGCAAGGCGGTCTCTAGCAGCAGCAGCGAGGGCGCATAGCGGAGCCGTCCGGCGGTGTCCGTACCGTCAACGTGGTGACGGGTGTCTGGAAGATC
>Ga0136633_1002267_pt1 | contig 13407 bp, 7 predicted proteins | sample AntDrymeUQ832206_2_FD_105494 | JGI IMG/M metagenome (GOLD analysis project Ga0136633, IMG submission 105494) | Polar desert sand microbial communities from Dry Valleys, Antarctica - metaG UQ83 (22.06) | ecosystem: Environmental > Terrestrial > Soil > Desert | place: Antarctica: Dry Valley... | reverse complement strand
CAACCCCGAGGACTGGACCGTGTTCGACAGCAAGCAGCCGGCTGGATCGTCCTGAACACCGCAATACCCCCGCATGGCGGGGGAGCAACGGGTGCGACGCGCTCAGTCCGACGCACATGCTGTCGATAGACCCGAAGCGACCGAGAACGTCCCGGAGAGCGGTTGCGTGAGGGCACAATGGCTGAGGCGGCGGACAGGCGGGAGCAGCTCCTGCACGGGCGCTATGACGTCCGCCGTCTCCTGAAGGGCGGCGACGGGGTAGAGACGTACCTGGCCGAGGACCGGGCGGCGGACGGCGCGCTGGTGGTTGTGAAGCACGCGCAGGCCGACCGAGTGCCGCTGGCGGTGCGGATCCGCCTGGAGCACGAGGCGGCCGTGCTCGTCCGCCTCGAGGGCGGCGTGCACCGCCACCTGGTCGACTTCGAGCGCGACGGCGACCAGCTCTACCTGGTGCAGCCGTACGTGCCGGGCCAGACCCTGGCCCAACGCCTCCTGAGCGGCCGGCTGTCGGTGGTCAGCACCCTGCGAGTGGCGGCGGACGTGGCCGCATCGCTCCAGGAGGTGCATGGGCACGGCGTCCTGCACCGGGACCTCAAGCCGGGCAACGTGATCGTGCAGGGGGGCGAGCCCGTGGCGGGCGCGGTGCTCATCGACTTCGGGCTGGCCCGCAGCGTCGCCCTGCCCGCCCGCCTCCGCGACGAGGCGGTGGGCACGGCCCGGTACCTCGCCCCGGAACAGGCCGGCCTGGTCGACGGGGCGGTTGACGAGCGGTCCGACCTGTACTCGTTGGGCGTCGTGCTCTACGAGTGCCTGGCGGGGCGGCCGCCGTTCGAGGGCCAGTCCGTGGGCGAGGTCCTGCGCCAGCACCTCAGCCAGGCGCCGCCGGGCCTGCGGGCGGCCGGGGTGGCCGTGCCCCGTGCGCTGGAAGCGGTGGTGATGCGCCTGCTGGCCAAGGAGCCGGGCCAGCGCTACCAGTCGGCCACCGCCGTCGTGGCCGACGTGGAGGAGATCACGGCCGCCCTCCGCCGTGGCATCGCCGACCCCCGCCTGGTGATCGGGCTCCACGACCGGCGCAGCACCCTCACCGAACCGGCCTTCGTCGGCCGGGCGACCGAGCTGTCCGCGCTGGGCCAGGCCCTGCACGCCGCCGCGCAGGGCCGGGGCAGGCTCGTGCTCGTGGAGGCCGACTCGGGCGGCGGCAAGACCCGCCTGCTCGACGAGCTGGCGGAGCAGGCGGTCCGCCAGGGAGCGTGGGTGCTCCGGGGCCATGGCGTGGACCAGGCGGCCCAACACCCGTACCAACTGCTGGGCGGCGTGGTGCAGGCCGTGCAGGCGGCCTCCGCCGCCGACGGGGGGCTCGGGTCGCGGCTGCGCCGCGCCATGGGAGACCGGGCCGACGCGGTGGCCGCCTCCCTGCCCGAACTGGCCGAGGTGCTCGGGCGCGCGGGCGGCGATCTTCCCGAGGCCTACGGCGAGGCCCGCAGCCTCCTGGCCCTGCCCCGCTTCCTCGACGCCCTCGGCACGCCGGACCGCCCCGCCGTCGTGCTGCTGGACGACTGCCAGTGGGTGGACGGCGTGACCATGAAGCTGCTCACGACCTGGCACGACCAGGCCAAGGCCAGCGGTCGCCACGTGTCGGTGGTCGCCGCCTTCCGCTCCGAGGAGGTGGGGCCCGGGCACCCGCTCCGCGGCGCCGGCCTGCCGGATGCCGTCGAGCTGCACCCCCTTACCGCCCCCGAGACCCGGGACCTGGCCGAGTCGATGGCGGGCGCCCTGCCGGCCGAGGTGCTCACCACCGTGTCGCAACTGGCCGAGGGCAGCCCGTTCATGGCGGCGGCCGTGCTCCGGGGCCTGGTGGAGTGTGGCGCACTGGTCGACTCCCCGGAGGGCTGGCAGGTCGAACACGACGCCCTGGTCGACGCCCAGACCTGCCGCCACACGGCGCTGTTCCTGGTCCGGCGACTGGAGCTCCTGTCGCCGGCCGCCCTGCGCCTGCTCACCGGAGGGGCGGTGCTCGGCAAGGAGTTCGAGCTCGGCCTGGCCGTGGCCCTGGCCGGGCCCCGGTGCACCATCCCTTCAGGATCCCGCACCAGCGTGTCGCCCACGGACTGTCCTCCCGGGCCGGTCACCGGCCGGGACGAGGTGGCGCCGGCGCTGGAGGAGGCCCGCCGCCGCCGGATCCTGTGGATCGACGACGTGGAAGGCCGCTGCCACTTCCTGCACGACAAGCTGCGCGAGGTCCTCCTCGGCCGCCTGTCGGCCACCGAACGGACGGCGCTTCACGGGCGGGCGGCGGAGCTGATCGAAGCGGCCGACCCCACCCGCAGCTTCGAGCTGGCGTACCACTTCGACGCGGCCGGCGAGGCCGGGCGCTGCCTGCCCCACGCCCTCGACGCGGCGGAGCATGCCCGTCGCCAGCACACCCTGGAGATCGCCGAGGCCCACTACCGCATGGCCCAGCGGTCGGCGGCGGGCGCCGACCAGGCCACCCGGGGCCGCCTGGCCGAGGGGTTGGGCGACGTCCTCACGCTGCGCGGCTCGTATGCCGAGGCCGAGGAGCAGTTCGACCTGGCCCATTCGCTCTCGTCCGACCCCGTCGCCCGGGCCACCCTGCAGGGCAAGCTCGGCGACGTCGCCTTCAAGCGGGGCGAGCCGGGCAAGGCCCGCGCCCGCCTGGAGGGCGCTCTGCGCCAGCTGGGTGGGAGGGTGCCCCGAACCACGCCCGGCTTCGTGGTGGCGCTGCTGCGCGAGCTCGTGGTGCAGCTGGCGCACACGCTCGCCCCTCGCGTGTTTCTCGCCCGCCGGCCGCTCGACGGCGCCGAACGCGAGCTTCTCGCCATCCGCATCTACAGCCGGCTGGCGTACGTGTACTGGTTCCACAGCGGCAAGCTCCGCTGCGGCTGGGCCCACGTGCGGGAGATGAACCTGGCCGAGCGCTACCCGCCCTCCGAGGCGCTGGCCCAAGCCTACTCCGAGCACGCCCCCGCCATGACCATGGTGCCCTGGTACGCCCGCGGCATCGCCTACGCCGAGCGCTCGCTCGCCATCCGCACCGAGCGGGGTGACCGGTGGGGCCAGGGCCAGTCGCTCGGGTTCCAGGCCGTCGTGCTGTACTCCGCCTCGCGCTTCCGCGAGGCGGCGGACATGGCACGCGCCGCGGTGCGCCTGCTCGAGCAGACGGGCGACCGATGGGAAGCGAACACGGCCCGATGGCACCTGGCGCTGTCCCTCTACCGGCTGGGCGAGCTCGAGGAGGCGGTGGCGGAGGCGTCGACCGTGCACGCGGCGGCGGTCGACATCGGCGACCAGGCGGCCGCCGGCATCAGCCTGAGCCCGTGGGCCCGAGCGGCCGAGGGCGACATCCCCGCCGCCCTCGTCCAGGCGCAGCTCCAGCGGGCCAGCGACGACGCCCATACCGGGTCCGAGGTGCGCCTGGCCGAGGCCGTCCGCCTCCTCGCCACCGGCGACACCGCCGCGGCGGTGACGATGCTGCGCGCCGCCCGCAAGGTCGCCGGCGAGGCCGGCCTGCGCCAGGAGTACGTGCTGGCCGTGCTCCCCTGGCTGGTGACCGCCCTGCGCCTGCACGCCGAGGCCCTTCCCCCCTACGCCCGGCGCCGGCGCCGCCAGGTGCTGCGCCAGGCCCGGCGGGCGGGACGGCGCGCGGGGCGGTCGTCGCGCAGCTACCGCAACAACCGCCCGCACGCGCTGCGAGAGCTCGGGCTGCTGGCCGCATTGTCGGGACGGCACCGGGCCGCCCGCCGGCGGCTGGCCGCCTCGCTGGCCGTGGCCCGCGCCCAGGGGGCCCGGTTCGAGGAGGCGCAGACGCTGGTGGCAATCGGCGCGGTGGGGGAGGCCTTCGGATGGCGCGAGGCGGCCGAGTTGGGCCAACGCGGCGCCGGCCTGGCCGCCGGCCTCCGGCTCGACGAGCCCGCCGCCACACCGGCCGAGCCCACCTTGTCGCTGGCGGACCGCTTCACCACCCTGCTCGACGTCGGCCGGGCCATCGCCTCGGCCTCCTCGCCCGCCGCCGTGTACGACGCCGTCGAGCGGGCCGCAGTGTCGCTCCTGCGCGGCGACCAGTGCCACGTGCTCGAGGTGAGCGGGGGCGTGGAGGGCGCTGTCACCACCATCTCGGGCGAGGCGATCGACACCCTCAGCCGGACAGCCGTCCGGCGGGCCCTGGATTCGGGCGCGCCGGTGGTGGTGGACCAGGCCACGCAGGCCGACGCGGCCGAGAGCCTGGTGCTGTCGGGCGTGCGGTCGCTGCTGTGCGCTCCCATCGCCTGCGAGGGCCAGGCGCGGGCATGCTTCTACGTGACCCATGCGCAGATCGGTGGCCTGTTCGGCGACGAGGAGATCCAGCTGGCCGCCTTCATCGCCACCCTGGCGGGCGCCGCCCTCGACCACGTCGCCGGCGCCGAGGCCCGCTTCCGGTCGCTGGTGCAGAACTCGACCGACGTCCTCAGCATCGTCGACCGGGCCGGCGTCGTCACCTACCAGAGCTCGTCGGCCGAGCGGGTCTTCGGCTTCCCCGACAAGGCCCTCGTCGGCTCCCCGCTGCGGGACTGGGTGCACCCCGAGGACCGCCAGGAGATCCTGGCAGTCATCGGGTCGGCCCGCAGGGGCGACGCCACCCACGGCGCGGTCGCCTGCCGGCTGCGCGCCGAAGACGGCGCCTGGCGCCACACCGAGACCACTGTCACCAACCTGCTCGACAATCCGAGCGTCGGAGGCTTCGTCCTCAACACCCGCGACGTCAGCGAACGCCAGGCCCTGGAGGAGGAGCTGCGCCGCCGGGCGTGGCACGACCCCCTCACCCGCCTGCCCAACCGGTCGCTGTTCGCCGACCGGGTCGAGCACGCGCTGGCCCGCAGCGTCCGCAGCGGAGTCGGTGCCGTGGTCCTGTATCTCGACCTCGACGACTTCAAGGTCGTGAACGACTCCCAGGGCCACGGCGCCGGCGACGAGCTGTTGTGCTCGGTGTCCGAACGCCTCCTCGGCTGCGTTCGCCCGGGCGACACGGTGGCCCGGATCGGCGGCGACGAGTTCGCCGTGCTCCTCGAGACCGCGCCCATGGACGAGGCCGAGCGGGTGGCGGGGCGCATCGTGGGCGAGCTGAGCCGCACGTTCGAGCTGCCGGCCGGCGTCCGCCGCATCCGGGCGAGCGTGGGGATCGCGGCCGGGACGCCGGGCGTCCACACGGCCGAGGAGCTGATCGGCAACGCCGACACGGCCATGTTCGCGGCCAAGAAGCGCGGGAAGAACCGGGCCGAGGTCTTCCGCCCGGAGATGCGGGGCCTGGCTCAGGCTTCGAGCGACCGCAGGATGGAACTCGAATCGGCCCTGGCCAACGACCAGCTACGGGTGTTCTTCCAGCCCGTCGTGTCGGTGGCCAGCGGACGGATGGTGTCGGCCGAGGCACTTGTGCGCTGGCGCCACCCGAGGCTGGGACTGCTGGGCCCGGCCGACTTCATCCCCATGGCGGAGGAGTCGGGCCTCATCGTGCCCATCGGCTCCTGGGTGCTCCACCGGGCGTGCGAGCAGGCGGTGGCGTGGCAGGCCGCCCACCCCGCGGTGGACGCCATTGGGGTCAGCGTGAATCTGTCGCCCCGCCAGCTGCAGCACCCGGATGTGGTGGCCGACGTGACCGACGCCCTCGGGTCGTCCGGCCTCGACCCGCGGCTGCTCACCCTGGAGATCACCGAGACGGCCGTGGTGGAGGACACCGATGCCGTCCTGCGCACGTTGGTCGAGCTCAAGGCGCTGGGCCTGCGCCTGTCCATCGACGACTTCGGCACCGGCTACTCGGCCCTCAGTTACCTGCGCCAGTTCCGGGCGGACGAGTTGAAGATCGACCAGTCGTTCATCCGCGGCATGGAGCACAGCGACGACGCGGCCGCCCTGGTCTGGGCCATCGCCAGCCTTGCCCGCGCCCTGCGCCTCGAGGTGGTGGCCGAGGGCGTGGAGACGATGGCCCAGCTGGAGCTGCTCACCGCCATGGGCTGCGACCGGGCCCAGGGTTACAACTGGAGCCGGCCCGTGCCGGCCGCCGGGCTCGACCACTGGTTCCTCGACCACCGCCACGCCGGCGCCGACGTCGGGGGCGGCGGCGCCGCCCAGGTGCGGGTGCTGCTGGTGGACGACCAGGCCCATATGCGGGGCGCCGTGGGCGTGGCCCTCGAAGCCAGCGACCGCTACCTGGTGGTTGCCGAGGCGGCAAACGGCAGCGCCGCCCACGACATGGCAGCTCGCCATCAGCCCGACCTGGTGCTGCTGGACGAGCGCATGCCCGGCATGTCCGGCACCGAGGCTCTCGCCGGTATCGCCGCCGCCGCTCCGGACGCCACTGTGGTCTTCCTCACCGCCGACCCCGACCGCCGGGGGGCGCCCCTCGAGCACGGCGTGGCCGCTGTCATCGACAAGGCGTGTGACCTCGACCACCTCCTCGACCTCCTCGAGCCGCTCGTCAGCTGACCCGCCCGGACCCACGGCGGCGGGGCCGGACGGGCGATCCCGGCGTTCCTGACGGCTTCAACTCCGCATACCGGTGACAATCCTTCCAAGAACGGTTGGAACCCCCTCTTGTCGGCTCGCGCCGGCGGGGTCGCCCGGCGCGGGAGCGCGCCGACGCCCGCCGATGCTCTGGCGCCGGCGGGCGTCGGTCAGCGGTCCAAGTCGGCGGGCGACCGGATCCCCCGCCCACCCCGGGAGGATCACCGCCCATCCGCCAACCGGACCACTCGGGCAATCCATCGGCCGGATGCCGGGCCGGATGAGCGCGGTCGGGAAACTTTCCTATGCCGACCACGCCGGGGGCGGCGCTACTCCGCCTTGCGCGCGACCTTGTCGCAGAGGTGCTGGGGGAGCAGGTCGTAGTGGTCGTGGGAGAGGGTGAACCGGCCCCGGCCGCCGGTGAGCGAGCGCAGGTCGATGGCGTAGCGCTGGACCTCCGAGGTGGGCACGGTGGCCACGATGACCTGCTCGCCGTCGTTGCCGACGTCGGTTCCCTGCACCCGGCCCCGCCGGGCGTTGAGGTCGCCCATCACGTCGCCCTGGTAGGCGGCGGGCACGCTGACCTCGAGGAGCGACACCGGCTCGAGCAGCACGGGCGCGGCCTTGGCCATCGCCTCGTTGAAGCCCACCGAGCCGGCCATCTTGAAGCTCATCTCCGACGAGTCCACCGCGTGGTACTTGCCGTCGTAGACGGTGACCTTCACGTCGACCACCGGGTAGCCGAACACGCCGCCCCGCGCCATGGTCTCGGCCACGCCCTTCTCGACCGCCGGGATGAACTGGCGGGGGATGGCGCCGCCCACGATCTGGTCGACGAACTCGAAGCCGGCGCCCCGGTCGAGGGGCTCGACCTTGATGAAGGCCACGCCGAACTGGCCGTGCCCGCCTGTCTGCTTCTTGTACTTGCCCTCGGCGTCGGCCGCCCTGGTGATGGTCTCGCGGTAGGGGACCTGCACCTCCTCGGTCTCGACGTCGACGCCGAACTTACGGTGCAGGCGCTCGGTGACGATGGCCAGGTGGGTCTCGCCCATGCCCGACAGCAGTGTCTGGTGGGTCTCGTCGTCGCGGCGGATCTGCAGCGCCCGGTCCTCGTCCTGCAGCTTGTGCAAGGCGGTCATGAGCTTGTCCTCGTCGCCCTTGGAGCGGGGCCTGATGGCGATGGACAGGACCGGCTCGGGGGCCGGCGCCGGGGGGACCCGGACGGGCGTGCCCTTGGGCGCGAGGGTGTCGCCGGTGGTGGTGTCGCCCAGCTTGGCCACCGCCGCGATGTCGCCGGCCGGGACATCGGTCACCTGCTCCTGGTCCTTGCCCCGCAGCGTGAAGAGGGTGTGGAGCCGCTCGTCGCCGTGGGTGCGGGGATTGGTGAGCACCGTGTCGGGCTTGATGGTGCCGGACAGGACCTTGAACAGCGACACCTTGCCCACGTAGGGGTCGGCCATCGTCTTCCACACGTAGGCCAGCGGCGGGCCGGCGGCGTCGCAGGAGATCTCGGTGACGCTGTCGCCCGCCTCCACGACCACCGGGGGCCGGTCGAGGGGGGACGGGCCGATCTCGCAGATGAAGTCCGCCAGCCGGTCGATGGCCACGACCTTGGACGCCGACCCGCAGATCACGGGGAACACCTGGCCGGCGAAGACGCCCTTGGCCAGGGTGTCCTCCAGCTCCTTGGGCGTGGGGACGTCACCCTCGAGGTAGCGCTCCATGAGGTCGTCGTCGCCCACCACGATGCCCTCGACCAGGTTGTCGTGGACCTCGTGCTCGCGGGCCTCCATCTCGTCCGGGATCTCGCCCACCGTGGCCTTGCCGCCGGTGTCGTAGGTGATGGCGGTGTCGGTGAGCAGGTCGGCCACGCCCCGGAAGGCGTCCTCCTCGCCGATCGGCAACTCGAGCGGGGCGATACCGGCGCCGAAGGTGTCCTGGAGCTGCTCGAGGGTGCGGTCGAAGCTGGCCCGCTCCCGGTCGAGCTTGTTCACGAAGACCATGCGGGGCAGCCCGAGGGAGGCGGCGATCTTCCAGGCCGCCTCCGTCTGGACTTCCACACCCTCGACCGCGCTCACCACGAACACCGCCAGGTCGGCGACCCGCAGGGCGGCCTCCACCTCGCTGATGAAATCGGCGTACCCGGGGCAGTCGAGCACGTTGATCTTGTGGCCCTTGTGCTCCACCGGTGTGAGTGCCACGGACAGGGAGAGGCGGCGCTTGACCTCCTCGGGGTCGAAGTCGGTGGTGGTGTTGCCGTCCTCGACGCGCCCTTGGCGGGTGATGGCGCCCGAACAGAACAGCAGGGCCTCGGTGAGCGTGGTCTTCCCGGCTCCGCCATGCCCGACGAGGGCCACGTTGCGGATCTTGCTGGACGGGAAGCTCTTCACCGGGCGCCTCGCTGAAGGATCGTCACATGCTCGAAAGGCGCAAGCGTAACCGGAGCCGGTGGTAGCTTGTAGGGGTAGTCACAGCTTCTTCACCTCTTCCCTGAATCACCTTCCCGGGATCGACGCTCCCGGGACCTGGAGCCGCAACGTGTTCGACGGACGCTGGCGCACCGGCGTTGACCGGGTGACCACCCCGGTGGCCGCCACCATGCGCCGCACAGGCATCACCGCCGACCATCTCACCGGCGCCGGCCTCGTGCTGGGCGCAGCGACGGCTGTCGCCATCGGCTCGGGCCGCCTCGGCCTGGGTCTCGGCCTGCTCATCGCAGCCGCCCTGCTCGATTTGTTCGACGGGCCGGTGGCCAAGGCGGCGGGCACCTCGGGGCCGCGCGGCGCCTTCTTCGACTCCGTGTCCGACCGGGTCACCGACGCCCTGGTGCTCGGCGGCATCGGCTGGTACCTGGCGTCCGAGCACGCCGGCCACATAGCCCTGCTGCCGTTCGCCGTCCTCGGCTCGTCCGCCCTCATCTCCTACGAGCGGGCCAAGGCCGAGTCGCTCGGCTACGTGGCCAAGGGTGGCCTCATGGAGCGGGCGGAGCGGATCATCGCCATCTGCTTCGGCCTGTTGGTGAGCGCCCTGCTCATCCCGGTCCTGTGGGTGATGCTCGCCCTCACGCTGGTCACCGCCACCCAGCGGTTCGTGAAGGTGTGGCGCCAGGCCGAGGTCGTGCCGCCGGTGCCGCTTGTGCGGCCCGCCCGTCCGGCCATGGAGGCCCGCTGGCGGGCGTGGCGCGAGTCCACCGCCGCCGGCCGTGGCCCCCGACCCCGGCGCCACGCGTGGGGCACCCGCTCAGGGCGCAACCGCACCGCACGCGGTGAGAAGCCCTGGCGGCGCCGGGCCGGCACCAGGCCCTGAGCACATCGGCCGGCGCCGCTCCTGACGCGGCCGACGACGACCGCTCGCTCGCCGAGCCCGCCCGGGCGGCCGGTGCTCCGCCGGCGACGGAGTCGGCGGCCTCGGCGGCCACGCCTGGCGGGGCGTCTGGTGGGGCGTCTGGCGACGGCCGTCCCTCAGGGCGGTTGGCGTCCAGGGCGCGTCGAGCCCGCAGCCGGGTGCCCTTTTTCGCGTACCGCACCAGTTCGGTGATCGCCCGGGCACTGCCCGCGTCGGTGGCCTCCCGCGGCGCCGAGGTGGCCGGCGTGATCCTGGCCAGAGGCATGAAGGGCCGGCGCACCATGCTGGAGCGCCACTTGCGCCGGGTGAGCGGCGGGGCGCTGTCCGGCCCCGAGCTCGACCGACAGGTCCGCCGGGCCTTCGCCTCCTACGCCCGCTACTGGGCAGAGTCGTTCCGCCTGCCCGGCTCCACGCCGGCGCAGCTGGCCGCCGGCACGAGGTCGGAGGGTCTCGAGCACCTGGAGCGGGCGGCTGCCGCCGGCAGGGGCGTCATCCTGGCCCTGCCCCATCTGGGCGGGTGGGACTTCGGGGGGGCGTGGCTGGCATCGCTCGGCTTCCGCATGGTGGCCGTGGTGGAGACCGTCGAGCCGCCCGAGCTGTTCGAGTGGTTCGCCGACCTCCGCCGGTCGTTGGGCCTGGAAGTGCTGCCACTCGGGCCGAACACCGGCACCACCGCCCTCCGCCGCCTCCGCGAAGGCGCTGTGGTGGCGCTCGTGTGTGACCGCGACCTCGAGGGCACGGGCGTGGCGGTGGACTTCTTCGGCGAGCGGACGACGCTCCCCGGCGGACCGGCCACCCTGGCGCTGCGGTCCGGGGCGGCGCTGGTGCCCTGTGCGATCTACTTCGGTGCCGGTGGCTCCCACCACGCCATCTTCAGCCCGCCCATCGACACGGCCCGCCAGGGTCGTCTCCGCGACGACGTGGAGCGGGTCACCCGAGCCGTGACCGCCGAGCTGGAGGCGTTCATCCGGCGGGCGCCGGACCAGTGGCACCTCCTCCAGCCCAACTGGCCGAGCGACTACGAAAACCGGGTCTGAGCTGCGGTTGTGTGCCTGGCTAGTGGTCCGCTGTCCGCAGCTTGTCCGCAGGAGGTCGCGCCAGGGTGGTCTCCACAGCGGCCCGGATGCGGTCGTGGTCGGCCGGCCAGAGGTGGCCGTAGGTGTCCAGCGTCTCCCGGGCCGAGGCATGTCCGAGGGCGTCCTGCACCGCCTTCACCGAGCAGTTGGCGGCGATCAGCCCGGAGGCGAAATGGTGGCGGAGATCGTGGTACCTGGTGCCGGCGGGGAGGCCGGCGCGGCGCACCGTGGCCCGCCACAGGTCGCCGAAGCGGTTGCGTCCGATCGGGCGGCCGCCGACGTGGAACACGAGCCCGGGCACGGCCCTTCCCGAGGCATCCCACACCTCGCTCGTGCCGTGGGCCTTGAGGTGGCCGGCGAGGGCGTCCAGGACGACATCGGACGCCGGCACGCTGCGAAACGCCGCCTTCGTCTTGGGCGGGCCCAGCCGCGGCACGCCGGTGGCGGGCGTGACCAGCTGGCGGTCGACCCGGACGGAGCGGCCGGCGAGCCAGTCGATCCGGTCGGCGGTCAGGCCGGTGGCCTCACCCTGTCGCAGCCCGAGCCCCGCCCCGACGATCACGGCCGCCGCCAGCGCCGGCGATGCAGCATCGGCCAGCGTCCACACCTGCTCGGCTGACAGCGGCACCACGGGCGCGGCAACGATCTCGGGCAGCTTCACGCCGACTGCCGGGTTGCGCACGATGCGCCGAGCCTCGACGGCGGCGCCCAGCATCGTCCGAAGGTGCTGGTGGACGCCCGCCACGGTGCGAGGTGCCAGGTCGATCGAGTTCACGAAGCGTTGGACGTCGGGGCGCTCCAGCGAGATCAGCGGCCGGTCGCCCAGCGCCCGGCAGGATGATGCCGAGCGAGTGGTTCACAGCATCGCGGGTGCTGTCACGCCAGGCCTGCATCTCCAGCCACAGATCGGCGAACTCGCGGACCGTCATGCGACCCGCCGCCGGGTCCACCCACTCGCCGCGGAGGTGGGCCGCCTGCGTCGTGGCCAGCCACCGCTCGGCGTCGATCTTGCGGTCGAAGCGCTTGGCGTGCTCCCGGCCGCTCTGATCGCGGTACCTCGCCTGCCAGCGGCCGTCTCTCCTCTGCACGTGCGCCACCCCAGCCCTCCTCGTCACGTGGTGGAGGCAAAGGCCCTATCCTCACGGGCCCCGGCGCCGAGCGGATCACCGCCGGCACCAGCACCAGTCTTGCAGGACAGCGGCGCGGCGCGACGACGCAACGGGGATCACGAGATGGGCGGGAGCCGGGCCAGCAGACGGCGAAGGGTGGGCAGGGCCCGCAGGTCCTTGGGTCGGCCCGCCGCTTCCTTGGAGGCGATGACGTCGGCGAGGTCGGCGACGGGCACGCCGGGATGGTCGCCGACCGGGCGGCTGGTTGCCCGCCGGGCCAGGTCGTCGTAGCCGTCTGTGCCGTCAGGGCGGAAGGTGAGGTCGAGGGGGCCGTGGTCGGTGAGCAGGGTGACCACCGTCAGTCCGGCGAGCTGATCGGCGTCCAGCGGGGCCCGCACGCCTTGCGGCTCCCCGAGCACCCTCAGGCGCGCACCGAGCTCGGCGAGGGCAGCGGCCAGGCGCTCCAGGTTGGCCCGCCCGCCGGCCGGCACGATATCGGCGTCGACAGTTCGCGGCAGGTCCGCGCCCCACATCGCGGCCGCCATCCCTCCGATGACCACGTACTCCACGCCGTGGTGGTCCAGGGCGGCGAACATGGCGGCTGCGTCGTCGTCGGCGAGCGGCGGGGGGTCGGGTGGCGCCGGCCGGCGGCGAGTCGCGCGAGCCGTCGCGGCCCGGGCTGCGGCCTGCTCACGGCGATGTACGGCGCAGGAGTGGCCCGGTTCAGCCACGGGCTCCTGGCACGAGGTGCCGTCGTCCATCGGGTGGCCGCAGACGCTTCACCGGCCCTGAGCGCCCGCCCAGGCCGCAGCATCGGCTCGCTGGCCGGCCAGCTTGGACCGCCACCGCTCCCGCTCGTCGGCGGGGAGGGACGCCTCCCAGGCGGTGAGCGTTTCGTCGTGGGGATCGTGGGGGGCGAGCCGGGCCCGAAGGTCGAAGCCGGCCGCGGCCAGGATGCGGTAGAGCGTGGGCAGCGTGGGCTGGCGCCGCGCGCTCTCGTATGCGGCGATGGCGGACTGCGCCGTCCCGGCCCGGCGGCCCAGCTCGGCCTGGGTGAGGCCGGCACGGGTGCGGGCGTCGAGGATCAGCGCTGCTGCCACGTCCGCGTAGTCGTCGACCGCGCCGGTGCTCATGGCACCCAGTCTATATCGCATCGTAGATGTTGCGGCGCCCGCCGGCGGCCGGCCCTGGGCAGCAACGACGTCGGCCGGTATTTCCATCACTACTGCCGCTCGGACGTAGTTTGGACGAAGCGGCGTAGTCTGTGGAGCTAGTTTCACGTTCTGATGGAAGGGATTGGGAGGGGGTTGCCGTCGGGTTTTGGGGGGTGTCGGGGCGGGTCGGTAGGTGGGTGTGGGCGGGGTGGTGTCGGGGGGTTGGTGGGT